>Ga0134124_10005062_pt1 | contig 10595 bp, 10 predicted proteins | sample KB304_FD_96880 | JGI IMG/M metagenome (GOLD analysis project Ga0134124, IMG submission 96880) | Terrestrial soil microbial communities without Nitrogen fertilizer from Kellogg Biological Station, Michigan, USA - KB3-0-4 | ecosystem: Environmental > Terrestrial > Soil > Unclassified ... | reverse complement strand
GCTACCAGATCAAGCCGGGCAAGCTGGCCGACTACGTGGAGAAGTCCGGCTCGATCGGCCGCGTCGTTCGCGGTGACTGCTTCGGGAAGCTCCTCGGCTACTGGTCGACGGAGCTGGGGCCGCTCAACCAGGTCGTTCACCTCTGGGAGTATCCGGACCTCGCGGCGCGGGCCACAGCGCGCGCGGGGCTCGCGAAGGACGAGCGCTGGACGAAGGAGTACCTGCCGGTGAGCGGGCCGCTCCTCGAGACCCAGGAGAACATGATCCTGACGCCCTTCGACTGGGCGCCCTTCCGACCGACCAGCGGCATGGGGATCCACGAGCTGCGCGCCTACCGCCTCCATCCGGGCAAGGCCGCCGCCTACGGCGAGGCGATGCGGGAGGCGCTGCCCCTCCGGGAGAAGCACTCCGCGCCCGTCGGGTACTGGCTCGTCGAGATCGGCGCGCTCAACTCCGTCGTCCACCTCTGGGGCTACCGGGACCTCACGCACCGCGCCGAGGTGCGCCGGGCGCTGGCGGGCGACGCCGCCTGGCAGACGGCGGTCGGCCGGCTGATGCCGCTTCTCCAGGGTCAGGAGGCGACGATCCTCGTGCCCACGAGCTACTCGCCCTGCCGGTGACGGCGACGGAGCGATAGCGAATGGACGAAGGTGCGCCGGCGATGACGACCGATCCCGGACCCGGGCGGACCGTCGTCGAGTACGGCTACGGGGGCAACGAGCGCCTCGTGATGAACATGGGGCCGCAGCACCCGTCCGCCCACGGCGTGTTCCGCGCGATCCTGACGCTGGAAGGCGAGACCGTCGTCGCGGTGGATGCGGTGATCGGCTACCTGCACCGGTGCCACGAGAAGCTGGCCGAGACGCTCACGTACGTGCAGTACCCGTCGATCGCGTCGAAGACGGACTACGTCTCGGCGATGACGGCGGAGCTGGCGTACGTGGCGTCGGTCGAGAAGGTCGGGAAGATCGACGTGCCCAAGCGGGCCCAGTACCTGCGCGTGCTGGCGGCCGAGCTGCAGCGCATCGCCTCGCACTGTCTCTGGCTCGGCACCTGGTGCATGGACATGGGCGGCGCGCTGGGCGGCGGCGCGACGATCTTTCTCTACACGATCCGCGAGCGCGAGCTGATCCTCGATCTCTTCGAGGCGCTGACCGGCGCCCGGCTCCTCTACGGCTTCCACCAGGTCGGCGGCGTGCGCTACGACCCGCCGGCCGGCTGGGCCGCGAGGTGCCGGGAGACGGTGGACCTCATCGAGCGGCGGCTCGTCGAGTACGAGGCGATGCTGGAGGACAACGCGTTCTTCCTCGTGCGCACGCAGGGCGTGGGCGTGATCTCGCGCGAGCTGGCCCAGGACGTCGGCGTGTGCGGACCGCTGGCCCGCGGCTCCGGCGTCGATTACGACGTGCGACGGGCCGACCCCTATTCCTCGTACGGGGATTTCGACTTCAAGGTCCCGGTGGAGACGGCCGGCGACTGCTTCGCGCGCTACCGCGTGCGGATGGTCGAGTTCCGCGAGTCGATCAAGCTGGTGCGCCAGGTCCTCGACGGTCTGCCCGAGGGGCCGATCTCCTCGCGGCCGGGCGTGAAGTCGGTCGGGCAGGTGCGCATCCCGAAGGGGGAGGGGTACACGCGGGTCGAGGGTGCGCGCGGCGAGCTGGGCTGCTACCTCGTCGCCGACGGCGGCGCCAAGCCGTACCGGCTCAAGTGGCGCGGCGCGTCCTTCTCGAACCTGTCGGTCTTGCCGCACATCATCCCCGGCCACAAGATCGCCGACGTCGTCGCCATCATGGGCTCCGTCGACCCCGTCTTCGGAGAAGTGGACCGGTGAGAGCTATACGGAGCCGGCAACCTTCTAAGACAGGCCACCCACGCAGAGAGCCGGGCTCGCGGACCCCGCTCCAATAATGCCCCCGTATCTCCATCACGCGATAACCGGCTTCATCGTCCTGAACGTGGTGATCGGGCTGGTGACTTACGTCACGCTGCTCGAGCGCAAGTTCGCGGCCCGCATGCAGTCGCGCATCGGCCCCTACTACGTGGGGTGGCCGCACGGCTGGCTGCAGCCCATCGCGGATGCGCTCAAGCTCATGATGAAGGAGGACATCGTTCCCACGGCCGCCGACCGGTGGGTGTACAACCTGGCGCCCATCGCGTTCCTGGTGCCGTGCATCCTGATCTTCGCGACGATCCCCTTCGCGCCGGGGCTGGGCGTGGCCGACCTCAACATCGGCGTGCTGTTCTTCCTGGCGGTGTCGTCGCTGGAGATCGTCGGCCTGTTCATGGGCGGCTGGGGCTCCAACAACAAGTACGCGCTGCTGAGCGCCATGCGCGCGGTGAACCAGATCATCTCCTACGATCTGCCGTTCATCTTCGCCGCGCTGGTGCCGGTGGTGCTGGCCGGCTCGCTGCAGCTGTCGGCCATCGTCTCGGCCCAGACCGGGTTCTGGTTCGTGGCCTATCCGGTGCTGGGCCAGCTCGCCTTCGTCGCCTTCCTCATCGCGACGCTGGCCGCCGAGAACCGGGTGCCCTTCGACATCCTGGAGGCGGAGTCGGAGCTGGTGGCCGGCTTCCGGGTCGAGTACAGCGGCATGAAGTTCTCGCTGATCATGCTCGGCGAATACGCGCACATGCTCGGCACCTCGTTCCTGGGCGCGCTGCTCTTCCTGGGTGGCTGGCTGGGCCCGGGGCCGGCGTGGCTGGGGCCGGTGTGGTTTCTGCTCAAGGCCATGCTGATCTTCCTGCTGGTCACGTGGGTGCGCTGGTCGTTCGTGCGGATCCGCGTGGACCAGATCCTGGCGATCTCCTGGAAGCTGCTGCTGCCGGCCACGCTGCTGCTGCTGATGGCGACCGCGCTGGTGGTGGCCCTGCAGGGTGTCCGTGCCGTCTAGCCCCTCGTTCTGGGCCGAGACCGGCCAGCTCGTGCGCGCGGTGGGGCGGGCGCTGGGGGTGACCTTCCAGAACTTCTTCCGGCGGCCGGTCACCGTGCAGTACCCGACCGTCAAGCGCGTCTATCCCGACCGCTTCCGCGGGATCCTGGCCCTCGCCTACGAGAAGGACACCGGCGAGGAGGCCTGCATCGGCTGCCGGCTGTGCGAGTTCATCTGCCCGCCCCAGGTCATCAAGGTCGAGATGCGGAAGGCCGAGAAGCGGAACTACGCCAAGACCTTCACGCTCGAGCTGTACTCGTGCGAGTTCTGCGAGCTGTGCGTGCAGGTCTGCCCGACCGACGCCATCATCATGCTCAAGACGTTCGACCTGGCCACGGCCGACCGGCGCGAGCTGCTGCTCGACAAGGACCGGCTGCACGCGCTGGGGCTGCAGCACGAGCCGTCGTGGGCCACCGGCAATCGCCTGCGCGACATGCAGGCACCGCCCAAGCCGGTCAAGGCCGAGGCCAAAGCGGGGGGGAAAGCGGAAGCCAAGGAGCCCGCCGAGTGACCGCCGAGATGCTGGCGTTCGCGGGAGTGGCCGTCGTGCTGCTCGCCTCCAGCCTGGGCGTCGTCCTCACGCCGAATCTCTTCCACGCCGTGCTCTACCTGGCGCTGGCCCTGGTGTCGACGGGCGTCGTCTTCCTGCTGCTCGACGCGCCGTTTCTCTTCGGCGTCCAGCTCCTGCTCTACGCCGGCGGTGTCGTGGCCATCGTCGTCTTCGCGATCATGCTGACCGAGCGGCTGGTGGGGACGTCGATCCGGCAGACGAGCCGCTACATCGTCAACGGCGCCCTCGTGAGCGCGGCGGTGTTCGTGGGCGTCGTGGGCTTCCTGGTGCAGATGCCGCCGAGCGGGCCGCGGCCGGCGTGGCCGGGCGATCTGACGATCGCGGTGGGGCGCGCGCTGATCGGCGCCTATGCGCTGCCGTTCGAGCTGCTGGCGGTCCTGCTGGTGATCGCGCTGCTGGGCGCGCTGTACTTCGCGCGGAGCGAGAGCTAGATGCCGCTCGGCGCCTATCTCACCCTCGCGGCGCTGGTCTTCGCCATCGGCCTGTTCGGGGTGCTCACCCGGCGCAACGCCGTCGGCATCCTGCTCGGCATCGAGCTCATGCTCAACGCCGTCAACATCAACCTGGTCGCCTTCGGGCGGTTCCACGCCGACCTGGCCGGGGTGATCTTCACGCTGTTCACGATCTCGATCACCGTGGCCGAGGTGGCGGTGGGGCTGGCGATCGTGATCGTGATCTTCCGGGTGCGGCGGACCGTCGACGCCGATTCCCTCGACCTGCTGCGCGGATGATGCCCCGGGTCGGCTCGCCCACGCTCGCCCTGATCGTGCTGGGGCTGCCGCTCCTCAGCTTCCTGCTCCTGGCCGTCGTGCGACCGCTGCGCCGATCGGCCCCGGCCGCGGCCCTCGTCAGCATCGCGGCCATCGCCGGCGCGCTGGCCACCGCCGTCGTCACGCTCCTCGGCGCCGGCCCGCGGGGGCTCATGCAGAGCCCGTCCGTCACGTGGTCGTGGATCCCCGCCGACGGCGGACCGATGGCCACGGTGGGTGTCATGGTCGACGACCTCAGCATGGCCATGCTGCTGCTCGTCACGCTCGTCTCGCTCCTGGTCCAGGTCTACTCATGGGCGTATCTGCACGACGAGCCGCGGACGTCGCTGGGACGGTACTACGCCTATCACTCGCTGTTCGCGTTCTCGATGCTGGGCCTCGTGCTGTCGCCGACGTTCTTGCAGATGTTCATCTTCTGGGAGCTGGTCGGGCTGTGCTCCTACCTGCTCATCGGCTACTGGTACGACCGCCCGTCGGCGGCCCGCGCCGCCGTCAAGGCGTTCTGGATCACCAAGCTCGGGGACCTCGGCTTCGTGGCCGGCATCGTCATGCTCTGGGCGGCGACGGGGACCTTCGACTTCTGGACGCTGTTCCACATGGGGTCGACGGGCGCGCTGCCGGTCGACTCGCTGCCGCCGATCATGTTCCTGATCTATCTGGGCGCCGTGGGCAAGTCGGCGCAGTTCCCGCTGCACGTGTGGCTGCCCGACGCCATGGAGGGTCCCACCCCGGTGTCGGCGCTGATTCACGCCGCCACCATGGTGACGGCCGGCGTGTTCCTCGTCACGCGCGCGTTCCCGCTCTTCCGCCTGACCCCCGACGTGCTGACGCTCATCGCCTGGGTCGGCGCCTTCACCGCGCTGCTGGCGGCGAGCATGGCGTGCGTCGAGGGCGACATCAAGCGCGTGCTGGCGTACTCCACCATCTCGCAGCTCGGCTACATGATGGCCGCCGCCGGCGCCGCCAACCCCGAGGCGGGGTTCATGCACCTCATCACCCACGGGGTGTTCAAGGCGCTGCTGTTCCTGGGGGCGGGCATCGTGATCCACGTCTTCCACACCAACGACGTCTTTCGCATGGGGGGCCTGCGGGGTCACCCGGTGATCTGGTTGCCGTTCGTGGTCGGCACGCTGGCCCTGGCCGGGGTGCCGCCGCTGCCCGGCTTCTTCACCAAGGAAGCGATCCTGGCCGGTGTGTTCGAGGCCCACTTGCGCGTGCCGTTCGCGATGCTGGCGATCACCGCGTTCCTGACGGCGTTCTACATGTTTCGCGTCGTGTTCATGGCATTCTTCGCGCGCCCGCATCACGCCGGGCACGCCCACCATCACGTGCCGTCGCTCATGACGGGCGTGTGCTGGCTGCTCGCCGCGCTCACGCTGGCCATGGGTCTGCGCCGGGCGTTCTTCAGCGGCCACCACGAGGCCGAGGGGCCGGCCTGGCTGCTCGGGCTCTCGCTCGTCCTGGCCGGGACGGGCATCGGGCTGGCGTGGGCGATGTACCAGCGCCGGGCGATCGATCCGGCCCGCGTGGCCGGCGCGCTGGGCGCGATCGGCTGGATGGCGCGGCGGCGCTACGGCCTCGACGCGCTCTACGCCGGGCTCTATCGCGTCGTGCTGCTCGGGGTCTCGCGACTCGTCGGCTGGGTCGACCGCTACCTGGTGGACGGCGTGCTGAACGTGCTGAGTGCGTGGACCCTGCGGGCGGGGGAGCGGATGCGCCGTCTGCAGACGGGGCTGCCCCAGGACTACGTCTACGGCGTCGCGCTCGGGGCCCTCCTGCTGTTCGTGCTCGCGCAGTGGCGGCTCCGGTGAGGGCCCGGATCCAGCGGGCCGCTTCGCCGCTCGGCGCGGCCCGGGTCGCGCGGTCATGATCCCGTTCCCCGTCCTCTCGGTCATCACGTGGTCGCCGTTCGTCGGCGCGCTGCTGATCATGTTCTGCGCGCGCCACCGGCCGCTGGCCGTGCGGCTCATCGCGCTGGTGACGACGGCCGTCTCCATCGTGCTGTCCGTCTTCATCTTCGTCGTCTACGACCGCGAGGCGGCCGGCTTCCAGTTCTACGAGAAGGTTCCGCTGGTGCCGCCGCTCGGCATCTCCTACGAGGTCGCGGTGGACGGCATGAGCCTGCTGATGGTGCTGCTCACGTCCGTCATCATCTTCGCCGGCGTCTTCGCCTCGTGGACGGTCGCCACGCGCAGCCAGGAGTTCTACGCGCTGCTGCTGGCGCTGGTCACGGGCGTCTACGGCGTGTTCGTCTCGCTCGATCTGTTCGTCTTCTTCCTGTTCTACGAGCTCGCCGTGCTGCCGATGTACCTCCTGATCGGGATCTGGGGCTCGTCGGGTGAGGTCCGCCCGCGCGGCGTCTTCGGCTGGGCGTTCCGCGAGACGGGCGTGGGCTCCAAGGAGTACGCGGCGATGAAGCTCACGCTGTACCTGCTGTTCGGCTCGGCCTTCATCCTGGTCGGCATCTTCGCCCTCTACGTCAGCGCCGGCGCCGGCTCGTTCTCGTTCCTCGAGCTGGAGGGGAGCACCTTCGACCCGAAGCTGCAGTACTGGGTGTTCCTGGCCTTCTACGTGGGCTTCGGGATCCTGGCCGGCATCTGGCCGCTGCACACGTGGTCGCCCGACGGCCACGCCTCGGCGCCGACGGCGGTGTCGATGCTCCACGCCGGCGTGCTGATGAAGCTGGGCGCGTACGGCGTCGTGCGGATGGGCATGGGGCTCCTGCCCGACGGAGCCAACGAGCTGGCCTGGCTGGTCGGCGGCATCGCGTGCATCAACGTGGTGTACGGCGCGCTGTCGGCGATGGCCCAGACCGACCTCAAGTACGTGATCGCTTACTCGTCCGTCTCGCACATGGGCCTGGTCATGCTGGGCGCCGCCACCCTGACGGAGGCCGGCCTCAACGGTGCGGTGTTCCAGATGTTCGCCCACGGCGTCATGACCGGTCTCTTCTTCGCGCTGGTCGGCCTCGTGTACGAGAAGGCCCACTCGCGCGAGATCTTCAAGATGGGCGGGTTCGGCCGCGTGATGCCCGGCATCGCGACGGCCTTCACCATCGGCGGCCTCTCGTCGCTCGGTCTGCCGGCGACGTCCGGCTTCGTGGCCGAGATCCTGACGTTCATGGGCGCCTGGCGCTCCGCCCATCCCTGGTGGCTGATCCCGGCCATCGCCGGCACCTTCCTCACCGCGGTCTACGTGCTGCGCGTGACCAAGCAGATCTTCTGGGGTCCGCCCTCGCCGTACTTCGAGCACCTCACCGACGCCCGCGGCCCCGAATGGGTCGCGCTGGTGCTGCTCACCGTGGTCATCGTGGTGTTCGGTCTGGCGCCCGGGATCGCGATCGGGCCGGTGGACACGGCGACCGTGCCGATCCTGACCCGGCTGGTCAAGCCGTGAGCGCGCTGGGACCGTTCACGCTCGAGGTCGGCCTCGGCGTCCTGTTGCTGATCGTCTTCGTCGCCGGCCTGGCCAGCCACGGCGAGGATCGTCGTGGCATCGGCTGGGTCGCCACCGGCGGAGTGCTGGTGCTGGCCGCGCTGGCGATGTTCGTGACGCCGGCCGGCTCGGCGCTGGGCGGGATGTTCGTGCAGGACGGCCTGGCCATCTTCGGCAAGCGCCTGTTCCTGACCGCCACGTTCATCGGTCTGCTGGCCGGCCTGTCGCTGCCCGACCGCGTGTTCGCGCGCCGGGCCGCCGAGTACCATCTCCTGCTCCTCAGCTCGCTGCTCGGCATGCTCGTGCTGGCCTCGGCGCGCGACCTGATCCTGCTCTTCCTGGCGTTCGAGCTGATGTCGATCCCCCTCTACGTGCTGGCCGGCTTCCTCAAGCGTGACGCGGGGGCGGTCGAGGCCTCGCTGAAGTTCTTCCTGGTCGGCTCGGTGTCGTCCGCCGTGATGGCCTACGGCCTGTCGTTCGTCTACGGCGCCGCCCACACGACCGACCTGGCCAAGATCGCCGCCGTCAGCGAGGCCAACCCGCTGCTCACGCTCGGGCTGGTGATGGCGCTGGTCGGCTTCGCCTTCAAGATCGCCGCCTTCCCGTTTCACATGTGGGTGCCCGACACCTACGAGGCGGCATCGACGCCGTTCGTGGCGTGGCTGAGCGTGGCGCCGAAGGCGGCCGGGTTCGTGGCGATCTTCCGCGTCTACTTCGAGGGCGGCGCCGAGCGGGCGGCGGCCTGGGTGCCGGTGGCCGCGCTGCTGGCCACGATCACGATGCTGGCCGGCAACCTCATGGCGCTGCCGCAGCAGAACACCAAGCGGCTGCTCGCCTACTCGGGCATCGCGCAGATCGGCTACATGCTCGTCGGGGTCTCCGCCGCCTCGGCCTCGGGGACGGCGATGGTCCTCTTCTACCTGGTCGCCTACGTCTTCGGCAACATGGGGGCCTTCCTGGTGGTGGAGGCGCTCGCCCGCGCCGAAGGGTCGGAGGCCACGAGCGCGTTTCGCGGCCTCGCCCAGCGCTCGCCCTTGCTGGCGCTGGCGATGCTCCTCTTCCTGCTGTCGCTCGGCGGCATCCCCTTCGTGGCCGGCTTCTGGGCGAAGCTCTACGTTTTCTGGGCGGCGGCCGAGCGGGGGCTCTACTGGCTCGTGCTGCTCGGCGCGGTCCTGACCGTCGTGGCCCTCTTCTACTACCTGCTCGTCGCCAAGCGCATGTACATCGAGGCGCCGGAGCGGCCCGATCGGGTCCCGGTGGCGCCCACCCTCGCGCTGTCCGTCGCGCTGTGCGCGCTCGGCGTTGTCCTGCTCGGGCTTTATCCCAAGGCCGTCGTGATGGCGGCGCTGAGGGTCGCGGCGCAGCTCTTTTGAGCTCGAGGGGGCTTTCCCCCCTTCGACGGTCGTCGCGCGCCTTGCGGCGCATTCCTCCCTGCTCCCCCGAGCCCCCAGGATTGCGCCGGCGGAGCCGGCATTTGGAGGTGGACCATCACGGGTTTCCGGCTTGACGCGGTGCATGATCGAGGGGTAGGCTTCTGTACCAACTGGTTGGTACATGGATGAGTGAGACCAAGACCCCGCCGACTTCGGTGAGACCCCGGGACGCGAAGTCTACCCGCGAGGCGCTCCTGAAGGCGGCGACGCGACTGATACACGTGCAGGGCTACCAGAACACCTCGCTCGACGACGTCTTGCGGGAGAGCGGGGTCGGGAAAGGCAACTTCTACTACCACTTCCGGAGCAAGGAAGACCTCGGGTACGCGATCCTCGACCAGATCATCGCGGCCTTCCTGGAGCGGACGCTGGAGCCCTGCTTCTCGAGCGGCGAGGCGCCTCGCCTGACCCAGATCCGGTGCTTCCTCGATCGGGTCCTGGAGGCTCAGCGCCAGCGCAAGTGCATAGGCGGCTGCGCGATGGGCAACCTCGCCTGTGAGCTCAGCGACGTGCACGAGGGATTTCGCGCGCGGCTGGCTTCGGTGTTCACTGCATGGAGGGAGCGGCTGACCGTCGCCCTCCGGGAGGCCCAGGAGCGCGGTGAGGTCGTCTCCGCGTGTGAGCCGGAATCGATCGGTCACTTCCTGGTCGCCGCGCTGGAAGGGTCGATCTTGTTGTCCAAGGTTTCGAAGGACATCTCGGTGATGGAGCAATGCGTGAGCGAGCTGAAGCGCTATTTGACGTTGTACGAGGTGCGGTCGTGAGCGTGGCACCGGTCCCGCGGGTGGACGCCGATGCCGAGCTGGTCGAGGCCCTGCGTCGCGAGGAGCCGGACGCTGCCGACCGGCTCGTCGAGCGCTACGGTGACCGCGTCTATCGTCTGGCCATGCGGATCACCGGCCTCAAAGAGGACGCCGAGGAGGCCGCCCAGGACGCACTCTGGACGGCCGCGCGCAAGATCCAGATGTTCAAGGGCGAGTCGGCCTTCGGCTCGTGGATCTACCGGATCACCGCCAACGCGGCCTACCAGAAGCTGCGCACGCGCCGGCAGAAGTCGGCCGAGATCGCGATGGACGACGTGCTGCCCGCCCTGGACGGCGACGGGCGTCACTTCGAGCCGATGGACGACTGGTCCAATCGGGTCGACGAGCAGGCCCTGCAGGGCGAGCTCCGGCGGGTGCTGCAGCAGGCGATCGACGGTCTCCCGGCCGACTACCGCACCGCGCTGGTGCTGCACGACGTCGAGGGTCTGTCGAACCCGGACATCGCCGAGGCGCTGAACATCAGCCTGCCCGCGGTGAAGTCCCGCGTGCACCGCTCGCGCCTCTTCGTCCGCAAACAACTCGCCGACTACCTGAAGACCGCCTAGGCCCCAGTCCGCACCGGGCTGGCAGAGCCGCCGCGACATCGAGGAACGCCACGGCTTTGCCGGAGCGCTGCGGAGCCGCCCGGGCGT
>Ga0134124_10005061_pt1 | contig 10595 bp, 7 predicted proteins | sample KB304_FD_96880 | JGI IMG/M metagenome (GOLD analysis project Ga0134124, IMG submission 96880) | Terrestrial soil microbial communities without Nitrogen fertilizer from Kellogg Biological Station, Michigan, USA - KB3-0-4 | ecosystem: Environmental > Terrestrial > Soil > Unclassified ... | reverse complement strand
TATTGACTGCTTTCAGAATTCCTGATAAAAAATGTTTTCCATTGAGCGGGAATAACTCAGTGGTAGAGTGCAACCTTGCCAAGGTTGAAGTCGCGGGTTCGAATCCCGTTTCCCGCTCCAAAAAATCAGAAAGGCCGGATCCGTGATCCGGCCTTTTTTATTTCCTGGTTCCTCTAAGATTTCTACGACCCTACAAAAACCATCACCTTGAAACCCGACTCATTCATAACCAAATCACTGCTGTATGCTCTCAAGCAGATCCCGGTAATAAAAAACCCCGCCTTAAAAGACGGGGTTTGTCAAAGATCCAAGGCGGGGAATCATCGCCTCTTCTGTTAATTCAGACCCGTTACAGCCCAGCGAAATTGGACGTAAGGGAGATGCCGGTCAGGGGACCGGAGGATATACCGCTGCCGCCGTCGATCCGGTTGACTTTCAGGTCGAAAGCGGCACCGCTGACGGGGAAGCCGAGGAACTCGACATGTGCGAACTCGCCGATGGCAAAGCCGGGCTGGACATTGATCAATACGACGTGCAGAACACTGGTAACCTTGTCGAATTTGACGCTGACCTGGCTGTTGGCCGAGGCCAAGCTCACCGGAGCCACCACCCCGGACAGGGCTTCACCGGTCATCGGGTCAGTCTTGACGGTTACCCCGGCCGGAAGGGTCACCGAAAAGTCGATACCGTTGATGAGTGTGCCTGCGGGTAGCGTACCTTTGGTCGACACCTGAAGTACGCCGCCCGTGAAAGCGACAGGTCTGATGAGCAATCCTCCCTTGTTTTTGCCGCTGTCGGCATAGCTGCTGATGGCGGTGTTGATATCGTTGATGGTGGTCAGAGAAAAACCGCCATTGTTTTTCAACTCGTTTTCCAGGTCGGCATGGACAGTGACCATGGCGTCCTCAAGGGAGAGGCTTCCCTTCCGGTTATTCATCAGAAATGAGATGACTGCAAGGGCCGCGGAGTGTTTTCGCTGGTCGTTATTGACGCCAGCCGGCGCGGGCAGAGTTGGATCGAAGGGGAGCGACCCTATGATGTCGGAGACCTCGAAGAATCTGCCGACTTGCAGATTGGCGTCGTCGATCTCGACAGCGCTGAAGTTGCCGATTCCTTCGACCTGACTGCAAGCCAGGTGGGTCAGCGTGGTTACGGCGATCTTTGCGCCGTCAGATGCGCTTGAGACGGCGGCCCGCAGCTTCATTTTATTGTTGACACCGGAAGTGCCGCTCGCCTCATCCGTATAGGTGCCACCGGTCACCTCCACAACCACCGGACCGGTGGGGGCCGAACCGAGGGTAATGGTATAACTGCCGTCCGCGGCCGTTGTCCCGGTGCCGAGCACCGTGCTCGTGTCGACCTTGCCGTCCTTGACAGCGTAGACCTTGACGTCGCCGCCGCTGATGGGTCCCATAGCGGCAACGCCGCTGATGGTAACGCTACCTTCCGGATGTGCTGTCGACGAGCCACCACCACCACCGCCACAGCCGTAAAGGTTCATCACTGTCAGCAATACAGCTGCGGTGAATAATGATCTTATTTTCATGGTCACTGCTCCCGTTCGACGATAGATTAATTGGCCAGATTGATTGAACCAACCACATTCCGCATTATCAGTACCACGTCGGCCAGGTCTATCTTGCCGTCCGGCGCGCCCAGCGGCGCAACATCCCCGTGGAGCATATCGTTGGCTGTCGGCGTGACAAGACCTACAGCTATGCGCAGGGCCTTGATGGCGTCTGAGACATCCGGAATCCTTGTCCCGTTGAAAATCCCGTCAGGGAGTACAAAGATCGACGCGGTCGCGCTGGCAACGTTGCCCGCCTTATCGGTAGCGGTAACCGTTATATCGTTCACTCCCACATTGAGCAAGCTCAACGGGACACTCCAGGCGGAGCCGGATATGTTTAAAGTACTGGCAACAGCTCCCGTACTGACGCTCACGACCGGGGTTATCCCCGCATCGACCGTGCCGGTCAGGACAAAGTCGTCGCCCCTGATCGGTGCGGTGATGGGGGTGATGGTAAGGGCCGGCGGAATGCTGTCGAGGGTTACGGTCGTGGTTAACGTAACAGGGATACCGCCGGCATCAGTACCGGATACCGCAATATTGTTGAGCCCCTCCACGAGGCCGGCAAGGGTGGCGCTCCAGGTGGTGGCAGAGGGTGCGTCCGCCGTCATTGCCGGGCCGCTGTTTACACTGACCTGGACGATCGATCCTAGATCCTTCAGGCCACTGATGGGGAAATTCTTGTTGTTGGTAAGGGAGTTGACCTGGCTGATCGTGATGGGTGGCGTCACAGCGACATTGCCGCTGGCGTCCCGGGCCGGTATCCTGATAAAGTCCGGATCACCGTTGGGGACCACCAGTTCGGGATGGTCAAAAGGGGCCGAGTGGTTCCTGACCCGCTCATCGGTCAGCGTTTTCAGGAAGGCGACCATGTTCGCTCTTCTGGCGCTGGCATTTGGACCCTGCAGGGCGCCGAGTTGGGTAATAAGGAGGTCTAAATGCGGGCTGTCCGCAAGTGCCGGGAAGTTCCCGCCGCGGACATAGAAATCGACCGCATCATCCAGGGTCATGACGCTGCCGTTGTGGAAGTAGGGGGCGGTCAGCTCCACGTTGCGCAGTCCGGGAACCTTGAAGGCACCGTCATTGGTAGCCGGGAGTGTGATGTTAACCCCGACTCCCGGCGCAATCGATGGAAATGGCAGGGTGTTGTTCGCCTGAAGTTTGGCCATGGAGGAAAACGACAGCGGGATGTTCTGCTGAGGCGGACCGGGTAAAAACGGGTTAGGGAAGGGCGAATCGCCTCCCCTGCCGATATCGTCCACAACCGCACGCACACCGGTGCTGTTGAAACCGGAATCGTAGATCCCCAGGCCGCTTGCCACTGCCATCTGTTCGAGCAACCCGTTATCGAGGTTGGTGAGGAATCTGGCGGCCGCAACCGACGCGGAGGTGAGTTCGGTTCCGAAGTGACAGGCGGCGCAATTGCCGGTGTTACTAAAGAAGTCGTTCATTCCAGCCTCCTCCAGAGGGGTAATGGCATTAGCATCACCACCCAGAAGCCGGTCGAAACGGGTCTGGTCGGAAACAAGAGTCGCCTCGTAGAGCTGGATGGCAAGCCCCCAGAAGAGGGAAAAATTCATCTCCATCTGGGTGAATCCATTCGTCAGATTGCCGGACTTGTAGAAAGTGTCCTGGAAGGCGTCCCTGATCATCTGATCGTAGCTGACATTCAGTCCGGGCTGGCCGGTTACCTTCCCGGCCTGAAGGGCAGCCCGGGAGAGTGGTCCGAGCACGCTATCGTTGGGGTGGACAATCTGCTTTCCGAGCGGTGTGAGGCTGAGCATCTTCCGGCCCAGCTGCGGAAAGGTGCGGCCCCCGAAAGACATCTCGGTCGCATCGAGAGGCGGCCCGGTTGCCTGGGAAGCGAGGCTGGCCATCTCGATTTGAATTGGCTGTGGGGTGAGGTTACCGGCGGCGTCGCTGAACAAAACCTTGGCAGCGGTGTCCTGGGGTCCGAACGGATTCACGCCGTTGAAGATAAAGTGGGCCCTGCCATCCCAGAAGTTGTTGAAATTGAAGACCGCGTTGATAACTGACGGGGCGTTGCGCGCCGTAACCCGCCGCATGTTGGCGGGGCCGACATGGAAGACTGGATCTGCTACAGGAGTCCCGATGTCGACTGATCTGTCGGTGTTGACATCGGTGTTGATGGCCACGAAATCGGTAAGTGTTACCCCCTGCGAGCCGACCACGTCATTGGAATTCCGGATGGGCGGGTTCTGCGGTGAGACCTTGAAGGTAGGGTCCACCAGCTGGAAGAACGGGAAGTCGGTCGACAGAAGTGTTTCATTGGGACCACGCAACTGAAAGATGGTATCCACTACTCCATTCACTACTCTCCTGGTCCCCGGATTGACCGTGTTCTTCATCCGGTTGTCCACTCCGGCGGAAAAATGGCAACTGGCGCATGCCTGGACCCCGTCGCTCCCCACCTGCATGTCCCAGAACAGGGCCTTGCCCAGCTTGATGGCGGCAGGCTTGTTCTTGACGAACTGGAACAGGTTAGCGGGTTCCGGTACCGGGACCTGGTTGAGGGGCTTATTGAACAGGGCGGCAGGAGCTACCGCGCCCAATGCAATGGTCGGCAGCCAGGTGCAGATCAGAACAGTCGCCAACAAACGCAGAGTTGCTCGTGACTTCATGGTGAACCCCTTCTTCATTGTATTTTTTCCTGAGATACAATTATTTATCTGAATATGCAGGCTTACGCAGTATTTGACAAAAAGTATCAATTAACTATATAGCAAATGTAATGCCATAAATGCAATAACTGTGTTAACCAGCCGGATTAGCAGGCAATTAATAAGTATAAGGTGATGCTAAAGGATGAAAAAGCAACTGCCCGTAATGAACTGGAATTCGGCAGTAACCCTGATAAACAGGCCAGCTACAGCCAACTTCGGGCTTTTACTCCTGCAAAAAATGTTACACCCCTGCAATCCGGGCCATGCCTGGGCCGCTGGACCATTTTTGATATGGTTGCAAGGGCCTTTTAATGCGTCAAAGAAATTGAATTCAACTGTCTTCAAAATTACCACCCTGACGAAATCACGACAACCTTCTGCTCGGGCACACCTGCCTCTAATTACCGTAATTTCAGCTAATTGCAAATCTGGCTCGCTTCATGCTGTATGACTCATGAAACGAGCAGCGTGTGCTATACAGCTTACATTGTTATCAACCATCGTCAACTTGTACAACGTCTGAGTAATTTTAATAGTATTAAGGGGAAATTATGCATATGGAACTTCCGGCAATTTTTTCCTCAACTCTTGGACTCTCCCTTCCCTGGCAGATTACCTCAGTGTCCTTTGCCAAAGATGAGAAACGACTCGATATAACCATCGATTTTCTTGACGGAAACTCCCTCCGTTGCCCCAATTGCGGGTGCGGCGGGGCTCCCTGCCGAAATACGATCGAAACCTGGTATCACAGCGATTTTTTCCGCTATGATACCTATCTGCATGCCCAGGTGCCCCATATCGAATGTTGCGGCAATGTCATCCCGATCGAACGTCCCTGGTCAAGGGAAGGTTCAAAATTTACCCTTCTCACCTGAAACCTGTATCCTTGAAGCAGGTCACCTTACATCTATATTCATGATGCCGGCCGGCCTCCAGGCCGGCGATATATCACTAGATATGAAAATACTAAAAAGTCGAGAGATGCAAGCTCTCGACTTCATATCCCCTGGTAAAAGGGCCAAAGACAGAAGGGCCGCGTCAATGACGCGGCCCTTCAATAAACTAACTGCACTACAGATGCAAAGAGTTACAACCCTGTAACCGATTTTTGATTAACAGTAATCCCGCCAGCAACCAGATCGATGGACGCATTCGGATCAGTTATTTTCCCACCAGTGATCTTGTTCACGGTTACCAGGAAATCAGTCCTAGCAGGAAGAGCAAAACCGACATTCAGGCCAAATTCGATATGAGCAAACTCACCGACATCAATACCCGGCTGAATATTGATAATGGCAAAGCGTAACGTGTTGGCTGCCGCGTCGAATATAGCGCTGCCCAGGCTTCCGGTTGCCGCCTTGCTGACAGGAGCCACCACACCGGCTGCGACCTCACCTGTTGTGTCAAGTTTGATGGTTACCCCGGCAGGAATCTTTATCGTGACGTCGATCCCTTCGATAACAGTGCCAGCAGGAAGGGAGCCTGCGGTCTGGAGCTGAAGCACGCCTGCAGTGAAAACTATCTTGGTGGGAAGAGTTCCACCCCTGTTCTTGCCCCTGAAGTCATCGGTGGCGGTGTTGAAGTCATCGAGGGTTGATCCAGAGAAGCCGCCATTGTTTTTCAGTTCATTGCCGAGATCATCAAGGATGGTCCCTAAAGAGTCCTCAAGCTTAGTGGCCCCCCTGCGCTTATCACATAATTGTGAGAAAATACCCAGAGCGCCGGCGTACTTCTTCTGGTCGTCGGTTGCCCCGGCGGGTGCATCCTTGGTTGAATCGAAGGGTTGTGATTTAATGATATCATCAACCTTGAAGAAAGCACCGACCTGTTTATTGGCGTCGTCGATCTCCTGAGCGCTGAAATTTCCGATCCCTTCGACTTGTTTGACAGCCAGGTGAGTAAAGGGAGTGACTGCGATCTTATCGCCGTCAGTAACACTGGAAACAACAGCCTGTAGCGGTACTTTCAGGGCGACACCTGAAAGGCCGGTCGCCTCATCGGAGAAAGAACCGCTAGACACCTCGATCAGCACCGGGCCGGTAGTTGTCTTGTCAGGAGGAATGGTAACCGTGTATGCACCGCTGCCGTCCGTGGCTCCGCTGCCGATCTCGGCGGTCCTGTCGACCTGGCCGTTCTTTATGGCGAATACCTTGACTGTGCCACCACTAATGGGGCCCTTGGCGGCAACACCGGTGATGGTTGTGGAACCGGCCACAGGTGTCGGCGTTGCACCGCCGCCACCACCGCCACCGCAGCCGAAGAGGGTCATCATTACCAGGGAAAACACCGTGCTAAAAAAAGTGCACTTTTTCATGGTTCACCGCCTTGAAGAGGATATATTGCTCCGAGTAACGATACTTGCAGCTATGCGCTTGAAAAAGTTTAACTAGTTACCTTCAAGCACGGATCATGCCATCAGAGCAGAAACAATAAAAGCTGATTTTTCAAAGAGTTACACTGTCCACGTGTAGCCTTCACACGACAGAAGGCAGCAGACTTTCGAACAGCATCAAATTGTACGTAGCTGTACTTGCCCGATATGACTTAACATTTACCTGATGTTAATTTATTATCCGTGCCAAAATTTTTACAAGGATAATCAAGTTATAGCCAGCAAGAGACGTAAATCTCGGATAATCAGTGAAACTTGCGATTGCACATATATAAATTTATCACAAATCAAGTTCCTTGCAACGTTGAGCAAGCAAAAAGAAGAAGAATCAACTTGCTTGGCCCCAGCGCAGGATATACAGCCCCGCGAACGTGCTCTTGATGGGGATACCGGTCAAGGGGCTGCATCCATGCCACTGCCTCCATCGATGCGGTTCAGTTTCACTCCTAAGGCGGCGTTGCGTCAAACTTGACTTTTATTGAACTGCTGATAAATTTGATTGGCTGTCGTCCGCATAAAAACATAGGAGAAAACTGATGAAGAAAAGCCGTTTTGTTATTGCTGCAACTGCCACGCTATTTTTCTGTATGTCGATTTCGACTGCCCTGGCGAAAGAAAGACCGAAAGACATCACCAATGCGATCAGAGTGGTCAATGAAATAACCGCCATTAAGAAGGACAGGATTCCATCTGAGTTGCTTCAAAGTGCCAAAGGCATTGCCATCTTTCCAGGGGCAAGCAAAAGCGATTTTATGGTGAGCGGCAAGAGTGTGAGCGGAATCCTGCTGGCGCACGACAATGAGGGAATGTGGAGCAACCCCGTCTTTATCACCCTCAGCGGTGGTACTCTCGGCTGGCAGATGGTAGGAGAACCGATGGACATCATCCTGGTTTTCAAGAGCAATGAGAGAGTCGACGCTATTATCAAAGACAAGCTCTACATGGACATCAAGGTCAAGATACAGCCGGGGCCGCTGGTGAAAAACATGAAAACTCCGGCCAAAGCGGAGCCTAAGACGGAAATCAATTCGTATGTTCGCGCTCGTGGAGCATTTGCAGATGTTTCCGTGGCCAGCAGCACGGTTCAAATCGATAATGCCGCCAATGACGCTTTCTATGGCAAACAGAAGATCAGCGCAGGGGATATCGTTTCCGGAAAGAAGGAGAACACTTCGGAAGAGGTAAAGAATCTGAAGAGACTGTTAACCGAGTACGCTGCCGGCAAGTGACCGGACAGGTGGATTATCATGCAATGATTGCATGAAAAAGGGGGAGGACTCATGAAGTCCGCCCCCTTTTCAATCTGCGCAAAATGCCTGCCCCTTTACTCTCCGCTGCCATGGGAGAAACCTTGAAGCCCCCCTCGACAAGAGAAGATTTGGAGGTTCGAGTGCGAATAGAATCAAGAGTTACACGGTTCTAGTTGTTTTTTGCTCCCTCTTCTATCCAGGTCTTGATAAGGCTTTGATCCTCCGCTGATAAAAACGGCCCTCCCAGCGGCATTTGCAACTGGACGTTCGGAAGGCCGATCCCGCTGACTCTCTGATATAATATGCTGTTGGCGGAGTCGCCGGGCTTGACCAGGATTCCTTGAGGCGTTGGTGTGGAGGAAGCAGCGGTTGGCCTGTTAACCAGATTGTTGTATGCACCTGAATTCAATACGAGTATGCTTGCGGCGCCAGTTGTGGTATGGCAACCGAGACAGCGCGCATTGAAAATCGGCTGAATTTTTGCTGAAAATGAGACGGGGGTCGTTGTCGTTGTCGTCGTTGTAGCCGGTGTCGAGTCCGACGATGAACTGCCGCCGCCGCAGGCAGACAATAAAGCAGTCAATGCCAGACCCGTGCAACATATCGCAACTGTTTTTTTCAATTCTCTGCCGTTCATTTGTAACCTCCTTAGTTAAATTTTATTATTACACAGGCCTCTGAAAAAGCATCTGCCGAAAAAACTGCTCCAGCGACTGCTCCCCCTCGCCTTCGATGTTTATCTGTACCCCTTTTTGTACAAACCCGATCAGGAGCTGGGTTCCGCATTGAATCCGGTCTCGAACGAGAGCCAGCGCCCCCGGACCTGTGATGGAGAACATCTTGCTTCGAGACTCAGGTGTACCGTTCAGAATTTCCGCAATCAACATGTCAGTGGTGATTCTGTCGCGCTCCCTGGCCAACCCCAACTCGCCGCTCTCTTCGAGGAGTTTGAACTTTTCGCCTACATCGGGACGATCGCAGCCATTCTCGACCAGGAAAGTATCTTCGATATATTTGAGCCAGGCTTCACTGATTTCCTTTGCTGTCATCGCAATACTCAAGGGGTCGCCTCCATTAATCGGGAATTCATCATCTCCGAACTGCTTCTAAAGTACAATAAAGGGCCTCGCCGAATATCCTCGCGAAGCCCTTTATTGAAACACACCAACTGCCGCCCCTGCCGTCAAACATCAGACAAGGGCGGCAGGAGCGGGCTAATTATAACGGATTCAAACCAATAACCATTCTCAGTATGTTGAGTGAATCCCTAATATCGAGGACGTTATCCGGCGCCGGAATGCCGTTGAAAACAGGCGACACATCGAACCGTAATTTTTCGGCCGGCGTGGGAGTCTTGATCCCGACTGCCGCTTTCAGCGAATCTATGGCCTCGTTCAGCGAATAACTGTTCGGCGAAAAAGTGAATAGACTCATTGAGATGTTAGGGACGATCAGATTCTGGTCATTGACCACAACCTGTGTAGCCGCGGGCGTAAATACGTGGCCGGCCAGCGTCGGGGTAACCTTGTAACTGGTGCTGATTACGCCTGAAAAGATAAAGTTTCCGCCGGCGTCTGTCACGATCGGCGCCGGAGCAGAGCCGGCCAGGGAAAGAGGCTCAAGCTGAACGCTGGCTCCACTTACCGGTGCGCCGGTCGGATCGACCACCTTGCCAGATACCGTGAAGCCGGGAGGTGCTACCGCAACGCCGCCGATGTTGATAGGCACCAAAGCGGTCATCACCACTTCCTCGGTGTCACCGGGAGACTGGGTCTGGTGGTTGATGAATTCAGCCTTGATGAAATCGGTGACCGGGGTTGCCGACCTGATCAGGGCGTCGAAGCGCCGAGCTACGGTCATATCGATGGGAGTGCCGGCATTCACAACGTACGCCTCGTTATGTGCGAAAGGAGGAACGCCGAGGGCGCGGCCGTCCCAGGCGATAACCACCACGTTTACCGGGAAGGTCACGCGCAGGCAGTTGTAGGCGGCGTCGAGAATACGGACCAGGACCGTCTGGTTGGTCTGGGCGTTGATCGAGATCTGGGTCCCGGGAATCCCGCTGTTCAGAGCGGGCGGAATTGTCAGTCCGGCCGGGATCGCTGCCGACCCTCCCTTGTGAGCCGGAACAGGTACGCCGGTTACGAACCAGTAGTCGGCATCGAAGTCGTTGAAGGCGAAAAAGCCGTTGGCGCCCGGATTATTGGTGAAGTTGTCGTTGATCCCCGGCTGGGCGCCATGGGCCGGGAAAGTGGTGAAAGCGCCCGGGGCCAGTGCAGTCCAGTTGGAATCCCGATCGTCGAAGACCATCAGCGCTTCCACGTCAAAGGGAACAGTCATGGCATGGGGGTCGGTGGCAAACGATATCTGGGTATCGGTCGGCCCGGGCCCGGGGTCGGGCGTATCCACCGGATTGGCATTGAACCCCGGGAATTGGGTGAACCTGGGAAGACCGGTGAGGGGATCGTTCAGGTTGCAGGCACACCGGCGCTTGCCGTCACGTCCGGAGCCTATAGGGACGTTATTGAGCGTGACCGCCCCGGTCGCCGGGTTGGTCGAGGCTATCGAGCCGAAGTAGGCGTCCGGCGCCTCGAAAATCATGGCGCTGAACAGGCCGAATTCGAAGTGCTGCACGGTGTTGCGGTGGCAGTGCAGGAAGTAGAAGCCCATGAAGTTAGGCTGCCACTGGTAGATATAGT
>Ga0134124_10005060_pt1 | contig 10597 bp, 12 predicted proteins | sample KB304_FD_96880 | JGI IMG/M metagenome (GOLD analysis project Ga0134124, IMG submission 96880) | Terrestrial soil microbial communities without Nitrogen fertilizer from Kellogg Biological Station, Michigan, USA - KB3-0-4 | ecosystem: Environmental > Terrestrial > Soil > Unclassified ... | reverse complement strand
GTGACGCGCGAGGAGCTGGCGCCGCACTTCCCGGCCGCGGTCGCCGCCGCCACCTGGGGCGGGCGGGTGTGGGGCCTGCCGTGGAACATGAACGTGGGCGTCGTCTACTACCGCGCCGATCTCCTCGCGAAGTACGGCCTGGCGGCGCCGCGGACGTGGGAAGAGTTGGCCGCGCAGGCGCAGCGCATCCGCGCCGGCGAGCGCGACGGGCGCCTGGACGGCGTGCTCTGGCAGGGCAAGCAGTACGAGGGCCTCGTCTGCAACGTGCTCGAGCACTTCTGGGGCGAGGGCACCGTCCTGCTCGGTGACGACGGCCGCGTGCTCCCGCACGTCGATCGCGCCGAGGAGGCGCTGACGTTCATGCGCGGGTTGATCGAGCGCGGCGTCAGCCCGGGGTGGGTCACGGCGGGCGACGAGGAGCTGACGCGCCGGCCGTTCGGCGACGGCCGCGCGGTCTTCCTCCGCTCGTGGCCGTACGCGCTGGATCTCTTCGAGGCGGCCGACTCGCCCGTGCGCGGCCGCGTCGGCATCGCGGCGCTGCCCGGGCACGCCGGCGCCGCCGTCGGCGCCGGGACGACCGGTGGCTTTCACCTCGCGGTGAACCGGCGCACCCGCTACCAGGAGGCGGCCGTCGAGCTGGTGCGGTACCTGGCCGGCGAGCCGGCCGAGCGCGCGCTGACCGCCGCCGGGGTGGCGCTCTATCCGACCCGGATGGCGCTCTATCACGAGCCCGAGATCGTGCGCCTGCGCCCCCACATGCCGCGCTTCCACGACCTGATGCTGGCGGCCCGGCCCCGGCCCGTCACGCCGTACTACCTGATGCTGTCCACGACCGTACAGCCGGAGTTCTCGGCGGCGCTGGTCGCCGTGAAGACGCCACGGCAGGCGCTGGAGCACGCGCGGCACCGCCTGGAGTACATGCTGGGCGGCATCCGGTGACGGGGCGACAGCGCGCCGACCGGCTCGCCGGCCTCGCGTTCGTGGCGCCGGCCGCGCTCACGCTGGCCGCGCTGGCGCTCTATCCGGGGCTGTGGGTGCTGTGGCTCTCGCTGCAGCAGCGCATCCCGATCTTCGGCATCGCGCGCTTCGTCGGGCTCGACCACTACGCGTTCCTGGCCACCGACCCGCGCTTCTGGAACGCCGCGCGGGTGACCGTGGTTTTCACCGGCGTGTCGGTCGCGCTCGAGCTGGTGCTCGGCCTCGCCGTGGCGCTCGCGCTCGAGCGCCAGCGGCGCGGGCGGCGGCTGGCGCTGTCGCTGCTCCTGCTCGCGTGGGCGCTGCCCTCGGTGGTCACCGCGAAGCTCTTCGAGTGGCTCTATCACCCCTCGGCCGGCCTCGTGAACCTGCTCCTCGGCCGTCCGCTGAACTGGCTGGGCGATCCGGCGCTCGCGCTGCCCGGGCTCATCGCGGCCGACGTCTGGCGCACGATGCCGTTCGTGGCGCTACTCTGCTTCGCTCGCCTGGTCACCATCCCACCCGAGGTCTACGAGGCCGCGCGCGTGGACGGCGCCGGGCGCTGGGCCACCCTGGCCTGGATCACGCTGCCGCTGCTCCGCTCGATCCTGCTCGTCGCGCTCCTGTTCCGCACGCTCGACGCGCTGCGGGCGTTCGATCTCATGTACGTGCTCACCGGCGGCGGCCCCGCCAATACCACCGAGACGCTGACGGTCTACGCCTACCGCAGCCTGTTCCAGACGCTGCAGCTCGGCTTCGGGTCGGCGATCGGCGTGGTGATCTTCGCCCTCGTGATGGCGGTCGCCGCCGGCTATCTGCGCGCGCTGCGGCGTGAGGGGCTGGCCGCGTGAGGGCTCGCGTGCGCGCGTGGGATGTGGCGATGTTGCTCCTGCTGGCCGCGTGGGCCACGCCGTTCTTCTGGCAGGTGCGGACGTCGTTCACACCGGACGGCGAGCTGCTGGCGACGTCGCGTGTGCTGCCGGCGCGGGCTACGCTCATTCACTACCGCGCGGTCGTCGAGCGCAGCGTGATGCCGCGGGCGCTCGGCAACAGCCTCGCGGTGGCGTCGATCACGACGCTGGTGGCGCTCGCCATCGGGCTCCCGGCCGCGTACGGCATCGCCCGGCTGCCGGTGCCCGGCAAGGGGCTGCTGCTCCTCGCCGTGGTGGCCAGCACGGCCTTCCCCCAGATCACGACGGTCAGCCCGCTCTATCTACTGATGCGGGCGCTCGGGCTGCGCGACACGTGGACCGCGCTGGTCCTGGCCAACACGTCCTTCGCGCTGCCGCTGCTGATCTGGCTGCTGGCGGGCTTCATCCGCGAGATCCCCATCGAGGTGGAGGAGGCCGCGTTCCTCGACGGCGCCGGCCGCCTCGGCACGCTGCGCCGGGTGGTGCTGCCGCTGGTGGCGCCGGGTGTCGCCTCCGCGGCGCTGCTGACCTTCCTGGCGTCGTGGAACGAGTTCCTCTTCGCCTACACGTTCACCGCGACGGAGGCCAGCCGCACGGTGCCCGTCGCGCTGGCGCTGTTCCCCGGGGTGTTCGAAGTCCCGTGGGGCGATATCGCGGCGGCGTCGATCCTCGCGAGCCTGCCGCCGATCATCATCGTGGTGGGGCTGCAGCGCTGGCTGGTGCGGGGGTTGGTCGCGGGCGCGATGAAGGAGTGAGCGCGCTCAGCTCCGCAGCGCGGCCCACGCCAGCGCGGCCCAGCCGAGGATGAACGCCAGCCCACCGAGCGGCGTGACGGCACCGAGCCAGCGGTGGCCGGTGAGCGCCAGCAGATAGAGGCTGCCGGCGAAGATCAGCGTGCCGGCGACGAACAGCCACCCCGCCATCACCGCCGCGCCGCCCGGCCAGCGGCCGACCGCCCACGCCGCCGCCAGCAGCGCGAGCGCGTGGTACATGTGGTAGCGCGCGCCGACCTCGAAGACGCCGAGCATGTCGGGGACGAGGCGATTGCGAAGGGCGTGAGCGCCGAAGGCGCCGGCGGCGACGGCCACCAGCGCGGACACGGCGCCGAGGGCGAAGAACACCCGGTCCATCGTCAGATCCCTTCACCCCACTGGGCGTAGAACTCGAGCGGGCGTCCGATCAGGAACCGTTCGAAGTCGTGGTGGAAGCGCTCGGCCGCCACGTTCTCGAGGAAGCAGGTGGCGGTGGCCTCGTCCAGCTCGGAGTCGGGCTCGGCCATGCACTCGGCCAGGACCCAGCCGAGCGCCTGCAGCCGCGCCGGCGGCAGCTCCTCGTAGCGCTCGCGGAAGTAGTCGCTGAACTCGGAGAAGGCGCCGCACAGCGTGGGGCCCTCCTCGTCCTCGTCGGCGAGGTTCTCCGCTTCGTCCCGGTGCGCGGCGAAGTCCGGGAAGAGCTGGACGAGGCGCCCGACCAGCTCGTCCGGCGTCATGCTAGGGCTGGAGTCGTCCATCCGATTCGGGCGAGAGCCTACGCTGATTCGAGGAGCTTTGCCAGGCGCGCTCCCAGCGCGGGGCCGGTGCCTTCGTCCTCGTGCTTGAAGAAGACGAAGGCGTCTCGCCAGCGCTCGCCGATGCGGTGCACGGTGGCGAGCCAGCCGCGCAGGTCGTCGTCGCCGTAGCCGGTGGCGCGCAGGCGCAGATAGCCCCAGTCGGCCGTGGCCACGGCCGGGGTGGCGCCGTCGTCGTTGTCGGCGATGCAGAGGGCGGCGTTGCGGGCGGCCAGGCGCGCGTAGACCTCGTCCGTGAACCAGGTCGCGTTGCGGAACTCGAACGCCGCCCGCACGTCGGGGGGCAGCAGGGCGAGCAGGTCGGCGAGCCGGCCGGCCTCGACCTTGAAGTTGGGCGGGAGCTGAAAGAGCAGCGGGCCGAGCTTCGGGCCCAGCAGGCGCGCGGTGTCGCAGAAGAGGCGGACGGGCTCGTCGACGTCGCGCAAGCGCGAGAAGTGGGTGATGCGCTGCGGCGCTTTCAGCACGAAGGTGAAGCGCGCCGGCACCGTGGCCGCCCAGCCCTCCACCGCCTTGGTCGTGGGCATGCGGTAGAAGGTGTTGTTCACCTCGACGGTGGAGAAGCGCTCGGCGTAGTAGGCCAGCATGCCCGCCGGCTTCATGTCCTTCGGATAAAAGGACCCGCGCCACTCCGTGTAGTTCCAGCCCGACGTGCCGATACGGATGTCCACGACGCGCCTAGATCGTCAGCAGGCCGCCGTTGGGCGACAGCCACTGCCCGGTGACGAAGGAGGCCTCGTCGGAGGCGAGGAAGAGCGCGACGGCGGCGATCTCCTTGGGGTCGCCCAGACGACCCATCGGCGTCTGGCGCTCGGCCAGCATGCGCACCATCGGCGGCAGGGGGTCGAGGATGGGCGTGTCGATCCAGCCCGGGCAGATCGCGTTCACGCGGATGCCGCGGGAGGCGACCTCCCTGGCGACCGAGCGGGTGAAGCCGAGGATTCCGGCCTTGGCGGCGCCGTAGTGGGGCGCGACCTCGATGCCCATCAGCCCGGCCACGCTGGAGATGTTCACGATGGCGCCGCGGTTGACGCGGCTCATCAGCGTGAGCGCCTCGCGCGTGCAGTAGAACGTGCCGTTGAGGTGGACGGCCAGCATCCGGGCCCACGTCTCGTCGCTGAGCGACTGGGTGACGTCCCAGTGCGTCTCGACCTTGCCGGCCATCATCTCGGCGATCCGCGTCTGGGCCTTGGCGTGGAACGCCTCCCGGCCGCTCGGGTCCACCTCGCCGATGCCGGCGTTGTTGACGAGCACGTCGAGACCACCGAAGGCGCGCTCGACCTCCGCGAACATCGCGCGCACCTGGGCGCTGTCGGCCACGTCGGCGGCGAGGCCGCGGGCGCCGCCGCCGATCTCGCCGGCGGTGCGCTCGGCCGTGTCCTTGTGGATGTCGTTGACGATCACCCGCGCGCCCTCCCCGGCGAAGCGGAGCGCGATGGCCCGGCCGATCCCCGAGCCCCCGCCGGTGACGAGCGCCGTACGTCCCTCGAGCCTCATCCTAGCTCCTTCGCAGGCTCGGCTCGCCTGCGGCTGCGCCTCGCACGATCTCGTTCACAGGCTCGGCTCGCCTGCGGCTGCGCCTCGCACTACCGTCCAACTCCCGCCGTCTCGTCGACGTGGGCGTCGTCCCGGAAGTGGGGCATGACCTCCTCGGAGAAGAGCTGCATCATCTCCAGCGTCGCCTCGTGGCTGCCGCCGTTCATGCCGGAGCAGACGATGCCAGCCTTCAGCTCGTCGGAGAAGACGCGCAGCTTGTCGCGCACGGTGGCCGGGCTGCCGCAGATGATGTAGCCGCCCTCTTCCAGATCCTCGTACGTCAGCTCGGTCGGCATCTTCCCGCGGGTGGCCAGCAGGCGCTTCAGCGACGCCTCGGTCGTGTAGCCCGGCGGCTGCCAGAACGGCGGCAGCATGCGCAGGCCCACGTGGTAGACCCACATCGCGTGCTCCCGGGCGATCGCCTCGGCCTTACGGTCGTTCTCGGCCACGCAGATCGGCAGATTCACCGTGAGCTGATACGGGCTGGCGGTGTAGCCGTTGCGCTCGCACGCCTCGCGGTATTCGCCGTAGATCTGGGCGATGCGCTTGACCGGCGTGAAGACCATCAGGTAGGGGAAGCGCCGCTTGGCGGCCCACTCCACGGTCTCGCTCGAGCCCTGCGACGGGCACCACACGGGCGGGTGCGGCTGCTGCAGGGGGCGCGGCCACGGGTTCACGAACGGGTAGCGGTAGAAGCGGCCGTCGAAGGCGAACGGCCCCGGCTCCGTCCAGGCGCGGAGGATCAGCTCGGCCGCCTCGTAGAAGCGCTCGCGGGAGTGGGTGGGGTTCACCGCGGTCGAGTAGTACTCGGCGCCGATCCCCCGCACGAAGCCGGAGACGATCCGCCCGCCCGAGACCACGTCGAGCATGGCGATCTCCTCGGCGATGCGCAGCGGGTTCTCGCGCAGCGGCAACCCGTTGCCGAGGATGGCGATCTTCGCCCGCGACGTGCGCCGCACCAGCATGGCGGCCATCACGTTGGGGCTCGGCATGGTGCCGTAACAGTTCTGGTGGTGCTCGTTGACGCAGATGCCGTCCCAGCCGAGCGCCTCCGCGTACTCGAGCTGGTCGAGATACTGGTGATAGAGCGTCTGGCCGACGACCGGATCGTAGTGACGATTGGACAGCGTCACCCACGACGACGCCTCGTCGTGCTCCATCGGGTAGGGCATGAGGTGGAAGTAGTAGAACTTCACCGGCTCCCCTTTCGGCCTTCGCAGAACTCGATCACCGCCGCCGCCACCGACTCCGGCTCCTCGAGATGGGGGACGTGGCCGGATTCCTCGAAGACGCGCAGCACGGCCCCCGGGATCTCCTTCCGCCAGGCCTCGGCACAGACCAGCGGAGCGAGCTTGTCGTGGGCGCCCCAGCACAGCAGCGTCGGTGTCGTGATGCGGGCCAGCCGCCGGCGCAGCAGCGGATTGTACAGGTACGGGTTCCACCCCACCCGCGCGAGCGCGGTCTGCTGGCGATAGAGCAGGGCCAGGGTCTCGATGCTCATGTCCGGCGGCGCCAGCACCATGGCGGCGAACGGATTGTGGAAGACGGTCGCCACCAGCTGCGGCAGCTCCATGCCGAACAGGAACGGGTAGATCCAGCCCTCGACCTTGATCCCGACCGGATCGATCAACGTCATCGATTCCAGCCGATGTGAGGCCATGGTCGCCATCTCGGCCGCGATCCAGCCGCCGAAGGAGGCGCCGACCACGTGGACGCGCTCGAGGCCCTGGGCGTCGAGCAGGTCGAGATAGTGAAACGCGAGATCGGAGATGTGCTCGATCCACTCGGCCGTCGGCGAGGCGCCGTGGCCGGGATGGCTCGGCGCCAGCACGGTGAAGCGCTCGGCCAGCCGCTCCTGGAACGCGAGCCAGCGCCCGCCGGCGCCGGCGCCGTGCAGGTAGAGCAGCGGCGGCCCACCGCCGTCGCGCAGCAGGTCGACGGGCGTGTCGCGCACGGTGATGCGAGTCGGCTCCGGCATGTCGTAGTTCTACCGCGCCCGGCGGTACCAGCGCCACCCGAGCGTCACCGCCACCACGGCCGCGGAGCCGCTGGCCCCGGTGACGAAGAAGCCGGCGCGAGGCCCGAAGGCCTCGGTGATGGAGCCGACCAGGAAGGCGCCGAAGGGCGTCATGCCGGCGAACATGAGCGTGTGCAGGCTCATGACGCGGCCGCGCAGGTCGTCCGGCACCGTGAGCTGCACCGTCGTGTTGGCCCCGGTCATGAACAGCATGCCGCTGAATCCCATGACGACGAGCAGCGCGACGGCCGCGTCGAAGCGGCCGACGCTGGCCATCAGCATCGTCGCCAGCCCGAGCACGAGCGCGGCGGTGACGAGCACCTGGGTGGGCGGGCGCTCCGCACCCAGCGAGGCCAGGACGATGGCGCCGGCCACCGCCCCGCAGCCGACCGCGGTCATCAGCAAGCCGAAGCCGTGGGCGTCCTGGTGCAGCATGTCGCGGGCCAGCAGCGGCACCAGGGTGTTGTAGTTGAAGAAGAACGCGCTGACGGCCATGACCAGGCTCATCACCAGGGCGATGCGCGGCGTGCGCAGCGCGTACCTCACGCCCTCGGCGATCTCGTGGCGCAGGGCGCGCCCGCTGGAGGCGGGCGGCAGCCCGTGGGCATGGAGCGCGAACAGCGCGGCGATCACGGCCACGAACGACAGGCCGTTGAAGAAGAACGCCAGCGCCGTGCCCCAGCGCGCGATGACGAGCCCGGCCAGCGCGGGGCCGATCACGCGGGCGCCGTTGAACATCGCCGAGTTGAGCGCGATGGCGCTGCGCAGGGACTCGCGGCCCACCATCTCGACGATGAACGCCTGCCGGGTCGGCATGTCGATCGTGTTCGCCACGCCGTAGACCCCCGCCATCACCGCCACGTGCCAGTACTGGACGTGGCCGCGGTGCACGAGCAAGGCCAGGAGCAGCGCCTGCACGCACATGATCGACTGGCTGGCGATCAGCAGCGGCCGCTTGGGCAGCCGGTCGGCCATGGCCCCGGCGAAGAACGACAGCACCAGCACGGGCGCGAACTGCAGGGTGCCGACGAGCCCGAGCTTGAAGGGCGAGTTGGTCAGCTCGAGGACCAGCCAGGACTGCGCGACCGACTGCATCCAGGTGCCGATGAGCGAGACGAGCTGACCCGCGAAGAAGAGGCGGAAGTCGCGATGCGCGAATGCCCTGAGCGCAGCCGGCAGAGTGGAGGGCGCGGCGTCGGGCACCCGCCCAGTCTACGTCTGCTTGCGCGCGATCGCTCGCGCCAACTCCTTCTTCTTCATCCGCGCCGTCCCCGTCACGCCCAACCGCTTCGCCCGTCGCGCCAGCTCCGCCGTCGTGTGCCCATAGTAGTCGAGCCCGCCGAAGGTCTCGCCCACGCCCCGGCGCGCCTTCGCCGTCGGCTGCCGCGCCCGCGGATCCGACGGTCCCTTCGCCTTCTTCGGCTCCCACCGATCCCCGACCTTCTCGAACGAGTGCTTCAGCGCCGCGAACGCCGTACGGTGCGCCCGCTCCCCCTCGCCATACCGCTTGACGGCGCTGTCGTGTGTCTTCGCCCACGTCTTCTGCGCCTTCCCCGTCGACCGCCTCAACGTTCCCGGCATCTCCTTTGGCGCTGGCATCTCGACTCCTCCCTCCTCCCTCCGCCGTGCATCGCCTGTGCCGCCGGGCGCGTGGGCCGCAGGGCCCGTGCGGGGTCCGCCGACCCGTTTCCCTCCCAACAGTGCCCGCGCGCTACCCAGCCGGATGGAACTCAGCCACCATCGATCAACTCGGCCGCCGACCCCGTGGTCGGCGGGCCCCGCACGGGCCCTGCGGCCCACGCGCCCGCACGACAGTCAGCGCGCGGCGGCGACGACCGAGGCGCGGAGTCGGTGCCGTTCGGTGGCGAGGAAAACGACGAGGCCGAGCGCGACGGAGAGCGCGGAGGCGAGGAAGCCGGCTGAGAATCCGCGAGCCTCGACCAGCAGCGCGATCAGCGGCGAGCCGATCGCCAGGCCGACATCCCACGCGCCCGACAGCGTCCCGATGGCGCGCCCGCGCTCGGCCGCCGGTGTGCGATCCACGATCAGCGCGACGAGCGTGGGGTAGAGCATCGAGTTGCCGGAGCCGAGCAGGGCGGCGCCGAGCACCAGTGTTGCCACCGTCGGCGGCATGGACAGGGCGATCTGGCCGAGGGCAATGCCGATCAGCGCCGGCACCAGCACCCGGGTGCGGCCGAAGTGATCGGAGGCGCGGCGCAGCAGTAGCCGGCAGAGGATCGTGCAGCCGGACATGAGCGGGAAGAACCAGGCGACGCGGCCGAGTCCGCCGGCCGCCGCGTGGAGCGGCAGGAAGGCGTAGACCGTGGCCGCCCCGAGCGTGATGACGATGAGCGCGATCGAGGCGGGCACCGCGTGCGGGCTCCACAGCCGGCCGATGCCGCCCGGCGCCGTCGCGTTGCCGGGCGCCGTGCGGAGCACGGCGACCAGCGCGGCCACGACGAGCGCCAGCGCCACCACCACCGCGAAGTTCAGGGCGGCGCCGCCGATCTCGGCCAGCGCGACGCCCGCGGCCGGTCCGAGCGCGACGCCGACCGACGACGCCACGTAGTAGAGGGCGAGCGACTCGCCGCGCCGATCGGCCGGGCTCTGGTCGGCCACGACGATGCTGCCGGTCGTGGAGATCAACGCGTTGGCGATGCCGAGACCGGCCATCAGCGCGATGAAGGCGAGCGGGGTGGCCGCCAGGTTCAGGGCCAGCATGGTGAGGACGAGGACGCCGGCGCCCGGCAGCATGACCGCCCGGGCCCCGTACCGATCGGCCCACCCGCCCACCTGGGGTCGCAGGACCATGGCCGCCCCCGTGGTGATCGCGAAGAGCCAGCCGATCTGGGCGTGGCTTCCGCCGAGCGCCACCACGTGCAGCGGCAGCTGCGTGTTGAGCAGGTAGGTGACCACGTGGACGAGGGCCGTGATGGCCACACACACGCGGATCGTGCCCCGCGGGCCCATCACGCGCCTCCGCTCGGTCGGGATGACGTCAGTCCATGAATACCCGCTGCAGGGTCACGACGTCCAGCCAGATCCCGTGCTTGAGCGCGACCTGGCGCTCGTGGCCCACCCGCACGAAGCCGTGGCGCTCGTGGAGCGCGAGCGAGGCCTCGTTGGCGCCGGTGATCCGCGCGATGACCGAGTGGTGGCCGTGCTCGCTGGCCAGCGCCAGCAGCCGGTCGAGGACGGCGCTCCCCAGTCCCTTGCCGCGCCAGCCGTCCTTCACGTAGACGGAGTTCTCCGCCGTGCACGCATAGGACGGCTTCGTCCGGTAGGGCGAGAGCGCGCCGAAGGCGACGACCTCGTGGCCTTCCACGGCCACGATCACCGGGTGGCGAGGGCCGTGGGCGGCCAGCCACGCCCGCTGGGCCTCGGGCCCGCGCGGCTCGGTGTCCGACGTCGCCGTCGTCTCGAGCACCTCGCGATTCCAGATGGCGGCGATCGCCTGGCTATCCGAGGGCCCGGCCGCCCGGATCACGGCTGCCCCGCCGGGAGGAGGGCGGGCTCGCGACGAAGCCACTCTCCGAGCCCGATCAGCCCGACGCCGAGACGGACACGGAGGCCGTGACGGGAACCGCGGGCCTCGGCGAGACGGTCGAGTCGTCG
>Ga0134124_10005058_pt1 | contig 10598 bp, 5 predicted proteins | sample KB304_FD_96880 | JGI IMG/M metagenome (GOLD analysis project Ga0134124, IMG submission 96880) | Terrestrial soil microbial communities without Nitrogen fertilizer from Kellogg Biological Station, Michigan, USA - KB3-0-4 | ecosystem: Environmental > Terrestrial > Soil > Unclassified ... | reverse complement strand
GGATGCGAGTGACGTCTCGCGCGATGTCGGTCACATTCGTCTGAACATGCCCCATTTGTCGGTCGGGCCAGGACTGCGCTACCTGACGCCGGTCGGCCCGTTCCGGCTCGACATCGGCTATCGAGTACCGGGGGCGCAGGCGATCGGCCAAGATCAGTTGTCGATCACCGACGGCGGCGCCGATGTCAGCAACCTGTTCGGGATCTCCTGGCCGCCGGTGGCGGTGAACATTGCCTTGGGCGAGGCGTTTTGAGCCCCTCTCCCAGCGCACGCCCGCGAGGTCCCAGTACGCGCCCGCGCGGCCCGAGCGCGCGACCGGCGAAGAGCGCGCGCTCCTTGCTTTCGCGCGTGGGCATGGGCGCGGGCCTCTTACTGGTGTTCGTCGGCGGTTCGCTGCTGTCGTTGGTGCTGTACGGCAATTTGCCGGCGGCTCGACGCGGTTTGGCGTTCGGGTTGCAGCGCGTCTTGGCGGATACGTTCGAAGGCGGTTTTGCGCTGGAAGCCGTCGAACACGTCTCCCTGCACGAGCTGCGCGCACGCGGCTTCACGGTGCACGATCCGGACGGCCACTTGGTGTTGTCGGTCGATTCAGTCACGGTGCAGCTGGATCTGCCGGACATGCTGCGGCAGTTGCTGCTCGGCACGGGACTCGTGACCTTGCGCTTCAATCATGCGCGCCTCGAACGCGCCGAGGTTTACCTGCTGCCGGACGTGCACAACGTGCCGACGATCGTCGATGCATTCACGCTCTCGCCCAGCCCACCGGGCAGCGCGTCGAGCGCCGCTCCGGCCCGGAAGATCAAGGTTTGGTTCCCCGAGATCGAAGTCGGACACATCTATGGCCGCATGGCGCTCGACGGAGCGCCGACGCTGGAAACCGAGCTTTCATCCGTGCGTGGAGCCGTCGTGGGCAGTGCCGACCTCACGACCGTGGACGTCGATCGCTTTTCGGCCACGGTACGCGGACTCGCCGGCGCCGACGCGACCGGCGTCGGTAGTGTGCACTTTCGCACGCCGGGCGCAGTTTGGACGTCTTTCGACGGCTATTTCGGTGAGCTGCAATTCGGCACGGTGGTGCGCGTCGACAGTCCGAAGCTCGACATCACGCTCGACGTGCCGCGCGCCGAACCCAAGACCGTGCGCGCACTGTGGGCGGGCTATCCAGTGCTGGAAAGCTTGAGCGCCCATGCCGAAGCGACGGGGACACTGCAGACGTTGCACACGCAAGCCAAATTGGTCGTCGCGCAAGGGTCGCTCAGCAGCAGCGGTGAGCTACGCTTCGGCGGGCACCCGGGGGCGGATTTGGATCTGTCCGCGCGCAGTCTCGATTTGCGCGCGCTATGGGCCAACGCGCCGAACACCGACCTCGACGCCGATGCGACGCTCGCGGTCTTTCAGTCGGGCGATCAATGGCTCGCCAACATCAATGGCACGACGCGCGCCACGCAGGTGCTCGGAACGTCGTTGCCGCCGATCGACGTCAGCGGCAGCTATGACGCGAAAGGCTTTGTCGGACGCGCGACCGCGCACGAGCCCGGCATCCCGTTGAAGGCAAGCTTCGACGTCCATCCGGACGGCTCGATCGAGGGCACCGTGGAGGCGAAAGGGGTGGACCTGAAGCGCGCGCCGCGCTTGCAGCCGTACTTCGATGGGCACGGTCTGCTCGACCTGCAATTGAAGGGACGCATCGACCAAGGGCGTTTGGTCACGACGGTGAGCGGCGCGCTGAACGCCTTTCAATACGGGGCGTTGTCGATTGAAAGTAACCAGTTCTCCGGCCGAGCCAGCGGCCCGATCGGCGATCCAGGGAAGCTCTCGGTCGACCTTTCGCTGCATTCGCAACGACTGCGCGCAGGCGCTTTCGGCTTCGACGAACTGAACACCCAGCTGCGCGGGCCGGTGACTCGACCCGTCATTTCGACGAGCATCCGCAACAAGCGTGGCAGCCAGATCAGCGCCAAGGCGACGATTAGTGCGCGTGAAGCCACGCGCATCGACGACTTGAGCGTGGAAATCCGGCGCGACCAAGCGGCGCTGATCGCGACGCTGGAGCAGGTGGACGTGAACGGGGCTCGCGTGCGCGTGAACGGTCTGCGTTTGGAGGGCGCGGGTGGCAAATTGGAGGCCTCCGGACAGCTCGAGCCCGACCGAGTGGCGCTCGTCGCGCATGGCAGTGGACTCGACTTGGGCGTGATCGCCCACGCGCTCGGTTTGCCGCGCGGCATGATCGGTGGCATTGCGATCCTCGATGCCGATCTCGAATCGACGAAGAAGAACCAACGCGGCACCTTCGCCATGCTGCTACAAAACGGTGAGGCAGAGGGCGTCGCGATCGAATCGCTGTCTGTGGCCGGACAGCTCGACGGCGCCGATCTGAAGCTGCAGAGCGCCGCAAAACTTCGCGATTTTGGCTCATTTTCGGGCGAGGCCCAAACCAAACTCAACGGGAGCTTGGCCGAGCTTTCCACCTACCAAGGCGCAACCGGCATCCTGACCGTGAAGGCCGAACACGTGCCGTTTGCGCTTTTGAGCTACGCGCTGCCCAAGAGTTCAGGCGTGGATGAAGTACGCGGCGAAGGCGGCGCCACCCTGGTCATCGACCGCGCGATGCCGGACGCAATTCCGAATCTTTCCGTCGTCGCGAACACGACTGGGTTGCACGTGGGACTGACCGCGCGTGACGAGCGACAGCAGCCGCTCGCCTTCGACGGCGTGGAAGCGCACGGCGGGCTCAACATCAATGGCGCCAGCGGTGACACCGATCTAGTCTTGAAGCTCGACGACGGGCATGGGCCGCTGGCTTCGCTGACCGCGCAAACGCGGCTCGACCTGACGACGGCCATCCATCACCCGGAGCAGTTGTGGTCGCTCTTGCGCTCGACACCTCTGGTGGCAAAAGCGCTGATCGACGATCGCGCGCTGGAGGACCTGCCGGCGCCGATCGCGCTACGCGGCGTTTCCGGCCGGCTTCGCACGGAGGTCTCGCTGCGCGGCAGTCTGGCTCACCCGATTTTCAGCGACAAGACCGAGCTGTATCGGCTTCGCTTCGGTCAGAGCGAGCGCCACCGCGCAGTCGATGTCTGCACCCAATTCGACTACGACAAGAGCAGCGGTCAATACGGCGCGCGCGGGGAAGTGTTTCTGCCCGTGGCCAAAGACGACTCGCGCGCTTGTCGGGGTAGCCGGGTCGCGCAGTTCAGCGCGGGCGGGCGCGCCGAGTGGGACAAGCTGTTGCACTCGACGCTCAGCGCAGACCCCGCTTGGACGGGCACTGCGGGCTTGTCGCTCGAGGGCATGCCACTCGACGTCGTGCCTGCGTTCGCCGACGCCGGCCTCGGTGGCCGCGTGCTCGGCGCGGTCATGTTCGATCGCCGAGAAGCGCTGCCCCAGGTGCGCTCCCAACTGGAAGTACGCGACGCGGTGCTGACGCGGACTCGCCTCGGAAACGCGATCATTCGCACGCACACCGACGGTCGCTCGCTCTCGGCCGCGCTCGACATCGAGCAACCCAACACCGCCGCGGAAAGCGGCAGCCAAATAGGCGGCAGATTGAATGCCGAGTTGCTGACGGCCATCAATTGGCAGGGGGTCGTGCCGAGTATCGATGACACGCGCCCGATTTCGGCAAACGTGACCGCGAGCAACCTCGACGCGACGCTGCTCTCGCCGTTCGTCGAGGACGTGCTCTCCGAGATCGGCGGCAAGCTCGATGCAGCTCTCGAGCTGACCCTGACGCCCAATCTCGAGCCGGGAAGCGACGAGCATTGGGCCAGCAACGTCGGCGGAGTGCTGGCCGTGCGCGACGGTACCGTGCAATTTTCGCAGCTCGGGGTGCGTTTGCGCAAAGTACGGCTCGAGGCGCAAGCCGAGGCCCGACACAAGACCACCCTGCTCACCGTCTCTTCCTTGTCCGCGGCCGCCGAGGGCGACAAGCCAAACGTCTCGGCAGCCGGCTGGCTGCTATTTGCTGGTCCGCGTATCGAAAACGGCCGGGCCAACGCACAACTCGAGGGTGTGCCCTTCTCGATCGAAGGAGTGCCGCTGGCCACGCTGTACGGTTCGGCCATCAACATCGAACTCCAGCGGCGGCCGAACGAAATGTTCGTGGGCTTGACGATCCCGGGCCAGGCGAAAGACAACCAGCGTGGCGCGAGCGAATTCTTCGAGGCCAAGCTGCCGCAAGAAGCGTCGCGCAGCCTGATTGACCTCGGCAATAGCGCCGACATCGTGGTCGCCCAACCACTCAGCAAGCCGTCTTCGGTTTCGAACGCCGAGTCTTTGCCTTGGCGCATGCGCTTCGATCTCGGCAATAACGTCAAGATCACGCGCGCCGACTTGGTGCTGCCCGTGTCCGGCTCGCCAGAAGTGCTCTTGGGCGAGTCGCTGCGCATCCAAGGCAACGTCGATCTGCGCACCGGGGGCCGTCTGAGTCTGCCCGGCGTACCGCGGCCGTTCACGATCGAAAGTGGCGTGGTCTCGTTCGACGCTGACGGGGACCCCAAAGACCCACGCCTCAAAGTGCGCGCAGTGTGTAAGCTGCCGCAGCTCACGGTCTGGGCCACGGTCACCGGCACCTTCGAGGATGCGCGATTCGCCTTCGAAAGCGATAACCCGAGCTTGACGAATCAGGCCCAAATCTTGGCCGCGCTGCTCGCTCCCGGTGACAACTCGAGTTCGGCAGCGACCACCGGCGGGCGTGGCACGGACACTCTGCGCGCAGGTGCGGGTTACCTCAGTCAACGCCTGCTCGCGAACACCGCGCTTTCACATCTGGAACTCAACGCCGGCACCGAAACCACCGCCGATCGCTCCTACGCAACCTATTCCGCCGCCTACCCGATCACGGACAACGTGTGGTTCGAGGGCAGCTACAAGACGCTGCAAACCCAAGAACTCTCCGGCGTCAGCCGCAACGCCATCAGCGGCACCTTCGACTATCGCTTCAAGAAGAATTGGTCACTCACCGTCGAAGCCGGCACAATCGGCGCGGGCACGGATTTGTTGTGGTTGTATCGGTATTGAGTCGACGTTCTCAGACGTAGACGTAGAACGCAACCGCTCTTACGCTCACGTTTCTACGGCTTTCTCGCGCTTGCGCAGCCCACGTTCAGCGTCAATTCTAGCTTGCCCTCGGACCAGTACTTGTCGATCGCGTCGCGCACGTAGTCCAAGGGGCGCTTCAGGTCGGCGATGTCGAGCCACGTGCGCACTTCGGGGATGATCATCAGGCGACTGATCGGGTCTTCCATGAACGCGCGGCCGCTGTCGAAGCTCAGGCTGGTTTGACGGATTTCTACGTCGATGTCGTCAAGGCCGGCTTCTTCCAGCTCTTCGGACAGCGTCTCGATGCTCGGGCGACTGGCGAGCGCGGCTTCGAGGACTTTGGAGAAGTCACTGTCGTCGTGCTTCAGGCTGTATTCACGGAGTAGGTCGGCGACCTCTTGGAACGAACCACGGAGCGGCATGGCCACCAGCGCTTGTCCGCCGTCACACAGCAGGCGGCTGATTTCGCCGAACAAGAGCGAGCGGTCTTGCGGGCCCGAGATGGGATGAATCGAGTAGGCATGCGTGAAATTGCCGCCCTCGAGCTCGAGCGGCAGCTCTTCCGCGAAGCGATAGTCGACCGCAACGTCGCCCAAGACGGCCGCCTTGTTTCGAGCGAGCTCGAGCGCGGGCAACGACGAATCAATGCCCACGATGTCGACGCCGTCCATGCGCTCGTACAACTTGAGATCCGGGTAGCCTGTGCGACAGCCCAGGTGCGCGATGCGCGCCGACTCGCCCACCAGGATCATTTCCAGCATCAGATCGCCGAATAGCGACAGGTAGCGCGGCACCACGAAGGTCTCGAGGATTGCGGCGTCAGCGGGAGTCAGCTTCTCTGAGAAGACCAAAGCGGGTCATGGCTATCAATCTAGAGCCACGGACGCAATCCAAACCGCAATCGGTCCTGCTTGGTCAGCCGTGCGCACGCTGCAATCGAGCACGATTCGGGTGGTTTCGGGGAAGAGTGCAGGCGCGCGAGGCGTTTTCCTGGTGTAGCGTGCAAACTCGTATGGATCCGTTGCTCCGCGGTGCCTTGGCCATCACCTTGCTGGGCCTGTTGACTCGGGCCGCGGATCTGCGCGCGCGCCCCGCTGCGGGGCGATTTGGCCAGCCAAGACTGCATGACGCGCGTTCGGCAGAGCCGATTCGCGGCTCGAACGGCACGCCCGACGTGCCGGAAACGGTGGCACCTTGTCCGCGCGGTACGCTGCCCGACGGCAATGTGTGCGTGCCCGTGCCGGACCCCGAAGCGGGTCGGCAAGCGTTGGCCGAAGCTCAGAACGAACACCACGATCGAAGCGGTCGCCTGCGGGTGTACGATCAGATCCCGCGCAGCCCGGAGCGCCCGAAGGATTTTCGCCAATACCGGCTGCCCATTCCGGCGCCCGGCAAGCAGGGCTTCGTCGGTAGCGGCTATGATCTCGATCGCCCTGATTCCGAGCAGCGGCGCGGCGCCGAGCTGTCCGCCGTGGGCCATGGCGGTGTCGACTTGGCGCAGGCGCGCGGCACGCCCGTGCGACTCGTCAACCTCGAACACCAGGTCGGCGACGCGGTCGTGCAGGCCGCGGGTCACCTATTCGGCAATTCGGTCGTCACCTTGCATACGCTGCGCGAGGCCGGCGCGTTGCGCGAATATTTGGTGATCTACGGCCACCTCGACAGCATCGCTCCGGGCATCAGCCAAGGACTTGCGCTTTCGGCTGACTCTTTGCTCGGCTACGTCGGTGATTCGGACAGCCCAGGCATCGTGCACCTGCACCTGGAAGTGCGGCGCGCCCGTGAAGGCGTCGACGCGGCACAGTTGCCGATTGGTCAGATCACGCAAAACGCAAAGACCGTCGCCTGTGATCCGCGCAATGTGCTGGAGTTGCTGTGAGCCTTCGCCAGATCCGCTCGAGGCGTGGCACGACGGGCGCGTCAAAAGTGACTACAGCCGCGATCGGGCTCTAAACGACTAATTTGTAGCCGAAGCCGTACACGGTCAGGATGTGCTCGGGCTTGTCGGGGTGCTTTTCGATCTTGCGCCGCAGCTTGACGATGAAATTGTCGATGGTGCGGTTCGTGGGGTTGGCGTCGACGCCCCAAATCTTGTTCAGGATCTCTTCCCGGCTCACCGGTTGACCCGCGCGCTCGAACAACATGCGGAGCAGCTCGACCTCGTAGAATGACAAGCTTTCGGTCGGCTTGCCCGCTCGCTCGAGCGTGTGCGCGGCCACATTGACGGTCAGCTTACCGAGGTTGAAGCTGGCGCTCTCGCTCGGCCGGTTGGCGCGGCGAAAGATCGCGCGGATGCGCGCCACCAGCTCACCGACGCTGAACGGCTTGGTCACGTAGTCGTCGGCGCCCGCGTCCAGACCGCGGATCTTGTCCGCTTCTTGGCTCTTGGCGGTGAGCATGATGATCGGCACGAACGCGTCGAAGCGCCGCACGTCTTCACACACCTGATAGCCGTTCACGTCGGGCAGCATCAGATCGAGCAAGATCGCATGCGGGTGCTCTTGACGCGCGAGCTGCACGCCGTCTTTGCCGTTGCTGGCCGTCACCACGCGAAAGCCCTCGAATTCGAGCGCGTCTTTGAGACCCAACGTGATGTGCGGCTCGTCGTCGATGACGAGGATGGTCTTCTTCGCTTCCATCCGTGCGCCGAGTGTACACAAAAAGCGAACGGCGGCGAGCTGAAGGGCTCGCCGCCGTCGTGTCTCAGTTCAGGTCAGAGCGAGGCTTAATCGCCCTCGTTCGGGTCCTCCACCGAGGCACCGAGGCACGCGATGAATGCCACGGAACCTTGGGTCGGGGTCTTGACCTGATCTTTGTCCATGAAGCGCAGCAGTTGGCGCTGGTTTTCCGGGCAGCTCTTGAGCAGCGGCGAATCCGCATTGTCGACGTAGCAGTAACCAGCGTCGGTGGTGCCGCCACCCGACTGGCAGTTCGCCAAGTTGTTGTCCGTGGCATCGAACTGCTTGATTTCGCACTGGCACCATTCTTCACACGGTTTTTGCGTGCCAGTGCCGCACTGACCCGTGAGCTTCAGTTGCTTGCGAACCGGCTCGAGCAGCTTGTCATCCACCTTTTGGCGACCCGGCAGATCGCAATTGCAATCTTGCTTCTGAGCCTCGATCACCTTGCACAACACCTGCGTGGGCGAGTTCGGGTCGTTCAAGACGATGTGGTTGGATTGGATCTTGCGGGGCAAGCACTTGCCCTTCAAGGCGTCCTTCAGGCGCTCGATGATGGCACCGACTGCCGGGTTGTAGCCGTAGTTCGGATCGGATGCCGGATCCGAGGTCGTGGTGACCTTGGGGCAAATCGAAGCGACGATGGCGTTGTCCCCCAAGTCCTTCAGCACCTGCAATTCGCGGGCACCGGGGTAGGCTTTGGCGGAGGTTTGCACGGCGCTGATCGCGCCGTTGGCACCCTGGCAGAGCGGGCTGTTCGCGGCGGTCACCGCGTCCAACTTGCCCATCTTGTCCGGCGAGCAGTCGCAGGCAGAGTCGCCGTTCATGCACGTCTTCGGCTGCTGCAGAGGGAACGTGCAGGCGTATTGCAGATCGTCGAAGGCCGGGATGTTCTGCTCGTGACCGTTGATCACGTTGGCTTTCGGATTCGTCGAGTTGGCCGGCGCGATCTGAACCGCGACGCCCGGGTTGGTACCACTGCGCGGCAGCGGCGTTTCGATCATGAACGGATCGGTCGGCGGCACCGGAGGACTGGCCTTGGGATCGCCCAGCAGCCAGGCCCAGCGGCCCTTTTCGGTCAATTGCTTGGCGGTCAGGTAGTTGAGGGCCTTGGGGTCCGTCAGCGAGGCGTCGTCCGCAATGTCTTGCCAGGGGACGCCGACGATGCCGGCCAAGAACACCAACGACGGATCGCGCGGCGGCTTGGTCGAGCCGGTCGAGTCGTACAGCGGGTTGGTGATGATGACACTTGGATTGGACTGCAGCGCGATGGTCGTGTTCTTGAGCGCGCTGACGTAGCGGTTGGTGTCGTACAGCAGATCGAAACCGAAGCGCTGATGCTGGTTGTAGCAACGCAAGTTCAGCGAGTCGTGCGTGGTGTCCCAGGTGGCGTAAGAGCCGTTGGTGGGCACGTCCTTGCAGTTGTCGTCCGCGCTCAGAGCCTGACAACCGCTGGGCGGTCCACCACTCTCTTGCTGGGCGCAGGAGCGACAGCACGGGTCGTTCGGATTCGATTCGCAAATCTTGGTGGACTTCGGCATGCGGCCGTTGGCACCCACGAACCAGCCTACTTGGTCGTCACGAATCGAGCAGTCGTTCTCGTCCGAGAGCATGACGATCGCGACCAACGAGTCCGGACGCAGGAACTGTTTACGCTGCTGGAGCAAGACGTCGTCACAGCCCGTGCAGGCGCCGAACGTGCCGTCTTTGTTCACCACCAGGGAGGAGCCACGCACCGTGGTCGAACCCTGCTTGGTGACGTTCGCTGGCGGCTCGGGGTCGACCAAGAAGCGGTACCACGACTCGAGCGACGCTTCGTAACCGCAGCCGTGCTCGCCAACCGCAGCGATCTGGTCTTGGAACGATTTGTTCAAGTTTGCCGCGTTGGTCTCACCAGGCGGGCTGTTCTTGGTCCCGGTGGCGTCCCAAGCCAAAAAGCCGGTGCCGTTGTAGCTGGCGATGCCCGTGCGCATGGTCGGGATCAGCCGAGCCTTGTCGTCCAACGTGTCGGTCGCAGCGCCCGTGGCGCACACGTCACCGCCGTGTGAACCCAAGCTGGAGCTGACGATGCCGATGTGAATGTCGCCGATCGGGCTGAACTCTGCCGCACCGTTCTTACACACGCCGCCGGCGGACACTTCACCCGTCGCCTTGCCGTTCGCGTCCACGCAGATCGGGGTGACCAGGCGCTTCACGAGCACCGGCACGGCCGCCTTGAGGATTTCCTGCTTGTCCTGCATCGACACGGAGTTGTCGATCATGAACAAGAGGTCGATCTTATCGACCGCGGTCTGGATGATCTGGTCGACGAACACGTTGCTCGTCGTGGGCTTCTGCTTGACCACGGGGCGATCGAGACAGCCAGTGGCGAATACGGCTACCGCACCGGCGGCTGCCAAACTCGCTATGCCTGCTCTTACGAGCCGTGCCGCCGCACCGGGCTTGGACTCGGTGGTCGAACGCTTCAACATCATTGAAAGAACTCCTTGGATGAGCGCCGCCCCTGCCCTGGTTGGGGCTGGGGACGTGAGGGGTACAGTGAGAGTTGCGGGGCGAACGGAATCGACTTGGCCCGCACGGACCCCTCGCGCGCGGCGGCCGAAGGGTAGGTTTTTACGCAGTAAGTTGTCAATCGTCGCGAAGACGCCCAGGAAACACCCGTGGCAACGGATATTTCCCGGCTATCTGCTCGGTCTGACTGTTCGAACTGCACTCGCACGCCCACCACAAAGCACGCCCTGTGCCGCTACACAGTTGCCGATATTCCCGCAAATCCGTGATTCTTAGCCGACAACTTTGTTGGCAGTCCAGGGCCAGCGGCCAATGGAGTGGGCGGCGCGCAGCAAGCGCACCCACAAACAACTACCACTGGGCGCT
>Ga0134124_10005056_pt1 | contig 10600 bp, 9 predicted proteins | sample KB304_FD_96880 | JGI IMG/M metagenome (GOLD analysis project Ga0134124, IMG submission 96880) | Terrestrial soil microbial communities without Nitrogen fertilizer from Kellogg Biological Station, Michigan, USA - KB3-0-4 | ecosystem: Environmental > Terrestrial > Soil > Unclassified ... | reverse complement strand
TCGCCTACCTGAACTGAGTGGCCGGCGTTGTGACCGCCCTGGTAACGAACAACGATCTCGAACTGCTCGGCAAGCAGATCGACGATCTTGCCTTTTCCTTCGTCACCCCATTGGGCACCGATGACTGCGATAACTTTGTTCATAAGATTTCTGAGGAGTAAGGCAATTGCCGATTGCCAATTGCCGAATTCCGAAGTTAACAGTGCTTAAGACTCGTTAGTTAGATCAATTCTTCAAATCGGCAATTGGCAATCGGCAATCGGCAATACCTAACTAGCTCTTCCCAGCATGATCGGCTTCTCAATAAAGTAGTAACTACACGTCCCTTTGACTTCCCGAATGTCACGCTGCTCGATGGGAAATAGTCGACAGGAGTTGGGACGATTCTCATAAATGCCACACAGCGACGTTCCATCGAGATTCTTCTTTAGAAACGGACATTTAAAGACCAGTTCACAGCACGCACCGCAACGATTGCAGTCGCCGCGTCGCAATGCCAGAGACGCAATTGTCTCCTGTTTGCGGAAGTTTGTATTGACGAAACGACGGATCTTTCCCTGGGCTTGTCGTGCGCGAAGTTTAGCCTCGGAGATCTTGCGCGACCGAACACGTTGCGCCAGCCGCTCTTCAACGGAGCGCTGCTTGTAGATTGCGGCTTTACGTACTGGCTTCATTCGAATGAAGGAAAACCAACATTTGAAATTGTGAACGAAAGCCCCGCTTTCTTGCGTGCCGTCACTTCGATCCTGGTTCTGTAATCAATCATCAAAACTCTTTCACTTCCTCGTACAGTTGCACATATCTCTTCGCCGCCGCAGTCCATGAATTATCCATTCGCATCCCATTGCGCTGAATCGTGGCCCAATCTGAGGGGCGGCCATAAAAGTAAAGGGCCTCACGTATTTTTTCAAGCAAGGCTCCGGCGTCATACGGATGAAACTTGAAGCCGGTTCCGACGCCACTCCCGGCGTCGTATTGTTGGACGGTATCGTCAAGGCCTCCAGTGGCACGAACGATCGGAACTGTTCCATATCGCATACTGTACATCTGATTCAAACCACAGGGTTCGTAGAGTGACGGCATCAGGAACATGTCGGCGCCGGCTTCGATCTGATGGGCCAACGGTTCACCGGCGTAGCCCCTGTAGATACCAACTTGCCGAGGCGCGCGGTCATGCCAGCTTTGCAAAAAATCTTCGTACTCCTTTGCACCCGCTCCCAGGGCTATGAAGAAGGTGCCAGTCTGAACAATCGCACCCGCAAGTTGTCGGATTAAATCGTAACCCTTTTGGCCAACCAGCCGCGAGATAATTGCGATGATCGGACGGTTTGCCTCTTCGGGTAGACCAAAACGTCGCAGTAGATCGAGTTTACATACTTGCTTACCGGATAGATCGGCAACCGAATAATTTGCGGCGATGTGTTCATCGGTTTCAGGATTCCAGATGTCGAAGTCTACACCGTTGGTGATGCCGGCGAGCCGATCCCTTCGCGAATGCAAAAGCCAATCGAGACCTTGTCCCTGCTCACTAGTCTGAATCTCCTGGGCATAACGTGGACTGACCGTCGATAGTGCGTCAGCCGCGATAATCCCGGCTTTCAATGCGGAGGCTGTTCGGCCCAACATGAAGTCGCTGCTGTCCGGAGCGTCACCAAATCCAAGCCACCACAGATCGCCTGACTCGAATAGACCCTGATAACCCACATTGTGGAGTGAAAACAGCGTGCGAGTTGGTTGAAAAAACGCATCGTAACGCCGGCGTGCGCGAAGTTCTGCGACTGCGAAGCCGCACGGCCAATCGTTGCCATGCACAATGTCAGCTTGCCAGTCGAGATGTTTTAACAGCGCAAGCGCAGCGCGGGAGAAGAAAGCGAATCGTACATGGTCGTCGTTATAGCCGTAGATGTTTTGCCGCGCAAAGAACTCGGGTGCCTCGATAAGGTAGGTTGGGGCACCAGCCGCGTTGCTCTCCAGTGCGCGACAGTGGAGTACGCGGCCCCGCCATTCAATTCGAATTCCGTCGATGATCTTATCCGTCAGTAAGCCGCGATCGATTTGGTCATAGAGCGGAAGGATTAACCTGGCATCGACATTTTGTTCCAAGAGGGCTTTTGGGAGGGCGCCAGATACGTCAGCAAGTCCGCCAGTTTTGGCGAAGGGCATTGCTTCGGACGTAAGAATGGCTACACGCATTGCTTAGAAAACTACAAGTCTCGTCGCCCATAACGGTAGTGGTCACGGAGTCAGTACCACAACGCGGTAGCGTGTGGGTCAACTCATGAGCACCTCGTTAATCATCAACTATGATTTCGACCCACACGCTACTGCGTTGTGGTACTGACGTTGTTGCCACTGCTTCTCGAGGACGCTTTCCCAAAAACAGAAGTTACTGGCTTGTTCCAGGGAAAGGTTCCAGACCCTCAATCACAATAAAGGCGAAAGGAGCAATGTTGTGATCCTTTCGCCTTCTATCCAGTCAGTTCTATTGAACGAAAGAAAACGCCTAGCTCTGCATCGAAGCGAGGAACTCGGCATTTGACTTCGTCTTCTCGAGACGCTCAAGCACGACTTCCATCTGCTCAACCGGCGACAGCGGGTTGAGTACGCGACGCATGACCCAGATACGATTCAAGTCTTCCTTGCTGATCAGCAGTTCTTCCTTGCGCGTACCAGACCTTTGCAGATCGATTGCGGGGAAGAGGCGCTTATCACTCAGACGGCGATCGAGATGAATTTCAGAGTTACCAGTGCCCTTGAACTCTTCAAAGATCACGTCGTCCATTCTTGATCCAGTGTCGATCAAAGCTGTGGCAATAATCGTCAGTGAACCGCCTTCTTCAATGTTGCGCGCGGCACCGAAGAATCGTTTCGGTCGTTGCAAAGCGTTGCTATCGATACCGCCCGAGAGAATCTTGCCACTTGGAGGAACGACCGCATTGTGTGCTCGAGCCAATCGAGTAATCGAATCGAGGAGGATGACAACATCGCGTTTGTGTTCGACCAGGCGCTTAGCCTTTTCGATAACCATGTCAGCGACCTGCACGTGGCGAGTCGGTGGTTCGTCGAAAGTTGACGAGATAACCTCACCGTTGACGGAACGCTGCATGTCGGTCACTTCTTCAGGACGCTCGTCGATCAGCAGCACAATCAAAGTGACTTCCGGATGATTCTGGGTCACCGAGTTTGCGATCGTTTGGAGCAACATCGTCTTACCAGTGCGCGGCGGGGCTACGATCAAACCGCGTTGTCCCTTTCCCAAAGGTGTTACCAAATCGATAACACGAGCGGAGAGATTTTCGTTCGTCGCCTCCATTTTGAGCTGCTCTTCGGGATACAGCGGAGTGAGATTATCGAAGAACACTTTTTCGCGGGCTTGATCCGGAGATTCGAAGTTAATGGCTTCGACCTTAATCAAAGCAAAATAACGTTCACCTTCCTTAGGTGGGCGAATCTGGCCGCTGACGGTGTCGCCGGTGCGTAAGTCGAACTTGCGAATCTGTGAAGGCGAGACATAAATGTCGTCCGGCCCCGGCAAATAGTTGTATTCCGGGGCACGAAGAAAACCGAAGCCGTCAGGCAATGTTTCGAGTACGCCCTCGGAGAAGATAAGACCGCTCTTCTCCGTCTGGGCGGCCAACACTTTGAAGATTAGCTCCTGCTTACGCATACCGGTTGCGCCCGGAACATCCATGCTCTTGGCAATGGAAGTTAGCTTGGAAATCGACATCTCTTTGAGATCGGCAAGATTGTGAAAGCCCTCAGTCTTACCTTCGCGACCTTCGCGCTCCGGAGCTTCAGCGGTTGCTACCGTTCCGCCGTTGTCTTCACCATTGGCTTCGTTGTTCGCGCTGGATGCGCGTGAACGTGTTCTTTGTGACATGTCTGTGTTCTCTAAGACCTCTGCCGCAGCACTTTCTGCGGGTTTAGATTTACTTTCAATTTTGGAAGTGGACTATTGTGCGGTAATGGCGATTACGGTTGCGAGATGACTCGCACTTCATTCGCGAGGCGTACTGCAATTCTCCTCAACGTTATCCAATGCAATTCACTTTGCTCGGGTGGCAACTTCAACACCGTTTTTGATGCCACCCACTCAGTGCGCGTGGCCCAAAAAACTCAGATTGACCAAAGGGGGCGTTTGAGATTTCGGATTGCCGATTTCTTTCAGGATACTAGCTCTACATTGCAAAGCGCAAATATGAAACAAATTCTAAGGGTCACGATATTGCGCTTTTTATAGCACGCCAAAGTTCATCACGACCGCGGCCGCTTTTGGCCGAATAGGCCACTACGCTGTCGTTTCCGAGCACGTGTGCTATGTGCTCCAGGTTCTTTCTCAACTCGTTGTTAGAAAGCTTATCGGATTTTGTGGCAACTATTAATTGCGGCTTGTTACTGTGTTCAAGCCATTCGTGAAGTTGCAAATCCTGTTTTGTGGGTTCGTGGCGCGAATCTACGATATGAATTGATAGCACAAGCTGCGGACGCTTGGCAAGGTACTCTGTGACCATGTCTCCCCACGTCGACTTGATGTTTTGAGGCACGCGCGCATAACCAAAACCTGGTAAATCCACAAACCGAAAACGCTCGTTAATTAAGAAGAAATTCAAGGATTGCGTCCTGCCGGGGGTTGACGACGTGCGCGCGAGACCGCGAACCATAAGCAATGAGTTAATCAGGCTCGACTTACCAACATTTGACCTCCCGAGAAAAGCAATTTCAGGTTTAGCGTCTCTTGGCCAATCGCTTTCCTTGAAGGCGCTCTTCAAGAACTCCGTGCTGCTAACCTTCATTTACGATGCTATTTGTCTGGAGCGGGTTCAAGGGAACCCGCTCCGGCAATTGAATTAACTAGTTTGTTGCCGCTGCGGCCTGGGCTGCAGCTCGTTCTTGAAACTTGGCAATTAACTGCTGAATGCGTGCCCTGACAGCGTCTAGCCTTGCCTCACTATCGGGCAGAGCTTTAACTGTCTTCTCGAGGTGGGCGAGAAACTGGGGAGCGCCCATCACTTCTCTTAACTTTGGAATAAATGGTTCCATCTTAGCGTACACAAAAATGTGTTCACCGTTTGCGTCATTGAACATTTGAGCGTCGATGGCACCGTTGTTAACGAGGGAGCAGGCCATATCCCAGTAAGAAATCACCATTCGATAGTGACCGCTCTTCTCGGTGGTAAGTACTTCCAATATGTCATCGGTCGTCTTGGGATTAAACATGAAGAACCAGTTGCGAGCCTCACGCATCACGGTCTCACGGCGTAAGTCATAAAGCTTAAGGATTAAATCGGCTTCTGCTTGTTTGCTCATTCTAAGTCTCCTGTACGATTGGTTGGTTTTAGAGGTGGAGAAGTAACTTGGTGTTGATAGCTGGCTACGTCTGCGTGAAACGAAGAAAGCAGGAGATCAAACTCTCAGAGAATGCAGAGATTGATGTCCCGGATTATGCCTGAACGAAGAACAAAGTTCGTCAGGTTGCTGCTAGCTGGTTTGAATGCCTTGCGTGGGCTGCTCTGTTGTCCACAGTGGAGGCGCCTCGGCGGTCGCAGCATCGGTCGGACACGCGTCTTCGAGTGCAATCGCCAGCACCTCATCGATCGTTTCGACCAGATGGACACACAGTGCGTTGCGGACCTCTTCGGGCACTTCTACTAAATCCTTTTCGTTATCTTTCGGCACAATAATGGTGTCGATGCCAAAACGATGGGCGGCCAGTAGTTTCTCTTTGACGCCGCCGATCGGCAGGACCCTTCCTCGTAACGTGATTTCGCCAGTCATTGCTACGTTTCGTCTGACTGGAACGCGCGACAGAGCCGACGCCATTGCCGTAGCCATTGTGATTCCTGCTGACGGGCCGTCTTTTGGAATCGCACCTTCGGGAATGTGAATGTGCAGGTCGCGCTTTCGAATGAAGTCGACACTCATTGCCAGCCGTTCGGCGCGAGCTTTAATGCATGTCAGTGCCGCTTGCGCTGACTCCTGCATGACCTCACCGAGTTTTCCTGTGAGCGTCACGCCACCGCGGCCCTTGATCAGAGTGGCCTCTATCTGCAGGACCTCGCCTCCGACTTCAGTCCATGCCAATCCAGTTGCGAGACCGATTTCACTCTCCGCGGCAATTCCTTGCTGGCGAAACTTGATCGGTCCTAGCATTTCACGAACAGTTTCAGCTCCGATAGTGGCTTTGATACTTTCGCCACTTTGTTCGGAAACAAACTTTCGCGCGACTTTCCGGCAGCATGATCCTATTTCACGCTCAAGGTTTCGCACTCCGGACTCACGAGTGTAGTGACGAATGATTTCCAATATTCCTTCGTCTGTGAAATCAAGCTGGTCCGCCTTCAAACCGTTTCCGTCCGACTGCTTCGGCACGAGGTGTCGCTTGGCTATCTCGAGTTTTTCCCGTTCTGTGTATCCAGATAGTCGCAGAATCTCTAAACGATCCTGGAGTGCGGGCGGAATTGTGTGAAGCACATTCGCAGTCGCGATGAAGAAGACTTTCGACAAATCGTATTCGACGTCTAGATAGTGATCCTGGAATGTGTGGTTCTGTTCAGGGTCGAGTACTTCGAGCAAAGCGGCACTCGGGTCGCCGCGGAAGTCAGCTCCAAGCTTATCCACTTCATCCAGGAGAAGCACAGGATTCACTGCGCCGGCCTTCTTCATCATCTGGATGATCTGGCCGGGGAGAGCTCCGATATATGTACGACGATGACCTCGGATCTCGGCTTCGTCGCGAACACCGCCCAGCGAGAGTCGCACAAACTTTCTGCCTGTCGCGCGAGCAATCGATTTACCCAGGCTCGTTTTACCTACACCCGGAGGTCCGACAAAGCAGAGAATTGAACCACGAGGGTTCTTTACAAGCTGGCGCACAGCGAGGTATTCGAGAATTCGCTCCTTGATCTTCTCGAGCCCGAAGTGATCTTCGTTTAGCACCTCTTCCGCTTTGGTCAGATCTTTAATCTCTTTTGACTTCTGTTTCCACGGCACACTAAGCAGCCAGTCAATATAGGTGCGTGAGACGGTGCCTTCCGCGGACATTGGGGGCATTGCTTCAAGGCGGTGCAGTTCCTGCATCGCTTTTTCCTTTGCCTCTTCCGTCATGCCGGCTTCTTCGATCTTCTTCTTTAGCTCTTCCAGTTCGGCCTTCTCATCCTTGCGTCCAAGCTCCTTGTGAATCGCCTTGATCTGCTCGTTCAGGTAGTACTCCTTCTGAGCCTTCTCCATTTGGCGCTTCACCCGGGTTTGGATAGTGCGATCCAGTTGTCGTTTCTCGATTTCAGTTTCCAACAACTCAATCAGTCTCTGTAAGCGCGCCTGAGTCGAGAAGATCTCGAGAAGTCCCTGTTTATCCTCCACAGAGATTTTCAGCTGGGATGCGAGCGCATCAGCCAAATGTGATGGCTCCTGATTACGCAGCGCAGTTTGCAGCGCATCCGTTTGTGTATCGGGAGCAAGCCGCAGATGTTGTTCGACGAGTTGTCCTACCTTCTGAATCAGTGCGTCGAGACGAGTTCCTTCTTCGTTCACAACAGGAGCACGTCGAACAAGCGCGAGGAATGCTCCGTCGGTGTTCTCGACGCGAACGGTGGTGGCTCTCTCTCGGCCTTCGACAACGACTTTTATTTGACCGTTATCTTGCTTCTGAGATTGAAGGATTTTGCCAAGGGTGCCTACACCATAAATCTGGTTCGGTGAAGGCTCGTCGACGGTGGCGTCGTGCTGAGTGGCCAGGAAAATTGTGCGGTCCGTAGCGAGCGCTTGTTCAAGGGCACGCACAGAGCCAGACCGGCCTATTTTGAAAGCGACTTTTGTAAAGGGAAAGATAACGACATCGCGAATCGGCACCATTGGATACCAAGCGACATCGGCGGGGGTTCTATCTGAATATTCTTCCATGGTTTTTGAATGCGTTTTCCGGTCTTTGCAACAAAGGCGAGCCGCTCAAAAGCCGTCTCGCCTTAAATCTGAAAGATGCCTAATTGTAATTCATTTCCGGCTAGGCGCGCTACTTTGCTGTAGGAAAGTCAGGTGTTATGCGGCCGCGCCGTCGATGCCAGCCAGGCCTTCGCCGGGGACGGCGCGTCGGCGTTCTACCATCTCGCTGGTTATCACAAATTCCTTTACGCGCTTCTGCGAAGGGAGGGTATACATTGCGTCGAGGAGGAGTTCCTCAAGAATCATCATAAGTCCACGGGCGCCGACCTTACGATCAACAGCCTGTCGGGCGACAGCCTTGAGCGCGTCTTCCGTGAACTTTAACTTAACATTATCAAAATCAAATTTCTTCTGGTATTGCTTGACCAGAGCATTTTTGGGCTCGGTCAGGATCTTAATCAAAGCACCTTCATCGAGTTCATGAAGTACGCCAGCCACCGGCAAGCGGCCAACAAATTCCGGAATTAATCCGAAACGAATCAGGTCCTCCGGTTGAACCTGTGCCAACGCTTCCGCATGACGATGTATTCCAGACTTCACTTCTGCGTGGAAGCCCAGGGACTTATTCCGCAGTCGCCTCTCGATAACTTTTTCCAAACCTACAAACGCGCCGCCACAGAGAAAGAGAATGTTTGTTGTGTCGACAGGGAAGAATTCCTGATGCGGATGTTTGCGACCGCCTTGTGGTGGAACGTTTGCAACGGTTCCTTCCAGGATTTTCAAGAGTGCTTGCTGAACACCTTCGCCCGACACGTCTCTGGTAATCGATGGGTTTTCATCTTTGCGGCAAATCTTGTCGACTTCGTCGATGTAAATGATTCCTTGTTGTGCACGTTCGACGTCGCCATTAGCAGCCTGCAAAAGTTTGAGAATGATGTTCTCGACGTCTTCGCCAACATAGCCTGCTTCGGTAAGTGTTGTGGCATCGACGATGGTAAAAGGCACACTCAGCATGCGGGCGAGTGTTTGGGCGAGAAGTGTCTTGCCGGTTCCGGTAGGCCCGATCAGCAGGATGTTCGCTTTTTGGATTTCGACATCTGATCGTCGACGACCCAATTCGATCCTTTTGTAGTGCTGATACACGGCAACGGCCAGGCGCTTCTTTGTTTCATCCTGGCCGATCACATATTCGTCTAAAAAGTTTTTAATTTCACCCGGCTTGGGTAACGGCGGTCGTGTAGCAACTGACTCTGCCTGTTGATCGTCGGTGATAATCTCGTTGCAGATATCAATGCATTCATTGCAGATGTAGACGGTTGGTCCGGCAATGAGCTTCTTGACTTCATTCTGCGACTTGCCACAGAACGAGCAGCGTAGAGTGTCATCGGTTCGTCTCACCATAATCTAACTGAAGAAGCTCCTTGAGAATTCGTAGTCTACTCGCGGTGCGCAATGACCTCATCTATTAAACCATATTCCTTAGCCTGCATGGCAGACATAATTTTGTCGCGTTCAACATCGCGCTCGACCGTGTCATACGATTGGCCGCTATGTTTGGCGATGATCTGGGACGTGAGTTCGCGCATGCGGAGGATTTCTTCAGCCTGGATCCGGATGTCAGTAGCTTGACCTTGCGAACCGCCTGACGGTTGGTGAATCAGAATGCGAGAGTTTGGCAACGCGAACCGTTTACCTTTGGCACCGGCCCCGAGCAGAAGGGCGCCCATCGAGGCGCATTGTCCGACGCAGATAGTGGTTACGTCTGGACGGATAAACTGCATCGTGTCGTAGATCGCCATACCAGCAGTGATCGAGCCACCCGGGGAATTGATGTAAAGGTTAATGTCTTTTTCGGGATCTTCTGCTTCGAGGAACAACAACTGAGCTACGATTAGGTTTGCGATCTGATCGTCGATCGGAGTGCCAAGAAAAATGATGTTGTCTTTCAGTAGTCGTGAGTAGATATCGAAGGCGCGCTCGCCTCGCGAAGTTTGCTCGACTACCATCGGGACTAAAGCCATAAAAGTCTAACCTCGTTCAAGAACAAATGATGAAGGTGGATGAGTTAAACTCACTTCGCATGGAAGAGAGTGAAGAGTCCGATATGCTTCAGCTTGTCGCTTGATCTTATTGAAATTTGTAAGCCACTAACGCGACAAGCTAAACCATATCGGACATCAACTATCGCTCCACTCTTCTTCAGTCACGCTTGCATTAGCAATCAAAAGATCAAGCGCTTTACGGTTGCGCAATCTGTGCGCGATGCTACGTTCGCCTCCATCCTTTGTCAAGGCAGCACGTACCTGCTCTTTTGGTTGTCGTGAGGCAGTTGCAATCGCCTCGATCTCGGTCTCCACTTCTTCCTTTGAGACCTCGATTTTTTCCTCTTCAGCGATCTCTTCGAGCAGCATACTTGCTCGTACATCTTCTTCCGCTTGAGGATGTTGAGCGCGCGCTGCTTGTGCGGGTGCTGCGCCGCTGGTGTGCGCGCAGCTTTAATTGCTGCCTGGCATGCCCGCAGCTGCGTGTCGCAGTCGGCGATCTTCTTATCCAGCTCCGGCACCTTGCCTTCCAACGACGCCAAGTGGTCCGTCAACGAAGGCGGTGGCGGCGCAGCCGGCGCCGGCTCCTTCGCTCGCCCAAAAATTCGGTGCATCTTCACTGACACAAGCTGGCAGACCTGCATCACTCGCAACGAGCAGGGCGTCGTGTGCATTGTATC
>Ga0134124_10005055_pt1 | contig 10600 bp, 13 predicted proteins | sample KB304_FD_96880 | JGI IMG/M metagenome (GOLD analysis project Ga0134124, IMG submission 96880) | Terrestrial soil microbial communities without Nitrogen fertilizer from Kellogg Biological Station, Michigan, USA - KB3-0-4 | ecosystem: Environmental > Terrestrial > Soil > Unclassified ... | reverse complement strand
GAGTTGGTCCAACTATATGCGTGAATCGGGGAACGTAAAAAATGCGGTTCACGGCTATCGCCTTATCCTCGAAAAGGCCCCGGATAACGCGGATGCGATCGGCGGACTCGGCTTGTCCCTCTTTGCGGACGGCGTTGCTAGCGTTCCGGAGAATAGGGAGGAAGAGCAGGAAGGGCTGAATTTAATGCAGAAATTCGCGGATACTGCGCCTGATGCCCATCCCTTGAAGGCAAGCGTTAAAGAGGCGGTTGATTATTTGAAGAATACCGCTAAACTTGCTCCGCAAAAGGCTGGTCCGGCTCCAAAGAAAAAGGGACAATAAATCGGTTTACACGTTTAACCGAAAACCGTGCCTGGTCAAATCGGGCACGGTCTTTTCGTTTCTCCCGCTTTTATGATCCTTGCATGCGACAATCTTCTAAATATCTCCTAAAATCTCGAGAAAATGCCAATTGAAATACGAAAAGCAGCTCAAAGTGACCTTGACGGGATAATCGAACTCATGTGTGAATTCGCCGAATTCGAGCACCTGACCGACCGCTTAGAGGTGACTGAGGAAAGGCTCTTAGAGGCGGTCTTTGGCAAGACTGCCTTTGTCCACTGCCTGGTCGCTTCCGACGGCAGCAGGTTGGTCGCCTACGCGCTTCTTTATCCCATTTTCTCCAGTTTCCGCGCGCAAAAAGGAATGTTCGTGGAAGATCTGTTTCTAACGGCCGAACACCGCCGCGGCGGTCTGGGCGAGCGAATGCTCCGAGCGGCGGCCCAAATTGCCAAGAAAGAAACCTGCGAGCGTCTTGACCTTATGGTTCTCGATTGGAATTTACCGGCCATAAAGTTCTATGAAAAACATGGTGCAGTCCGCGACGAACAAGAGCGCCATTTCAAATTCACGGACGCTGCTTTCCAACATTTGTGTTCGGAATCGTCCGGTTCGTGATGCTTTAATTCGTTCAACACTGAACTGTCCCGGAATTCCTGGGATAGCGATGTCCAATCATGTCAGCAATTACAATCTTTCATGATTGGGTCGGACAGCGCGACAGCGGTGGTGTTGGTCTGCGTTTAACGTTCAGCCAGGTTTATGATTTTCTGTCACAAAATACTCCTGCTTGGTGTTCCTCTTCCGTAAAGCATTTCTTGCCAAACATAAAAATCAGGGATTTGGAGGCTTCATGCGGAAAAATATATTGACACTTCTCGGCGCCGTTTTCGGTTTTTGCCTTATCGTAATTATTGTCGGTTCTTACGTTATCGTCGCACAAACGGCTGTTAACGGCGAGTGGACGGCTGACACGACCAAGCAGAAGGACGGCAAGATCTATGTTCAGTTTGAGCGGCGCACGGCGAGAGGCGGGCGAAATCAGAACGGCACGAATTATGATTATTCCGAGTTTGAGGGCTTAAGTCCTAACCCGAGCGGAACAGTAAATTTCCGGCTTGTTCGCGAGGCCGGCACCATCGACTGCCAGGGAACTTTTGCAAACGGGAAAGGCTCGGGAACTTTTACGTTTACCTCGAACCGCGGATTCCTAGACGCGATGAAAAGCCGGGGTTTCGACTTCGAGAAAGCCGGAAAATATGAAGGGGACCTCGAGGATCGTTTATTCACCGCGGCTACGGTAAATGTCACTACAAAGCTTGCCGACGATCTCCTTTCAGCCAACTTTGGCCCGCTTGGCGTTGAGGACCTGTTCAAGGCCGCGATCTTTAAGATCGATTCCCAATTTATGTCCGAGATGAAGTCGACCGGATTCCAGAATCTCGGAATGGAGGATCTCGTCAAGGCCCGCATTTTCAAGATCGATGCCGACTATATTCGCCAGGTTCACGATATGGGTTTCGAGGATAAGGATTTTGAGGGATTGGTCAAGTTTCGCATCTTCAAGGTGACGCCTGAGTTTCTCAACCAGCTCAAGGCCGAAGGGTTCGCCAATGTTACATCAGAAGAGGTTGTTAAATGCCGCATTTTTAACATCGATGCCGACTTCATTCGCAAGGCGAAGACTGAAGATCCGAATGTCACCATCGAGGATCTTGTTCAAATGAAGATAGGTGTCCGCCGCAGTAGCAAATAAGCCGAAGAATTTATTAAAAACATGGGGAAGGATTCGTCCTTCCCTGTTTTTATGCCATTATCCGTAAGGCAAGATAAGGGGCTAGGTTAAACAGGATGATCGAAAGCTTGTAAAACGAAATTCCCGCATAATTGAGCGACGCGAATTTCTCTTCCGTCAATCCGAACCACCTCGTCACGGTTTTTACCCATGCAGGCGACAATAAGGTTAGCAGACACCAAAGAATCAGGATCGCGTAGTTGATAACCGCACACCAGGCAAAAAAATGTCGTAGCGTTTCCATCGTCATTTTCCAAACCTCCGAATTGTTCTAGATTATTCGCGCCGATATTAACCCCGTCCGCGCTATTTCTCAATTGTCTTCAGCGCACTGCTATAATAAAGTCGACATTGAAATAAGTCCGCAATTGGCCTTTTCTTTTTAAATAGCGGCAAATTCCCCTTCCTGCCGCTTTCGGCCACACCACAGTGGCCGCCAATACATATTTTATGAGGCATACCGTCGCGACTGTTTTGCTCATTCTTTTTGCGTCTGTTGGATGCTTTGCAACCGTGTACGAGGTCAAGCCCGGAACCGCTTTGGACACGATCGCCGAAGTGCCCTGGGCCTCCCTCCAACCCGGCGACACCGTTTTGATCTATTGGAAATCGACGGCCTATAAAGAAAAATGGGTGATCTGTCGCCAAGGAACCGCAGCTGCTCCGATCACAATACGCGGCGTGCTGGGGCCAAATGGCGAGCGGCCGGTCATCGAGGGTAACGGAGCAACGACTCCGACAAATCTGAACTACTGGAACGAGGCCCGAGGCACGATCAAAATAGGAGGAGCAAATATTCCGGCCGACACGATGCCCAAATACATAACCATCGAAAATCTCGAGGTTCGCGGAGCTTTTCAGGGATATCAGTTCACAGCCGCCAACGGCCAGACACAGACCTACGCGCAAAATGCCGCTCCGATCTATGTCGAGAAAGCCGAGAATCTAACTATCCGCAATTGCATCATCACGGATGGCGGGAACGGCTTGTTCATCGGGTCGTCGGATGATGAACCTTCGCGGAACATTCTGGTCGAAGGCAATTACATCTATGGCAACGGAAACTCAGGCAGCGCGTTCGAGCACAATAATTACACGGCGGCGATCGGTATTACGTTTCAGTACAACAGGTTTGGGCCTCTGCGCGCGGGAGCGAACGGCGTAGGATTGAAGGACCGCTCGGCCGGAACCATCATCCGCTATAACTGGATCGAAGGCGGCAATCGAAATCTTGATCTGGTCGACGGTGAAGACAGCCTCCTTATTCGCAACGATCCGAATTATCACAAAACCTTTGTCTACGGAAATGTTTTGATCAAGCAGGACGGCGGAAACAATCAGTCCGTACATTACGGCGGTGACAGCGGCACAACAACTGACTATCGTAAAGGCACGCTTTATTTTTACAACAACACACTTGTTTCAACTCGGACGGGAAACACGGTAGCCTTTCGACTCTCGACTATCGACGAATCGTGTGATGCCCGAAACAATATCTTCTATACAACTGCAGCCGGTACGAGCCTCGCCCTGCTCGCGGAAACCGGCAACTTGACCGTAAGTAATAACTGGGCAAAAATCGGTTGGAGAAATTCATTTGAAAGCCCCTTCGGTGGCATTGTCACAGTCGCCGGAGCTTTTGTAACCGGCGCGTCACCCGGTTTCGTAGATATCGCCAATCAGGATTTTCATCTTGTTTCAACCGGTCAGGCGGTCAACGCAGGAACTACGCTTAATGCCAATGTCCTGCCGGCAAATAATATCGTCAGCCAATATTTGAAACATCAATCCGGAGAATCGCGTCCAGTTGCTGGAGCTTTGGATATTGGAGCTTTCGAGTTTGCACCGATTCCTCCCGTACAGCTGATCACGAACTCTCTTCCCGACGCAATTCGTGTCCGTTTCTATCAACAGACCCTGCAAGCGACCGGCGGTTCCGGATCGTATGCCTGGTCTATCTCCTCGGGAACGCTGCCGCCTGGCATGTGGCTTGACGCATCAACCGGTCGAATATTTGGAGCCGCACGCCTTCGAGGTTCATGGAGCTTTGCCATTAAGGTACAGGACACCCAGAACGCGGCCTTGTCAGCCACCAGGAGTTTTACGATCAACTCGAAATTTTATTCTTAACCAAAATCTTTGCAAAAACTTCCTCGGCTCGTTAAACTAAGTTTTTCATAGTTGTTCTTCGAGCTCAGGGGGTAGTAATGGTAAAGAGGGTTTTGGTTGTCGAGGATTACGATGATACGCGGGAAATGATGCGGATCATGATCGAGAAATACGGCTACTCTGTTCTTGAGGCGTCCGGCCCGTACGAAGCTATCGAAAAAGCCAGCGAATTTCATCCCGATCTTATTCTCATGGACATCGGCCTGCCGTTAATGGATGGGCTCACTACTGCCGAAGCAATAATCGGTAAAGAAGGAACTGCCGACATCCCGATCGTCGCTGTGACCGCCTATCATGACGTCCGATCTCAGGTAATGAAGGCAGGCTGCCTGGGCGTTCTTTATAAGCCGATAGACCCGCCAAAACTCAAACAGGTTCTGGACGATCACCTGGCCGGACATTGACTTTATTCAAATTGTTTTCGGAATTCCTGCAAAGTGGTACTAAGGGATTCGATTTCCGCACTTAGCCTTTCTACATCCTGTTCGAGTTTCTCTACTCGCTCGCTAAGATGTCTGTCCCCCGCCGACCTATCGCGAGCCGGGGCGACCGCGACGGTTTCGATATCGACTTCGCCGGAAAGCAGGTGAGCGTATCGTGCGTCTTTCTGGCCCGCCTGTCGCTCAAGTTTTACAACGAGCGGTTCGTTTCTCCTCGTGAGGGCATCAAGCATTTCCTGAACCTGCACCAGGCTTTCGAAATCATAAAGACGGTCGGTTCGCCCCCGTATCTCACCGATGGTTTGAGGCCCGCGAAGCATTAACACCGTTATCGCAGCCGTTGCCGCCGGATCAAGTTCATAAACGCTCGGCAGCATGTGCTTATACTTAACGACCCGGCTTGTGCTGCCGTGAAAGACGTAGACCAAATTTCGCTCGCGCAGCGTGTCGAGAGCCTGCATTACAGTTGCCTCGTCATACGAAACTACCGGATCGCGATTGCTCTTCTGATTACATGCCGTGACAAGTGCGTTTAACGTGAGGGGATAATACTCCGGCGTCGTCAACTGCTTCTCGACAAGACATCCAAGCACACGCACCTCGGTTTCACTCAATTTCCCGGCCATAAATTAGCGAATAGCTTAGTACATTTTTCTTCTGCTCGCGAAACATCGCGAAAGGAAAGCGTACAGTACGAAGTACTGATACACTCGCTTCGCGCGCCTTAAAAAGTTCGCGCCTTTTCGTGTGTTTCGCGGGCAAATGATTTTCTCTTCACGTGAGATAATCTTTGCTGTGCAGATCTTGATCGCCAGAACCGAGGCAGATATCCTCCGCGCTTTCGAGCAACTATCAAAAGCCGACGCACTCGGCTGTGATACGGAAACATCAGGATTCAATTCTCGCACCGGGAAACTTTTTTCGATCCAGTTCTCGGACGGGGATTTCAACGTCCTGGTACCAATCAGTGAAGGCGTTGCTATCGACGGCCTCGCCTCAATTCTCGCGAGCCAAAAGATAATCAAGATTTTTCACAACGCAAAGTTCGATCTCGAATTTCTTCACGACGCCGGCCACACTGTCAACAATGTGTTTGACACGATGGTCGCCGAAAAGGTCATCACCAAAGGAGCACAGCAATCATCGTCCCTTGCCGAAACGCTTTACCGATACTTCGCCGTTGACTTGGACAAATCGCAGCGAGCAAAATTCAATCGAAATTGGGATGGCGTATGGACGGATGAGTTAGTCAATTATGCCCTTTCGGACGTGGTCCATTTGCCTGATCTAATGCGTAAGCAGAAAGCATGGTTGGAAAAGCTTGGCCTCACAGAAATCTATTCGGAGCAAATACGCAAAGCAGTTGAAGGTTAAGAGTAGCCTGTATTTCATTCTCCACTCTCCACTCGCAACTTTCCACTACCAGCGATGATATGCCGGATGTCCTTCTTTCACTGCGACGAAAACACCGCGACAGGTATCACACACCTTTCCGTTAGCGACCAGCTCCGCCTCCACGGTCGCCCGGTCCTTGCTCAAATCGACGACTCTCGCTTTCAGCGTTATCGGCGCATCGCTCGGCGTTGGCCGAAGCAGCTTTACGTGAAACTCCGCTGTGACCGTGCATGGAGCTTCTGTAGCTCCGTCGCGTTTCATCAAAAAATACGCCGCTGTCCAATTCGAATGACAATCAAGAAGAGCTCCGATGATCCCTCCATTCAGCACGCCGGGAAACGCCTGATGATATGGCTTCGCATGCCACGTTGCCACTACTTCGTCGCCCTCGGGAAAGCTGCGTATATGCAGGCCTTTCTCGTTCGCCGGCCCGCAGCCAAAACAAATGCCTTCCGGGGAATATTTTTCCTGCAGCGACAGTTCATCGTTCATATAAACTAAGTTCGCACGAGAAGGTCCGGTTTTCAACCGGCCTACCCGTTAGACTTGCCGTTGCGACTGCAATATCGTAAATTTATCCCGCCCTTCCGCTTCCGAAAAACGAACTGAATGGATCTTACTCTTGAGAAAACCCCTCGCACGTTCCTCGACATGAACGGCTATCAATGGACTGTCATCCTGGCCGCATGGTTGGGTTGGGGGTTCGACGTGTTCGACGGTTTGCTTTTCAATTACGTCGCGCCAAACTGCGTTCCGACTTTGCTTGGCCTACCCCTAGGTTCAAACGAGGCAAAAGCCGCAACTCTGCAGTGGACCGGGATACTTACTTCGGTTCTTCTCGTCGGCTGGGCCGTCGGCGGAATTATTTTCGGTAAAGTTGCCGATCGCATTGGCCGCACGAAAACACTCTTATTGACGATGTTGCTTTACTCACTTGGAACGGCCGCATGCGCAATTGCACCGAATATCTGGGTCTTGATGCTCTGTCGAATCGTTTCGAGCCTTGGCATAGGCGGCGAATGGGCCGCAGGAGCCGCGATGGTGGCCGAGGTCGTTCCGGAAAAGCGCCGTGTAGAAGCGGGGGCCCTGCTTTATACCTCAGCCCCGATGGGCCTCTTCCTCGCGACATTTTTGACCTTTCAGATCACGGGAGTCTATTTCAACGATCCGGCGGTTTCGTGGCGTTACGTTTTCCTTTGCGGACTCATACCCGCGGCGGTCGCGTTTGCTGTAAGGCTTTTCATCAAGGAGCCCGAGCGGTGGAAGAACGTCGCCGCGGAAGGGCACGCGAAGATAGCAGAATTGTTTTCCCCTAAGTATATCCGACTAACTATCAGCGGTTTCGCCATGGCAATCACTGCTTTGATCATGTGGTGGAGCTGCAACGCGTTCATCCCCGTCGTTGCAAAGGGGTTATCAGTTCGCGAGGCGCTGCTTCTGAACCTGGATTCCACCGCGACCGAACTGATGGGTCAGCAGTGGATTAAAACAGCTACTAACAGCTTCAATCTCGGCGGTTTGATAGGAACGCTGCTCACTATTCCCGCCGCTAAATTCCTCGGCCGCAAGAAGATGTTCTTTATTTACTATCTTGCAGCGGCGGCTTCGTTGATGGCGGCCTTTGGGCTTGACCTCGATCCCCACACTCGCCTGTACTTTTACTTTCCGATCGGCCTTACGGTCTTTGGCGTATTCGGCAGCTTTACGTATTACTTGCCCGAGCTTTTCCCGACGCGGCTTCGAGGAACCGGTGCCGGCTTTACCTACAACACCGGCCGCTTGGTCGCCGCTATCGGACCGTTTGTTGTCGGATCAATAGCGGCGCGTGGGACGAACGCACTGGATAGCGCGATGAACGTCCTTTTCTGGGTTGGCATTGTGCCCATAGTGGGGTTGCTTCTCCTGCCGCTTGCGATCGAAACAAAGGGCCGCGAGCTATCCGACTGATATTTTCACGCAGCCTATTTCGCGTTTCTAAATTGGCGGAAGGTTTTCCGCCCGGAGGAAAATTATTATGAAGACGACGGTTACCGAGATAGCGCCCGACCTTTTTCGGCTAAACACATTCGTTGCGGAGGCAAACTTGGGGTTTAGCCAGTTTCTCGTTCGCGATGATGAGCCGCTGCTGTTTCACACCGGAATGAAGGCGTTGTTTCCGCTCGTCCGCGAAGCGGTCGGAAAACTGATCGATCCGGCGAAATTGCGTTGGGTCGGATTCAGCCATTTCGAAGCTGACGAATGCGGTTCGTTGAACGAGTGGCAGACTGTCGCTCCCGAAGCGACCGCCGTTTGCAGCGTGGTTGCCAAAATGGTCAGTGTCGATGATTTTGCATCAAAAAATCCTGCTCACGGAATGGCCGACGGCGAGATATTGGAAACCGGGAGCAAACGATACCGATTTATAGCAACTCCGCATGTTCCGCATTGCTGGGAAGCTGGAATGCTGTTTGAAGAAACGACCGGCACATTGTTCTGCACCGATCTCCTTCACCAGAACGGTGATGTCGAACCGCTCACGACGAATGACGTCATCGACCGTGCTCGTGCAACGGTAGTGGAATATCAAGCAGGACCATTGGCGAACTATCTGCCCTACACCAAAAACACCGACGGCGAACTGCGGCGGCTGGCCGCTTTGAAACCAAAGCTCCTGGCAACTATGCACGGTTCGGTTTACCAGGGTGACGGTGAAAGAGCGTTGCTGGATTACGCGGGAATGATAAAAGAAGTTCTCGGCTAGCCGCGGTTAAACGGGACCTCTTCGAGCGTTCGTGTCGTGTGATCAGTTACGCTTGCTGGCGGCTGACGTGATTCTTCAAGCTGAGCGGTTGTTCGCGGATTCAGCTGCTGAAGGGGGACAAAATCGGGCGTGTTCGACGAAAAGCCTTTCAGCTTGGCATCGACCAATTTGGGGACTTGTCGGACGAGTGAAAAACAGATCCCGAAGATCGCCGCGAGGTAGGCAACAACTATTACGGCTACAACATCAGAACCTATTTTAAAATTGAGCAATACAGCTACGAGCCCGATCAAAATCCCCATTCCGAACATTACAACCAGAAACAGTGTCGTAAGGACGTTATCGAGCATCTTGCCCGGTGTTCCGTGCTTGTCCTCATCTTTGACTAACCGCTCGCCGCAGCCATTGCAGTATTTGAGTTTTTCGTTGACAGGTTTGCCGCAGTTGGAGCAGTACATTTTATTTCCTCCCAAGCGGAACTTTTTCGAGGGTCCGCGTAGTATGTTCGGTCACGCTGATGCCCGGCTCACGAGCCTCCTCGAGTTGTGCGGTATTAACACCCCGAAATGAAACAGGCGAAACATAATCGTCAACAGGCTTTGGCTCATGCTGTTTGATCCTGATGTCGCCCGAGTGCTTCCACATGTGACCGATCAACATTGCACAGATCATGAAGAGGGTGCCGAGATATGCTAGCAGGATCAATACCCGGCCTGCGATATCGAGACCGGGACTTTCTAATACGATCTTTAACACCCCGATAAAAGCAAACAGGCCTATTGCGCCAATAAAACCCACTGCCTTGCCCAAATGCGCATTCGACGAGTTGCTGACGATCAGCGGGTTCTTCTCAATTCGAGCGCCGCAGCTGTTACAGTAATTGAGATGTTCGGCGATCCTGTTTCCGCAAGTCGAACAGTACATATTGGTAAAACAAACCAACTAAGACCGCGGCGTGATCTTCTCCTCGAGCCAATTCGTCAGCACATCGACTGATTGAATATGGATGGCTTTGCCTTGCCAGGCTCGTATCGCGAATATCACCAGCATCACTCCCATAACCACTGAAAAGATCCCGCTTCCGACATCACCGATATGTATAGCTGAACCCGCAATGCCCAGTATCGTACCCACGATCCAGATGGCGACATGAGCCGCCAGGGCCTGTGCCGCGTGAAACCGCACCTTAGTCTCGCTTTTCGGAACAAGAAAGAGCAGGACGAGGCCCGCGATGAATCCCGGCCACCAGGGGATATAAGGAACGGCGGTCAAGATGTTTTCCGGCAGTCCGATCTTGGCGACTTTTCTGTTATGCGAACGGTCTTCCTGCGTGAGCCCGTACGGACTATAGTTCGCAGGCACGTATTGACCGTTAAAAGGCGGTGAGTATTGGGTGGAGTAAGCGGACACGTCGTCCGGAGCAAATTTGCGCGTCTGAGCGTCTATAGGAGTTGGTTCCGCAAAGCGCCGCGTCTCGCTGCCTCGGTAAGGAAGCGTCTGCGTTTCCATCTCGATATCGGTTTCGGCGGCCGCTGCAGCGGCTTTGGCTTTTTCCGGAAAATCCGGATCGAGCGGATTTGTATCGTACTTTTTAGCCATCGCTACCGTGATTTTACGACATCTTATCTGATTAAGTTCAATAAAACGTACGCCCCGCCACAAACCTACTCTTCGTAGTACTCGAGGCCGAGATGTGTTATCAACTCTTCGCCCATCATGTGCCTAAGCGTATTCTTGAGCTT
>Ga0134124_10005053_pt1 | contig 10602 bp, 9 predicted proteins | sample KB304_FD_96880 | JGI IMG/M metagenome (GOLD analysis project Ga0134124, IMG submission 96880) | Terrestrial soil microbial communities without Nitrogen fertilizer from Kellogg Biological Station, Michigan, USA - KB3-0-4 | ecosystem: Environmental > Terrestrial > Soil > Unclassified ... | reverse complement strand
GAAAGTTGATGGCTCTCAATAAACGCTCTTCCTCGGCAAAATGGAAATCGGTGTATTCGACCAGCGCATTGAGAGTATCCCCGACCTTCTGCGTAGCGTCACCTTCCTGAAGTTCCTTTTGCAACTCGGCCAAATATCCCAGTAATTTTTTATGATGTTTATCCATTACAACTACGTTCACGCTGAACTTGTCTTTCCATTCGAAATCTTCCATCTGACCACCTCGCGCATAAATAGGATAACCGTCGAGAAAAACGTGTCGCTTTGTTCCGCCGTGAGTGAGATTGAAACGTTCTTATTATAACATCTTAAATGTGAATGCCAATAATTCGGCCGCCAGTGCCGACGCTTGCGTCAGAAAGATGGTGACAACAATTGCGATAGCAATGGCGATGAGTCCGGCTGAATTCAACATGTCCGTCTCCCGTGAAGATAGCTCAAGGTTGCCTGCCACGGTTAGAGCATACCGTCTATCTTCAGATATTCAAGTCCCGGTCCCGCGATGCGCAACGCCATAGAAACGGCGCGGCTGGCTGAAGGGTGAAGTCATAACCACCATAACATCTCCCTTTATACAAAAGGCGACCGACTGGCCGCCTTTCAAAAATAAATCTGTCCCACTTTTTCACTCTTGAATGGTAGCGGGAATTCGGGATACAAAATCATTCAAAATTGATTCGTGGTCAGGTTCTTCACCTTGTCTGAGACGATATCTTCTATCAAGTTCAAGAAAATACCAAAATGCTGCATGAAAAAAATTGAGGTAGATTTCTCTTGTCACACACAAATTGTCACCTAAGCCTGTAGCAATCCAAGGACATGCTGACATAAACCTTTTATCAATGACACTCCGCTTATGTACAATCAGGTTCCTAACATTCGAAAGCTCAAACAAAACCTTTCTTACCTTTTCATCAACTTCACCAGCTAACCCAAGTGGTTTCAGAATCGCTTCAAACCTTCCAATGCCAGGCTTTAATGATGCTTTAACAGAAAGTTTGAGTTCAGTAATTAAAAATTCATTCCTTTCATCATCTGACGCCTCATAAAAATCTAAAAGGGGCCCCTTTAGACTACGAAGTAATTCAACATCAGTGCATTTATCCATCGCTTGAATGCATTCTATGGCTAAATCATCAATTCCTGATTCCAATATGGACCATATTTTTATGGTACCCAGCGAATAGAGATAAGGATAGCCTAGTATTTTCTCAGACTGCGAAAATTGCTCTATTTTTTCTGCATGAGCTATGGCAGACTTATAAGCTTCTTCGGTAGGAAATGGATCCGGTTTTCTTAGTACTTTTAATGCTTTTCTTTCAAGATCCACCATTTCTTTTGCGCCCACACCAGAATCTAGCGCTCCACGGCATAATTCTACAAACACATCTAACCGTATCAAGTCATCAACACATATATCCCATGCCATTAATCACCCTTTCTGATATAGCCCAACGGGCCGGGAGCGCACCGGCGGAGCGAAGCGGAGACCGCGTGCCGCTACGTTGGTGCATGATGTGCCATCACTCCACTGTCGCCGCTCGCTGCAAATGTTCTTCCCAAGTCCACTCCCATTCATCAACAAGAGAATCGAGTCTCTCCCTGTATTTCTCCACATCAACCTCAGTGATGAGAGCAATATTGTTTTCAGTAGAGTAGTCATTGAACCATGCAATAGCATCACTGGTGGCTTCTTGTTCCTGCTTGTTGTACTGATCATCACTAATAGCATCATAGATACGGCATTTGTGCTGGCGAATAGCATGTGCAGTTTCGTGCAAAACAAGAAAGGCAAAGAACTTACTTTCTATAGTAGTTATGTCCCATACATGAGGAAATGCTTTTTCTGAAATGAAAATGACTTCTTTGGTCTGGCATAGCCCGCGGCTCATCCTGCTTCCGTATCTCTTTCCATAAGTCGAAAAATAAAATACATTTTCGACAACCCATCTCTGTTTGTCCTGCGGTAGCACCTGAAGGGCTCGGATCATTTGGTCGATTTGGGCCAATTTTGACGAGCTCATACATTTTGCCAATTCACCCCTGGTAACTTCTTTATCTTTCATCTCTTTATTCCTTCTTGCTAAGGCAGACCGGCAACGGAGTTCTAGTTCGTAACCGGAATTAGCTCATTAGCTGTCACATGCCGCATGCGTTGGATGTCAAGAATTCTAGAAGGTCTTCTGCTGAATTGCTGCTATTGAGGGAAACACGACTGTGTGGCGAATACCGTGAATACTTAGAGTATTTCGAATACTTCGAGTATTTACTTGGTTCACTGTAAGTCGAGACAGGGCAGGTTTCGCGGAGGAAGCCAATACGATACCCCCGTAGGTCATACAAAATGCCATCTACAAACCATCCAAGGTGCTTACCCTTCCATCCATAAATCTTGTCATCGACCAGGTAGGCAACCGCTTTCCCTCTCCAAGTGTAAAGCGAGTTTTCATCATCATCCGCTATATATGCCTTTGGACGTCCTGATTTGTCGAAGATGGTAATTTCCATGTTTTTCTCCTTTTGCACAACGTCGTGGCGGGTCAGCCGGTCTCACGGCTGCACGCGTCTGGTTGGGGGAGCATCAAGGGGACGTTGTTGATTAGTTAACTTAGTGCATAAGTTAATCAACTAATCAACAACGTCCCCTCATATTTCAAGAAATGAAGTACTAGGACAAAAGCGTGTTTTCATAAATCTAGGTCTGCAACTCTGTTCGGAATCGCGTTACTGTACTTATTGAGGAGGTTCAACGTCGGCATTTTGTTATTAGTGTCATGCTTGGCTACTGCCATTTTGATTAAATACTTCATTTCAGTCAATGCCTGTGGAGATGCAAAGCTGTACCTATATTGTGCACGAATGGCACGATATACGTCAAAGAGATAAAAAGAATCCGCTTTTAGGGATACTATATATTGTTCAACTTGCTTCCTCCAATCACGCGGTCTTTGGCTAATCAACAACAATATTAGATAGTGTTTTGTTAATGAATTTTTTTCTTCTGTTAGCCTATTTATTAGCAAAGGTCCCATCTTTTGAGAAAACAAATCCTCTTGGAACCACTCAACTATGTTAGAAGGCAAGGCATTCAAAATACCTTCCAGTCGCTCCTCAGGCGTGCTACCAAAGTCACCATCTAATAGAAAACCAAATCCATCGAAAACTGCCGAACCTTGCTCAGCAAGAAGTGGTAGTACTGTCAAGAGCACTTTCGAAGCCTGCTCCCAACAACGAAGGATTTCCTGTAGCAACTCCCGTTTTATCTCCGGATCCACATAATCACTATTTCTCAACCCCCTCGCTCCAGCCCTCATTGTCTCTAGCATGTAGATCATTGAATATTCGGACAGAATATTCCTAACATCCTGATGATATGGCTTTGATGGATCATATAAACGATCAGCATATTGATCCTTTACAGTCGCGGGTAAATTTGAACTCTTTACACCATCAGCTAACTCAGCTTTCATATGATTCAAAGCTTCCTCTGAAGGCTCCCATCTAGCAAATTTGTATGGATTTAAGCCATCTGGCAGGCCACATTTTTCTTGCACCTTGTCGCTACTGCTTCGTATATCTTTTATCAACACTTTCAGTGCATCTTGACGTTGCCGATCAATACCTGTGTAAAATTCTATGATCTCTGGATAGTTTGCATAACGCTTCTCTTCAAGAATAAAGTTAGCGAACTCTTGATTATTGTGCATCCTTTGAGCAGCAAAGTAATATATCCAGTAAGAGAATCTAAATCCAAACAGATCGCCGCGTCTGATCAGTATATGATTTCTGGTCAATACATCAAAAACTACCTGAACCTCAAGTTCGATGATTCTTTCTTCACAGCATGCCTTTAATTCGCTTAAAAAATATTCTCTTGAAAATAGGTATTCAGACTTCCTCAGCATTTTCTCGCAGAAGTACCCTAGCACGTATTCACTATCTTTTAGATCTGGTCTTATTTTATATGTTGGAATATCGTCAATATTAAACAATAAGAACAACACTCTCTTTATCATCTCACAACGATTAACTGGACTTTCGTCAAAGTTTACTTCTGAAGCTTTCAACAAAGTCAGACAATTTAGTGGAGTACGGTGTAAGTTTAGCACTTCTAAATCAGTAACTACTTTAGTAGTGACTAAATCTTCGTCACCTATATGCTTTGCACTATTATAGCCCGAAACAACCTTTCGCACATGACCTCTCGGCAATGTCCAGAGATATAGTGCCTTGAACTCTCTATCAAACGTGTCGCTTTCTGTTTTGTTAAATAATTGTTCTGAGCTAGTTGTTTGCATTACTACAATGCGTACATCTGGAAAATAACTGCACACTTCTTTAAGTATATTTATCGAACTTTTTTCGCTGCTTGTCCACGAATCAAGAATTACACATTTGATGCGGTGTAACTGACTATCTAGAAAGCGAAGTTCAGCCTCTACTGCCTTCACTATAGAAGCGCGATTGGGTTTCAACGTTTTTGAATCTAGATATAGCCACAAGCTCGACGTTGTTCGCCATGCTTCCCTTGCAAGATAGTGCCCTAAGCATGTAAGACCAAATTGGGGGGGGGCCTTGATAACTACAGACGGCGTATCTAGTAGCAAATCTGCTAACTCTACTCGAACTTCAGAATCGTTGTCTTTTGCCCCTTCCGGGCTCTTTGCAACTATTGGTTCGACCCAAATCTTCGGCTGAGAAGAGAACGACTCCAACGCTTCATCTAGTCGTATGGTTAGATAACGATCTATGAAATCACTTGCATTCACATTGCTATCTACGTTTTCCATCAGACCACAAGCGGTAAGTCCTGGGCTTTCGGGTGATGCTGCAGATGGCAGGTCGGCTGGAAGCTTCGCATCAATGAATAAAGCAACGTCCCTAAAAATGGAGTGGCAGTCGATACCACCGTAACCTCGGAAGCGCCCTCTTCCAATTGCTGGCACCACACCGTCTAACAATTTCTTGTAATTGTTACGAACAATCCCTTCATCGTCTTCTCTAAAACACCACATAACATCAAGTTCGGCCTCATCGTCATCAAGTAGTTCGATAAGTGCTTTTGTGAAGACATCATCCCATCCTCCGTACGCTACAACTACAAGAAGGTGCTTCCGTAGCAAACGTTGTAAAGCAGACTTTAGCTTTGGCCTATTACTTTGTAGCTGTGAAGGAGTATGCAAAGTATCCGACCCTCGCCAATACCCATGCAAATGAACAATTACCCTTGCATCATCTTCTTGTTCTATATCACGCGGTAACGCCCCGTCGGTATCGAGAACAGTCCTGCTTGGTCGACCTCCAACACCGCGAATTGCTAGTGACAGCAATGGGTCAAAATTTGGGGTAAGTATGGGACCTGTAAATCTATTGCTGGAACTGCAGACTAAAGAGGCTAAGGATTTCGTTCCCAAAGGAATGTGCCATGATTGTGGTAACCCATCGGTGCTGGGATTTGCACAATCGCCAACAGTAGATTTATCTTTACAGGATTTTAGGACAGCTCGTCTAACAACAGCATTCACAGCATCTTGATGGACATTCGCCTGAAGCCATGCCATTGCAGCCTGATAGGCATACGCTCCTGTCTTTCCTGAAATTTCAGTATCATATAATGTCACTCTTGCTGGTACTTCTTCCAGTATTACCTCGCGGACAATTTCAAGCATTGTTGTAATGCCTGGAACGCCACTGCCATCCGCATCAATGGAAAAAGGCGATCCGACCAGAAAAGCTACCGGTTTACGAGCTGCATCAAGAGCAGAAAGAAAAGCGTCCTTTTGATAAAGTACCATTTATGTCACCTCAAAAGATTCGGTAATGGTTTATTTCATTAACAGGAAAATGCGGAAAAATGCGGGACAGATCTATTTATTCAGCTTACTGGCAACCCCCCTATCCTTCATTCTCAACAGTAAACAGCCGCCACCTGTTCCCCTTCTGCCTGCTGCGCGGCTGTCTTTCGAAATAGATCTTCATCGTGCCGAATGAAGCCGTGGAGACCTCGAACCAGTGTTTGCGGACATACTTTTCGGGACTGCCATGGCTGCACGGGCCGGTTTCATGCCAGGTGCGGAGCACCGCCAGGACCTTGACGGTCTGGCCGCGCCAGATGAATTCACGCGGCACCCCCGGCTCGCCTGCCGCCATTCGTGAAGTGTCCATCGTAGCGACCACCGGCTTGATGTCTTCCCCAACGAACCGCTCGGCCATGTTCCCCGCACTCCCACCCCTAAAAGCAAAAAACCGCCTACCGTGGTTGCCGGTAAAGCGGTTCGCTTTATCTTTCTTCTCCCCATGTCCGTCCCATAACACACACTCCATAACAGCATAGAATTACCTAATTCAAATACGCCGTACCCTGCTCTGTGTCAATATTAAATGCCGGCTCATTGATGAATTGTTAAGGGATCGTTGAACCGGTCGGGTGTGTAATGGCTTGTACGCTCCTCACTACATGCAGTACAGCAGCGATCCCGAAATCCCCTTTAACTTCTTCAGGGTCTTCCGATGTTCACGGGCCGCGAGGTTCAACAGAACCGTTTCGCCCGGAAATTCCAGCTCTTGTACAAGTTCTGCCAACCGTTTCGCCTCCTTCTCCTGCGACCGGAACCGATGCCAAGGCAGACGGAAGCGGACCCCGAGGAGATAGAGTGGCTCTTCGGGATAGATGTGCACCACTTTTTCTGCAAGATAGATTGCGTCAATGAAGTCAATGGTGGAGACCTGCCGCTTCAGCTGAACAATCGCCTCCCTGGGCGCAGAATGCTTCTTCAATTCATCTCGTGCAGTAACCGTCTCTCGCTCCAGTGCGGCCTGTCGATAGATCTCCGACTGCCCAGCAAGCCTGTTGTAGTAACGATCCGCATCAGTTGTTTTTCCCCTTCGCTGGAGATAGGACGCGATCAGGTCACACCCGTCTATGACGTAGTTGTGACGGAGCACCATTGCCTGTTCAAGATACGCAATCCCCTCCTCTTTTCCATGATGGCCTAAAAGGATCCGCCCGGTGGCAAAATGCGCTTCAGCGAAATTTGACGCATTGTCAGCGATTTTTTGATAATAGGGGAGTGCAGCGGCCGCCCCAGATATGTCTTCGACCAGAGTCGCATACTGCCAGGCTTCATCCCGCGACAACGGTTCACCGGCTTTCCGTGTTCGCAATTCCTCCAGCTGTTCCCGCGCTTTCTGCACATATTCCTGTCGCTCGTCCCATCGCTCAGCGATCTGGCAACGCCAATCCTCGTCAAATGAGGCAAGAACCTTATCAAGTTGGTTTCCCAGATAATAAACAGCCGCGGATTCTCTAAGAGGCGGAGGCAAAGTGCTACCCATTCTCAACCCCTTGAGCCGGTCGGCAAACGACGGATGAGTGTCTTCACCGCAGGTTCGCTCGGCCAATGCGCTGTCGAGATACGCCCGGACCTGCTCTTCCCCGAGCGGCATCCGCAACGCACCGGCCATAAGCGTAAAGGGTGCTGGCACTGCCTTCCCGGCATCGGCTTGGGCGTATATGCCCGGCCAGAACTCCTTTTCAAGCCTCTTGCCAGTCAGCTCTATGGCAGTTAACGCCTCCGCTGCAATCGTCTGTGACGTGACGCGAGCCGACACCTGGTCAGCCTGGAACTCCTGCGACCTGGCCAGGGCATAGGAGTAGGAGCTGAGAAACGGTGCATACCAGCCGACGAATCTAACGAACAAGAACTGTCCCCATGAATCGCTTTCCTTCAGTGCCGACAGCAGGAGGCCCCAGGTGGACCTGATCCGGTAGATAAAGCCGCCGATCCGGCCGTGTTCGCAGGACAGATGGCCGAATTCATGTGCGAGGACGGCTTTGTAGTGCTGCGGTGGAAGGGCGAGCAATAGCGGTACGCCGATAAGGAGATAGTTGGTGTGGAACCCGAAGAAACCGATGAGAGGTACCTGCACGACCCCGGCATTGAATTCGTTCGTAAGTAGGACCCGGTGGACCTTCGGCGACTTTAGTTGGCGCTGGAGGCGTTCGATGTCTCGCCAGAGGTTATCTGCACCAGAACGGTCCAGAGAAGTTCCTTCTGGAGCGGGAATGCGGATGAACAGGCTTTTGATGACCAGATAGGCTAAGCCGAGAAGCGGCAGCGCCAGTTTGAAGCTGACGTACTTGAAATGCTTGTGGAAGCCGAGGTAGACGACGCCAACCAGTGCCGCCAGTATGCCTGCCAGCACGGCAAAGATGTACAGGTATCCGAGCAGTGCCAGGCAGATCACGTTGAACCGGTACTGACCTGGCTGCAGGGCGGCAAACTTTTCAAGCCGCTTGGCCCGGTTTTCGGAATCGGAGATCAGCGTCGCAGTATTTTCCGTCATGGTAAATTCCTAACTCTAGAGACAAAAACTCAGTACCGGAGCTACACATTTCACAAAATCTTAAACAGGCATCTACCGCCCACATCCCGACCCTCAATTTCAAATCATAGAACATTTGCTGGGAGTCGATGCTAACGGAACCGCGTCCCACGTCCTCGCCTGCAACAACCGTCCGTTCCGCTTTTTCGCCCGTTTCTTGCCGTCCACTCCCCACCCGCCCCGAAAACACAATAATGAACCTGAAACCTAAGGGGTCAGCCCCTGACACGAGACAATTCTTATAATACAGGGCAGACGTACTTCCACTTGTCCTATGTCAAGGGCCGCCCCTTTTGTTTCTTCATTCACTTTGTTTTTAATCCTTTAATCAGTTGAATCCCGTTATTGACTCGTTGCCACATTAGCTCGGAGTTTTTGTCCACAACATTCTTCGGAACGCGTCGATCCATAAACCAGACGATGCGGGTATACAGAATATCCCCATTCGGCCCGCCAACACGGTCTGCCGCTGACTTTGCAAACTCCTCCCAGTCGCCATCCGCTCCGAACCACCATGGCAGCAAATGCCAGGCTGTCCGGTAATAATAAACATTGTAGGTCGGTTCGAATGCTATGGCTGACTCCATGAACTTGTCGTATCGGGCGCGGTCCCACCCGCCGCCCAGGGCTATTCGTTGATAGGCAGCCCACCAACCCGGACATTTCTGCGGAAGACTTTCCGCCTGATCGAGCACTTCCGAAGCTTCTTTCAGCCGCTCAGTAAATCGTCGAAACTGCTCTTCTCCCACATCCTTTGCGTACGCACCGCTTCTACCGTGAAAGGCATATCCAACCAGGCATTCTGCTAACGCGACTCGTGCAGTTATGGAATTTGGTTTCACACTGACCCAGTTTCTCAACTTATCCAGCCTGCTCACCCAACTATCTTCGGGGGCCTGGCGCAAATAATAAGACATGCCGTCATAGAAAACGCTTAGCTTCCACTCTCCGTCCTGAAACATCTCCTTACCAGATCGATACTTGTCGGCATTTTTTTCAAGCCCATCGTAGTCTGCGGCAAGAAGCAGCGACTCGGACTGGCTGAGGATTCCGTCGCGCTCCGGCTTCTCTTCAGCAGTAATGGTTTCCAGTTCCTGCCAGTTTTCCCCCTTTCCACTGGGGGTCACCTGCACGCTTCTCCGCACCGAAGTATCCGCAGCAAACAGGCCCAGACAGACAAACCCAACCAGCATGAGTGGTATGATCACCATGATCGCCTTGATTCGCACTGGACGGGTTTTATGCGCAGAAAACTTCGTAACGGCTCTATCAATAAGCCAGGGAATCGCGAACCAGAAGGCCGATCCGATAATACCGAACTGGATCAGCGGCGAAGCAGCGCCAAAAACATCAAATAATTCTGTCGGTAGTGCGAGGACCAAGGGCGCATCAATGAACAGGAACAGCAGGTACAACAGTCCGACAATACTTTCAAAAGAGAGCAGCAACGCCAGAAAGGCAACAATCGCCAGACTGAGATGACCTGCCGCAAGAACGACGCCGGTCGTAAATCCGATGGATTTTCCCTGTTCGGCATAATCTGCATGTAACTCTCGCGGATCTTTTTGCCGGGAAGCTGGAGGTGAAAGAGGTTTGGGTTGCACAGGCGCCTGCGACCGGTTGTCGGCCAGCGGACAGACAGACGCAGCATCGCCGCCGGGAACTGATGAAATTTCCGGCTGCCGCTGAGAAAAGGCGAAACTGCCTCGACATTTAGGACAAGTGACCTTTGTCCCGTCTGGAGGGGCAGTTATATTGCCAAGGTCCTTTGAAAAGCCACAGTGCGGACAGGTCAGTGTTATCATTGCCATAAATCACTCCATCAACAGTCAAATGCATTACAAAATGCGAGACAGATTTATTCAGTATCGAAATCTTGAAAAATCTGTTCACCCTCTCATCCTCCCAGCACTTCCGCCCGTAAAAACGAAAAAACCGCCTACCGTCATTACCGGTAAAGCGGTTCGTTTTAACTTTCTTCTCCCCCTGTCCGTCCCATAACACACACTCCATAACAGCATAGAATTACCTAATTCAAATACGCCGTACCCTGCTCTGTGTCAATATTAAAAGCCGGCTCATTGATGAATTGTTAAAGGAAATAAGTAAACCTGTTTATCACGCGGAGGCGCGGAGGGCGCGGAGAAAGGCTAAAACAGAAGATGGTACGCAGAAAAAACGGAAACTGGGGATAAAGGCCGATTTTAAACCCTTTTC
>Ga0134124_10005051_pt1 | contig 10604 bp, 7 predicted proteins | sample KB304_FD_96880 | JGI IMG/M metagenome (GOLD analysis project Ga0134124, IMG submission 96880) | Terrestrial soil microbial communities without Nitrogen fertilizer from Kellogg Biological Station, Michigan, USA - KB3-0-4 | ecosystem: Environmental > Terrestrial > Soil > Unclassified ... | reverse complement strand
TGCTTCAATCTGAAGTGGCAGACGTGCTCTGGCGGTTTGATGAACCTTCCGCCCGTTCCATCTTTCGCCTCGCATTTGACAACGTCCGGCAGGAGATAACCAACAATTCTTCAGCATCCGAAGCCACCGTCGCCAGAGACTCCGTGAGTCAATCGCGGCAACGAACCTCAGCCATCAGGGTGATTTTAAAGCGGTACGGACTTCACGACAGGAAAGGGGCGGACGCCTGGCTCCAGGAGTTTGAGAACGACGTCAAGTCGAAGCAGACAGCTTCCAATAACAGCTTCAGAATATCGCCCGAGCAAGCGGAGTTATTGACAGACATAGCTGTGGGCATGCTTTCACAGAATCCGACGGAGGCACAACGCCTGGGATTGCTCTCGCTATCAGCCGCAAGAATTCCGTCAGGCTTTGGCCGTTTGTTGATGGGTTTGCGAGATCGGGATAAAGCTCTCAGCGACGTTCTTTTTCGGCAGGCCCTGTTTTCGCTGAGAAGTAACGGCTTCCCGTACGATCAAGCGCTCCAGTCGCTGTCCAATTACGTATTTTTCTCGGATGGAGGGCGCTTTCCCGATGTCTCGCCGGCTGATGTGGCCGTGATTGTTCAATACTTCGTCGATGCAGCCCGCGCCCTGGCGGCCCGTTCGCAAAGTGGGACGATTCGCACCAGTGACGAACAGTCATCATTAGGAAGTTTCTATAGCTTTCTTAGTAATCGGGCCTCGAGGATTGTGGCGCTTAACGCGCCGGATAAATCTGCGTTCTTGCAAAGCAATATCAGAGACATGGCTCAGGCGCTCACCGTCGATCAAATGCGGCAAGCCGAGATGCTCGCTTCGGTCGCGCAGCCGAACTCCAACCACACGTTAGGAAGCGATTCTGACACTGAATCGCGTATTCATCGTGCCGAGCAGGAAAAGGATGTCACAAAACGAGATTTTCTTCTTCGCAGTGTGGCGCTGCAATTAATGAGGAATGAGCCGGAACGAGCGCTGGAAGTTACGCGGAAGATCGAGGACCAGGATTTGCGCGCGCAAACCGAAGACGACGTCTATCTCGTTTTAATGCGGCAGGCTTTTAATACACGCGCTGATGCGGAAGCCCGGTCAATAGCCGTCAAATTCAATGACCTCTCGCGGCGAGCAAGATGGTTGGCCCAGATTGCGGGAAGCTTGTCACCTCGCTCAAAAGCTAATACGGAGGCAACGGAATTGCTTTCCGAGGCACATTCAATTGCAGCCAAAACTGAAAATACGCCGGCTAAGATAGAAGTGCTGTTGCTCATCGCAAAAGAATTTCTGCGCATCGATCAGGAGCGCGGCTTTGAGGTTCTGTCAGAAACTGTTGGTACCACGAATCGTCTCGAAAAAGTTCCGTACAAAGCAAACAAGTCCAACGTTCCCGTTATAAAGGTAGTAAGCATGACTGTCGTTGACGGTCAGGAAGTATCAACTGATGATCGGGTTACGTTAGACTCAATCGATTTCAATCAGATTGGCGCTTTCGCCGAGCGTGATTATCTAAGGACGAACTTTCTGGGAAACGATGTTAAGGATCGTCTCCTGCGTTCGAAATACTTTATCGCGCTCGCAAGAAGCGTTCTGCACGTGCCGCGACAGGGTTCAGGATACGAACGCACTTTAGAGGATCTCATTTCGAATTGATTTCCACCAGGAAAAGATTTATCGGTGGAAATCTGACGCTTCAAGACTCCAGCTACCTGGCGCCATTCATAAAGATTGGTCCAAGACGCATTTCGGACATCTTCAGGAAATTGAAAGGCCGAATAGTTGTGCCTTTCGGTTTATAGTACTCACGTGCGCAATAAACACCTGTCTCATTCGTGATGTACTTGCAATTACGAATACCACTTGGCAAAGAAAAAAGGCCCGGAATTGCATCCAGCGGCCTTCTTCAAAATCATGGCTCCGCAGGTAGGACTCGAACCTACACCTTCCAATCGCATTAGAACTCAGTCACCAAAAGGCTCAGTTGATTTTGAATGTACACCGCCACGCGAGCCGGCGATTACTTTGCCGGAGTGTTCGCGCTACGTTCAGAATCAAGGACTGTTTGAAGCGGGCGATATTGGGGAAGCGATGGGAGCTGCGAGTGCAGTGGGCGACGATCAGATCCAGCGCCAGCCACTGCGCTGGTTTAAAAAACTTGCGAGACCGGCGACATGCGTCAGGGAGATCTCTTCAACCCAGGGATCTTTATTACAAGCGGAAGCGAACTACTCCCCGACTTGAAAGTTGTACAAACCTTGTATTCCGAAGTGCGGTGTGAGATCGGATGGCAAGAAGGATATAACAAGCCCGCAACCATAAATCGGAGAGGCTGCGTTACTTTGACGTCTCAGTCAATCCTTCTTTGACGAGACCCGTCCTCGCCTCACGCTGCAAATTATCATGCGTGTAGAAGTGTTGTTCGAAACGAATCCTTGAAGAAAGTGTGTGTGAGGTCTCATCAACATCCTCACGAAAGATTATTACCTCATGTTCGAAGAAAGTACGCGCTCTCACCTCTTGCCATATTGTTCCCCACTCGCCAAATTACCTCCACTGGCCGAGATCCGGGTGAGAAGTGTCTACTCACGGAGGCTCGAGCGGCTATGGACATTCGTCGAGACGCATTACTCTGACCCCGATATCCGTCTCACCGACGCAGCCAGACAAAGCGGCGTCAGTCCGGATCACCTCAACCTTCTTCTTAACCGATTTGCCGGCACAACTTTTCATCACCTGCTTTCACGCTATCGTGTCGAGAAATGCCTCGAGTTGCTCCGCGAGAAGAACTACACGCTGACTGAAGCCTACAGCCGCTGCGGATTTAACAGTCCAACCACCTTTGATCGGCAGTTCAAGAAATGGGTGGGCTGCTTGCCGCGAGATTATAAGAAGTCAATTACTTTTCTTCGGGAGTCGAGCGGGTACGAACCGTCGATCACGATTTTTGAACTAACTTTACCGCTTTTTGAAGAGACACCATCCGCGGAATTCTTAAACTCTCATCCTCTCTCGTAGTCGGGGGATTAATTCATCAACCCGATACGTGTCTAATTAATTGATGGTTCTTACCATCATCATCAGGGAAAGGAGTACGAATATGCCTAAGAGATTTACCTTGCTTAGCTTAGGTGTTTTGCTAGTTAGCCTAATTTGCTGGCAGCCGCGCGCATACGCTTGGAGTGGAGGCACTGCCTCCTTCAGTAACGGCCCACGCGATTGGGTGAATAGTACGTTCTATTACAATGTGACCGGCGCGCCGCCAAATGTTTGCGGCACATTGCACACATTTCGGAATGGCTCTCAACTTGATTCTCCAAACTGGATCTGTACGAACAGTTATGGAAACGCCACGATGGGTCCCTACAGCGGATCAAGTAACCAAACGGATGAAAACATCTACATCCAATGGCCGGATGGGAGCACAACAACAGGTGCGACATATCACGTCAGCGACGCGTCACCGCCAACCATATGGATCAGTACGTCCGGCACCTCTTTTACCGGAGGCGCTTCGGACGTTCAGTGGGGTACAGGATTCGACTTTGGTCCTGCTGCCTGGTCTGGGATAACTACCTCATACCAGGATCTAACGACCGGCAAGTATTACGATGGTTCCGGCTACAACTCCACTAGCCCGATAAACTCCAGCGCCACTCCATCGGATTATTTCGGCTTCAACATTACCTGGTCGGCAAACTTTCCGCCGCCATCATCAGCTCACGATGCGTCGCATTCATACCGATGGTGCGTATTCACTCGTGACTTCTTCTACCAAAGCAACATCGCCTGCGCCGGATTTTCAGGAATACCTTAATGGTTGGTTAGCTATCGCCGTCTTCGGACGGCGATAGCTGTCAAAACGTCGGCGTGGGCTTTATGTCCACTCGTAGGTCTTGCCGTTAATCTTGTACCTGAGATTGTAATTCACTGAAAAAAGCGGCGTGTGACCATGATCCTTCTTGTACTTGTGATAGCTGTCCGTAGTCATCCATTTAGTCAGCCAGCATGTTGTCTGTGGCCCTGCGTGAAAGAACGTTTCGCCGGTCTTGGGATTGACCATCTCAAACTCGAGTTCTGTCTTCATCTCGGGCTCTACACTAATTTCTTTGTGCCCACTATGAAGCTCAAGTCAAAGCAGCGCGTGGGCAGTAGAGTCAAGAAGAGTTATGACCAGGCATTGACACCTTATCAACGCGTCTTACAATCAAAGTTGGTTAGTGAGGCAAAGAAAGAGCTGTTGCGGGCCAAATATGCCACGCTTAATCCGGCCGCTTTGAAACGAAAGCTCGAACACTTGCAACAACGCTTGGACAAAACTACTAGTCGAACAAACTGGCGTGAGTGCGCACGGATGGCGGCGGTGACGACCGCCTAACGGACCAACTTCTAATGCGAACGATGGAGTTTATCGCTTTACTGCACGCCGGATGGGCAGCATAAAGGGCCGAGCAAAGTGCCCTGCCCATCCGTATATGCACCGACGTCGGCGCTCAGGTCGCTCTCCAGCGTTGCCCTATCCTTCGCGCCGGCGGCACAAACTCTATCACTAAGCACAACTGTGTGGGCAATACACCCTCACATTTCGCAAACCATTTCGAGTACTTTTTTATTTGAGGCAACGAATGCTATTTCGAGTACATTTTTACGTGAGGCAATAGGTGCAGGTACAGAATACCGACAGACTTTGTGAGCATCGGATTTCAGGTTTCACGATCTACGCCATACGTTCGGCACTCGTTTTAGCCGATGCTGGCGTGGACTCAAGTCATGGATTGGATCGTTGAAGCTTTGCATCAGAGCCACGCAGATGAAAGCGTTTCAGAGAAGATGCGATTACTCGCTTGCAAGAAGAACAAAGCAAGATTCAGAACCGGCTTGATAGGTTATACGACGATAGACTTGACGGTTTTATCGAGCCGGATTTCTTTGAGCGAAGTCGCGAGAGTGGCGACAGACACAGAAGCGACTTGCTGATCAAATCACCGAATACCAAGAGGCTGCAAATGATTATGTGCAAGATGGCATTCGCCTACTAGAACTCTCAAAAAGGCCTATTTTTTATACAAACAGCAAGATTCAAGCGAAAAACGAAAATTGCTCAATTTCGTGTGTTCGAACTCGATATGGAAGGACCGCACTCTTACCGCGACGTTTCGCCAACCGTTTGATCTACTTGCAATTACGAACACAACTTGGCAAAGAGAAAAGGCCGCCGGAGCCGATTCCAGCGACCTTCGTCCTATCTGGCTCCCCAGCTAGGACTCGAACCTACAACCCTTCGGTTAACAGAAGTAGCTCTAATCTTGCGTAGATCAATACAAGCTCACAGCATTTTATGTATTCGCCAGATTCGAACGCTCTGCGCCTAAGACTTGCGTTCTACTGCGTTTCCGCGCATCGACCTGCTGCCTCAAGGTTGGAAGTTCCATACCCCTGCCCTGATTCCTGAGCAGTCGTTGCCACGAATCCCGGCAGGCGACGCTTGCCTCACTCACGCCTCTGTTAGTCCTAACTGAGAAATCACCAGCAAACAATGCCTTGACGATTGATCGAGCGTCATGAGCGGACGTTGTCATACCTGCGGAACAGTTCTTGATGAGGTCCGTGCTGCGTTGGCCCAGTGAGCTCTGAATTGTTCAGTGAATCAACCACTGGTCCCGAAACAAATATACGCGCGAGGAAATTATGTCGACAGACATTCTGGATTTGGATGTAGCGATGGACCACGCCGAGCAGGACGTGGACCAAACCGAAGTGGTAGTAGCGGAAAGTTCATTGCCTCCCGTCATCTGTTATCGCGATCCGGCGGACGTGCGTGCTATCAGGAGGCAATCCCGGCTCTTGCTGCTTGCTTTATTTATTACCACCACAGCCGTTGTTGGCGTGGTCTACAAATCCATTCAACGTCCCGATCGCATTGTCGTCGATATGTCTTCCGGACGCACCGTGATGATCAACAACCGCGAGCTGGGCGCCACCGAGGCGGTCAGACTCGAGAAAGACAAGCTGCAAATCGCGGATATGGATTACGTCGTCAGGACTTACCTCGACTACCTCTACCGAGTTGATCAGCGCTCACGCGCCAAAGACATCGAAGCCGCGCTGCGGCTGATGGTTCCCGGCCAGGCCAAAAAGTTTGCGCAGTATCTGACTGAGCAAAAAGTCCTGCAGACACAACGCGAGCAGCAGTGGAATGCAATCTGGAAAGCCGAGTACCTTGAGCACGCACCGGGCAAGCCATTAACCGTCAAGGTCTACGGCACACAGGAAATTGAGCTGGTAATCAAAAACCAGAGCAAGCACATCACCAGGCACCTGCTGTTGACAGTCGAGCTGCTGCCGGATGCGCCCGAAGACGGGACGTTCCGGCTCGACCGCAATCTCCGTTCAGGCTTTCGCATTAACGCCCTCGATTACAAGGAACTTAGTTCCAGCGAATCGGATACTCCCGTAGTCATCAACACTCCCAATTAAGAGGAAGTAAGAGAAAAGAGAATGAAAACACCGCTTTTGCTGATCACTCTTTTGTTATCGATCCCGCTTGAAGGCTCGGCGCAACAACCGGCGCCTAGCCCTGCCAAACTCACCAACGCGGCGCCGTGTGTTCCGCATTTGAAGTCAAGACGGACCAGGCCGCCGGTGGCGCAGCCGGTTGTTCCTGCTCCGGTAGAACCTGCAGCCGACTTTTTTGTTGGTGAAGCCATGGTCGAGGTAAAGAAAGATGAGACGGTGGTGAGATTGGCGATGGCTCAGCATGCGAGTGTGCTGATTGAGTTGCCGGCCAACGATGGGCCACGCTACATCATTCCCGGCGATCCGGAAATGGTCACTGTTGATGAGAAGGCGCTCGAGAGAAACAAGCGCGCCATCATCGTACGGCCGGGTTCACTTTTTGTAGTGCCTGCTCCTAATGCGAGAAAGCGCACGCCCGCCGCTACCGTGACTGCGCAGATGCGTAGCGGCCTGGTGGTGACTTTTCTTTTCTATCCCGTAGCCGACCTCGCGCAAAACGTTCATCGCTGTGTGCTGAGTTACCAGCGTGATGAAGTGGTGGCGCGACGGCGTGCCGCCGGACTGCCAGTCAACCTCGATCAGAAAGAACAAGGAGGTGAAAACCCGACTGGACAGTCCGGCGCGCCCGCTTCGATCTCCGTCGAGCCGATCGAAGAAGTGAAGACCACCGATCCCGATCCCTCAGTGAACTCCAAAGCCAATCCGAAGATTGAAAACGCGTCGAAATCACAGGAGGTAAAACCGAATGCCACTTCGGTTTCGAACGTAATCACTCCGCCGGTAAGTGTAAATACACACGTTCTTGAACGTGCCATCGTTGCTGCCAGGCAGCAGCTGGCCCACGCTACGACAGAACCGGGCATATTTGAGAACTGGACCAGGCCATTGCACGGACTCGCTCTGGCGGCTCGGCAGGATGGAGATCTGAAAAATGATGTCCGAGTGTTATTGCTCGCCGTCAAAAATACAAGTGTTCAACCACTGAGACTCGTTCCCGCCACTCCCGACCTGATTCTGGAAATGCACGATGACAAAGGCAAAGTAATAAACGTTCAATCCATTAAACCGCTGCACATAGAGGTCAGCGAAATCAGCAATGAACTTGGCGTAGGCAGAATTGTCTACTACGCGATTGCTTACAGTCCTCCCCTAATGGGTGTGCGGCACAGGCTGAAGATTGTTGTGGCGCAAGCTAACGCGGCTGATGAGCCGGCTTCAATAGCACTCCTGAAATAGCAACAGAGCAGAAGGAAAATACACATGAATCAGCAGCGCAAAGGACTCGGTAAGATCTCGATCATTGACAGCGAGCATGGCGCTGAAGGAAACGGCGCCGGCAGTAATCTTCTCGACCCGAACGATCCGGCCCTTCAGCCGCCAAAAGACACAGACGCGAAGAAAAAGAAGACGTGGAAACGCAAGCTCATCACTTGGTCAGTGGTTTTCGTGCTCATTGGTGCTGGTGTGGGTGCGTTGTACCTGCTGGTGCGGGTACAGCGAGTCAACGTTACGGTGAATGCCGATTCTCGCAGAAACTCTCAAAGCACGAAGCCGCAGACCGGAGTGACGAATTCAGACAGTGCGCTAACGGCCGAGGCAATAAATTTGGCCCGGTCGGCGGCAGGCGCTGATGCGAATACTAAGCCGGCCAATTCCGCTTCTCCGGTTCCATCACCAGTGCCTTCGCCTCGACCAACTCAGGAACGGAAGATTGACTTCACCGGCAACTCACCGGTTTTTGGGGATGTAGGCAAAAGCGGCAATGCCGATGGGAATTCCAACACGCAGACAAACACAGGCGCTGCCCAAACAAAGACGGATGCATCGTCTGTGGTTGAGCCGCAGTCGCATGCCAATCCCACACAGAGTCTCTTTGTCGATGATGCCGCGTCGAAATCCTTGCCTGCACTTGCATCGCTTCGGGCTCGTCGCGAGCCGAAGCCGCCTGTGCCTGCGACGACGAAACCGGCAGCGCCAACTGTGCCGCCATTCGGCACGATGTTGCCGGTGCGAACGCAGGGAGTGATCTTCACTCTGCGCAACAATTCATACGCAAGACTGGAGCTGACAAGAGACATGGCCGGCAACGGCTGGTCCTTGGCTAAAGGCACGGTTTTGATTGGCCGGACCACCGGTAGCGAGCATGACCGCGCTTTCATAAACGTCATTGGTTATATCGATCCCCGCGGGAACAAACTCGTGACGATGACGGGTGACGTTCTCGGCAGTGACGGCGCCAGTGGCATCACGGGTAAGCGCATGAGCGTCGATCGCAGCAGTCTCAAGGAGACATTGCGCAAAGTCGCATCGAGTGGGCTCCAGGTCGCGAGCTCGATGGCCGGCGCGCTGACCGGCCGGGGCACCGTGGTGATTGATGGCGCCGGGTATCGACTGCTGGATCCTATCAACAACCAGGCGCGTGCTCTGGTCGATGGTTCCGAGAAGAATACCTTTGTAAAGGTCGAAGCCGGACAACAGGCCTATGTAATGGTTGTCGATCTGCCAAACAGGGTTGAGGGTGCGGACGCGCCCGGTACAGAACAGGTCCACGAATTTTCCGGGATCCCGGAAAATTCTTTAATAGACAGGGAAGTCATGGAATTGATTCTTTTCGGCACTCCGGAAGAAGTGCGTGCGGCCATGCCGTTGATGACCGACGAACAAAAGCGACTCGCGCTCACTATGCAATCTCAGGAGCACAAACGCCCATGATTCCCTCTGATCCAACTCGAGCTGTAATCGATCCACGCTGGCTCGTGCGTGAGCAGGGCCGTGAGGCGCTCGCGGAACTCGTGGCGCAGGAGTCGGGTTACATCTTTCAATTGAGGCCGCTGAAAGATCTCTGCCTGTCATTGAAGGCAGGAATGCCGCTCCTGGCCGAAGGCGAGCGCGGGGGAGGGAAGACCGAAATGGTCGACGCGCTCGCCTACTCCTGCAACCGGCCGTACTTCGAGCTGCAGGGAATGGACGACCTCACTCTTAAGGATATTCTGTTCGAATGGGACCAGCTGGCGCAGAACAACTTTGTCGTGCAGGCAGTCACTGCGAATGAGCTGAGTCTTCCGGAAGCTCGAAGCCGGCAGTGGCGCCGTGAGTTTCTAAATCTCGGTGAGATCCTGAAGGCTTACGACTATCTCGCCACCACGGGAATTGTGCCAATCGTCAAGCTCGACGAATTCGAGAAGCTGCCACAGGTGTGCCAGGCATTCTTCTATCAGTTATTCACTGATGGCCATGCCTCAGTGCCGCGCTTGATTGAGAACCGTGGGCACATCGGCGTCGGTAAGCACGATGAAAAACCGATCGTAATCCTTACTTCGAACAACCAGCATGTAGTTCATCCACCACTACGCTCGCGCTGTGTGTACACGAAAGTGAGGCTGCCGACTGACATGGAAGAAGCATGCATTTTGTATTCGCGAGTGCCGGAAGCGTCTCCGGAGTTATTGACTCAGGTAGTTAAGGTCATCAGGTACATACGGATCATGATGCCGACGGTAAAGGACAAACCAGGGCTTCGTGAATCGATTGCTTTGCTGCGCTCGCTGACCACGGAACACGTCAATGAGATCTGCGCCGAAGTCATCGACGATCACCTGGGCTTTATTGCCCGCAACGCAGACGATCTTGCGAACCTTGAATTGGGATTGATGAGATTGGAACGAGCCGCACACACGCCTGATGCGTTCATCGACCAGATGATCCGCGCGGTATTCAATGAAGAGAAAACTACATTTCGAGAGGCAGCATGAGTCGGGAGCAGGGAAACATCTGGCCCATCGTCTCCGTTGCCGGTGCCGCAATACTTGTGCTCGTTGTTGTCCCGCTTGCCCTCCAGCGACCTGGGGGCGGTCGCATGGCAACGGTTGACGCGCGGGTCACTATAGGCGACATCGGCAGCGGCTCATCCTTGAGTGGCACTAGTCCCGTTTATCGTTGGCCTGATAGCGAAGTGCCTCGCACCGCCGAGAGGCTGCAAGACGTTACGGCGGTGGCGATTGCGGCCAGCACCAGTGTCATCGAGGGTTCATTGCGTGGAAGAATTCCGCGGGATACGGCAGAGCTCGTTGCTTACATCGC
>Ga0134124_10005050_pt1 | contig 10604 bp, 6 predicted proteins | sample KB304_FD_96880 | JGI IMG/M metagenome (GOLD analysis project Ga0134124, IMG submission 96880) | Terrestrial soil microbial communities without Nitrogen fertilizer from Kellogg Biological Station, Michigan, USA - KB3-0-4 | ecosystem: Environmental > Terrestrial > Soil > Unclassified ... | reverse complement strand
GCGTGGTGGCGGCGCTGCGCGAGGTGCCACAGGTTGCGCGCATAGTGGTGATCACCGAACGCGCCGATCTGTTGCAGACCCTGCCGGCAGGGCAGAAGCCTGTGTCGATGCTGCAGGCCGGACGCGGGCCCAGCGCCAGCGTGTCGCTGGCGCTGCAGTCGCTCGGCGCGCCACTGCTGGTGACCACGGCGGACCACGCGCTGCTGCAGCCGGAATGGGTGCAGGAATTTCTCGCTGCGGATCCAGGTGACGCGGATGCGCTGATTGGTCTGGCCCGCCGGGAAGCGGTGATGAGCGCAGCCCCAGGCACCTTGCGCACCTGGCTGCGTTTCTCCGATGGGGATTATTCGGGCTGCAACTTGTTCCTGCTGCGCACGGCTGCCACGCAGGGCATTCTTGCGCTTTGGCAGGAGCTTGAAGCGGCCCGCAAGCGGCCACTCACATTGCTGCGACGCCTGGGCCTGAGTTACGTGCTGCGCTACCGGATGGGCCGGCTCACGCTGGATGCGGCGCTGGCGCGACTGGGCCAGCTATGCGGGGCGCGTATCCGTCCGGTCATCCTGAGCGATGGGCGTGCTGCCATCGATGTGGACAAGCCCGAGGATCTGGTGCTGGTGCGGCAACTGGCCGCTGCGCGTCGCGCTTAAGACGTCTTTAGACGACTGGTCCAGCTCCCCGCCAGCTGGCGGCAGTCTTCGAGATCAGCCGGAAAATCCAGCTCTGCCCAGCCCAGGCCTTCGATGGAAGCACAGCGCACATCCACTCCGGCATTGGCGAGGCGATGAATCGCAGACAGGTACCAGAGGCTCACGCCCTCGCGCGTGCGCATGGTGCGCTCCAGTTCGGCAATGAAGCTCGCCGCACCCGCGGGGTTGAAGCGCAGGAATCCGATCGACTCCCCGTTCACATCCGTGGCTGGCAGCTTCTTGCCGATGGCGCGCAGCCGATCCCCTTCCACGCTGACCTTCATGTCGTCGTCGTCGTAGCCGGGCTTGCGATCGATGGTGACGGTGATGGGGGCGTCCGGCGCGGCCAACAATCGCTTGGCGATGGAAGGCTCAAACAGGGTATCGCCATTGAGGATCAGCGAGGGGCCGTCCAGTTCGCCGCGCATCAGCCAGCAGCTGGCCAGATTGTCGGCGACCTTATAGAAAGGGTTGAACAGCGTGCGAACCGAGAGCCCCGGCGGCACGATGCGCTCCAGCGCTTTCTCCACTTGATCGCTGCGAAAGCCAGTGACGATGACGGCCTCGGATACGCCGGCGGCCGCCAGACCCTGCAACTGCCACTCGAGCATGCAACGGCCGGAGAGGTCGATCAGGCACTTGGGCATTTCTTCAGTCAGCGGCAACAGTCTGCTGCCCTGTCCGGCAGCCAGTATGACCGCCCTGTATGTCGCCCTGCCGCTCACATCCACCTGCCTTGAGAAAACGCGCAGTTTACACAGCGACCCGGGTGCCGTCCGGCTTATGACACATGCCCGGAACCCCCGAACGACGGGGTCGCGGCAGGCGCTGGCGGGGGCCAGCCAGGGCTTCCGCGTGACCGTTCCTTGTGTGGCTTAAGTGGCAAGAGGGTGGCGCATCACATTCATATTGCAAAGAAATTGCGCTGGCGCGCGCGCCACACTAAATTTAACCTTTGTGGGTTTGGAGCCATTGGGCGCGAATTGGACGGTAACTTGGTTTTACAGAATGTGCCGACAGCGACGGCCAGCGGGATGGACCTCCGTCTTGCGGTGTTCCCGACGCTGACCGAGGCACTCGACTACGCCGCCCAGGGCCAGACCGGCTTCAACTACTACAACGGCCGCGGCGACCTCACCACTGTGCTGCCCTACAGCGAGCTGCGCGAGCGCGCCCGCGCGCTGGGGCGTCGCCTGCAGGGGCTGGGCAGGGGAGCCCGCGTGGCGCTGGTGGCTCACACCCACCCCGATTTCATGGTCATGTTCTACGCCTGCCAGTACGCGGCGCTGGTGCCTGTGCCGCTGCCGGCGGCCATCCATCTGGGCGGCCACGAGGCCTATGTGCGGCATCTGCGCCAGATGGTGTCCGACTGCAAAGCGGCAGCGGCCTTTGCCACCAGTGACTTCATCGACCTGCTGCGCGAAGCCGCGACAGGCCTGCCTGTGCAAATCACCGGAACCCTGGCGGATTTCGATCAGCTTCCCGACCACGCGCAATTGCCCGAGCCGCCGCGCGCCGATGAGCTGGCCTATCTGCAGTACACCTCCGGCAGTACGCGCTTTCCGCGCGGCACGATGATCACGCAGGCCTCGGTGATGCATAACCTCGAGGCCATCTTCAATCATGGCTTCCGGCTCACACAGGAAGATCGTTTCTTCTCGTGGCTGCCGTACTACCACGACATGGGACTGGTGGGCATCGTGCTGGGCTGCATGGCTACGCAGCGCTCGGTGGACTTCCTTGGTTCGCGCGAATTCGCGATGCGGCCACGCCTGTGGCTGAAACTGATGTCGCAGAACCGCGCGACCATCTCCTTCAGTCCGCCTTTCGGCTACGCGCTGGCTGCACGCCGCATCACGCCGAAGGACACCGAATCACTCGACCTCTCCGCCTGGCGCGTCGCCGGCGTAGGGGCGGAAATGATCCACCCCGAATGGCTCGAGGCTTTCGCCACTGCGCTGAAGCCGGCCGGCTTCAAGCCCAGTGCCTTCCTCCCCAGCTACGGCATGGCGGAGTGCGCGCTGGCGGTCAGCTTCGCCACCGTCGGCGCGGGCATGCAGATCGATTCGGTCGACGGCGACCTGCTGTCTGATACCGCCGAAGCGAAGCCCTACGTCGAAGGCGCACCGACGCGCCGAAAAGATTTTGTCAGTTGCGGGCCGCCACTGCCTGGATTCGAAGTCGAGGTGCGCGCCGAAGATGGCCAGCTGCTGCCGGAGCGGCGCGTGGGTCGCATCCATCTGCGCAGTCCCAGTGTGATGAACGGTTACTACAACGCGCCCGAACCCACAGCCGAAGTGCTGTCCGCCGATCGCTGGCTGAACACCGGCGATCTCGGTTATTTCGCCAACGGCGTGCTCTATCTCACCGGCCGCGCCAAGGATCTGCTGATCATCAACGGTCGCAATATCTGGCCGCAGGATCTGGAAAGCCTGGCCGAGCTGCAGCCCGAGGTACGTCCCACCGATGCATCGGCGTTCTCAGTGTCCGGCAGCGATGGCACGGAGGTGGCGGTGCTGGTGGTGCAGGTGCGTGAGAACGATCCGCGCGAACAGGCCGAACTGGCCGATCGCCTGCACGAGGCCATCTCACAGGAATTCGGCATCCGCTGCCTGATCGAACTGGTGCCCCCGCATACGCTGCCGCGCACTTCTTCCGGCAAACTTTCGCGTCGCGGTACGCGCAAGGATTTTCTCGACCGCCACGACGAAGAGCGCATTCGCGAAGCCGCGTACCTGCGCTTCCTGGTCAGCGATGGCGGTCGCAGGCCGGTGGCGGCCTGATATGCCAGAAGCTACGGACAAGGTGGAGCGCGTGGTGCGCGAGGCACTGAAGATCGCATGCCCCGACATCGGCATCGTCGATGGCAACACTCACCTGGCCAGCGAGCTGGGTCTGGATTCCGCACAGGTGATGGACATGATCATGGAAATCGAGGACCGCCTCGACATTTCGATTCCGGTCGCGGCGATTGCCGAGGCCCATACGCTCAATGATCTCTGCAACAGCGTGCGGCGCGTGGCGGGTGAGGCATGAGCCTGCTCGACAAATTCGCGCCGCTGGCCGAGTTGCGTGGTGCGCTGGCTGCCAGTGGCAGCGTGCCTTCGGTGGCCACGCCCATGGACGAGATCCATTCCGCCACGGAAGGCACCATCGACGGTCGTCGTGTGCTGTTCGCAGGCACCAACAACTACCTGGGCCTCACCTTCGACCCCGAGTGCCAGCGTGCGGCGATCGAGGCGGTCGAGAAGCTGGGCACCGGCACCACCGGTTCGCGCATGGCCAGCGGCAACTACGCCGGCCACAGGGCGCTGGAGCGCGAGTTCGCGGCGGCCTTCAACTGGCCCGCGGCCATTGTGTTCTCCACCGGCTACCAGGCCAATCTCGGCGCCATCTCGGCTCTGGCCGGGCAGGATGAATACCTGCTCATCGATGCCGACAGTCACGCCAGCATCCATGACGCCTGCCGCCTGAGCCTGGCCACCACTATCCGCTTCCGGCACAACGACCCGGAGAATCTGGCGCGACGCCTGGAGCGGCTGGGCGAAAACGCACGGCGCACGCTGGTGGTGGTGGAAAGCCTGTACAGCGTGCTCGGAGACCGCGCGCCGCTGAAAGAATTCGTCGAAGTCACGCAGCGCCATGGCGCCATGATCATCGTCGACGAGGCGCATTCCTTCGGCATGTATGGTCCGAAGGGACTGGGCATCTGTGCCGAGATGGGATTGCTGGATCGCGTGGACTTCGTGGTCGGCACATTCTCGAAGAGCCTCGGCGGCGTGGGCGGCTTCTGCGTGAGCCGGCATCGCGAATTCGACCTGTTGCGTCTGGGCAGCCGGCCCTACATCTTCACAGCTTCGCCGCCGCCACCCGTCATCGCCGCGGCGCGTGCCGCGTTGCAGAGACTGCTGAAGGGTGATGATCTGCGCACGCAGCTGTGGCGCAACATCGAACGCTTCAACTCCGCCGTGACCCGCCTGGGTTATCGCACTGGCACGCAGGATCCCGGGCCCGTGACGGCGCTGGTGTTCAGCGAGCGCAGTGAAGCCATCGCTCACTGGCAGGGACTGCTCGATGCGGGCATCTATACAAATCTGATGGTGCCGCCGGCCACACCGGCCGGGCTCTACATCGTGCGCATCAGCCTCTCGGCAGCGCATACGGATGCGCAGATCACGCGCATGATCGAGGCCTTCGAGGGCCTGTCGAGCCGGCTGCGTCCAGCGGCCTGAAGGGGCGCGTCCGCCGTCATTTTCTCAGCGACTTCGCGCCAGGTAGGCGCGCCAGCCGCCCAGCGAGGTGATGTCCTCGGCGCCGTTCGTGGCAACGCTCTCGCACAGAAAGCCAGGCACCTCGGTGCCTGCTGCAGTTCTTACGCGGCCGATTCCCAGTGGCGCCGGAATGCCCAGTGCGAAAGACGCATAATGCTCCTGCGGCATCCGCCAGATTTCGATCTCGATGGCGCCGCCGCGGCTCTCGTCGCGAACCATGCCCGGTCGTGCCGGTGGGCCGCCCGGCAGGGCAAACAGTCGATAGCAGGGCGCCGTGCGCGTGGCGGCGACACGCCAGGCACCGCGCGATACCAGCTGGCCATTCAATGGCAGTCCATCCATGTGAGCGCCGCAGACAGCGATGTCGATGGTCATGCCATCTGCAATCGTCTGCGTGTCTTCATCGTCGCGACCGTACTGCGTTGCACCCAGTCGGCGTGGTCCGCAGGCATGCAGCCGATCCGCAAATGCCAGCAGGTCCGCGTCATGCCAGGCGGGTGCGATCAGCGACACGCCAAATGGCAGCCCATGCGACGTGAAGCCCGCCGGCACCGCGACGGCTGACAGATCCATCAGATTCACGAAGTTGGTATAGCGCCCGAGATGACTGTTCAGGCGCAGCGGTTCGGCCTGTTCCTCGTCGATGCGGTAATGCGTGCCCGCCGTTGGCAGCAGCAGCACATCCGCTCCGGACCACAAGTCGCGACTGGCTGCGATGAGCTCCTTGAGCCGGTATTGCGCGGCAAAGGCATCGCGCGCGCTGGCGCTGCGACCGCCTTCGATGATCTGCCGCGTGACGGCCAGCAGGCTTTGCGGACGCTGCTCGAGCAGTGCCGCGGTGGCCAGATAGCGCTCTGCCACCCATGGGCCTTCATACAGCAATTGCGCCGCTTGCAGCAGCGGCTCGATGTCCACGGTATGCACCTTGGTACCGAGGGAAGTCACCCGCTCGATGGCGGCGGTGAACAGTTCGGCGTACTCGGCGTTGCCAAAAAATTCGAGCTGCGCCGGATCGGGCACTGCAACCCGTGGAACGCGCTGCGACCAGCAACGACCGCCAGCGGGCTGCGACATGCGGGACCATGGATCGTCAGCATCGAAGCTGGCGGCCACGGCACCCACAGCCTGCGCATCGCCCGCCGTCAGCGCAAAGATCGAAACGGCATCCAGCGAGCGGCAGGCGGGCAGCACGCCGCGCGTGCTGAGCAGTCCCAGTGTGGGCTTGTAGCCAAGGATGTTGTTGAACGCTGCCGGTACTCTGCCCGAGCCGGCAGTGTCGGTGCCCAGTGCGAAGCTCACGACACCTGTCGCGACGGCCAGCGCAGAGCCACTCGAAGAGCCGCCGCTAAGATAGTCCCGATCAAAGGCGTTGTGGCAGATGCCGTAAGGCGAGCGCGTGCCCACCAGGCCAGTGGCGAATTGGTCGAGATTGGTCTTGCCGATGGCGATGGCGCCGGCGTCGAGTAGACGTTGCACCACCCGCGCAGATTCGGTCGGCGTGTACGCGAAGTCCGGACAGGCTGCTGTCGTCGGCAGCCCCTGCAGGTCGAGATTGTCCTTCACGGCGAACGGGATGCCGTACAGGGGCAGTGATGCAGGATCCGATGCACTGAGCTGTTCAGCGCGCGCATGGAGTGCCGCGGCATCGAAGCGCGAAATCCACACCGGATTGGTCCCTGCCTGCGCGATCTGTTCGAGAACGTAATCCACGGTCTGTCGCGGTGTCAGTGTTTGCGAACGGTAAGCCGCCGCAAGACTGGATATATTCAAACGCATCGCTGACTCCTAGGTCTCTGTGCGCAGGGCGACCAGCAGATCGCCTGACTGCACCGCGCGGCCGCGTTTGCAGTAGACGGCCTGCACCACGCCGGCGGTCTCAGCGCGCACGCTGATCTCCATCTTCATCGCCTCCAGCACCACCAGTTCGTCGCCAGCTGCCACGCTGGCGCCAGGCTGCACGCGCAGCTGCCACACGCTCCCGGCCACCGGCGCGCGTGCCGCCGCGCAGCCCTGCGGAAGTGCCTCGCTCACCGTGGCAACCACGGCTTCCTGTGGCGGTGTTTCAGTCAGGCCGGCGGCCCGCCAGCGCGCGCGTTCGGCGTCGAAGGCCAGCTGCTGCGCATTGCGGAACTTCTCAATCGATGCAGCGTTGTCGCGCAGGAACTGCTGGTAATCAGTCAGCGCCAGAGTGCTGTCCTCGATTTTCAGCGGGTATCTGCCCGCAGGGAAGTCGGCGCGAATCTGCAATAACTCTTCGGCGCTCACAGGATAAAACCGGATCTGGTCGAAGAAACGCAGCAGCCACTGCTGGCCCGCGGTGAATTCCCGGGTCTGCCGGAAGCGGTTCCACATCTGCACGGTACGACCGACGAACTGGTAACCGCCGGGACCTTCCATGCCGTACACGCACAGATAGGCGCCGCCGATGCCGACGGCGTTTTCCGGTGTCCAGGTGCGTGCCGGGTTGTACTTCGTAGTAACGAGGCGGTGGCGGGGATCCAGGGGTGTGGCCACTGGAGCGCCGAGATAGACATCCCCAAGCCCCATCACCAGGTAACTGGCATCGAAGACGATGCGACGAACGTCCTCGATCGAATCCAGTCCATTGATGCGACGGATGAACTCGATGTTGTCCGGACACCAGGGCGCATCCGCACGCACCGACTGCGCGTAACGCTGCGTTGCCAACTGAACCGCCGGATCATTCCATGACAGCGGCAGATGCACGATGCGGCTGGCTACCTGCATGGCCCCGACGTCCGGCAGACCATCGAGTGCGCGCAGCACGGCATCGATCACCTTCGCCTGCGGCACCAGGCGTGGGTCGAAGTGAACCTGCAGCGAGCGTATTCCCGGTGTCAGCTCGCGCATGCCCTCGAAGGGGTGTGCGCGCAGCTGATCGTACAGCGCCTGCACCTGGAAGCGCAGCACGAGGTCGAGAACCGGCGGACCGAATTCGACCAGCAGGTTGTCCTCGCCCGACTGGCGGATGCAGATCTCGGCGTGACGTTCGTTCGCGGCGCGCTGAATCAATATCGAGGGATTGCCAGAGGAGGGCGCGCGGCGCGGCGTTGATAGGGGCAGTGGCTCCGGGCGCAGCGTTGCGATCTCCCGGTCCTGCTGCGCCAGCAGCCCTCGTGCCTGTTCGGCGCTCACGGCATGAAAGCGCACGCGATCACCCGGACGCAGCTGGCCCACCTTCCACAGATCGGCCAGGCACACCGTTGCGGGACAGACAAAGCCGCCCAGGCTGGGCCCATCGGGGCCGAGAATCACCGGCATGTCGCCGGTGAAGTCGATGGTGCCGGGTGCATAGGCATTGTCGTGGATATTCGAAGGATGCAATCCGGCCTCGCCGCCATCGGCGCGCGCCCAGCGCGGCTTCGGGCCAATCAATCGCACGCCGGTGCGACTGGAGTTGTAGTGCACCTCCCAGTCCGTGGCGAAGAACATCTCCATGTCTTCGGGGGTGAAGAAATCCGGTGCGCCATGCGGGCCTTCGACCACGGCAAGCTGCCATGGCGATGCGTACGCCGGCACCAGCGCTGCATCCATGGATGCGACAAGCTGTGCCTGCGGTGTCGGCTGCCGCAGCCGCAGAACATCGCCGGTGCGCAGCGCTCGTCCGCCATGCCCGCCGAAGCCGCCCAGTGTGAAGGTCGAGTGGCTGCCCATGTATTCGGGCAGATCGAATCCGCCCTGCACAGCCAGGTAGCAGCGCTGTCCACCATTGGCGATGGTTCCCAACGACAGCACGCTGCCAGCGCGTACGGACAATGCCTGCCACAGCGCAACAGGTTGGCGATCGAGCATGGCCGGCATGCTGGCGCCGCACAACGCGACCAGCGCATCGCAGTTGAAGCGCAGTGTGGCGCCTGTGGCCGTCATTTCCAGCGCCGCGGCACCTTCTTGATTTCCGACCAGGCGATTGGCCAGGCGCAGCGAACGCTCATCCATGGGACCAGACGGCGGCACGCCGACATCCCAGTACCCCAACCGGCCGGGCCAATCCTGCAAAGTGGTCATCGTGCCCGGTTGAAGCACCTCGATATCCGGGCCCTGGAAAACCAGCCGGCCGATCAGTCGCGTGGCGGGATTTCCCGCACGAAAATCGGCGTTCTCCAGCAGCAGACGCAGGAAGGGCAGGTTGGTCTCGATGCCATGCACCCTGGCCTGTTCCAGGCCCGCGGCCAGATGCTCGATGGCTGCTTCGCGCGTGGGCGCGTGCGCGATCACCTTCGCCAGCATGGGGTCGTACCAGGTGGTCACCTCGGTGCCGGTTTCGATCCAGCCATCCACGCGCAGGCCCCCGGGCAACCGCACTTCAGTCAGCAGACCACTGGACGGACGAAAGGCACGCGCGGGGTCTTCTGCATAAAGCCTTGCCTGCACCGCATGGCCACGCGGCGCGGCAACGAAATCATTCAGATCCGGTGCCTCGCCTGCCGCGGTCCGCAGCATCCATTCAACCAGGTCGATGCCGTAGATCTCTTCCGTCACACCATGCTCGACCTGCAGCCGGGTGTTGACCTCCAGAAAGTAGAAATCGCGAGCGTCGGCGTCGTACACGAATTCCACTGTGCCCGCCGAGCGGTAACCAATGGCCCGCCCGAGTCGCACGGCAGCGGCATGCAGCGCGCTTCTCACCTCGGGCGTCAGGCCGGGAGCAGGCGCTTCTTCGATCACCTTCTGATTGCGTCGCTGCATCGAGCAATCGCGCTCACCCAATGCGATGACCTGGCCGCGGCCGTCGCCGAACAATTGCACCTCGATATGCCGCGCGTTGGCCACATACTTTTCGAGGAATACGCCGCTGTCACGGAAGTTCGCACCGGCCAACGCCCGCACGCTGTCAAAGGCGCGGCCCAGGTCCGTGGCATCGGCGCACAGCTGCATGCCGATGCCGCCGCCGCCGGCGGTGCTCTTCAGCATCACCGGATAGCCGATGCGTTCGGCTTCGGTCAGCGCGGCGGGCAGATCCGGCAGCAGTCCGCTGCCCGGCAACAGCGGCAATGCGTTGGACTCGGCCAGCGCCCTGGCCGTGTGCTTGAGGCCGAACTGACGGATCTGCGTCGGCGTCGGGCCGATGAAGGCAATGCCGGCTGCCTCGCAGGCCTCGGCAAAGTCCGCATTCTCCGACAGGAAACCATAACCAGGGTGGATGGCCTGCGCGCCGCAGGCGCGGGCCGCGGCGAGCAATGCATCAGCGCGTAGATAGCTCTCTGCGGCCGGAGGCGGTCCGAGACGCACCGCCTCGTCGGCCATCCGCACATGGGCAGAGGCGGCGTCGGCATCGGAATAGACGGCGACAGAGGCAATGCCCAGCCGCTGCAGAGTACGGATGATGCGGCAGGCGATGGCACCGCGGTTTGCGATCAGGACTTTCTGGAACATTGCGCAGCTTCTTTGCTTCTGCGCCAGGTCGTCCCGGCTATTGCAAGAAGACACGATGGGTCGTCCCATCGGCAGCGCGCGGGTTTCACGCGCTGTTCCAGCTCAACACACGTACCGGAGTCGGATTGTAGGCGTTGCAGGGATTGTTCAGCTGCGGGCAGTTGGAGATCAACACCAGGATGTCCATCTGCGCCTGCAGTTCGACGAAACGTTCAGCGGCCGAGATGCCATCGGCGAAGGTCAGTCCACCGCT
>Ga0134124_10005049_pt1 | contig 10605 bp, 8 predicted proteins | sample KB304_FD_96880 | JGI IMG/M metagenome (GOLD analysis project Ga0134124, IMG submission 96880) | Terrestrial soil microbial communities without Nitrogen fertilizer from Kellogg Biological Station, Michigan, USA - KB3-0-4 | ecosystem: Environmental > Terrestrial > Soil > Unclassified ... | reverse complement strand
TACGCTACCACCCGTTTCGGAACGGAGATCATCACGGCTTTGCCTTTCGCAGAAAATCGGCTTGATTGCGCCGCTTAGAGAGATAGTCCAGAAGACCATCCTGCCGTACGGCTACACAACAGTCTCGGAATTTCTAAAGGAACCGTGGTGGGTGATAAGTAGCGTCGAGTGAAGGAGAAAGGACTGAAGCATCGTTGACAACGAGCAAGTGAGACTTCGTATCTGGAACCAATTCGAAGCCGAGCGCTTTCACCGGCAGCATATGTGCGCAGAGAAGACAACAGTCTTCGTTGCAGCAGTTCTTATCCGGTGAGTGCTCCGTTTCCGATTGACTTGAGGCTGCAACGCTTGAGACGTCGTAACCAGCTCCCGCCACCAAACGCGAGTAGTTTTCACGCGCCGCGCTAAGCAGTTCTGCCCTCTCACAACAAGCAGGCGGAGAGAGGATGTCTACAAGCGTAAAAAGCAGAAACAATGCCGCAAGCCCGCGAATGATCCTGGGCCTTCGCAGCCGGTCCATGTTCCAAGCTGATCTCATTGTCCTCTCTATCGATGATTCTTGTAACACGGGCCGCAAATAACAGTCAAAAAAGGTTAGGGCGCGAACTACGTTTATAAAAGAGGTGAGGGCGAAGGGGGTCGTCGATCGACCTGAAGAGAATTCAAATAATAAGAGCAACTTTGGTAGTGGTTCAGTCCGAAATTCTGAGCCGTTTATCACGGCTTCAATTTGAAACTGAACCACTCCCGATGAGGCTGTGCTTCGACCTGGTTAGCTGCGTCCTCGAATTCGAACATTCCGAAGCCGTCGAATGTTGGAATCAACCAACCTCTATCAAAGTCAGCCGGATTGTCTGCAACTTAACAGGGTAAGCTTCCGCAACAAGTATTAAGAACTTCTTCCGTATGGTATGGCGAACTGGTTCCTTCAAGAGTTCCCCTCCCATTACAGTAGATGTGGCCCGTACCAACGTAGTTTGTGAGTCCCGGGTCACTGAAGTAAGTAATTTCTTCCTCGTACATAGGGTACGCGACTGTGGCACTGACTCTACGCGTGTACCCGCCGCCATTCAGCGGAAGAAGAGCACCTAATAGAAGCAGCGACAAAGTTGCTGCAAAAACAAACCGTCTCGGTATTCTAGAACGTAGGTTCATGTTACCTCCTCAACTTGTGGTTTTGAAGCGACGTTTATGGCGCCCTGAAAAGTAAGATACGCACCCTATTACTGGAGGCGCACGCAAAACGTCACCGGTTTTGTGTCGAGTCAAAAGTCAGCATCCAATATTAGTTTCATCGCTAACTTCAACTCGTTTCAGGGCAATTTGGGAGGTGAGCACTTCGGCATTCTTAACGTTGAAGATTCAATTACCTTGAATCATGCCGTCGGGTCAAGGCAAAGCGTCAAAAGCGTCAAAAGCTCCACAACTTTTGACGCTTTTGACACTTTTGACGTTCTTCTGGTTAACCGCGCTCACTGTTCGCTCGTTTGCGTTCGCGCCAAGGAAAGAAACCGCTCAGGCGTTGAACTATAGACTCGCGAGCTGACGCACGCCGACAGATCGAAATCGAGTGAGATACTGCCGTGCGACTGCAACACGAAGTCGCACTCGCCAAACGGCCACGCGAGTACGGAGTGAAGTTCGTACGTGCGCGCTGCATTCACACTCGCTGCTATCCACGAGCGGTTCAGTACGACATACCCGCCGTCATACGTTTTCGCGAATACGATAGGACTGCGATCGAACTCATACAGCCGGACAGTTAGTTCGCCGCCGACCACGCCCTGCATGCGCAAGTTGCTGAAACCGGCGATGTAGATATTTTCCTTCGTGGCGTCGAATGAAACGTCGGGGACGGGAAGTGAGTTGGGCCAGAACCTGGACGCGGTCAGTAGAGTTACTCCCCACACTTCAATGTTCAACTCAGAACTTAGTATTCGCGGGCAAGGGAAGTCGATGACGGCCTCCGAAAAATCCAGGGCGTCAAAAGCTGCTGCAGAGATAGGTAGCTGATCTCTCATAATCAAGTCGCGTTCAACCCAGCCAGCCGTCGAGTTGATCAGCGTACGTGCGGCTCGATCGGCGTTCAGAGGTTGCACTGCGAACGCAGCGGAAATCGAGACAGGACCGCTGTTGCAAACCGGGCGCACTGTTCGGTCAGGGTCATTCGTGAAGGAGGTTTCACTGACCAGCAACTCGTTCCAGGGAAGTTCAAATCTCTCTCTAAGAGGTCTAACAGCTTAAGACACTAAATTTAAAATATGTTGACAGAGTTTTTGCATCGCTTTACACTGCGAAAACTCGTACCACCCGACTGAACTTAAAACAAAATCGTCGACACTACCGGATTCGATTAACGGATCATAATTCGTCAACCTTCAGGAGCCACAATGAAACTAACTCATACGGTTGCTGCCAAGTACGCGTTTATCTTGAGTACCCTCTTTATTATTTCCGCATTCTTCTACCGAAGTGCGACAACGGCAACCTTTACGACATTCATAATTCACGGCGGCACGGGAATTCAATTGACAATACCAAGCGGTTACACGGCCGGCTCGGTTTTCACCCCTCCCGCGCATGGTAGTGTCATCATCCTCAGTCCTGCTGGAGGCGCTAGTTATACTCCTGCCTATGGCTATGTCGGCTCTGATAGTTTTGTTTACAGTGTGTGCCAGAGTGGCGACTGTAGTACGCATTTAACTGCGGATTTGGATGTGCGCAACAACGCCCCGGTGGCTGTTGGTAGAACCGTCCAGGTACATGGATCAGCGAGCATTACCAATCTTCTCTCGACTGATTCAGACCCGGACAACGATTCCTTCACCCTGGGCGACTCTCAACATGCTTCGATAGTAACGACTGTTCAGCATGGCACACTGACAAACCTTGGAAATAATAACTTCTCATACACCGCTGCCCTGGGCTTTACCGGTCAAGACAGTTTCGTTTACCAGATCTGCGATTCGTACGGGCTATGTGCGACTGCAACCGTCATATTCAGTGTCAATAACCTACCTCCGGTAGCGCAGGATCAGGTCTACATCATTCGCAAATCCTGCTGTAACACTATTGGGTCGTTTCTCCAAGGCGCATCTGATCCAGACGGTGATCCGATAACGATGGGGGACCCTGCCCATAGTCGCTTTGCCACTTTGCCACCGCATGGCAGCCTCACTGGAGTAACACAAACTGATTTTGAACTGTACGCCCCCGCAACAAATTATTTCGGAATAGATTCTTTCATCATCCAAATCTGCGATCCATATAGAGCGTGTGGGCAAGCGACAGTGTATTTGGTGGACATTGCAGGAGGTTCAGATGATGGCGCCGCCTCGTGCCCGATGAGGCTTCCAGCACCAACTACTGGAATTGGAAAACCCGTCAATGTGACCACCGGCAACATGTATCTGCAAGAATCAGATTATTCACTCCCAGGAGTTGGGCCTTCTATCAATGTGCTTCGAACTTACAACAGCAATTCCACTACAAACGGTCTATTCGGTCGAGGTTGGAGCACTGATTACGATCAATCGATCGTTGATTACGACAGTCACGTGATTCGTTATAACCAGGGAGACGGCCGCGCAGTTTATTTTTATCGAACTGGGACCAGCGGAGCTTTGGTTCCCGTCACTGGCGATATTCATGCTCAGCTCACGAAGACCGGAAGCAGCTACACGCTGACTTGGCAGAATGGAAGTGTGGTCTCGTTCAATACCTCTGGGAAACTAGTGTCTTTAGCCGATCGAAACGGCAACACCACGTCCCTCACGTACAACATTGGCGGGTACCTTAATACCGTGACCGATGCGTTTGGTCGAACTCTGTATTTTATTCCTGACACGAATGGTCGGATAAACAGTATCGTCGATGCAATCGGAACCGTTGCGACTTACTCTTACGGGACCAACTCAACACTCTCATCAGTAACTTACGCTGATAGTTCTGGTTACTCATTTCAGTATGACGGAAATTCACGGCTAACGGTGGTGAAAGACGCGTTAAATCACACGCTCGAGGCCCATAGTTATGACTCGCAGGGACGGGCAACCACCTCAGAGATCGATGGTGGCCTCGAACACTATTCCCTGAATTATGTTACTGCCACGAGAACTGATGTAACGGATGGCTTGGGCAGGATTACCAAATATACGTTTGATACAAGCAAGGCAAGGAATGTCGTCACTCAAATTGAAGGTCTGTGTGGATGCGGCGGTTCTGAGGTTAGTTCGTGGGCCTACGATGACAAGTTGAATGTGACCTCGACGACCGATGCTTTGGGACACATCGTGAGCTTCACGTACGACTCGGCCGGCAATCTACTAACGGAGACAGACGCAACAGGCGCCATCACCTACACATACAACTCATTTGGCTTCGTGTTGACGCAAACGGACCAGATGAGTGGGGTTACAACCAATACATACGATTCGGCCGGCAACCTTCTCACTTCTAAGGATGCACTCAATAACACAACCACCTTTACATACGACACCCACGGGCAGCCGTTGACAGTGAAGGACGCGCGCAACAAAACAACGACCTTTACCTGGGACACGAGCGGTCGTATGTCACAAGTGCAAGACCCATTAAGTCATTCCACAAGTTTCGGCTATGACTCCAGAGCAAGGATGATGAGCAGTACAAACGCGGTAGGTGAGTTGACTTCGTTTGAATACGATGCGGCGGACAGGCTAAAGAAAGTCGTCTTCCCAGACGCCAATTATGTGCAGTTCACCTACGATCTTGGCGGACGCAGGACCAAGGTGAGAGATGCACGTGGAAATGAGACTAACTATGGATATGACGCGGCCAACCGTCTCACGACGGTAACCGACCCACTCGCGCAGGTCACAACTTATGGATACGACACGATGTCAAACCTCACGTCCAGGACCGACGCGCTATCTCAGGTTACAAACTTTGAGTATGACGATTTCAATCGTCTGCAAAAGATCCTCTATCCACCAGCTTCTGTAGGAGCTACACGATTGTACGAAGAGCTTTTCTACGACGATGATGGGAGAGTCATAAAGACAAAAGATACGGCAGGACGTGAGGCTATTTACACGTGGGATGCTGTCGATCGCTTAACTAAAATCAAAGACCCAGCGTTGAAGGAAACTCAGTTCCAATACAACGCTCGATCGCAACGGACGGCTGTCATTGATGCGCTGAATCAAACATACTCATTTGGCTACGACGCTTTAGGCCGTCAGACGAGCATGACGAGGGCCGGTGCGACGATGAGTTATGTATACGATGTCGTCGGCAATCGCACCCAAAGAATAGATTACAACAACGCGGTTACCAATTATACCTATGACGATCTGAATCGCCTGACCATTATTTCTTATCCGGATTCAACGTCAGCGACTTATGGATATGACAATCTGTCCCGTCTGACATCGGCAACGAATCAGAACGGAACCGTAAGTTTCAGTTACAACAATCGTGGCCAAATTTCCTCAACGACCGATGTTTGGGGACAAACACTGGCGTATGGTTATGATGAAAACAATAACCGTACGTCGTTGAGTCTGGGTGGTTCGGCTTACGCAACGTACGAATACGATATTGCAAATCGCCTGAAGAAGATCACTGACAGTGCAACACTTCATGTTGATTACGATTACGATGCAATTAATCGGTTGACGAGTCGGAGCCTGCCTAACGGTGCAACGACCAACTATGAATACGATGGGATGAGTAGGCTGACGCGCATTCACGATGTGAAAGGCGCTGCAAGCTTAGGCGATCGCCAGTACACCTACGACTCTGCGAATCAGATTTCTCAGCTTATCGATCCAAACGGAACGCATACTCATTCCCACGACTCACTTGATCGACTTACCTCAGCCACAGGTAGCTCAGGTGCAACGTTTGGCTATGACGACGTGGGTAACAGAACGAGCCAGGGAAGCAGTGCCTACACCTATGGCTCCTTTAATCGCCTATCTTCAATCACCGGCTCTCCAGCCAAAGATTTCAGCTACGATGCCAACGGAAACATGGTCACCGAGTATGCCGGAACAAAGGCACTTACCTTTGCCTACGATTTTGAGAATCGGCTGAAGTCGGCCGAGGTGGTTACGCCTGGTTCGATCGGCAATCCGCCGACGCAGACCACGGTGACGTACAAGTACGATGCGCTGGGCCGTCGCATTCAGCGTAGTCCGAGTAACGCTGCGACGGTGAATTACGTCAACGATGGTCAGGATGTAATCGAAGATCGTAGTACGTCCGGCGCTTCGTTGATGCGTTACCTGAATGGATCCGGTATCGACAACAAGATCCGTCAAAAGGATCAGTCAAGTGGTGCAACTTACTACTTCCATGGTGATCAAGTTGGCAGCACAGTGATGTTGACGGATGCGAGCGGGTCTGTCGCAGAACAGATTTCGTATTCTCCTTTTGGCGCGACGGCGGGCAGTAATTTGACGCGCTTTGAGTACACAGGAAGAGAGCGGGATAGTATTACTGGTTTGAATTACTACCGCGCCCGCTGGTATGACTCTGACATCGGCAGATTTACGAGTGAGGATCCAATTGGGTTCGGTGGCGGCGATGTAAATCTCTTCGCGTATGTTAAGAACCAGCCATCGCTCTTCCGGGATCCGACAGGATTGCAAAGATGCGATCCGGTTGTGGGCGCAATCCTTGGCGCTGGAGTTGGAGGAGTTGCCGGAATCGTCGTTGGTGCAGTGACTGGCCCATCCGTCGGAGCTTTTCTTGGTACGATAACTTTCGGGCTTGTGGGTACGGCAGTTGAGCCTGGCGGAGGAACAATAGTTGGGGGCGGCGGCGGGGCTGTCGTTGGTGCGTCTGCAGGAGCTGTCGCAGGTCCTGTGGTCGGTGCAACAATCGGCGCTGGAGTAGGAGGTTATGTCGGTTATCGGATCTGTAGCGGCGGCACGAAAACTTGTGATGACTCAAAGGCCAAATCCACTCCTGTTGCACGCCCGATACCGAGACAGAGCGGTAAATGGATGTGCAATGCGTCATGCAACGTGGAAAATTTCAGCAATGTGCCGAATGCCCCGGCTCGTGTTTTTGGAATCGGCTTCGGCTCAAGTCAGGCGGACGCTTGTGAGAACGCCAAAAGAAATGCAACGCAACAAGCTCCGCGGGGAACTTATGCCCGTCATTGTCAATGCAGCTGTGTTAAGAGTTAAGCGTAAAGTTGCTCAAGTAGAGTCGGGACCATGGGTAAATTAGAATCTGAATTGCAGAAAGCCATTGCCAACTCCAACGAACCGCGAACAAGCCGCGAGGCTGACATCGAGCTTCTTTCAAGTCATGGCATGACTACACTCAAGTCATTGTATCGAGCGGTAAATGATTCGGAACTCGAAGTCAATTTGCGACAGGCAGCTTGTTGGGCATTGAGTCAAGTAGGTGGGTCTCAAAGTGTCTGCGTGCTCACGCGCGCCCTTAACGATCGGAATTCGCACGTTAGTCTTGAGGCGGCCAAATCCTTAATTGCTTTGAATCGTAAGGAATCTATTCCCAAGCTGCAAAGGGCTTTATCAGAAGGCGCAAACCCTCATAACCGCTCTGCCGCCGCCTATGCGCTCGGGTTCATGGGCGATCGGAAGGCAGTACCGAACCTAATTAAAACACTTCAAGGTGATGAAAATGCGGAAGTGAGGAGTCACGCGGCAGAAGCACTAGGTCACCTCGCGGACAAGCGAGCACTGCGCTGGCTGATTGCCCACTTGACGGATGATTCAGCCGAAGTACGCTTTTGGTCGGCCTTTGCTTTAGGTGAAATTGGTGATCCGGGCGCACGCGCGGCATTAGAGAGAGTCGCCTCAACTGATAGAGCAAATCTGCCAAAGCGAGGACCAGTTAGTCGCGAGGCAAGAAATGCAATCAAACGAATCAAAGAGAGGAGTGGACAATAGTGACGCCCGAGTCGCCGAAGGGCCGTCAGTTGAAAGCCTATCTCGCCTCATCGATTGATGAATGCCTCAGAACCAACTATCAGGAAGATCCACTTCCCTGAAGAGCGATCTGTCGGAAGCTTTAGGCTTATCCCAGGTGTTAATAAATGGAGGGAGTATCTGCTCTCTGATCCCGTTGTCTTTGACGCGAAAGGCGAGGTCGTTGTTGACGACGAAACCAGTTTGCTTCTCACCGTCAACGAGGAGTCGGTGGACGATCTTTCGTGGATGGATCAGCTTGGCCCGCGAGACATCCAATCGCTTGACGTCAGCGGTAGTCGAATTAACGACATTCAACTACGTCACCTGGCAAGTCTGAAGGACCTGGAGACTCTAGAACTATCGCACACTAAAGTTACAGTCGGTGGTATGGGGAATCTGAAAACATTGAGCAATCTGCATACGCTGAGTTTGGATCACACCAATCTGAGTAACCAGGGTCTTGCGGAAGTGTGCGAGTTGACCAAGTTGTATTGGTTGGATATCGGCGGAACCCGGATAACCGACGAGGGAGACTGCTTGCTCACACGTTTGCGCAACTTAAACGTTCTTAAGTTGAACGATATAGTCGCTCTTCCTTCCAAAGCGAAGTTTTAAAAGATACACATTATACGGTCGAAGATCGGTTTAGCTTCTGCAGCGTGCTGCGCGTGTGTTCGAGGCGAAAAAAATCAAGTGAAGCTTCAGGCGGCTACCAATGAGCTCTTCATTGCAAATTCGATCAGTTCCGCGCTACTTCTTATATGGAGATGTTCCATCATCGTATATTTGTGGTAGGCGACCGTGCGCGGCGAGACCTTAAGCTTGAATGCAGCTTCCTTCATCGAACGGCCCTCAGCAAGGAGTTGAAGGACCTCCTTCTGCCGTATAGTTAAGGGAGTTTTGCTTTTCATTTGTTTGAAATTCAATACAAACGAACCTACCATTCCCTTCGTCATGAGCGGCGTAATATACAAGCCGCCTCGCACCGCCTCACGGATGGCGCGCAGCAACTCACTGGCGGCGGAGTTCTTGAGTAGATAAGCTGAAGCGCCTAACCTAAAAGCTTCTCCAGCCATCTCGGGATCATGGTTCATCGTCACGTAAATAAGTTTGACGAGTGGCATCGCCTGCTTGAGCCGTTCGCCTGCAATCAAACCGTTCATGAGCGGCATTCCGATGTCGAGCACGATGACATGTGGATGAAGCTCAGGAGCACACTCCACAAGAGCTTGACCGTCGGTGAACGTACCAACGACTTCAAACTCCGGCTCGAGTAGGTTCGTCAACGCATCGAGCATCAACCTATGATCATCTGCGAGTATAATTCTGGGGCGTGTCATAAATCCTCCACTAAAATAAAGAGACCCTCTTCAAAGCTTCCCATATGGACTATTTCTTGATCGGCTTGTTGCTTTAGCCAGGTTTGTTCGCTCGCTATCACGCTGAAGGGGAGCAGGGCATTGGATCCAACCCCGCGATCGCTCAGGACCTTAATGGCGCCTCTCAGAATCGCAAAATCGTTTGAGCCAAGATAGTCGAGACAATCGGATTCAGTCTCCCACTCACTAACCAGCAACGCCGAATTTTCATCAACTACATCCAGATAAAAACGAAAGGTCCTGAACCCTTTAACGTCCTTAAGTCGCCGGAGCAAACGTTCAATCGTTTGCGCGAGCTCGCAACGCTTCTCCGGAAGTACTGTTATCTTCATCGTTTGTACAATCACGGCGACCACCTGCTTCGTGGAAGTTGACTGACTGACCCGTCGTTACTTCTTCTCTGCAAGCATCGTGCACGAGAAGGCGTTCTACTGGCGGAGCGTTAAATAAACCATTTATTAAGGCCTATTAGGTGATTGAAGGTTCCGCTGCCGCGGACGAGAGGGCTAGTTGCGCCGCCATATTTTGCGGAATCCGCATTACTTTACGGCGGGCAAGTCTTATCTCTGTTTAAGGTTGTGTTGTGAACCGCGGTTATTCACGGGTGGGTGGCGCGGCGCCGCTGGATTCCGAGCCTCTGCATTCGTGCGCGCAGTGTACTTGGATTGAGACCGAGGTGCTTCGCCGCGCCATACTGTCCTTCAATTCGCCAGCCGGCATTTTCCATGGCGCGGATAATGTGTTCGCGTTCAACTTCTTCCAAAGTCTTTATTGAAACGGAAGCCTCTTCAGGAGCTTGCTCAAACCGATCAACAACCTGCAGGACGCTCCCCTTTGCATGAATAACTGCGCGCTCAATCACGTTAGCCAGCTCCCTGATATTTCCTGGCCATGAGTGAGCCTGCAGATTCTGTATTGCGCGCGGCGAAATCGACGTGATCGCTTTGCCAAACTTCTTTGCATACTTGTTCGCGAAGTGTTCGACCAATAGCGGTATGTCTTCTTTGCGCTGTCGCAACGGCGGCACGGTTATCGGGAAGACGTTCAACCGATACCAAAGATCTTCGCGGAAGCTCCCCTTATCAACTTCGAGTTTAAGATTACGATTGGTGGCGGCGATGATGCGCACATCTGCCTTTATTGTTTTGGATCCGCCGAGTCTCTCGAACTCATTTTCCTGAATTACACGCAACAACTTCACTTGCAACTCGAGCGGAAGCTCTCCGATCTCATCCAGAAAAATCGTGCCGCCGTTCGCCAGCTCGAATCGACCTAACTTGCGCGCGCCGGCTCCG
>Ga0134124_10005048_pt1 | contig 10605 bp, 6 predicted proteins | sample KB304_FD_96880 | JGI IMG/M metagenome (GOLD analysis project Ga0134124, IMG submission 96880) | Terrestrial soil microbial communities without Nitrogen fertilizer from Kellogg Biological Station, Michigan, USA - KB3-0-4 | ecosystem: Environmental > Terrestrial > Soil > Unclassified ... | reverse complement strand
GCGATTTGGAGCAACGTGACGTAACTCGAACCCTTGGTGTCGTAGAGCTTGCGGTTCGAGTAGCGCTTGATGATTCGCCGAGGGGACGAGGGAGGCGCGCTGTCCGAAACTTCACCGCTAACCATGTTTTTACCAGCCTGAGCTCGTAAGCATGGCGCACAGCGTCAACTTGGTCAAAGGTTTGCGAGCAGGTTTCGCCGCGGAGCCGGTCGACCCGAGCTCGTCGCCGTCGACTGAACCACGCACCTACAGTGTCGCCAGCTGAGAACCGGCTGCACAGTCGCCAGCCAAGAACGCGCCGCACAACTGGGGACCGCGTCACTGGCGGAAAATATACTTCGGATCCGAATGCCGTTCACTCGAGGGCGTCGAGCCGAATTTCGCGAAGTGCGCCTTTAGAACTCGAAAATCGTGTTCGAATTCGAACGCGATTTTCGCGAGGCGACCCCTGCCACTGCCGGCGGTTTGACCGAGTCGGGCTACCGCTCAGAGGAAGCGTGAAGGATCTTCGGCTTCTCCAATAAAGCGGCCTAGTTTCTCGAATGACTTCGATCGCTTGCTGCTAACCGATCGGCATTGCTTCGGATCCGAAGCATATTTTCGAGTCGCGAAGGCGCACGCGCCGACAATGGCGGGTTTTTTTTGATGGTCACGCGGGCTGACGCGGACGTCGCAGCCTTCGGCGTCCTTGACGGCTTTTCCGGATCCTACGCGGAGCGGCGCAGCGAGTGCGCGGGCACCTGATAGCCCGCCAATTCCGACTCGCACATTTCGACGACGAACTCGAGAAAGCCAGTGAAGGTGTCGCTGCGCACGCCGACTTCGTTCACCCAGGCGACGACCTCACATTCGCCGTCGGCGCGCGTCACGTTCGGGTTGAACGCGAACAGGGTCGTCCCTTGTAGGTCGATGCCGAAGGGCACGATCGGCGCGCGTTCGACGCGCGACGGTGGCGCCAAGTGCGGCACTGGCGTCTCGGCAGCTTCGAACACGGCGCGTGCCATGTCCTCGTACATGCGCTTGCCCAGGTTTGCGGTGCCGAGCAAGGTGGCGCCTTCGAAGAAGCGCGGCCAGCCGTCGTGCAGCGCCAAGAACTCGCGATACGACGGCGGGAGCCGATGCGAAATGCGCTCTTCCACCGCAGCGATCGCGCTCGGCGAGGCGCCTGGATTCGGCACCAAGCCGACGTCGCGGTACGGCGCGAGGCGCAGAATTTCCGTCTGAAGTTCTTTGGTTTTCCGCAAAAGATTCGAAAAATTGGCCATTTGTTCCTCTTCAGAGCGGCGCTCGGTCGAGCACGCGGCCACCAAAGCACAGCGCGATCGAAAGACCCAAAATTTCGGCGGTCGAATCCGGTTTTTGGTCCCACGCGCCTCGCTCACGCTAAGGGGTGATGAGTGCGTCCTTCTGTCTCTGTCGCCGCGTCGCGCGCGGTTCGGTCGTTCGCTTGGCTCGCGTTCGCCCTGTGCGTCGGTTGTGACGCGCACGACAGCTCGCCCAACTTGCTCGAAGTGAGCGATCTGAACCCGCACGTGCTGGAGGTCGGTGACCGCCTCACGCTGATCGGTTCGGGCTTTCCCGAGGGCCGCGCCGCCAAGGTCAGCTTTCGGGGCGACGTGTTTCGTGCAGGCCAATCACCGCTGCGCGACGTGACGATCGTGGCCACGGCCGCGGCCAGCGACCCGCACTCGATTGCGGTCACACTGAACGCCGAACTTTCTCGCGAATTTTGCGGTGTCGGCGACGCGGTGCACGCGACCTTCCGCGGCGCGACCACGGCCGCGTTTCAAGCGCGTGAATCGGGCGCTCCGCCGGTGCGCGGCACGCTCGAGGGCGTCGTGCTGGACGTGAACCCAGCGTCGATCTCCAAGGCTGCGCTCACGGCACACGAAGCCGAGGCGCGGCGCTTCGCCGAGTACGCCGGCATGACCGTCGTTCATTCCGAGGAACGCGACGTGTTGCTGATCGATACGCTCGAGCCCGAGGGGCGCGCCTCGCGTGCTGGCTTGTTGCCCGGCGACGCGCTCTTGGAGCTGGACGGGGTTCGGCTGGAGGGAATCGCGGACTTGATCCCGCCGCCGCGCGCGCGTCTCTCGCATGTCTCGGTGCGCCGCGGTGACGAGCAGACGCCGTCGACCTTTGCGCTCGACGTGGCGGGGTTTCAGCCCGGTTCGCCGTCGGAATTGGCGCCCGCCGCGACCTTGTTGGGCTTCGCAGTCGCGCTCTTGCTGCTGTTTGCGTCGCCCTTGGGGCGCGCGCTGTCGTGGCTCGAGGCGCGCCTGGCTTCGCAGATCCGCGACCGCGGTAAGCCTTCGGCTTGGGCGCGAGCGCGCGGCGATCTGAAATCAGCGAGCTTCTTGCGCCTCGCGCTGCACGAGCTGCCGACTTCGCCGCTGCCGTACTTCGTGTTCATCATGGACAGTGCGTGGCTCACGCTGCTGGCCATGAACCGCACCATTTGGGCGCGCGAGCTGGATCTGCCGGTTCTGTTTCTCGGCTCTCTCACGGCATTGGGCGCGACCGCGCTGGTCGTGGGTGGACGTGAACCGGGGCGCCGCTTTTCGTTGAGCGCTGGGTTGCGACACGTGCTGGTAACCCTGGTGTTTCAGACGCCAGTGCTCGCTGCCATGGCCTGCGCCGTGCTGCTCTCCGGGAGCCTGCGTTCGGACGACATCTTGGCCGCGCAGGGCGGCTGGCCCTGGCAATGGTTTGCGTTCGCAAGCCCGGTTTCGCTGGGCATTTTCGTGCTGCTCGTGCTCGGCTTGGTGCCGCTCGTTTCACGCGCGCCCGGCGCGCTGCAAGCGGCGGTCGCCGACGCCAGCTCCAGCGCAACGCGTCGGCAAGGCCCGACGCTGCCCGAGTGGAGTCACTTGATCCTGACCAGCGGCGTGATCTCGTTGGTGTTCTTGGGTGGCCCGCGGCTGCCTGGTGTCTCGGCCTTCGATCCGTCGCACGCGAGCTGGCTGCAAGTGTGTGGGGCGCTGCTCTTTCAAGCCAAGGCCGTGGCCGTGCTGAGTACGGTGCTGCTGCTGCGATTTGCCAGCGGTCGCGTGCGCATCTCCGAGGTCGCGCAACTCGGCGTCCGCTTCGTGTTGCCGGGCGCGGTGCTGCTGCTCGTGGCCAGCTACTTTTGGGCCTTTGGTAGTCAGAGCCCGCTATTTTTGGCTGCGCGCGCGCCGCTCAGCCATGGCTTGTTCTTTCTGTGTGCGCTGTGCGCTGCGCATGTCGTACTCCGAGTGGCAAGCCAGCTCGGCGGCGAACGGCCGCGTTCTGCCGTCAATCCCTGGCTTTAGAGCCGCGCGTCGGCAGCGCGGGTGTTGCAGAAATGCCGCCTCGCTTAAGCCTGTGCCAGGAGCGCCGTTCAAAGGCGAGTGGCAAAAGCGGTTTCGCCTGGCGCATTGAAACAACAACCCGCGGCCTCGAACGTGTCGGGTGTCAGACCTGCGATCTCGCAGCATGACGCCGAGAGCGTCGCGACCGACGGACTGACGCGCGAGCACGAGCGCTTCGACGTCGAGCTCGAGGTGAGCGTACACAACGAGCACAACTTGTACGCCGGTCTCGCGGAAAACATCTCGTCGGGTGGGCTATTCATCGCGACGCACCAGCTGCAACGCGTGGGTGCGCGAATCGAAGTCAGCTTGCGCATGCCGGACAGCGACGAGGTGTTTCAGATCATCGGTGAAGTGCGCTGGGTCCGGCTGTACAACGAGCACAGCGACACCTCCCCGGGCTTCGGCGTGCGTTTCATCGAATTGCCGGCGGGCGCAGCGGCGGCCATCGGTCGCTTCCTCGGCCAGCGCGAGCCGCTATTTTTCGACGACGAATGAGCCGCCGTTGCGGGCCGCGCGGAGCGCGCGTTCTTCTTGCCCGAGCTCGCTGACGGCCTGCATCACTCGATCCGAGATGGCTTGATGAACCTTGGGGCTCTTCCCCTGGTCGAGCAGATCACCAAACTCGACCGGCGCGCCGAAAACCACGAAGATATCTTGTCCGGTGCGATCGAAATTGCCCATCACTTGCTTGGTCAGGTCATTGACCAAGCCGTTGATGAACACCGGGATCACCGGCACGCGCGCGTCTTGGATCACCTTACCGACCCCGCGTTGCGCGGGCAGGAAGGTGTACGGATCGTCATCGCGCTTGCGCGTGCCCTCGGGGTGAATGCCCGCGAACATGCCCCCGCGGCGCAGCAAATACGCCAGCTCCTCGAGCGCGAGCGGGTTCATCAGCGCCTTCTTCCGGTCGCGAAACAGCGGCGGATACATGGCGAAGAAGCTCATCAAGCCGTTCACCAGTAAGCCGAGCGGGTTATCGTAGAAAAAATTGGAACGGACCGGAAACACGATGCGGTGCGACAGGCCGCGGTGCACCAAATCGCCGAAGACCACGTACAGGTCGAAGAAGCTGCGGTGGTTGGCGATCAAGATGTAGCTTTGATTGGGCTCGAATTGGGGCAACCGAGCAAGTCCGTGCACGTGACGGAGGTGTTTGGTCGAGTGGTGGATCCAGCCGCAGCCCACCGTGCGCTGACAGAAGTGCACGAAGCGGCTGAACACACCCGGTTCGAACGTCTGGCGCACGATCGCGATCAGCGTGCGCTCGAGCCAGCTGAGGCGCTTTTGCCCAGCAGCTACCAGATCCGGTCGTGACCCGAGCGTCTGCAGGGGGGGCGCGTTGCTCCCGTCCTGCTCGATTTGCGCTGCGTTCGATTCAGCCATCGATCCGATCGAAGACGATGTCGATGTAGCCGGGCGGCGGCAAGTGCCTCCCGATGGCCTCGATCATTTTGCCGGCAATCGCCTGCAGCTCGCTCTCGTTCACGCCCGTGACCAACTTGAGGGTGGGGTGCGGTTCGAGATCGCGTTCGGGGTTGAAGGTGCGCAGCAGCGCGTAGCCCGAGATCTCAGGCAGTTCCGCCAGGCAGGCCTCGATCGCCGCCGTCAGCGCCGGCGCCGGCGGCTCGCCGCCTTCGGCGATCAGCGTGCTTTCACCTTCGTCCGGTGAAAGGTTGGCGACATAGCCGACCAGGGGGATGGCCTTGCCGTTGGTCAAACTGGCGAGCTCCGAGCGGCGCAGCGCGAGTTCGTACTCGGTGCCCGCGTTCAGCACCAGCCCGAGCACGTGCTCGTCGTCGACCACTTCCAAAGCCATATCGAGCGCGAAAAGCGCGGGGACCGTGCAGAACTTGAGCGGTTCGTCGTCGGTCTTCCAGCCGAGCTGGCGCTCCATCGTCGCCATCAGCTCCGGATGGCTGAACAGCGCCGCGTAGTGGTTGCCGTCTTCGTCGAGCAGCATGTGCGGGACGAGCTTCACCTCGCCGTCGTCGAGCTCCAGGCGCTGCCCGTCGCTGATGCCCGCAATGTTTCGAACCAAGGGAATATACAGCTCGCCCTGCGGCAATTGGTCCAACAGTGCCTGCACGTCGCGGCGCAGGCCGCGCTGAGCGGCTCGAATCAACGGGGTGAGGTCTTGTGCGTCTGACGCGCCTGACGCGCCTGTTGCGAGGGCCGCGTCCGAAGCGCCTTGAGTCTCGTCGGTCACCGCCGTGCCCTATCATGTGTCGGCACCCGCCGCAGCTTGTGACGCGGCGGCGACTCTCGAACCCTGGCGAGCCCATGTCACGCCGCACCTTTTACCCGGAAATCCAGCCGTACCGGGCGGGCTACCTGGAGGTTTCTCCCGAGCATTCGCTGTACTTCGAGGAGTCCGGAAATCCACGGGGCAAGCCGGCGGTGTTTTTGCATGGTGGTCCGGGCGGCGGCACGAGCCCTCGCCAGCGTCGTTTCTTCGACCCGAGTCGCTACCGAATCGTGCTCTTCGATCAGCGGGGTTGCGGCAAAAGCAAGCCGCACGCGTCACTGGTCGACAACACCACCTGGCACCTGGTGTCCGACATCGAGGCCTTGCGTGAACACCTGGGCATCGACAGTTGGCTGGTGTTCGGTGGCTCGTGGGGCAGCTCACTCGCGCTGGCCTACGCCGAGACGCACCCGCTGCGCGTGACCGAGCTCGTGCTGCGCGGCATCTTCTTGCTGCGGCGTTGGGAGCTGGAGTGGTTTTACCAGCACGGTACGAGCTTGCTCTTCCCGGACGCCTGGCAAAAATACTTGGCGGTCATTCCACTCGCCGAACGCGGCGATCTGATCGCCGCTTATCACCGTCGCTTGACCTCCGAGAACGCGTTCATTCGCCAGGAAGCGGCGCGCGCTTGGAGTGTGTGGGAAGCGAGCACCAGTAACCTCCTGCAAGACGAAGACTACATCCGCAGCTGCGCAGGGGATGAATTCAGCCTCGCGTTTGCCCGTATCGAGTGTCACTACTTTGTAAATAGAGGCTTCCTGGCCCACGAAAACCAATTGATTGACGACGTTACGCGGCTTCGCCACATCCCGACGGTGATCATTCAGGGGCGCTACGACGTGGTATGTCCGTTGAAGAGCGCTTGGGAGCTGTCGCGCGCCTTTCCGGAAGCCGACTTTCGCGTGGTGCCCGACTCGGGGCACTCCGCATACGAGCCCGGCACCGTGCATGAATTGATTTCGGCCACTGACCGCTTCGCAGGCGGGCAATGAAAAAAGAAGCACTCCTCTTTCTGGGCTCGTTGAAGAAGCTGTTCTCCGAACGTTCGCGGCGCACGTGGATCGGCCACACCCGCGCGCACATCGAATTCCGCGAGCTGACTTCGGTCGAGCTGTCGACGTTCAAGAGCCAGGTCGAACTGGGTTTCAAATCACTGTCACGGGTGGAGTGGGTGGAGCTCAACCCGCACACGCGCCGGATCGTGGTCTCGTTCGAGCAAGATGCGTATGGCCTCGAGGAGCTGACCCTGGTCGTGGCCGAAGCGGAGCGCGCCGCAGGCCTGCAACAGGCGCCGTTTCGCGACGAAATTTGGGAGCATCCGAGCGACAGCGAGACCGTCGAGCGGCTCAAGGTGGGGCTCTTGGCCGACACCCTGGGTGTGGTCGTGGGGCTCGGACTGCGATTTTCACCCGTGCCGGCCTCACGCATCGCCGGAACGGTGGCTGCGCTGACCGCGGTCGTGCAATCGACGGATCGCTTGCGGCGCGTCGCGGAGGAACGGCTCGGTCCGCTGCGCGCGGACCTGAGTTTGGACGTCACGGCGGCGCTCGCTCATGGGTTCGCGCAGCGGCCGGGCAGCGCGTTCGTAGAAGCCGCGCACAAGCTCTCGCGGCTGGGCGAGGCCGAGGCGCGTCGTCGCGTGTGGCAGCAACGCGAGGCGGAGCTGTGCCAAACCCAAGCCGCGCATCGGCTCGAAGACGTGAAGCGCGAAGCGCGTCCGCGCACGCTGCCGCGCGGCCCGATCGAGGAGTATGCGGATCGCGCCTGGGTCGTCTCGCTCGGCGGCTTTGCGGTCAGCTTCTTGACCACGCGCAGCGTGCAGCGCGCCGTGGCAGCGCTGTTCGGTGGTTTGCCGACGCCGGCGCGGCTGGGTCGCGACGCGTTTGCCGCGGATTTGGGGCGCGCGCTCGCGCGGCGCCAAACCTTGGTCGTCGACCCCGAGGTCCTGCGCAAGCTCGACCGCGTCGACTGTTTGGTGCTGCAAGCGGATCTGGTGGCGCGGGATCGGCTCGAGATCCGCAAGCTGGTCGTAACGGGCGACGGTGACGAAGCCGAAACGCGGCGGGTGATTCAGCAGTTGCTCGACGTCGAGCGACCGATCGACATCAAACGCAAGGGCGAATACACGCTCGCTCCGCTGGGCGTGCTGGACGTGGCGGTGCCGTCCGAGCTTTCTCAGCACACTCCAGGGCTCGGCGCGCGCGGCGGCCTGGTCTTCGGCTTGATGCTCGGCAACGCGCTGATCGCGGCCGCCGAGGTCGATTTGATTCCGCAGACCGGCATCGACGAGTTGATCGCCGCAGCTCACGAAGCGCAGATGCGCGTCGTGATCGCCTCCAACAATGAAGCCATTTTGCAGGGCATCGCCGCCGACGATACTATCCCCGAGGGTGATGGGTTCGAGCGGGGCATTCGCCGCCTGCAACGCGAAGGACGGACCGTGTGCGTGGTGGTGACCGGGGCGTCGCCCGGCATTGCCGCCGCGGATTGCGCGATCGGTCTGACCCGCGAAGGTGAAGTGACTCCTTGGGGCGCGCACATCATCTGCAAGGACGATCTGAGTGACGTTCGTTTCTTGATTCACTCCTGCGTGGTCGCCCGTCAAGTTTCCAAGCAAAGCGTGAACATCGCGTTGGGCGCGGCCAGCCTGGGTGCGCTGGTGTCCGCCGGTGGCGGCGTGCAGCTCACGGGGCGTCGCGTGATCGCGGTGGTCAACGCGGCTTCCGTGGTGTCCATGCTGAACGGCGTGCGCGGCTCGATGAAGCTCGCGCGTCGCGCCTTGCCTGCCCCGCGCGATCGCACGCCTTGGCATGCCCTGGAGGCGGACGGCGTGCTGAAAAAGCTCGGCACTTCGCGGGAAGGCTTGATTCGTCGCGACGCCCTGCGTCGTCGTCGTCGCGCGCCCGAGCAGCGCTCGGCGTTCGCCGAGCTGGCCGAGAACGTCACGGACGAGCTTTTCAACCCGCTCGCCCCGTTGCTCGCGGCAGGCGCGGGCTTGTCGGCAGCGGTGGGTTCGTTCGGGGACGCGAGCATGGTCGGCGGCGTGGTCGTGCTCAACGCGCTGATCGGCGGCGTCCAGCGCTTTCGCACCGAGCGGCGCATTCGTGAGTTGTCGCGCACTGCGCGTCGCCGCGCGCTCGTGCGTCGTGGTAGCGACACCAACCATGTGGACGCGACTGATTTGGTGCGCGGCGACGTGATCCTGCTGGAAGCGGGCGACGTGGTGCCCGCTGATTGCCGCATCATCGACGCCGAGTCGCTGGAGGTGGACGCCTCGAGCCTGACCGGTGAATCCTTGCCGGTACGAAAGACGGTCGCGGCCTCGTTCGAGCGCCACGTGGCCGATCGCAGCTCGATGTTGTTCGAAGGCACCGCGCTCGCAGCAGGTCGTGCCACGGCCGTCGTCGTGGCTACCGGCGACGAGACCGAAGCGCGCCGCGGCGCGGTTGCTTCGAAGCGCGATCCGAGTCGCGGCGGCGTCGAAAGACGCATGAAATCTTTGGTGAATCTCACGGGTCCCGTGGCGCTCGCCGCGGGCGTCGGGGTGATTGGCGCGGGCTTGATCCGCGGCCGCAAGCTGGAAGATTTGGTGGGCACCGGCGTGAGCCTGGCGGTCGCCTCCGTGCCCGAGGGGTTGCCGCTGCTGGCGACGGCGGCGCAACTCGCCGCGGCCGATCGTCTATCGAAACAGGGTGCACTGGTTCGCAATGCGCGCAGCATCGAGGCGCTCGGGCGCGTGGATGTGCTGTGCATCGACAAGACCGGCACGCTCACCGAGGGTCGCGTCGAGCTCAGCTTCGTCTCCGATGGCGAAGACACCACGCCGATCGCGGAGCTATCCGAAGTCGGCAAGGGCGTGCTCGCGGCCGCGCTGCGGGCTGCGCCCGATCTGCGCACCGGACCCACGACGCAAGATCCGATGGACGCCGCGCTGGCTCGCGCGGGCAACGCGCGCAAAGTGGAGGCGGGTGACACCGGGCTGATGCGCAACGCCGAGCTGGCATTCGAGGCCGGTCGCGCCTACCAAGCCGTGAGCTATGCGGCGAGCGAACGCACGTTGCTGGCGGTCAAAGGTTCCCCAGAAGCCGTCTTGCCCCATGCCGACCATTGGCAACGCGGTGACGAGCGAGTGCCGCTCGATCGCGCATTGCGCGCGGAATTGCTGGCAAAAGCCCGCGAATTCGGGCGGCGCGGGCTGCGCGTGCTGGCGGTCGCGGAGCGCGATACGATGCCTTCCGAGGCGTTGGATCTGTCGCGTCTGCAAGCGCTCACTTTTCGCGGCTTCATCGCCTTCAGTGATCCCGTGCGCCCGACCTCCGCGCAAGCCGTGGCCGATCTACGCGCGGCCGGCGTGGAAGTGGTGATGCTCACCGGCGATCACCCGAGCACGGCGGAAGCCGTGGCACGTGACGTCGATCTGCTGCGTGGTCGCGCGGTGATCACCGGCACCGAGCTCAGCGAGCTCAGTGATGAAGAGCTGGATCGAAAGATCAAAGGCTTCGGCGTGTTCGCGCGCGTCACCCCTGCGCAGAAGGTGCGCATCGTGCGTGCCCTGCAACGCGCCGGCCGCGTCGTGGCGATGGTCGGCGACGGAGCCAACGACGCGCCCGCCATCCGTTTGTCGAACGTGGGCATCGCCATCGGCGAGGGCAGCACCTCGGCCGCGCGCGCGGCGGCCGACATCGTGCTCACCGACGAGCGCATCGAGACCTTGGTCCTGGCCGTGGTCGAAGGCCGCGCCATGTGGGCCTCCGTGCGCGACGCCGTATCGATCTTGATCGGCGGAAATCTGGGCGAAATCGGCTTCACGCTCGGGGCCGGGCTGGTCGACGGTCGGCCGCCGCTGAATGCGCGCCAACTCTTGCTCGTGAACCTGCTGACCGACGTCGCGCCGGCGATGGCGATCGCCCTGCGCCCACCCTCGGCGGCGACGATGGAGTCCCTGGCCAAAGAAGGCCCCGAGGCTTCACTCGGTAAGGCGCTCAACCGCGACATCGCCGCGCGCGCCGTGGTCACCAGCGT
>Ga0134124_10005047_pt1 | contig 10605 bp, 12 predicted proteins | sample KB304_FD_96880 | JGI IMG/M metagenome (GOLD analysis project Ga0134124, IMG submission 96880) | Terrestrial soil microbial communities without Nitrogen fertilizer from Kellogg Biological Station, Michigan, USA - KB3-0-4 | ecosystem: Environmental > Terrestrial > Soil > Unclassified ... | reverse complement strand
CTCATCGGCATCGAGCGAGCTGTTGACCGCCTCGGCCTCGATGCCGCGCTCGGCGAGCTTGTCCGCCTGGTCCTTCATGAGCGAGATGAGCGGCGAGACGACCACCGTCGTGCCGGGCAACAGCAGCGCGGGCAACTGGTAGCAGAGCGACTTGCCCGCCCCGGTGGGCATGATCGCGAGCGTGTCGCGGCCCGCGAGCGCGCGCTCGATCACCTCGCGTTGACCGGGCCGAAGCGCTTCGTGGCCGAACACGCGGCGCAACGTGGATTGCAGCGTGCGCCGCAGTGCCGCTACCTCACGGCGCCGGCAACGCGGCTCACGAACCCGTTTGCATGCGCGGGATCCAGCCAGCGCGCGACGGCGACCATCCGGTGGTCCGGATCGATCCACACGTAGTTGCCGCCGGCCCCGATCATGAACCAGCTCGCGTGCGAGGCATCGGCGAACAGGCGCCCCTCGCGATTGAGCCAGGTGAGCCAGCCGTAGAAGGGCGCGATGGCACAAGGCTGCTGCATGCGGCGTATCCACTCGCGCGGCACGAGTTGCTGCCCCGCATGCGCGCCGCCATCGAGCATGAGCTGCCCGATGCGCGCCTGGTCGCGCGCGCTGATCGAGACACCCGCGCCCCAATGCGTGCCGCCGGGCACCGATTGCATGCGCCGTCCCTCGATCTCGACCCATGCATCGTCATAGCCCGCCCAGCGGAAGCCCTCGCCGCCGCCGAGGGGCCCGAGGACCGATTCCACGAACACCTCCGGCAGCGGCCGCCGGAAAAGATGCAGCAACGCCAGAGAGAACTGGTTGATGCGGACGTCGTTGTATTCCCAGTACGTGCCGGGCTCCTGCAGGGGTCGCTTCTCGCCCTTGCGGCCGCCCGCAGGCTTGGGATCGTGCGCCACGTGGCGGTAATGCTCCACCTGGTCGGGCATGCCGAAGCACACGCCCTCCCACTCGCTGGTCTGCGTGAGGAGGTGCTCCCAGGTGATGGCGCGATTGTGCGGCGAGTCGAAGCCGATGCCCGGGAGGCGTGCGGACACACGCTCGCCGGGATCGAGCAAGCCGCGCGCGTGCGCGATGCCCGCGAGCAACGCGAGATAAGTCTTGGCCACGCTGAACGTGAGGTCGGCGCGATCGGGCTCACCCCACGCGGCGACCTCCCTGCCGTCGACGCGGATGACGCCCGAGACGCCACCGCGCTCGTGCACGGGACCGCGCAGGCGGTTGAAGGGCGGCGGATCGGACTGGTGCACGCCCCAGCGGGCCGGTTCCGCCGCAGGGTCGCGCGTCCACGGCACTTCGTGGGCCTGCGCGAATTCGATCGCTTCGGTGAAATCTTCCATGATTGGATGATAGCGGCAGGCCGGGAAATCGTTCAAAGTTGGAAACTTGCCTTCCCTTGCCCACGCCAAGTGGGCCAACCCCCTTGGGAGCCTGACGAGAATGCCCTTCGATTCGTCGTTTCGCCGCACCTCGATCGCGGCTTCGGCCGTGTTCGTGTCGATGCTGGGCGCATGCGCCATGCCTGGCGCGCAAGATGCCGCCGTGCCCGCCACGCAGTACCAGGAGCTGCTTGCCAATCCGGTACGCACCGAGCGCGACCATGGCATGGACGCGGGCCGCCATCCCGTCGAGCTCCTGCAGTTCGCGGATGTGCGCCCCGGCATGCGCGTGCTCGATGTCGCCAGCGGCGGCGGGTATACGTCGCAGCTCCTCGCGCTGGCCGTGGGCCCTTCGGGGAAGCTCTGGGCGCAGGCGCCGAAGCCGAATGCGACGCTCACCGAGCGCATGGCGGCGCATCCGCAGCCCAACTTCATGGTGGTGGCGCGGCCCTTCGACGATCCGGTGCCCCCGGAAGCCGCGCCGCTCGACCGGGTCACGCTGGTGCTCAACTACCACGACATCAGCTACCTGCCGGTCGATCGCGACGCGATGAACCGAAAGGTGTTCGCGGCACTCAAACCAGGCGGTTACTACGTGATCGTGGACCATTCGGCCCAGCCCGGCACCGGCATCACGACCGGCAAGACGCTGCACCGGATCGACGAAGCTTTCCTCATCGCAGAAGTCCAGCGCGCGGGCTTCCGGCTCGACCGCGAGGCCGGCTTCATGCGAAACCCCGCGGATACGCGCGCGGGTCCCTCCGGGGAAGCGAAACCGCCCTCGGACAAGTTCGTGCTGCGCTTCGTGAAGCCCGCCTGAGCGGGCCGTGCTCATTGAGGCAAGGAACTGGAACACAGATGTACGCAGATGAACACAGATAAAAGCAAAACAGATAGACGTCGGAAAGATACGGCTCGTCACCCAATGCACGAAAATACACAATCGATTCATCTGCGTTCATCTGTGTTGAAATAAAACAGGTCCTCATGCAACTCCGCTTCCTCGCAGTCCTCCGCTACCTCGTCGTCATCGCCGGCTTCGCCGCGGCGAACGCGCTCGCCACGCCGCAAATCCACAGCGCGACCGGCCTCTGGATCAATCCCGACGAATCGGGATGGGGCCTCAACCTGTTCCACCAGGGCGACACGCTCTTCGGCGCCCTCTTCGTCTACGGAGCGGATGGCCGGCCGCGATGGTATGTGGCCTCGAGCCTGGTGAGCTCGAGCGACGGTCCCCTGCACGATCGGCCGACGGCCTATACCGGCGCGCTTTACGAAGCCGCGGGCCCCTGGTTCGGTGGTGCTTTCGACCCCGGCAAGGTCACGCGGCGGCAAGTGGGCACCATGCGGGTCGACGTCGGCGACAACACCGGCACCGTGCAGTACACCATCGACGGCGTGACGGTCCTGAAGCAGGTCGAGCCCTTCACCTTCCGCGGCATCGACCTCACCGGCAATTACGTGGGTTACCTGTACCAGCCGCAGACCACGGCCGGCCCCGAGGTGCGCAGCCCGGTGCAGATGTCCGTCCAGGACAACGGCTCCACGGTGCACATCGCGCAAACGGGCGGAAGCGGTGGGTCGTGCAGCTACGACGGGGCGCGCAGCCACCAGGGACAGGTTTCGGCGGCCTCCGGCACTTTCTCAGGGTGCAACGGCAGCGGTGCGTTCAGCATGGCCGTGGACCTCACCCCCGACGGCTTCACCGGCTTCTTTACCGGCAACGGGCTCACCGCGCCGTGGGGCCGGGTCGCAATGTCGCGCGTGAACGGCGGCTTGCAGGAAGGCAACGGCTGGCGCACGGACCTCTGGTTCCCGCCGGACGAAAGCGGCTGGGGCGTCAACATCGTCGAGCAGGGGGATACGATCTTCGCAACCCTGTTCGTCTACGACCAGCAGGGCGCTTCGCACTGGTACGTCGCCTCCGCCCTCACGCGCTCGGCGCCGCGGGCGGATGGCACGTTCACGTTCACCGGGCCGCTCTTCGAGGCGACGGGTCCTTATTTCGGCAGGGCGTTCAACCCGAACCTCGTCACGCGCCGGCAGGTCGGGACGATGACCCTCGACCTTCGCGATCGCGCCACGGCGCTGCTGAGCTACACCGCCGACGGCGTCGCGGTGACGAAGACGGTGAGCCGCTTCGCATTGCGAAAGAACAGCCTCAGCGGCACTTATCTCGGGCATCTCGCGAGCTCCGAGGACGATCCGGGCGGCGTCGCTTCCGAGGCGATGAGCATCGACATCGACGACGGCGATGCGAGCTTCGTCATGCGCACGCAACCGCAGGGCGCGACGCACGCGCATTCCGGCGCGAGCTGTACGTACACCGCCCCCGCGGCCACGCAGTTCGGCGAGCAGCGCCTCGTGAGCGGCACGTATGCCTGCGTGAACGGCGAGAGCGGTGCTTTCTCGATGGACAACGCATTGGTGACCTTCAACGGCTTCACCGCCACCTTCCGCGGCGCCTGGGTCGCGAAGGGCCACATGGAAGGCGTGCGCCAGGTCGCGGTGCCCCCGAAGTTCTCGTTCGCGACCAGCAGCGCCTCGGTCGCGCCGAACGGGGAAGGACATCTCTCGATCCGGCGCACCGGCGGCACCGCCGGCGCATTCGACGTGAACTACGCCTTCTCGGGCTCGGGCTGCTTCGGCAGCTCCGAGGGCGGCGTGGTGAGGTTCGGCGACGGCGATACCGGCACCAAGACGATCTCCGTCACCATGGCGGCGAGCGGCGAATGCAGCGTGCTGTTGATCCAGCCCGCGGCGCCCGCGGAGCTCACCTCCCCCCGCAGCGGCATCGTCACGGTGGTGCCGCAAGTGGCGGGCTGTCCCGTCCCCGACAATGTCATCGGTGCCACGTTGAACGGCATCGGCAGCCCGTTGCTGCAGCGCCAGGCTTCGGGACAGACGGTCTTCATTCCGCTGCCGACGCCTTCGCCCGGTCATTCGTCGGGTTCGGTCATCTTCAGCGAGTCCGCAGGAGGAGCCTTCACCCCGCAGCCGGTGGAACTGCAGATCAGCATCAACCGGTGCCCGGGCATCGTCGACACGGACACGACGAATTTCTGCAACCTGCGCACCACCAACGGCAACTTCAACTCGATCACGTTCGTCTCGCAGGCGACGCAGACGGTCAACCGCGGCAACGCTGCGCAGCAGGGCTACTGCTGGGCGGGCGATGGCGGCCAGTACTACGTGAACGCGCGCTGGACCTTCTCGGAGTGCGCCTCGGGCGTGGAGCTGTGCGGCTTCGCGATCCAGTACAACGACGGGCCTTTCTGAGCTTCAAAGCTTTTGACGCAGATGAACGCAGATGAACACAGATAAAAGCCTTCACGGTGTTCGTTCGTGGCTGTCGATCCATCGATTGGAAGCAGCGGTTCCAGCCCGCCATGACAGCCTGGAGTTATCTGTGTTCATCCGTGTTCATCTGTGTCCTGCAGGCTCTGAGGCGTAGTCCCCGGCGACAGGCGCTGCCGTGCCGGGCGCGGCCGGGCTCGCCGCCCCTGCTTCGTTCGCGCCGGCCTGCACCTTGCGCGGCCTCACGTAGATCACGTGGTAGACGAGCGCCACGAGCACGCTGCCTCCGACGAGGTTGCCCGCGATCACGGGTACCAGGTTATGCCAGAGGCCCGCCAACTGCACGGGCTGTCCCGCGTCCCACGCGAGCATCATCCCGAGCGGAATGATGTACATGTTGGCGATCGAATGCTCGAAGCCCGCGGCGACGAATGCCGCGATCGGCAGAACGATGGCGAGCAGCTTGTCGGTGACGCTGTGCCCCGCGAGCGCCACCCATACCGCGGTGCATACGAGCACGTTGCACATGACGCCGCTGAAGAAGGCCTTCGTCCACGGCAGCGCCGTCTTCGCCGCGGCGAGCTTCATGTACGTGGCCGCGACGGCACCCCCATCGTTGGCCGGATGGCCCGACAGGAAGACCAGCCCTGCGAGCCCGAGCGCCCCGGCGAAATTGGCGGTGCACACGATCGCCCAGTTGCGCAGGACCGCGCCGGTCGTGACCTTCCGCTCGGCCCACGCCATGGCGAGCAGGTTGTTGCCGGTGAAGAGCTCCGCGCCCGCGACGAGCACGAGGAAGAGGCCGAGCGAGAACACCATCCCGCCCACGACGCGCCGCGCCCCGATCGGCATCGAAGCGTCGCTCAGGACGACCACGTTGAAGATGGCTCCCAGCCCGATGAAGGCGCCCGCGAGCATGCCCAGCATCACCAGCGACAGGAGCGGTATGCGCGTCTTCGCGACGCCGAGCTCCGAGACGCGCCGCGCGATATCGCTCGGCGTGAAGGCATCGCATCCGTAGAGGGTGTCCATGGGAAATCGAGGCGCAGGGCGCAAGGCGGAAGGCGCAGGGCACAAGGCGCAAGGCACAAGGCACAAGAGAGGCTACATCAGGGTCGGGAAGAGGTCTTGACTCGCCGCAGGCATGGCGCACAAAAAAAAACGGAGCCCGAAGGCTCCGCTGTCCTGCATCGCACGCGCTCAACGCGGCCAGTAGGGACGCCCGTAGGCGAAGTTGCCATCGGCCAGCACGCGGCAGCGCGAATAGTCGAGGTCGCCCTGGTGCTCGCCCGGACGCACCGCCTCGAAGTGGCCGGCGCGGGGATTCCAGCATTCCTCGCGCGCGGTGTCGGCGCTGGCGCTGCGGTCGTCGTAGTAGTAATTGTCGCCGCCGATCGGACGGCAACGGCCGAAGTCGAGGTCGGGCTGGTTGTCGCCGGGACGCACGCGCTCGAAGTGGCGAGCATGCGGGTTCCAGCATTCCGAGTTCTCGTTCGTCCATGCAGGCGCATCGCGATAGACGTAGTAGTCTGCCTGCGCGCCGGCAGCCGCGCCGAAGAGCAGCAGGCCTGCTGCGATGGCGAGTTTCCTGTGCATGTGTGATCCTCCAGAAGGGCGAGCCCGGACAGGCATCGATGAACTTCCGACACCGCCCGCTTGTCGCGCGTTCGGCCGCGCCGTAGGCTTCTCGATGCAGGACGCGGGCTCGCTGTCTTGCGGCTATCCGGCTACAACGCGGAACGCGCACCTGCGCCGGTTCTATTTCGCGCTCGAAGCCTGGTAGAAAACGGTCTTCCACTTCCCGTCGCGTCGCGCCCATACCGAGGTCGCATACCCCTTCCATTCGACGCTGATGCCGGTCACCCGGTACGAGAGGATCACCGTGTCGGCCGTGGGGCGGACGACCTTCCAGGCATCGAGCTTCATCTTCCAGCTCGGCGGCTGGCCGAAGGCGAGGATCTGCGCCCAGTTGCGCCGCTCCGCGCCGCCCTGGAGGTCGGTGCCGTAGTCGATCGACAGCATGTCGTCGGAGAAAAGCGACATCAGCTCGAGCGGATGCAGCAGGCTCGCGGGATCCCACTTGCTGGTTTCGAGGCGAATGAGCTCCTCCTCCGTGGGATCGAAGGCGCGCGCGGGGAGCGCGGCCAGGAGGAGGAGCAGCAGCAAAGATGGGCAAATCGGCATGGAAGAGCACCTTGGTCTGATTGTCATGGCCAACGGCGCCCGGCGACGATTATTCCCGTTTGTCCCGAATCAAGGCCCAGCCGTTGCGCGCCTCCACACTGGACGGCGCAGAAGGGAGTTTCCCATGCCGCAGGCCGCAGGCATTCCGCAATACCTCCACGAAACCTACTGGTGGGCCTACGTGCATCCCAAGGCTGTGCAGGTCTTCGAGAGGCAATGGCTGGTGAACCTCATCCTGTGGGGCAACTTCGCGAAGCTGCGCGACGCGGCACTCGATGCGCTGGGCACCCCGCTGCACGGCCGCACCCTGCAGGTCGCGTGCGTCTACGGCGACTTCACGCCGCGGCTGGCCGAGCGGGCGGCCGCCCATGGAAGCCTCGACGTCGTGGACGTCCTGCCCATCCAGCTCGCCAACCTCGAACGCAAGCTCGACGCGGCCGGCGCCGTCACGCTGCTGCAGCGCGATGCCAGCGACCTCGGCTTCGACGATGCGAGCTACGAGCGCGTCGTGCTCTTCTTCCTGCTGCACGAGATGCCGGAGACCGTGCGTCGCGGCACGCTATCGGAGGCGTTGCGGGTGCTCAAGCCGGGCGGGCAGCTCGTCATCGTGGATTACCACAGCCCCGCGGCGTGGCATCCGCTGCGGCCCGTCATGAAATGGATCCTGCGCAGCTTCGAGCCCTTCGCGATGGATCTCTGGGCGCACGAGGTGGCGGAATTCCTGCCGCGCGGCTGCGAGGTCGGCATCCAGAAGACCAACTACTGCGCCGGCCTCTACCAGAAGCTCGTCATCACCAAGCGGATGCAGCGGGCCGTGCTCGACCAGCCGTGGCGGCCATGATGCGGGCCGGCGGTCGATGAAAATCCTGCTCGCCGCCGACGGCTCGGAATACACCCGCAAGGCGGCGCGGCAGCTCGTGAAATACGGGAGGTTCCTGGCCGCGGCCCCGGAGATCCACCTGTTGCACGTGCACGCCCCGCTGCCCTACAAGGGCGCCGTCGCCATCGTCGGCAAGGCCGCGGTGGAGAAGTACCAGCGCGAGGAGAGCGAGGCCGCGCTGGAAGTGGCCGGAAAGGAGCTGCAGAAGGCCGGCCTCGCCTTCACCCCGCACTGGCAGGTGGGCGATGTCGCCGAGCGGATCGCCGCGTTCGTGAAGGAATACGGCATCGATCTGGTCGTCATGGGCTCGCACGGCCATACGGCCCTCAAGAGCCTCGCCCTCGGCTCGGCCACCACGCGCGTGATCGCGATGCTGAAGGCGCCGGTGCTGGTCGTTCGCTAGCCCGGCGGGCAACCCCGCCGCCGTGACGGCGACGGGGGCCGAACGCTCAGCGCGACAGGATGTAGGCGACCACGTTCCTGATTTCCTTCTCGTCCTTGGTCTTCAGGCTGTCGTGCGTCTCTTCCTTCCCCTCGACTTTCACCTTCGGGTGCGTCGTGAGGTGCGTGTAGAGCTTCTCCTCGGCGTCGGGCTTGCCCTTCATCTTCGCGGCCACTTCCTTGTACGCGGGCCCGTCCTTCTTCTTGTCGACGGAGTGGCACTTGAAGCAGCCGCTCTTCTTCATCAGGGCCTCGGCGGCGGCATCGTCCGCCGCGAAGGCAGGCACGACGACGGCGGAGGCGAAGGCGCAGATCAATGCGGTGTGGACGATTTTCATGGCGGATTCCGTTGTTGGTGATGGGTTGGTGACGACATCTTGCTCCGGCAAACTCACCCGTTCGCGTGCGTCGATCGCCCGCAGCCTGGGGCTAGACGACCGCCAGCGCGACCGCCGCGGTGATCGTTCCCGCGAGTGCCACACCGTAGCACGCGAGCCAGGTGAATGCGTTGAGCCGCACGCCGAAGTCGTGCAGCGTGTGATAGATGCGGTGCGCGCCGTGCCAGAGGAATAGCGCGATCACGGCCGCTACGGCCAGCTTGCCGAGCGGCTGGTGCGCGAACGCGGCCGCCCTTTCGTAGGTGAACGCCGTGCCGGCGCCGAAGAGCCCGAGGGGTGCCGCGATGCCGGTGAGGAAGACCAGCATCGCGCCCACGAGCGCGGAGAGCATCCCGCCCGCGCCGAACAGCAGCCAGAATGGCGGTTGGGACGAGCGCTTCATCGCGGCCGCCCCTTGAAGGCCACGAACAACGCGATCGATGCGAGAACCGCGCAAGCCAGGCCCGCGGCCGTGATCGCCCACGCGGGCACTCGATGCCCCGAAACCACCAGCGGCGGCATCGTCTTCGGCATGATGCTGAACCAGCTGTACGTATGGAAGAGGAACACCGCGAGCAGCACGAGATGCAGCGCGACGGACCAGCCGCTGCGCAGCCCGTCGAGCCATCCCTCGAAGGCCCCGCGCCCCTGCGAGAGGCGGATCACGCCCGCCAGCAGCACGAGCGCGTATGCCACCACGAAGAACGCGGTGAGCTCGCGCGCCATGTATTTCAGGAAGAAGCGGTCCCGGCGCCACCAGCCGTCCATGGGACGCACGTAGGGTCGCCGGGCCGCCATCGCTATGCCCTGCCCGGCAGCAGGCGCACCAGCCACGAGAGGGCGCTCGCCGTCTTGTTCTGGTTCACCGCGTTGGCCGGGTCCACGTGCTTGGGGCACACCTCGGAGCAATAACCCACCGCGGTGCAGCCCCACACGCCCTCCTCGGAATCCACGAGCTCCATGCGCTCGGCCCTGGCCGCGTCGCGCGAATCGCTGTTGTAGCGGTGCAGCAGCGCCGTGAGGCCCGGGCCGAGGAACGAGTTGTCGAGCCCGTACTGGGGGCAGGCTGCATAGCAGAGCAGGCAGTTGATGCAATGGCTGAACGATTCGTAGCGGGCAAGCTGCGCGGGCGTCTGCAGGTGCTCGCCGGCACGCACCCTCAACGGCACCCCCGGCTCCAGCCACGGCTTGATGCGCGGCAGCTTGTCGATGAAGTCGCTCGCGTCCACGACGAGGTCGCGCTCGATCGGGAAATGCGCGAGCGCCTCGACGCGCAGCGGACCGGGCCAGAAATCGCGCAGGAACGTGTGGCAGGCGAGCCGCGGCACGCCGTCGATCATCATCCCGCAGCTGCCGCAGATCGCCATGCGGCAGGACCAGCGGAAGGTGAGCGAGCCGTCGAGGCGGTCCTTGATGTGCTGCAGGCCCTGCAGGACCGACATGTCGTCGGTGAAGGGCACGTCGAAGCGCTCCACATACGGCGTCGTTGCGTCGCCGGGCTGGTAGCGCAGCACCTCGACCGCGATGGTGCGCGTCTCAGGCGTGGAGGACACCTTGTTGCTCCTTGCGTGCATGCTCGGCCGCCTCGCCCGCGGCGCCATAGGCGCGCGTGCCGGGCGGCGAGCTGGTGATGACCACGTCGCTGTAGCCGATGGCGGGCTCGCTTCCCGCGGCATAGGTGGCGAGCGTGTGCTTGAGGAAGCGGCGGTCGTCGCGCTCGCGGAAGCCGGGGTCGAGGCGCTGGTGCGCGCCGCGCGATTCCTCGCGTGCCAGCGCCGAATGCACCATCGCCTGCGCCACGTCGAGCTGGAACGAGAGCTCGATGGCCCCGAGCCACTCGGTGTTCCAGCCTTCGGCGGTGTCGTCGAGCGCCACGTGCTTCACGCGCTCGCGCAGCTGCGCGATCTCGTACGCGGCCTGCTGCATCTCGTGCATGGTGCGATAGATGCCGCAGCCCTGCTCCATGCTGCGGGCCATCGCGTCGCGCACCGCGCCCACGCGCTCCGTGCCCACGCTGGTGCGTACGGCGAGCGCGCGTTCGCATGCG
>Ga0134124_10005046_pt1 | contig 10606 bp, 9 predicted proteins | sample KB304_FD_96880 | JGI IMG/M metagenome (GOLD analysis project Ga0134124, IMG submission 96880) | Terrestrial soil microbial communities without Nitrogen fertilizer from Kellogg Biological Station, Michigan, USA - KB3-0-4 | ecosystem: Environmental > Terrestrial > Soil > Unclassified ... | reverse complement strand
GGACACGAGAAAGGCGGCTACGCAGGCGGCGAGCACGCAGGAAATGAGGAAGACATCCGCAAAAGGCACCATCGCCAAGGGAGTGCTGACCGCTGTTGGCGGCGGCTTGCTCGCGGCCTCGGTAGCCACGCCGATTGGCTGGCTCTTGCTGGCCGGCGGAGCGCTCATAGGCGGGGTCGTTGCCATAAAGAAGTGGTGGGATAAGAGAACGAGGAAGAAAGAAATCGCGATACGAGAACTGGGTGTCGAGGAAGAAAGAAAAGAATGGGAAGAGGACGTCAAGCGAGTAAAGAGTAAATATTGGTTTTGGGACGAAACCGGAAAGGCTGAGCGAGAGGCGCTCGGACCCGATCCGCTCGAGCGTGAACTGAAGAGGTTCGGGTTTAAGGATCCTGGTCACTTCTATTCAAACTACATAAACTACATGGCCAATCACCTCTACAACCGAGCGAAGACAGACAGGCAAAGTCTCCTGGTTGATGCGAACAACCAGATGCCGGCTCGGTACGGCGGACGAAGCGGCCCCCTGCCTAAAGAGTTGACGCACGCGCGCTCCAAGAAAGATCTGGAAAAAGCCCTGAGGACTCATGGAATATCTGTTCCTGACGGAAATACTTACTTGCAAATAGCAGAGTTGATCGAAAGCATTGGTCTTAAGTTCGACTGGCAAGCGACGCCCGCTCAGCCGACACCGGAGAAGATCGGCAAAGCGCTGGATACGTAGTCTGAATGTCCGACTTAAGGTACGACAAAACTTCAGTTTGTCGCCGCACGGCCATCGTCGACAAACTGAAGTTTGTCGGACATTAATAACAAGGAGCGCGTGATGTCACTCACGAGCGCGGAGCATAAAGCCGAACTTCAGCGAATTGGTGACCTGCTTTCCGAAGATGCCTATGAAATCGAAGTGCTGCCCGCCTCGGATCTCGTGCCCTACGATAGATTGCTCGTAAGACTGGAGTCATTCGAGGAGAAGAACCGAATCTGGCAACTCGAGCTGTCATATCTGCCAGGGCTTGAAAAGGAGCTCGAGAATGTCAGCATACTTCAGAGCTTTGTCGCATTGTCCGATGGAAGTCCCGACGAGCATCGCCCTTCATTAAGTCAACTAATCGTGAAGCTGAACGTGAATCTCCCAATCGGCTGCTTTGGTCTTCTTGATAATCCGCGATTGCTTTTCTTTAAGCACAACGCGATGCTCCCGAATGATAACCACGCCGTCAGCCGGCAGGTCGTTCGTGAGATGGTTCCGATGACTGCTTATTTGATTACTACTTTCTCCGAGTCGTTGATTCAGGTGGCAACCGGCCAGCGCACCATTGAAGAAGCAATAGCCGACATGCCGTTCTCGAATGTGTTTGGCTAACCGACTCAGCAAGTGACTACAAAAGGAGGACACGATGAAAACCCTGACGCGCGCTTTGGCAATTGTGATTTTCGGTTTAGCGACTGTAGCGACGAGCAGTGCGCTTGTCACCACATCCTCCGCGGGCGCTTCTCGCTTCGCCAAGCTGGACGGAAACCGGATTCATTACGTCGATCATGGAAAAGGGAAACAGGCTCTCGTCTTCGTCCACGGTTGGACGTGCAATGTCGATTTCTGGAAGGCCCAGACCCCGGCGTTTGAAGGCAAGACCAGAGTCATCCTTGTCGATCTTCCCGGTCACGGCCAAAGCGACAAGCCTCAGATCGCTTACACGATGGACTTGTTCGCTCGCGCGGTAGATGCAGTGCTGCGCGATGCGGGGGTCGATCGCGCGGTGATTGTCGGCCACAGCATGGGCACGCCGGTGATGTGCGAGTTCTACCGGAAGTATCCGCAAAAGACTCTTGGTCTCGTGATCGTCGATGGTCCGCTCCGGGCTTTCCTCGACCAAAAAATGATGGATGACTTCATCGGGGCATTGCGTGGCGCCGATTACAAAGCGCAGGCAAGCGGGTTCGTTGACGGCATGCTCGGTCCCCAGGTATCGCCGCAGCTCCGCGACGAGATCAAGAAGGCCATGCTCAGCACGCCGCAGTACGTTGCGGTGAGCGCGATGGAGGCGATGGCGGATAAAGCCACCTGGAAGCAAGATAAAATCAACGTGCCCGTGCTTGCGATCCTGGCGAAGTCACCATTCTGGCCGGCGGATACCGAGCAGTATTTTCGAAGCCGTGTGCCGAAGCTCGAATATCACATGTGGGAAGGTCCGGGTCATTTTCTGATGATGGAGAAGCCCAAAGAGTTCAACGATGCAGTGGCGGCATTCCTTACAAAGAACGCGTTGCTGATCACGTAAGAGGACCTGGGGTGGGCTTACGAGAATCCCTTTCGGCGGGATTTTTTGCGCCGGTCGGTAACGCGTGTGGTAAGCACGCCCCTCTCGGTCTTTGGCTGCGGATCTCGCCGTTCTCCCTTGCGACGTTCAGGCGCAGATCGGCGATCTTTTCCGTTTGGTGACTCGATTCTCTTCTTTTCCATTAAGGGACTGTTTGAAAAGCTACAGATCAGACTGTCTGGCCAGTCTGGATTGCCCAGCTACTCGTGTGTCCGGGTTTTGGAATCCAAGCCTGTTCGGTCAGATATTCGAGCCACCCGAGGAGCCTTCCTCTCCGATATTACCGCCGGTGCTTCGGGCCAGCGCTTCGCCGGCTGGAGTGCGGTCCTCACCCGGATCGGCGGCGTCTTGAAGTTCACAACGCGGGTCATAGCCGGACGCCGGCTTAATTTCTTCAGGAGCTGCCGCCTCTTTAGCGGCCGGGCTTTCCGTGAAGTACTCTTTCAGTTCTTTGCCGGGTTTGAAGTAAGGGACGCGCTTGGCTGGAACATCGACCGGCTCACCGGTCTTGGGGTTGCGGCCTCGACGGGGGCCTCGTTCGCGAGTGCGGAAGCTGCCAAAGCCGCGCAACTCGACCTTTTCACCTTTGTGTAGGGCACCGATAATCGAGTCGAACACCGTCTCGACTATTACCTCGGCATCGCGCTTGTTCAATTCGGCCGCGCGAGCGACTTCCTCAACTAGTTCTGCCTTAGTCATCTTTCTCCTGTTTGCCGTACAGCGGCTTTTTGATTTGTCGTTCTCGTGAGCGCTAAGACTACAAAGGATTACAATGCCTTACAGCAGCTTCAGTATCCACAGCAAAAAGACAGAAATCAAGTCCCGGCGGGTGTAATTAGAAATGGGGCTTGGGGTCGCGGCACTTCGAAGCGACGATCGAGCGTTCCGCTCGGCAACCCCGTAGGGGTGCGATGTTTATAGTAAAAAGCGCACGCGGACTTCCGAGCTCCGTTAGGAGCCGCATAAACCTTTAGCGCAGGACATTCCACCCCTACGGGGTTCGCAACGTAGCGATCTCGATACTATAAACATTCTACCCCTACGGGGTTCTAAGAAATTCTCCAGAGCTTCCATCGACAAGGAGGCCCGTCCGCCATATGTCCCATTCTTAATCCCACCCAGTCCCGGAGGGGACTCTTGCGTCAGTTTCCGGGCCTCCGGTCTTAGCTACCACCAAGGCACTCGGAAGTCACGTGGTTTGACATGCCTTCTTTCCGGCCTCTAGAATTTTCGCGGCTACCAAGCGCGTCGACGCCTGGCAATCCAGCATTCGAGAAGCTTCTATGACAACACCGATCACGTCCACGGGTACGGAAACGTCGAGCGCGGCAACACATTCTGAATCGCAAACAGAATCTTTCATTACTCGTAATGTCCGGAAAACAATCCTTCCAAACGGCCTGACTCTTCTCACAAAAGAGCTGCATGACAAGCCGGTCGTCGCGACGATGATCTGGTATCGAGTGGGCTCGCGAAACGAGGAGCTCGGCCAGACGGGCAAGTCGCACTTTCTCGAACACATGCTTTTCAAGGGCACAGACCGTTACAAGAAAGGCGAGATCGATCTGATTACCCACCTGAACGGCGGAGCAAACAATGCTTTCACGTGGCTTGATTTCACCGCTTATTATTTCACTTTCGCATCGGACCGGTGGCAGGCGGCGCTCGAAATGGAAGCCAGTCGCATGCGCGGGACCTTATTCGCGGAAGAAGAATTCAATTCTGAGAAACAGGTCGTAGAAGAAGAATTGCGCATTGGACTTGACGGTCCGTGGGAGGCGCTGGAGAACGAAGTGTGGGCGGCGGCGTTTCGCCAGCACTCGTATCACTGGCCTACCGTCGGCTGGCTCGAGGACCTGGAAGCGGCTTCCGGAGCCGATATGAAGGCTTACTACGACAAATGGTATCATCCGCGAAACGCGACCATGGTCATCGTCGGCGATTTCTCCGCGGATGAAGCTCTTCAGAAAGCAGAAGAGCTGTTCGGTCAGATCGCGCCCGGCCCCGAGCCCGCCAGGCTCAGACTTGTCGAGCCGCCTCAACGCGGAGAGAAGCGCCTCGTCGTCAAGAAGGAGACTCCCGTTGAGCGCCTGCTGATCGGTTATCACACGCCGGCTGTAGCGCACCCCGACTCTTACGCACTCAAGGTCGCCGAAGCGCTGCTAGCTACGGGCAAGTCGTCACGGCTTTATCTGCGGCTCGTCGAGCAGGACCAGTCGGTCACAAAAGCGGATGCCAGTTATCACGATCACATCGATCCGTCGCTCTTCTATTTTCAGCACGAGCTTAAGCCCGGTTTCAATCTCGCGGACGTCGAACGAGCGACCTACGAAGAGATCGACCGCCTCAAGCGCGCCGACATTTCAACGAGCGAGCTTGAAAAGGTAAAGCGACAGGTCGCCGCCGCGCTCGTGCTGGGCAGCGAGGAACCGCTGCAACAGGCGATGCTCCTCGGACAGTACGAGACAATCGCCGTCGACGAGCGGATTTCCGCGGACTCGCATGGCTATCATTACCTCGACACGTTGTTGGAGCGCATAACCGCCGTCACAACTGAAGACGTGTCCCGGGTAACCAATAAGTATTTCACCGAAGACAACCGGACAGTGGGCTACCTGATCAATGACCCGCACCCGCCGGGAGCGTAAGCGAGGCAAGGAGGAGTCAGCTCGTGCAGATTAGTCAAAAACTCAAAACGCGCCCGAAGCTCGAAGTCGAGCGCGTCGAGTTGCCGAACGGGCTGGTGTTGCTGCTATGTGAGAACCATTCCGTTCCTTCGGTCTCGATCAACGCCATAGTGCGCGCAGGGTCGCGCTACGAGGCGGATGACAAAGCGGGCCTCGCGTCTCTTGTGGGTGAACTTCTGGATGCCGGGACAGCCACGCGAAGCTCCAAAGAAATCGCCGAAACCATCGACGCAACCGGAGGACATCTGGCGAGCTTCGGCGACTATCAATCAAGCGGCGTCGTGGTGATATTGCTCTCAGAAGATGTAAGGCTGGGTCTGGATCTCGCTTCTGACCTGCTGATCAATCCGGCGTTCCCCGAAGACAAGGTTCAGCAGTATGTAGATCGGCGTGTCGCTCAAATAAAAGCCAGGTTGGATGTGCCTCGGACGCTGGCCTCCGATGTGTTCAACGAGATTGTATTCGAAGGCACACCGCTTCATCGTCCTCCGCTGGGCTATGGGGAGACGGTGAAAACGATTACGGCCTCCGACGTTCGGGATTTCTATAGCCGTTACTACGCGCCGGACAACACGTTGCTCGCCGTCGTGGGCGACATCGACAAGAGTGAAATAAAGGCCAGGGTGTTAGCGACATTTGGTGCGTGGGAGCGGAGGTCCCCCTTCGAAGCGCCGCCAGTTCCTCGAGCGCTCCGCCAGGCTTCGCCGATTGAAAAGGCCGTCAGCGTGCCAAAGGAGCAGGTGAACATTTTAATCGGGCACGTTGGAATCGACCGCTCTAATCCGGACTATTACACCTTGCTGGTGATGGATACGATTCTGGGATCGAGCCCGGGTTTCACATCGCGCATCCCCAGGGTCCTTCGCGATGAACAGGGACTCGCTTATTCGACCTTCAGCAATATAACTTCGAGTGCCGGTCTTGATCCTGGGCGGTTCATCGCTTACATCGGGACCGCCCCGGAGAATCGCGACCGGGCGATTAACGGATTGCGAGGTGAGATCGCCCGCATCGTCGAAGCCGGAGTCACCGAAGAGGAACTTGAAATCGCGAAGTCATATCTAACCGGTAGCTTTGTTTTTAGATTTCAGAAGAATTCACAGGTCGCGGAGTTCCTTATTGAAGCTGAGGTTTACGGACTCGGGTTCGACTACCTGGAAAGGTTTCCCGAATTGATCCGAGCAGTGACTGTCGCGGACGTTAACCGGGTGGCTCACGAATATATAGATTCTCAGAACCTGACCACGGTCGTCGTCGGTCCGGTGAACGAGCAAGGACAAGGCGGTGAACGAGTAGGTTGAATGGGCGCGAATCCGTGCCAGTCCAGTTTGCGAGCTTTGCGGTCCTTAGCCAGCTTTGCGCGAAGGAGTGAATACGTTAGCGCAAAGCTCGCTAAGGACCGCAAAGCTCGCAAAGGATAAAGAAGGAGTTTCATGAAGGTCAAACATTCAGTCAGGCCGGCGCTCGCTTTGCTGATGCTTGCTGCGCTCGTGCTCGCTTCCGCGGCGGGCGCGGCGAATCGTCCGCTCCCGACTAACGAAGCTACGTCGAGTATCACTGCGCGTGAATTGAAGAAGCATCTTGCGTTTCTCGCATCAGACGAGTTGGGGGGCCGTTACACCCTGAGCCCATCGAACCTGATCGCGGCGAGGTACCTCGCGACACAGCTTGAATTCTATGGCTATCGCGGGGCCGCGCGCGACGGGTCGTTCCTTCAGCGAGTGCCGCTGAGCTATCGGAGCGTTGATCTGGCGACGAGTCATGTGACGCTGAACATCTCGGGCGCGAAACGCGAGTTTAACTACGCCGACGGCTTTCTGTCTGACGTACCGACAAACATAAACATCGCAGGGGCCCTTGTCTTCGTCGGATACGGAGTGTCCTCGAAGAAAAACGACTACGACGACTACGCCGGGCTGAATGTGACCGGCAAGATTGTGGTGATATCGAGCGGCGACCCCTCGTTAAAGAACGGACGGGCATCCGACAATGAACGCGGCGAGGCTGCGGCCGTCGCGCACGGCGCAATAGGACTGATCAAGCTTCCCGATGCTCAGACGATGCTCGGATGGGACCAGATCAAGTCGTGGATGGGCGGCCAGAGGCAATTGGGATTGCCTCCGCGTCCCACGGCTTCCGGAAAGGCCGTTCCGGAAGTGACCGCCGGACCGGAATTAGTAAAGTCGATTGCGAAGGCGATGGGAACGGAGTCTTCAGTATTGGTCGCGCCCGGAGACAAGCTCAAACCGGGAGCGGTTAACGCGACCGCTGAAATCAAGGTCAAGGTTGCCGTTGAAGATGCGCCGCCCGCCCAGAACGTCGCCGGCATTCTCGAAGGCGCGGATCCAAAACTCAAAGATGAGTATGTAGTCTTCAGCGCGCACTACGATCATCTCCAAACAAGCGACAAAGGTGAGGTATATCACGGCGCCGACGACGACGGATCGGGCACCGTCTCCGTTCTTGAGATTGCCCAGGCTCTGGCAATAGGCCCGCGGCCCAGGCGGTCGATATTGATTGTCTTTCACACCGGCGAGGAACTGGGACTGTTCGGGTCCGAATACAATACGGACTACGAACCGGTTGTGCCGCTCGGAAAACTGGTGGCGGACTTCAACATCGATATGGTGGGACGCAGCCGCCCGGAAGGCGATGACGATCCGCGGGACGCTCGCCTGACCGACAAGGACTCCATCTACATAATCGGCGCCGACAAACTTTCGACGGAGCTGAACAGCTTGAACGAAGAAACCAATCTCGACACGGCCCGTTTGAAATTCGACTACACCTACAACGACGAGAGGAATCCCGAGCGGTTCTACTATCGCTCCGACCACTACAACTACGCCAGACACGGCATCCCGATAATTTTTTACTTCACCGGTGTGCATCGCGACTATCACCGGCCCAGCGACGTCGTCGAGAAAATAGATTTCGAGAAGATGGAGCGGATTGACCGGATGATCTTCGCAACCGGCTGGCGAGTAGCGAATCTCGATCACCGACTCGTCGTGGATAAGCGGCCGTAGTCAGGGCCCTGAAACTCGGCGGTGTCTTAATTTGGAGTGCGGCGGCAAGGTACTCCGCGACGCCGCTTTTGTTTGGCGATTGAATCGATCGGGAACGGAAAGCGGCGTCGCGGAGTACCTTGCCGCCGCACTCCAACTTAGGGGAGAGCAGCATGATCTCAGCACGAATCGCTTGCGTGATCGTTGCCTCTGCTATTCTGAGCGCTTCGTGGGTTACCTCGTCTGCTAAAAATCAGGAATCGCAGGAATCGCAGGAATCGATTTTCGAGAACATCAAACTCGAACACGAAACCATCGAGAAGCTCTCCCATGAACAAAGTCATGAACAAAGTCATGCACAAAGCCGGTTCGCAGTATCCGCGTTGCGCGCGTCCTCGCTTGAAACACAGTCAATCGATGTAAAGCATTATCGGCTGCAAATTCAATTCGCCCCTAACGAGTTAAGCACCGCCGGAGTCGTTACCGGCACGGTCACGATATCGGGTCAGACAACGGGTCCCGTGAGCGACATCAATGTCGACGTCCAACCGAACCTGACTATCGATTCCGTGATGCTGGACGGGACGCCGAACAACTTTCATCAAAAGAACACTCGCGTGATCGTCAGCTTCCCCGCTCCTGTATCTTCCGGAAGGCCGTTCACGACAGTAATCCATTATCACGGGGCGTCCACCGGTTCAGGAAATCTCGGCGCAGGCTTGCTGTTTACGCGCCACGGGACCGAACTCACACCGGTCATCACGACTTTCAGTGAGCCGTTTGGCGCGCCGCTCTGGTGGCCTTGCATCGACAATCCCGCGGACAAGGCCACCGCCGAAATCGAAGCGACCGTGCCCGAAGGCAATCAAGTCGCGTCGAACGGAGTGCTCGATAGAGTTCAGACAAACCCGGATCACACGGTCACTTATTTCTGGCGCGAAGACTCGCCGCTTTCAACTTATCTGGTGTCGGTCGCCGCCACGAACTACGCGCGATTTGAAGACAGCTATACGGCGCTTGATGGCGTAACGAAGATGCCACTCGTCTATTACGTGTACCCTGAACACCTGGAACTCGCGAGAGCAAAGTTTGCGGTTGTCCGTTCCGCAATGGAAATCTATGCCGGTCTGTTTGGGGAGTATCCATTCCTTGGCGAAAAGTACGGCATGGCTGAGTGGCCGTTTAGCGGGGCCATGGAACATCAGACAATCACGAGCATCAGCGCTTCGGGTGTGGCATCGCCCACCAACAATCAACAGGCGACCATCGTTCACGAATTGGCGCATCACTGGTGGGGTGATCTGGTGACGATGCGAACCTGGAACGACATCTGGCTTAACGAAGGCTTCGCGACCTACTCAGAGGTGTTGTTCTTCGAGCGGTTCGCGGGCATCGATCCAGGAGAGTTGCTGAGCAAGAGCTATGATGACGGCCTCGTCGATGGGGCCTTGCGCGGGACGGTTACAGCGGAGAACCCCGACGCTCCTTATGATGACAACGGCGCGGTCTACAGAAAGGGCGGATGGGTGCTTCACATGCTTCGTCACGTTCTGGGCGATCAGAAATTCTTCGCTGCTCTGAAGCAGTATCGGGCTCGCTACGCTTTCTCGAACGCGTCAACGGAAGATTTTCAGCAGGTGTGCGAGGGATTCTATGGCGGGTCATTGGACTGGTTCTTCAAGCAATGGATCTACGCGCCGGGCCGCCCGATCTACAAAGTTTCTACCGACATCAGCGCCGCCAGCCCGACGGGACAATTTACTGTGACGGTTGTGGTCAAACAAAAACAGTCGCAGCAGATCCCGGGCCGTGATAACGGCACTTACATCATGCCTCTGGACTTTACGTTTCACTATGCCGACGGAACGAGTGAAACTATTGTCGCCTTTAACGACACTCGCAAGCAGCGGTTCACGTTCACCGTCCCGAAGAGGCCGGTTGATGTGGTTCTCGACGAATTTCACTGGATATTGAAGAAAACCAAATAGTCTGTCAGTTCGATCGTTTTCGAATCGTACCGCTGGGAGTGATGAGCTGTTCAATGCTCTGCCGGAGGTCGCCCGGAATGGTTTTGTTGAAACAGTAGCGGCCTGAGAACCTGGTCACTAATCCCTCCTGCGCTAAGCGTTCCAGCACCTGTCTGACTTCGTCACTCCTGGCATCCGGCATCGAGTGCTTGATTTCCTCGAGCGTTACAACGCGGTAGGCGTGGTTGATGCCGTAGACCAGGAGCATCGCCCGCAAACTCTCCTGTGCAATCTGATTTCCATACGTTGCTGCCATGACGTCTCGACCTCCTGCTGCTGCTTGCTTCTGGAAAGAGCCGGTTTGCTTATTCTGGCGTATCGGGCGGCCTTACGGGGCGGCCTCATCGAGCGGCATGATTTGTACGGCGCGGGCCCGAAAAAAGATTCACTACCGGTCTTCACTACCGGTCTTCCCTACAGGCTTCCCTATTATTATAGACGCGAAACCTGGCCGCGATGCTTCACTGAACTAAAGTTTTACAACTGCGGTTCCGTATACGGCAGTCAGGCAGATAGTGGGTATTAGCGTATTGCCAGCAAGCAGTCCTCTGCGTCCCCGGCGT
>Ga0134124_10005045_pt1 | contig 10607 bp, 8 predicted proteins | sample KB304_FD_96880 | JGI IMG/M metagenome (GOLD analysis project Ga0134124, IMG submission 96880) | Terrestrial soil microbial communities without Nitrogen fertilizer from Kellogg Biological Station, Michigan, USA - KB3-0-4 | ecosystem: Environmental > Terrestrial > Soil > Unclassified ... | reverse complement strand
GCGCGATACTTGCTGACTGAACTCGCATTGTCACCGGCCTCTGCGGCTGCCTGTGCAAACACGCTCATGCTGCTCGCAAGAATGCCAACCACCGCGAACAGCAACATTCTGAATCTGCTCATGCTTCCTCCTCTAAACTAATAAACCTCATCTTCGCCGCAGACCCGACGGTATTATTTCGCCTGCATCCGGTATCCACCGCCCCTCTTACAACGGCGCTCCAGCGAGACAGACTTGCCTTGCTATGAATTTGTCAGGTAATGCTTCGTCGTCGATGAGTTTCCGATTACACAGCAACGTTTGTGACCACGTTTGAATCACATCGCTCACTGTGCGTTTATAAAGCCATTAAGTAAGAACCGGGACAATAAACTCTTCGCTCTCGTCTTCCGCGTGTGGCGCGTGGAAATCATGCGGCGCATGCGAGACTTCACTCAGATAGAGTTGCGAGAGCAGTATGAAAACAAACGTCTGAATCAAAGCCACGAAGACGCTCAAAGGCATCAGCAGGATCGGCGCAAACCATGTATACGGCGGAGCGAGACCGGCGAGCGTCTCCATCACCTTCTCGTCCGCAAACATGTTACCGAACAGACGAATGCCGAGCGAAAACGGTCGAATCAGGTTACTGATCAACTCGATGGGGAAAATCAGCGGCGCAATCCACCAGATTGGACCAGCCAGGTGTTTCAGGTGACCGAACAGGCCATTCTCACTGATGCCGATGTAGTTGTAGTAAAGGAACGAGCTCGAGCCGAGCGCAAACGTCACGCTCGTCGCCGAGGTCGGCGTCATGAATAGGGGAAAGAGTCCAATCAGGTTCGACACCAGAATCAGCACCGCAAACGTCATGACCACCGGGAAGTATTTCAAACCGTGTGGTCCAATAATGTCTGCAACCATGTTGCGCACTGCGAGCACGCTGACTTCGAGTGTCTGCTGGCCACCACCGGGCTCGCTTTCGGAAAGCTTGCCTTTCAGGATCCAGATGATCACGACGCTCAGGATGCACGCGATGAAGAACATCACCGTGTACCAGGGGATCGCATTCTCAGCCGTGTATGGACCAAAGGCTGACTCGGCGTTCGTGCCGAACTTCGCCAAAAACCAGTCCCATTTCGGTTTCGTGTAGGCGAGTTCAAACCTGAGTGCAGCTTCACCAAACCAACTGTTCACCAACTGCACGACGATAGGCGCATGATGCTCCGCCTCTTCTGCATGTTCGGCAGCTTCGTGGGCGGCCTCTGCGGCTTCCGCAAACAAGAACATCAACTAGTTTTCCTCTCGCTCGATAATTGCGAAATAAAATTCTCTGGCGGCTTCGACAAACATCGCGACAACAAAAGTGGACATGCCTGCCAGGACGGCCGGCAGCGACACGAGATCCAGCGTGTACAGTGCGAAGATGACCGCTGCAATCACGACGTAGCGCAGCACAAACTGCGCGAGCCGTAGTTGCGGAGCACCGCCTTCGGTCGAAAGCTTGATCGCTGCCGCGGCTGAGTTTTTCAACCAGCTATGACTGAAAAGCGCCAACAATCCACCGGCCAGCACACCCGCCGTCACACGCCAGGGAGCGATGAACGCAGAAATCGTCACCGCCAGAGCGGTTGCAACCGCCATAGTGCGAAAAACTCTGGAGTCGAGCATTGGCGAAGCCGGAGATTTTAACTGGAAGCCGCGGATTTACGCAAATTACGCGGATATATAGCTTTCAGAAAACCTTGACACTTATTCAGTAGCCTGATAGGTTCGCTGCCCACTTTTCAGGTACCGCAGTAACTCACGCGCACTCTCGTACCTTCAAAGCGGTTTCTCAATTACCAGACTAGTCAGTCCCACTCCCAGGAGGGTTTGTGTTATGGCAAATCGCATCAGAAAGGCCCCAGCAAAAGCTCAGCAGACCACCGCCGCTGCTGCTGCTCGGCAGACGGTCGTAATTCCAACCGACACCAATGTTTACTTTCCGGATCCGCCGCCGGTCGATCCGCAGGTCCGACCATTCGTAAAGATCCAAACCGTCAAGCCTTCGGGACGACTTCTCGACGATTTGACCGTTGGACCTCTAAAGGAACTGATCGACAGGCCGCCTAAACTTGGCAACAAAGGAACTCAAGCGATTGATGGGCGGCAACAGGCCGTCGTACTCGTCATTCTCCGCGATCAGAAAGGGGCCACCCGCTCAGGAATCGAAGTGCGTTTGCTCGATAAAGAAGGAAAAGAATTGCTCGATCGCAGTCGCACTGATCGCAACGGATCTATCCTGCTGAAGTTTCCGATGCCGCTGAAGCCGAGGACGGCCTCTGCCGAAGGCATTCTTCAACTCGCCGACGGCACGAATAGCGTTGATGTTGTCGTGCCACCGTTTCCAAAGCAGCACGTGCTGATTGAATTGACGTTAAATGAATTGCCTCCGCTTCCCGAGGGTTTGCCAGCCTCGCTGGCGCTGACAGCGCCCGATCCTTTGCGCGGGGATAACCCTCTGGAACGTTTGCCGAGGGACTTCACAACTGATCTTTGCGACACAATCACCGCGGTTTTTCCCACCGTGGCCGATCCAATTTTCGCGGGCATCGCTCCGGGCGGCGACTTTCGATCTCAAAGAACGCCGCGCGCGATTCGCTTAACTATTCCGCGCGTGGTAGCCGAACCTCAGAATCCGGGTCCGACAAGAAAAAAGAATCGCCGCTTCCTCGTGCGCGTGCTGCAACAGTGGGATTTCATGGGTTATACGCTGGGTGAACTGGCGAGTGTCGAGCCGCTGGATCCCGGCTCGATCTTGCGCGAAACCCTGGCTTCGACGGAACAGATTTCTCAAGCAGCGTCGCGAGTAGCCGAGCAAAGCAACTCAACACTCAATGAAGTCCTTCAATCCTCGCTGAGTCAACTCTCGAGTATAGACACGCTGGTTGAAGTTGCCACCAATCTTGATTCAAGAGTGTCCGCGGGAATTAAATCGCCCGGTTTGGGAATTGGAGCGTTGGTTGGCGGTCTGCTCGGCGGTGTGGGCGGCGCTGTGCTCGGAGGAATTGCGGGAGCGGCAATCGGAGGCATTGGAATCGGCGCGGGAACTAACGTCGCAACTAATTCGAGCACCGCGACCAACGTTAACACATCTCTCGAAGTTAATTCGCGAGTACAACTGGCGCGTTCCATTGTGAACCAGGCGATCCGAACGGTGAGCAGCTTGTTGCGCCAGACGGAGACCGCGGTGTCGCGAGAAATCGGCCGCGTCTCACCCCTACTTTCGCGAGTTACCAATCTGTTGCATTGGATACTCTACGAAAACTACATGGTTTGTAGTTTTGTCGAGGATGTTTTTGAGATCGTTGAGCAACAGTTTCGGACTAACGTGCCACCGATTCTTGATGGCATTCCGGTTTTTTTCAGCGACGAAGATATCGTGAATTATCAACCCTTCTTCGAACCCGTTTTACTCGACCGACAACTCGCGCCGCAGTTTGCGGTATTGCGCAATGCAATCGCGTTCCGTCTTGCGGGTGGTCAGCCCATAAGCAGTATCAGGTTTACCATCGACTACGCGAGCTCGTCTGAGTTTCTGGCGGCGGATTTGCGACTGAGAGTGGGCGGAGACGAAATCACTTTGCGTTTGAACCCGCAACAGTCACGTGCGCAAGGGACGCTTTTCTTCAGCCCGATAATTCCGGACCACTTGTTAGGTCTCGAAGTTCTCCTGACTTTGGTAGTGCTGCCTCGGCCGTTTTTTCCCCTGACTCCTCCTCCGGTAGGAAGCGTTCGCGTGAGTCGCATCTTAGTCTTTTTTGGGGGATCTTCCGCTGTCGATCCTGATCAAAGGTTCTTTGATATCCCTAGTGTTGATAATACGACTCCTAATCTGACGTCCACTGCGTTTGAGGTACTGGCGCCGCGAGTCCGAGCCGTTGATACGACCAAGAATCCGCTCTTTCGCCATATCAATCGGAATCACACTTACTACATCGGCGTGCTCGCTCAAGCGGCGTTGACCGTCCCCAGCTTGCGCTCCGATGCGCCTCAACTGGTCAACTTTCCGTTTGACGACGACATCTGGCGTTTACCCATTCTGGGATTTGAAGGTGATCGCGTGCTGATTCTGCAGAACGTCGACAGGGAAGATCCGGATGTGGTCGACATACTCGAAAACGATATCGGTGCCGGCACCCTGGTCCAATTGGCGGCGCCCGGCTCATACGGCGAAGCCTTAAAGGGCTTGCTTACGATCCTGAATTTGGATCCAACGAAGTTAGTGGATGAGGGGACGCTGATACATCCTGCCCTGCTGCCCACGCCGCCCGTGGTGATTCCTGGTGTGGGAACGTTGCCGGGGACCGGCACAGGAGGCACGGGCGCGGTTGGCCCAGTTGGTCCAATTGGCCCGCAAGGAATACCTGGCGTTTCCGGACCTCAGGGAATTCCGGGTGCAGCAGGCCCCCCGGGCGTTCAAGGACTTCCGGGCCCACCAGGGCCACAGGGGCTGCCGGGACTTTAACTAATATGTCTTCGAACTAATGCGGACGAATTCGAAGAGGCCGGCGGCGGAGCCGAGGACGATGCCGCCGATCAGGAACCATGGTTGGGTGCCGAACCAGCGATCCAGGAAATAGCCGAGAGCGCAAAAGGAAGCCACCGAAGCGAATAACGCGATGCCCGCGGCGTAAGCGAAGCCACTCTTACGATTCTCGTCCTGGTCGTCAGGCACGGTTTACCAACTTTCCCGTGTGAGATAGTTCTTCGGAACTTCGTAAAGCGCAGCGCGACGCGAATGGCGCATCGAGTCATGAATAAAGCAGACGTGCGTACACCAGCATGCTTTGCCGCCGTCGATCGCAGTGAGTTCCTGCTGGCGCTCGTGAGCAGACCAGAGCGCGTTGAAGTCGTAATCGAAATCCGCGAGTGACGCGAACTTCTCACGCAACTCACACGCGCGCACGTCGCCGTTGTAATGGATGACCGCTGCCGTCTCGCCTGCGGTACACGGAAACGGCGAGGGCGGCGGTTGCTGAAAGTTTGCGTGTTGCGTGCGGTAGTGAGTTGTGATTGTGCCTGCGTAGACGGCGTTTTTGACGAAGCGTTTGCTGCGATCGTCGTCGGCAAACATTCGATCGCCGTAACGCTTCGTTAGTTTTGCAACGTGCGCGTACATCGCCGGCAAAACTTCAGGCGGCACTTGTTTGATCTGTTCGCCTACGAGAGTCTCACCGCGAATGATGTTGAAGTACTGACCATCGAGCCGGTAGTTGTCCCACATAAACTCCGAGAGCATCTCGATCTCGGTGTAGTTCTCAGCGCAGACAACTGTATTGACGTTGAGACGAAAGCGATCGGTGTATTTCGCCTTCAACGGGTAGAGCGCTTCAATGCACTCGAGTGCTTTCTCCCAATTACCCGGAACGCCACGAATCCGATCGTGAGTCTTGCCATAACCATCGAGCGCGATGTTGAGATAGAGATCGAGCGCAGGATTATTTCCGAGCGCGCGATCGACGACGTCGTAAACACGCGACTTGATCAGTCCGTTCGTGGGAATGATGACGCGGTTGACGCCGTTGTTCGCGACGAAGAGATCGATGATGTCGGAAAGATCGCGTCGCAGAGTCGGCTCGCCGCCGGAGAGCCAGAGATCCGTGATCGGCGGCATCGATTGTGAGACCTTTTCGATCTGCGCAAACGTCATATCGCCGGGCTGGTTCAATTCCGCGTGGTAAAAACAGGTCTGGCAAAACGCGATGCAACGTGAAGTGAAAAACAGGATCACGGTGCCGAGACGCTTTTCGCGTTTCGAGGAACGCAGCAACTGCACAAACTGAGAAGCTTTGCTGGCCATTAAGAATCGCGAGAGATAATGACAGCTTCGCGAGGTGATTTCAATTCATAGGTTATGCCGCGCCAGGTGATGCGCTGCGAGAAGCCGGCGATGATGGCGTTGTACAGATAGAGCAACTGCGCAAACGGCCAGAGGAAGATTTGGGCCACGAGATCGCCATTGGATATTTTGAGAACACGCGAAACCGCGCGAAAGCGGATGAAAGATTTTACTGCGCCGAGCGCGAAAAGGATAAGAAGAATATAAGCCACAGGTGAACGCGGATAGACACTGATCAGAATTAAACCGCCGAAGAAGGTGATCGTGAACAGAGATGAGCCGAGTAGTAACGGTAGCCAGAGATGCGAGGCGTAGACGCGCGTGATTTTGATCTGGCGTGTGGTGAATTCGAGCAGCTCTTTGAAGTCACAGTCGCCGGCGGATGCGACTAGACAATTTGGCGTGAAGTGTATCGGCAGCTTCGCTTCCTTTAGAACCCCCGTGATCGTGAAGTCGTCAGAGACTGTGCCACGCCAGCGATCGTTTACAGCAAGCTCGTTGAATGTGGTGCGATGGATTGCAGTTGAACCGCCCCAGCAAAAATTTTTAGTCGTATCGGCACCGAGGGCCGAAGCAATCGAGGCATTCCAAACGCTACGAAGACGCGAGGCAAGACCGCCGTTTTCCGGTATGAACCAGCGATATCCGGTGGAAGCTCCTAACCCTTTATCGACCAACGGCGCCACCAGCTTTTTGAGCCAGTCTCGTCCGGGCCGCGCATCAGTATCGACAAACACGAGCACTTCCGATTCAGGATCCACTTGAGTTGTCGCGATCCGCAGGTTGTGAACCTTCTGCCCGCTGTCAGTCGCGGGTCCAGCGATGACGATGCGCGTTGGCAAGGTAGCCGCAGCCGTTAGCTGTTCGACAACTTCAATCGCGGGATCGTCTGCCGCGTCAAAAACAAAAAGCACTTCGTAGCGCGCATAATCCTGCGTCAACAACGGACGCAGATTGTCGGCCAAACCGGGCTCGAGTCCGCGGCCCGGTGCAATCACTGACGCAAAAGGTTGGAAGTTGGGAAGCGGTCGACTCGTTTCGCGTCGCACATAATCCGCAAAACGAAACCCACCGAGTAAAGATTTGATTCCGATCCAGCAGGAGATCGCCGCGAGGATGTAGTAGACAACCATCAGAGTGATGGTAGTAATCTTTGGGCCAACTCAATTAAGGGCTGCGGGTAAACTCCTATCACAATCACTCCGACTACGGAAACGGCTAAAGCGACTTGCAATGCGGGCGAGAGCGCCAGCGGCTTGTTGTCGGCGATGCGATCGCCGAGATACATCACCTTAATGAAGCGCACGTAGTAGTAGAAAGAGACGACGGTATTGAGAATGGCCCACCCCGCCAACCAGTAGTACCAACTCTTACCGTCAGCAGCGCCGCGCTGGAGCAAGCCGCCAAACAGAAAATACTTACCAATGAAACCACCCGTCATCGGCAAGCCGCCGAGAGAGAGCATGAAGATCGCCATCATCGCCGCCATAAGCGGCGCTTTCTGTCCGAGGCCAGTCAGATCGTCAACGTTGTCGCCGATGATCCCACGTCGTCGCAAACTAATGATGACGCCGAAGGCGCCCATATTCATTAGTGTGTAGACGAACAGGTAAATGATGAGGCCAATCCGGCCAAACTCGTTGTCGGCTATGAGTGCGAGCAGTAGATATCCGGCGTTGGAGATCGACGAGTAAGCAAGCAGACGTTTGGAGTTTTCCTGGGTGACCGCCGCCCAGTTGCCGACCATGATCGTGATGGCAGCGACGAGGCCCAGCAGCGGCGCCCAATCCTCGCGCATGCCGCCAAGCGCTTCGCTGAATATGCGCGCGTACAAAGCGAAACTCGCGGCCTTCGAACCGGTGGAAAGAAACGCCGTGACTGACGTCGGCGCGCCTTCGTAAACATCAGGCGCCCACATGTGAAACGGCACTGCCGCGACTTTGAAGAAGAGCCCCGCGCTCAGCGCGATCATGCCGAACAGCAGGAGCGGTCTGAGATTGGCGAGCTCTCCGGATGTTACCGCTGCGCTTTTGATGTCCGGCACCAGCTTGGAAAAAGTGGTTCCAATCTCGCCGATATTCGTCGATCCGGCGATCCCGTAGATCAACGACATTCCATAAAGCAGCACGCCCGACGAAAACGCGCCGAGCAAAAAGTACTTCATCGCGGCTTCGTTCGATTTCTTCTCGCGTTTTGTAAACGCCACGAGCACGTAAAACGTGAGCGCCATCAGCTCGAGACTGATGTACATCGAGATCAGATCGTAGCCGCACGCAATGAACATCATGCCGACGGTGGCGAAAAGAATCAGCGAGTAGTACTCGCCGTGTTGTTCACCTTCGATATCGAGAAAGCGCGTCGAGATCCCGATCGCGAGCGCGGCGGAGATTAGAAAGATTGCTTTAAAGAGGAGTGCGAAGCCGTCGATGCGCACCATGCCGTAAAAGGCATCTTCCGGTAGTGTGTTGGCTAAACTGCGCCATTGGACCGCGAGTGAAATAAAAGCGAGTGCGACACCGGCGAGCGAGAAATATGCAGTGAGCTTGCTCTTGCGATAAGGCAGTATGACTTCCATGACCAGCGCCACACACGCGCACACAGTCAGGATCAACTCGGGCGCAATCAACTGTAGATCGCCGGCGCTAATAATTGAGGTGGTGTTTGCCTGCAAAAGAAACATTGGTTGGTTTTTCTTTGTGCCTTATGTGCCTTTTTGTGGCTACCTTTCTGCGCGTTCGGGCTGTGCCGGCACTGTTCCAGGAATCACGTAATCAGGTCGCACCTGTTTCACAACCGCATTCACCGGTTTCTGTATGTACTCGAGAAACGGTTTCGGATAGACGCCGATCCACAACGCGAGAATCATCAGCGGCGCCATGTATGCCCACTCGCGCGCTTTCAGATCCGGCAAGCTCTCGTTCTTCGGATTGTCTATGTTTCCGAAAAACATTCGCTGGTATAACCACAGGAAGTAACCCGCGTTGAGAATGATTCCGAGCGCGGCCCAGGCGGACCAGTACGGGTTCGCTTCAAACGCGCCGCGCAGCGCAAGGAACTCCGAGATGAACACTGCCAGCAACGGCAACCCGATCGCCGTCATCACCATGCCGAGAAAGATCGCAGCATAACCCGGCATCACGTGCGACAGCCCGCCAAACTCAGCCACGTTGCGTGTGTGTCGTCGTTCGTAAATGATTCCCACCAGCAGGAAGAGCGCGCCCGAGTAGATACCGTGATTGACCATCTGCATCACGCCGCCGTTCACGCCGTTCGGATTGAGCGCGAAGAGACCGAGCATCACCATGCCCATCGACGACACCGATGAATAAGCGACGAGCTTCTTAACGTCGCCGTCTCTTTTGACGACGAAATACATCGCGGCGAGCGCGCCGTAAATGATGCTGACGATCGCCAGAAACACGATGACGCTGCGCACTCCGAACGATCCGAAGTAACTCTGATCGCGCGAAGCCCAGGGAAACATTGGCAGGTTGAATCGATAGAAACCGTAAGTTCCGAGTTTCAGCAGGATGCCTGCAAGGATCACGGAACCCGCTGTGGGCGCTTCGACGTGCGCGTCAGGAAGCCACGTGTGAAACGGAAACATCGGCACCTTGATTGCGAAACCGAGTGCGAACGCGGCAAAGAGAAGCACTTGCAATGTGCCGGGCTGCAAGAAGGTACCCATCGCCTGCATGTAGACGATGTTGAAAGTGCCCGTGCCACCACTGATTGCAGTTTGCCAGGTGTTCCAGACGAGCTGTCCTGCTTCAGAGTTTCCTGCAAGTGTGGTGATCGCCTGCGGTGTAATCTGGCCTGTTATCGCGGGGTCCTGCGTCAGGAAGTACATCTTTAAAACACCGAGCAGCATCACCACCGAACCGACAAGCGTGTAGAGAAAGAACTTGATCGCCGCGTAGAGACGATTCTCACCACCCCAGATTCCGATCAGGAAGTACATTGGCACGAGCGAGACTTCGAAGAACAGGTAAAACAGAAACAGGTCCATCGAAGCAAACACGCCGATCACCGCGGTCTGCAACAGCAACAACAGTACGTAATATTCTTTCTCTCGTTTTTGAATGTATTCCCATGAAGACAACGCCGCGATCGCACCGAGCAGTGTCGTCAAAACGATGAGCAACACTGACACGCCGTCAACGCCCATTTGATAACGCGCGCCGATGATCGGTATCCACTGGTGGTCTTCGAGAAACTGCATTCCACCGGCGCCACGGTTGTACTTCAACAACCAGAGCGAGAGACCGAAGTCGAGCGCAAACCACGCAGTGGCAAATCTCTTGATCATGCTCGACTGGTCCTTCTTCATGAGTGCGAGAATGAGGATCGCGCCCACGGCCGGCAGCCAGGTGATAAAGGAGAGAACGTAAGAGTTAGTCATATATTTATCTGATCGCCGAAAGAATATCCCGCATAAAGAAGAGCGCGACCGCGACCATCAGTCCCAACACCATCACGAGCGCGTAGTTTTGTGTAAATCCGGTTTGCGCGGCGCGGAACAACGGCGACATCAAACGCATGATGAAAGCAGCAATCGTGTTGACGAGACCGTCTACGAAATACTTGTCGATACCGCCGACGATGCGACTAGACAGGCGGCTCAAAGTCGCGAGACCGTTCACGATGCCATCGACGATTTTTGAGTCGAAAGCATAAACAGCGCGGGCCGCATCCATCGTGCGGCGCGTGACGGCCAAACCATAGAATTCGTCGACCCAGTATT
>Ga0134124_10005038_pt1 | contig 10613 bp, 8 predicted proteins | sample KB304_FD_96880 | JGI IMG/M metagenome (GOLD analysis project Ga0134124, IMG submission 96880) | Terrestrial soil microbial communities without Nitrogen fertilizer from Kellogg Biological Station, Michigan, USA - KB3-0-4 | ecosystem: Environmental > Terrestrial > Soil > Unclassified ... | reverse complement strand
TGAACCTGGCCGTGAGCCGTCCCCGCGAGGACGAGCCCGGCCATCACCGCCGCCACGGCACTCTGCTTCAGCATCCTGCTTTCTCCTTATTTGTCCTGTTCATGTGTCTTCAGTGTTCCCTGCCCGCGTTTCGATCACGTAACGGCAGTGTTACAGAATGGTTACGATTCATCCCGCGAATCCCGGAAGCGATAGCCCACGCCTCGGACGGTGTCGATACCGGGCTCGGGCAGCTTATCCGCCGAAAATTTGGCCCGGAGGCGAGCGACGTGCACGTCCACCGTGCGCGGCTCCACGAAGCCATCCCGTCCCCAGACCAGGTCCAGGAGCTCCTCGCGCCCGAACACGCGGCCGGGCGTCGCCACGAGCACCGCGAGGAGATCGAATTCCTTGCGCGTGAGCTCGACCACACGCCCCTGCATCTTGACCTCGAAGCGATGCCGGTCGATCTCGAGCTCTCCGGCCTTCAGGTGATGCTTGGCCTCGCGCGTGTCCACGGTCGAGCCCCGCCGCAGGACGGCGCGGACCCGCGCGAGGAGCTCGCGCGGGGAGAATGGCTTGGTCACGTAGTCGTCGGCGCCCATCTCGAAGCCGAGGACCTTGTCGCCCTCCTCGACCCGGCCCGTCACCATGATGACCGGGATGGCCTGCGTCTCCCGGTCCTGCCTGAGGCGCCGGCAGATCTCCCAGCCGTTCAGATGCGGCACCATGATGTCGAGCAGGATCAGGTCGGGCCGCACCTCCTTGACCTGCCGGAGCGCGTCGGTGCCGGTCGCGGCGAGGCGGACCTCGTAGCCCTCCCGGCCGAGGTTGTAGCGGATCATCTCCGCGACGTCGGCCTCGTCCTCGACCACCAGCACCTTGCCGGGGCGCCCCAGGTCCACCATCCGGCGACTTCCCACCGTCGGATCGACCCCCGCGTGCACTCTGGTCGTCATGGGCGGATGGTGCGCCCGCGGGGTTACGGAACGATGACGCCGGAGTAAATCCTGGGTAAACGATGCTCGGCCCGGCGGGGCCCGGACGCACGAAGCCCCCGGGGGTGATCCCCGGGGGCTTAGGCGAAGACGGCGGGCGCGCCCGGAGGCGCGCCCCGGATCAGGCCCCCAGCTCGCGCGAGGTGATCTTGTACTTGAAGGTGTCGGGGTCGAGGCTGTCCTTGCGACCCTCGCCGGTCTCGGCCTGCGGGTACATGAGGAACGCCACCGCGTCCTCCTTCGAGCCCTGCAGCCGGACGTCGTGCGCGTAGTTGTAGGGCAGCCAGTTCATCTCCCACTGCCCGAAGAGCTTCGCCCGCGCCTTCCTGGTGGTCGGATCGTCGAGCGGGATGCCGCCCCGCTCCTCCAGCACCACCTTGCGCACGTCGGCGGGGTCGACCGGGATCCAGCCGTAGCTGGCCGCGTAGAACTCGGCGCGGCAGTGCTGGGCCCTGGTGATGTCGCCGCTCTTGCCGAGCGACTTGAACTCCGCCGAGTCCGCCACCCGTACCCCGTACACGTCGCGGGCCGGCAGGCCCGCCGCGCGGGCCAGGCCCACGAACAGCGCGTTGAGATCGGCGCACTTGCCGCCCAGGTTGCCGGTCTCGAGCATCGCCCGGATGTCGCCCACCCCGCAGCCGCGGACCTTCGGGTCCCGGAACGTGTTGTCCACGATCCACTCGTAGATGGCGCGCGCCTTCTCCACGTCGCCGTCCCCGCCCTTGGTGATCTGCTGCGAGGTCTTCTTGACGATGCCATCGGTGCGGACCAGCTTCGAGCCCTCGCGGTACCGGGAGAGCGTGCTCCGGTCCTCCGGCGCGGGATTGCTGCCGGGCCTCGTGACGTCGACGAAGCGGTCGCGGGTCGCGAACCGCGTGGTGACCTCGATGGCGGGGGCGGACTCACCGGCGGCCCACTCCGCGTAGAGGATGCCCGCGCCGTACTTCTCGTCGCGGTACACGCGCGCCGCCGTCGCGTTGCCGGTCCACGTCTGCCCGAGACTCTTCATGTAGTCGGTGTCGCTCTGAAGCGGCAGCGGCAGCCAGACCCGTGTGGGCCCGGTGGGGTTGGCCACCTCCGCGCGCGTGACCACCTCGAAGGCGCGCCACTTCATCTCGCCGGGCTGCGCCGCTCGGGCCGGCGCCCACCGGCCGAGGCCGGCCGTCGCCGCAAGAGCCGCTCCCGTCTTCAGAAACGCCCGTCGCTCCATGGATCCCCCTCCTTGAATTGGTCGGGCCGGACCGCTCCCGAGCGAGCGTAATGGTACGGGTTCGACCGGAAAGGTCCAATTCAAACGCCCGATCCTGCCTCTTGAATCCATAGGCCGCCTCGATGGGTCACCTGCGGGCTGCCCTGGGCGGCTGGCGGAGGCGCGGCCGGCCGTGGTACCGGTAGCCATGCCTTCCGACGGCGCCACCCCGGCCCCGATCATGACCGCGCTCCAGGCGCAGCTCGAGGCGCTTCTGGCGCGCGAGCCGGGCGTGCGCATCGGGCGCGATCCGGAGGAGCTGAGGCGGATGCGGGTCGCGGTGCGCCGGCTGCGCGCTACGCTGCGCGCCGGTCGCGAGATCCTGGGCTCACGGGTGGTCGACGGCCTCCGCCGCGAGCTCGACTGGCTCGGCGCCGCGCTCGGGGCGGTGCGGGACGTCGACCTCGTGACCAGCTACGTGGCGGCCGAGGTCGGCGAGCTCTCCGGCGCCGCGCGCAGGCCGGGCGCCCGCCTCCTGCGACGGCTCGAGATCGATCGCGCGCACGCCTGGGACCACCTGCTCGCCACCCTGGACAGCGCGCGCTACCCGCGCTTGATGAGCCGGCTCAAGACCGTCCTCGGCCGGGCCCCGCGCCGGCCGCTCGCGGTCTCGCTCCCGGAGTCCGCCGCGCTCCAGTGGAAGAAGGTCCGCCGCGCGGTGAAGCGGCTGCCCGCGCGGCCGAGCGCGGCCGAGCTGCACGAGGTGCGCGTCAAGGTGAAGCGGGCGCGCTACGCCGCGGAGCTGGCCGCCGGCGCGGTGGGGCGGCCGGCGGATCGCTTCGTGGAGCAGGCCAAGCGCGTCCAGGACATTCTTGGAGAACACCAGGACGCCGTGGTAATCGAGGAGTATCTGCACGACGTCATCGACGGCCGCGAAGGAGCGCATGCGCTCGAGCAGCAGCTCATCGGACGACAGCGGAAGCGGCGCAAGAAGATGCGCGCCGCGTTCGACCGCCGGTGGCCCAAGCTCGAGCGGCGCGGCCGCAAGGCCTGGTCGGGAGCGGCGTAGCCGATGGCGGGTCGGGCGATGACGCTCCTCCTGATCCGGCACGCCCCCGCGGTGCGCACCGGCACCGACGGCCGGCGCGACCACGACCGGCCGCTCACGAAGCGGGGGCGCGAGCGCTTCCGCCGGGCCGCGCGCGGGCTGGCCCGCATCGCCGACCGCCCGGACGTGCTGCTCACGAGCCCCCTCACCCGGGCGCGGGCCACCGGCGAGATCGCGGCCGCCGCTTTCGAGCGGATCACTCCGCGCATCGAGCCCGCGCTCGGCCAGGACGACGTCGACGTCCTGGTCACCGCGCTCAAGAAGTACCGCCCCGACGCCAGCATCGCGCTGGTCGGGCACGAGCCGACCCTGTCGGGCCTGCTCGCGCACCTGCTCGGGATGCACCAGGGCGATGGCCGCTTCGCCTTCAAGAAGGGCGGCGCGGCGCTCGTGCACCTCCCCGACGGCCCCTCCATGCCCGGACAGCTCCTCTGGTTCGTGAAGCCCAGGATCCTGAGGTCGATCGGCACGCCCTGACCGGCCTCGTGGCGCGGAAGAAGACCGTTTCCGACCTGGTCGCGATCGTCGACCTGGGCTCCACCGCCGTCCGGTTCCTGCTGGCCCAGATCCGGCCGCGCACCGGCTTCCGGGTGCTGGCCCAGGAGCGCGTGCCCACCCGCCTCGGCGGCGGCGCCCCCGGCACCCTGCCCCGCCCCGCGGTGGACCGGACCCTCCGCGCGGTCCATCGGTTCTTCTCGCGACACGCGCCGGAGAGCCGGAGCGCGCGGGTGGTGGCCATCGCCACCTCCGCGGTGCGGGACGCGCAGAACCGCGAGCGGCTGCTCGATCCTCTGCGGCGCAACGAGGGCATCGAGGTGCAGGTGCTGAGCGCGCGCGACGAGGCTCGCTTCGGGGTGATGGCGGCGCTCGACAGCCTGCCCTTCGTCAAGGGCATGGTGCTCGACCTGGGCGGCTCGAGCCTGCAGCTGAGCCGCATCCGGCACCGGCGCGTGATCTCCACCGCGAGCCTCCCGCTCGGCGCGGTGCGCACCACCAGGCGGTTCTTCCGCCACGACCCGCCCACGCCCCAGGAATTGCGGGTGCTGCGGACGGAGATCCGCGCCCGGCTCGACGCCGCGCTCCCCGCCGCGGACCGGGGCGAGATCCTGGTCGGCCTCGGCGGCACGGTGCGGACGCTGGCCAGCATCCACCTCCGCGCGAACCCGGGCGAGCGCAAGCACCGGCACGGCCTCGTGCTGAGCCAGTCCGACGTGACCGCAGTGCGAGAGCGGGTGGAGGCGCTGTCCTCGCGAGCGCGCCGGAAGATCCGCGGGCTCAAGGCCGAGCGCTCGGACATCGTGCTGGCGGGGGCGATGGTGATCGAGGACGTCATGATCGCGGGCGGGTATCTGCATCTCGTGATCTGCACCCGCGGGGTGCGCGACGGGGTCCTGCTGCACGAGGTGGCGCGGCGCCGTCGCTCGCCAACTGGCTGAAACCCTGTTAGAATTCGGGCCTCGGGTCCCCGCGGGGGCTCGTAGTGAGCCCGTGATTTGACCCCCGGCAGAGGTCCGAAGAAACTTCCGCCATGCCAGCGCCATTTCCGCCCGACGCGTTCGTCAACCGCGAGCTCTCCTGGCTCGAATTCAACCGCCGGGTGCTCGAGGAGGCCCAGGACCCCACGGTCCCGCTTCTCGAGCGGGTGAAGTTCCTGGCCATCTTCAGCTCGAACCTGGACGAGTTCTTCATGGTCCGGGTGGCGGAGCTGAAGCGGCGCATCCGGGCGGGCGACACCGGCGCCGGACCCGACGGGCTCGCCCCGAGCGCGGTCCTTTCCGCGATCGCGGAGAAGGTCCACGCGCTGGTCGCGGCGCAGCATCGCTGCTTCCTGGAGGAGCTGGGGCCCATCCTGGCCTCGGAAGGGATCCGGCTGGTCCGACCCAAGGAGGCCACCGCCGAGCAGGAGCGGTTCCTGGAGGACTACTTCCGGCGCACCCTCCTCCCGGTGCTCACCCCGCTGGCCATCGACCCCGGGCATCCTTTCCCGCACCTGGGCAACCGGGCCATGTGCCTGGTGGTCGCGGTGCGCCCGGTCGGCGCCAGCGTGCTGCCGCACGCCACGCTGACCGTGGTCCACATCCCGGGACACGTGGTGCCGCGCTTCGTGGCCCTGCCCGGCCCCGCGGGCCAGCACGCGTTCATGCTCCTGGAGGACGTCATCCGTCTTCAGCTGCCCACGCTCTACACCGGCTACGAGATCCTCTCCTGCCACGCGATCCGGGTGACGCGCGACGCGGAGATCTCGCTGCCGCGCAAGACCGCGGCCGATCTCCTCACCAGCGTGGAGGCGGGCGTGCGGGAGCGTCGCATGGGCGACGCGGTCCGCCTGCAGTACGACGCCGATCTGCCCGCCCCGCTCCTGGCCACCCTGGTCGACGAGCTGGAGCTCGCCCCCGACGACCTCTACGCGGGCACCGGCTTCACCGCTTTCTCGGACCTCTTCCATCTCTACAACGCGGTGGACCTGCCGAGGCTCAAGGACCAGCCGCTGCCTCCGCGCCCGGTCCCCGCCTTCGAGGGTGTCGCCGAGGTCTGGAGCGCCATCCGCGCGGCCGACGTGCTGGCCCACCATCCCTACCAGTCCTTCGACGCGGTCACCCGCTTCGTGAGCGACGCGGCCTCCGACCCGCGCGTGCTCGCGATCAAGATGACCCTCTACCGGGTGAGCCCCACGTCCCCGATCGCGCAGGCCCTCACCCTCGCGGCCGAGAACGGCAAGGAGGTCGCGGTGCTCGTCGAGCTGCAGGCGCGCTTCGACGAGGAGGCCAACATCCGGTGGGCGCGCGCCCTGGAGGAGGTCGGCGCCCACGTGGTCTACGGGCTGCCCGGCCACAAGACCCACTGCAAGGCGTGCCTGGTGGTACGGCAGGAGCCGGACGGCATCCGCCGCTACTGCCACCTCGCGACCGGCAACTACAACGTGCGCACCGGCGGCATCTACAGCGACTTCAGCCTGTTCACCTGCCGCGAGTCGATCGGCGAGGACGTGACCGAGCTCTTCAACATGCTGACCGGCTACACCCGGCCCCGCCGCTTCCGCCACCTGCTGATGGCCCCCACCGGCATGCGCGACGCCTTCCAGCAGCGCGTGCGCCGAGAGGCCGAGAACGCCCGCCGGGGCGAGCCGGCCCGCATCGTGGCCAAGATGAACAGCCTGGTGGACCGCACCATGATCGAGGAGCTGTACGACGCGAGCCAGGCCGGGGTGCAGATCGACCTGATCGTGCGCGGGATCTGCTGCCTCCGCCCCGGGGTGCCGGGCCTCTCGGACCACATCCGGGTGATCTCCATCGTCGACCGCTACCTCGAGCACGCCCGCGCGTTCTACTTCCACAACGGCGGCCGCTCCGAGTACTGGCTGGCCTCCGCGGACTGGATGCCCCGCAACCTCGACCACCGCGTGGAGCTGGCCTTCCCGATCCTCGATCCTCGACTGCAATCCCAGATTCGAGAGGTCCTCGAGGTCCAGCTGAGCGACACCGTGAAGGCCCGCGAGATCCAGCCCGACGGCAGCTCCCGGCGGGTGCTCGCGTCCTCCGAGGCGCCCCCGGTCCGCTCCCAGTCCCGGCTCTACGGCCTGATGGCCCCGGAGTCCCGCCCCTCGTAGCCGACCAGCCGCGCGTCGCGCAGGCCGGCCAGGCTCTCGACGTGGCTCGCCGAGCAGGGCGTGGCCCTGGTGCGGATCCGAGCTAGCCGATCGCGGCGCCCCCCAGCGGCAGCTTGTTGAGCCCGGCGAGGGCCGCGACCTTGTAGCACTCGGCCAGCGTCGGGTAGTTGAAGACGTGGTCGACGAAGTAGCGGACGGTCCCCCCGAGCGCGATCACCGCCTGGCCGATGTGGACCAGCTCGGTCGCCCCGTCGCCGATGATGTGCACGCCCAGGACCGCCCCGGTCTCGCGGTGGAAGAGGAGCTTCAGCCGGCCGATGGCGTCGCCGATGATCCCGCCGCGTGCGATCTCGCGGTAGTTGGCGATGCCGACCTCGTAGGGGACCTGGGCCGCGGTGAGCTCCTCCTCCGTGCGGCCCACGAACGACACCTCGGGGATCGTGTAGATGCCGTACGGGAAGAGCGTCGGCGCGGTCACGCTGGGCACGCCGAAGGCGCTCGCGGAGGCCACCCGCCCCTGCTCCATCGAGACCGAGGCCAGGCTCGGGAAGCCCACCACGTCGCCCGCCGCGTAGATGTGGGGCACCGCGGTACGGAACTCCCGGTCCACCGCGAGCCGGCCGCGGGTGTCGGGTCGAAGCCCCGCCGCCCCCAGGTTGAGGTGCTCGGTGTTCCCCTGCCGCCCGGCGGCGGAGAGCAGGGTGTCGGCGTGGAGCTGCTTCTGGCTCGCGAGGTGGGCGACCACCCGCCGCCCCTCGATCAACTCCACCCCCTCGACGACCTCGCCCAGGCGAAAGGTCACCCCCGCGCTCCGCATGTGGTAGACGAGGGCGTCCACGATCTCACCGTCGAGGAACTCGAGCAGCCGGTGCCGGCCGTCCACCAGCGTCACCGAGACCCCGAGGGTCGAGAACATGCACGCGTATTCCATGCCGATCACGCCGCCGCCCACCACGATCATGCTGCGCGGCACCTCGCCCAGCCGGGACAGGCCGTCGGAGTCGATCACCGCGCCGTGGTCGGTGGGCATCCCTCGCGGCCGCACCGGCGCGGTGCCGGTGGCGATCACGAACCGCTCGGCGCGGTAGAGATGGCGGCTCCCGGTCCCGGTGACCAGGATCGTGTGGGGATCCTGGAAGGCGGCCTCGCCCTCGAGCAGGTCCACGCCGTTGCGCGCGAACTGGGCGCGGTACACGTCGACCTCGCGCTGGATCACGTGGTGGCAGCGGAACATGAGGTCCTGCATGGTGACCTGCGGCTTCACCCGGTAGGAGACGCCGTAGAAGCCCCGCTGGTGCACGCCCGACAGGTAGAGCACCGCCTCTCGGAGGGTCTTGGAGGGGATGGTGCCGGTGTTCATGCACACGCCGCCCAGCATCGGCTGGCGCTCCACGATCCCCACGCGCCGGCCGAGCTTGGCGCCCTGGATGGCCGCGTGGTGACCGGCCGGTCCGCTGCCGATGACGATCAGGTCGTAGTCGCTCATGACCAGGTCATGAAATCACGGAAGGGCCATCGCACCGATGACGAACGAGCGACCGGAGGGCTGCGGTCCACTCTTACGAGGTGTAGCACCGCGGCCACCGGATCGCAACCGAGGGGCGGGACTCGTGGCCCGCCCTCAGGACGCGGGGGGCGGCTCGGCGGGCAGCGTGAAGCGGACGGTGGTGCCCTGCTCCGGGAGGCTCTCGATCTGCAGCTCCCCGCCGTGCGCCATCACCAGGTGCTTGACGATGGCGAGACCCAGGCCGGTGCCGCCCAGCTCGCGGGAGCGGGCCTTGTCGACGCGGTAGAAGCGCTCGGTGATCCGCGGCAGATCCGCGGGCGGGATGCCGATGCCGGTGTCGGCCACCGCGGTCTCCACCATGCCGGCCGCGGCCGCCCGCGCGGTCACCGTGACCGCGCCGCCCTCCGGCGTGTACTTGACCGCGTTGTCCACCAGGTTGATGAGGATCTGCGAGAGGCGATCGCGGTCCGCGAACACCGCGGGGAGGTCCGCGGGCGTGTCCGCCCCCAGCCGCACCCGCGAGCGCTCCGCGCGCGGCCCGATGATGGCGAGCACCTCGGCCACCGCCTCGTCGAGCTGCACCGCCTCGCGCCGCAGGGTCACCTTCCCGAGCTCGATGTTGGAGAGGTCGGCGAGGTCGTCGAGGAGACGTCCGAGGCGCTCGCTGTGCCGCAGCACGATCTCCAGGAAGCGCCGCGCGTTCTCCGGCTCCTCCAGCGCCCCCGAGAGCAGGGTCTCCAGATAGCCCTGGATGGCGGTGAGCGGCGTGCGCAGCTCGTGGCTCACGTTGGCCACGAACTCGGTTCGCACTCGCTCCAGCTGGCGCAGCGCGGTCACGTCGTGGAGCACCAGCACCACCCCGGGGCCGTCGGGGCCGACGGCCATCCGCACCGCGCTGATGGCGATGGCGCGGGTGACGGGGCCGGTGATCAGCACCTCGCGCCGCACCGCGCCCGCCTCGGCCCCGGAGTGGACCGCCCGGAAGATCTCGTGGAGATCCGCGTTGCGGATCACCTCCAGGAACGGCTTGCCCTCCGCGCGCAGGCCGACCAGCCCGAACATGGCCCGCGCCCGCTCGTTCGTGAGCAGGACGTGCTCCTGGCCGTCGATCGCGATGACCCCCTCGACCATCGCGTCGAGGATCGCGGTGATCTTGGACTGCTCCTGCTCCAGGTCCTGGATCTTCTCGCGCAGGCGCCCGGCCAAGACGTTGAGCGAGCGTCCGAGCGTGCCGATCTCGTCGGTGGAGCGCGTGGGCGCGCGGACCAGGAAGTTGCCCCCGCTCATCTGCCGTGCGATCGACTGCATCTCCACCACCGGCTGGGTCACCCGCCCCGCCACGAAGACGCCGATGCCGAGGGCGATGACCAGCGCGACCGCACCGCCGACCAGCATGACCCGGTGCAGCGTGGCGTAGGACTGGGTCACCGCGGACAGCGGCAGCGCCAGCCGCACCACCCCCAGCGTGCGCTCGCCGTCGCGCACCGGCACCGCCACGTAGAGCAGCGCGGCCGCCACCGTGGTGCTGGTGCGCACGTCGCGGCCCTGGCGGCCGGCCAGGGCCGCGCGCACCTCGGGCCGGCTCGCGTGGTTCTCCAGCGCGGCCAGCTCGGCCAGGCTGCGATCCGACTCCCCCACCACCCGTCCGTCGGGCGCGATGAGCGTCACCCGCGAGCCGGTGGGGCGGGCCACCCGGTTGGCGAAGTCCTGGGCGGCCGGCCCGCCCGCGAGCAGCGCGGCGCGCGCCTCCTCGTGCAGCACCGCGGCGAGCGCGGCGAGCCGGGTCTCGAGCGACTCCACCGCGAAGGCCTCCAGGGCGCGGTCGAGGTAGATGCCGGCCGCCGCGATGGAGATGGCCACGAAGCCCACCAGGGTGAGCGTCAGCTTGAGCGCGATGCTCCGCCGGATGATGCGCAGCACCGCGCCCATCAGGACGCCCCCGCCGGATCGACCTCGAACCGGTAGCCCACTCCGGTCACGGTGCCGATGCGCTGCCCCTCCGGGCCCAGCTTCTGGCGCAGGCGCCGCACGTGAACGTCGACGGTGCGCGACTCGATCTCGCCCGCCGCGCTGTAGCCCCACACGTGGCCCAGGAGGTACTCGCGCGAGAGCACGCGGCCCCGCGCCTCCGCCAGCGCGCGAAGCAGGTCGAACTCCTTCCGGGTCAGGCTGACCGGGGCCCCGTCCACCGTCACCCGGTGCCCGTAGGAGTCGATGGCGATGCG
>Ga0134124_10005037_pt1 | contig 10613 bp, 8 predicted proteins | sample KB304_FD_96880 | JGI IMG/M metagenome (GOLD analysis project Ga0134124, IMG submission 96880) | Terrestrial soil microbial communities without Nitrogen fertilizer from Kellogg Biological Station, Michigan, USA - KB3-0-4 | ecosystem: Environmental > Terrestrial > Soil > Unclassified ... | reverse complement strand
GTGTCCGTAGCAATGGCTTCGATCTCGGGCACTACGAAGTGCGGACGTTCGCGCTCGATCAGCTCACGCAGCGCTGCGCCGTCCGTCATTGCGATCACGTGCGAGCGATGCGCGACTTGGTGGCCGGGCGCATTCGGATAGCGATCGACGGCGATCACCTCCACCCCGAGGCGCTGCAGCGAAATGATGACTTCTTTGCCGAGTTCGCCGCTACCGAGCAGCATCACGCGCGTCGCCGAGGGGGACAATGGAGTGCCGATTCGCATCACCCAGGCAGTACTTCCGTTGGGCTAACCGGGCAAGAGCCAGAAACCGAGCTCCGCCGATAACGGGCGACCACAATCGTGCGCCCTCCAGCGCCGTCGCTCAACGATGTTTCAGGATGAAGAATGGGGCGCTCAAAATCCAGCGTCGCAGCTCGCAGAACGCGGTGTACACTCGATGTGCGCTGACGCGACGATGACAGGGCAGAGCGAATACCACTGCTACACCGACGGCTCATGCAAGGCGGCAGATGGGTCCCCTGGCGGCTGGGGGTTCGTGATCAAACGCGTGGGTTTTCCGCTGCTCGAGGCTTACGGCAAAGAGCACGGCACGCTGGCCAAGATCATGGAATACCGAGCGGTCGCGGAAGCGCTCGCGGCGTTGCCCGCGGGCGCCAAGGCGGTCGTCTTTTGCGACAATCGGTCGTTGGTCGAGAACCTGAGCAAACAATTGGACAATTGGGTCCGCTGTGACTTCGCCAAGGTCGATCCGCAGATCGTCGACAGCGCGCGCAAAGTCGCAGCTTGCATCAGTGGCAATCGCTTGGTCGTGCGCTTTCAGTGGCTACGCGCGCACAACGGCAACGCGGGCAACGAACGCGCGGACGAGCTGGCCGCCCAGGGCGCCCGCGAAGCCAAGGCGGAACTCGCCGCACGCAAACGCCCGCAGCGCCGCTGAGCGCGCTGGACCGCCACACAGAGCTACGCGCCGCGCTTCAACGTCCGCGCCCGCTACCCCAAATCCAACGAACGATTCGCAACATTCGGGTTGCACGATGGTCATGTCCGGTTGCCGCTAGACAAGACCACACGCAGGCTCCATCTAGCTGTACCGAACGGCCCCGCCGGGTCGCTCATCAAACCAGGAGCTAAGAATGCCTCTCGATCACTACGTTACACTCGGTCGGTCCGGCTTGCGGGTTTCTCCTCTGTGCCTCGGCGCCATGACATTCGGGGAAGACCTCGGCTGGGGCAGCAGCGTCGAAACGTCCAACGCGATCATCGATGACTACCTGGGGCGCGGGGGCAACTTCATCGACACGGCCAACGTTTACACGCACGGTCATTCCGAGAAGATCATCGGTGACCATCTGGCGAAAGATCGCGGGCGACGCGACCGCGTCGTGCTCGCAACCAAGTTCTTCGGCGGCATGTTCCCGGGCGATCCGAACAGCGGTGGCGCCAATCGCAAGGCGATCGTCACTTCTTTGGAGAACTCGCTGCGCAGACTCCAAACGGACTACATCGATCTGTATTGGATGCACGCTTGGGACGAGACCACGCCGATCGAAGAAACCATGCGCACGCTGGACGACCTCGTGGCCGCTGGCAAGCTGCGATACATCGGCTTTTCCGACACCCCCGCCTGGAAGTGCGCCGAAGCTCAGACGACCGCACGGCTCCGCGGTTGGACGCCGCTGGTCGCGTTGCAAATCGAATATTCGCTGCTCGAGCGCACGGTCGAAGGAGAGCTGGTGCCAATGGCACGCGAGCTCGGCCTGGGTATCACCCCGTGGTCGCCGCTCAAGAGCGGCATCTTGTCCGGCAAATACACGCGCGCCAATCACGGGCAACAGAAGGCGGATCGGGGCGCCTGGGCGGAAGCGAATTTGAGCGACAAAACCTACGACATCATCGACGCGCTGATCGCCGTCGCCAAAGAGGTCGACTCCACGCCGGCGCGCGTGGCTCTGGCCTGGCTCGCGCAAAAGCCGGGGGTCAGTTCGATCATCCTCGGCGCACGCAGCGCGAAGCAGCTCGACGACAACCTGGCCGCAGCCGACCTCTCGCTGAGCCCCGCGCAGGTCCAGAAGTTGGACGAGCTGTCGAAACCGTCCCTGAATTTCCCGGCGGACTTCATGGGCATCATTCCCGGCTTCGCCTACGCGGGCACGACCATCAACGGTCGTTCTGCGCCCATCTCGCCGTTCGTGCCGCAGAAAGGCGGTGTGCGTTACTGAGCTTGGAGAATTGACGACCGTTCGAATTCGAACTTGCCTTGCTGCGCGCTCGGCGGCGCCCGCTCTGCGCGCACACGCGGCGAAGGGAGCGGTTCGAATTCGAACGATCCGCGCCGAATCGGCGCGCTCTGCTTGCGCTCCGTCACAAAAAGAGCGAATCGTCTGCGGCGACGATGGCTTCGACCCTCACCTCTGCCTCACGCTCGCTGAGCCGTAACGACTATCGAACGCTGGCTTTGGCGGCACTCGGCGGTGCGCTGGAGTTTTACGACTTCGTCGTGTTCGTGTTTTTCACGAAGGCGTTGAGCGCGGTGTTCTTTCCGCCGCAGATGTCCGAGTGGCTGCGGCAGCTGCAAACCTTCGGCATTTTTGCGGCGGGCTATTTGGCGCGCCCGCTGGGTGGCATCGTGATCGCGCACTTTGGCGATCTGCTCGGCCGGAAGAAAATGTTCACGCTCAGCATTCTGCTGATGGCCGTACCCACGCTGGGCATGGGGCTCTTGCCGAGATACAGCGCGGTCGGTGCGCTGGCGCCGATCGCGCTGCTGTCATTGCGCATTTTGCAGGGCGCGGCGATCGGCGGCGAGGTGCCCGGTGCTTGGGTGTTCGTCTCCGAGCACGTGCCCGAGCGTCACACCGGATTCGCGGTGGGCACGCTCACGGCGGGGCTCACGGCGGGCATTCTGCTCGGCTCGTTGGTCGCGACCAGCGTCAACACCGCGCTTTCGCCCGATGAGGTGCTGGCATTCGGTTGGCGGATTCCGTTCCTGATTGGCGGCGGGTTCGGCTTGTTTGCCGTGTACTTGCGGCGTTTTCTGCAGGAGACCCCGGTGTTCCAGGAAATGCACGCCGCGCGAGCGCTGAGCGAGGAGCTGCCGCTCAAGCTGATCGTGCGCGGCCATTTTCCAGCGGTGCTTTTGGCGATGTCGCTCACTTGGGTCTTGTCCGCAGCGATCGTGGTCGTGATCCTGTTCACACCGACGTACTTGCAGACGGTGTTCAAGGTTGCGCCCAAAATTTCGCTGCAAGCGAACAGCGTAGCGATCGTCGGGCTGACTTGTGGCTGTGTGGTGTTCGGCTCTCTCGCCGATCGCATCGGGAGCAAGTGGGCGTTGTCTCTGGGCAGCTTGGCCTTGCTCGGTTCCAGCTCCTATTTTTACCATGCCCTGCCGCTGGAGGGCTCGCCGCTGTTCGTGGCGTACGCGGTCACCGGCTTCTTCGTGGGCAGCATCGGCGTCGTGCCGTACGTGCTGGTGCGCGCGTTCCCCGCCAAGCTCCGCTTCTCGGGATTGTCGTTTTCCTACAATGTTGCCTACGCGATTTTCGGCGGACTCACCCCGGTCGTGCTCACGCTGTGGTTGAAGAGTGACAAGCTCGCGCCGGCGCACTACGTCGCCGCGCTCGCCCTGTTCGGCTGCGCGCTCGCATTCGTGAAGCTTCCGGGAGCGCAGCGAGCCTAAAAGCCGAGACCCACACTTCTTCACAAACCACCGTAACCCGCTAGGGCAACCGCGCGGCAGAACGGCAAGACGCTTGCTCCGGCTGGCATCACGCAGCCAGGCTACGACACGGGATCGAAGCTGTGCTATCCGGGGTCGCAGCTATGCCTGATCAGCTCTCTTCGGACTTGGCTTCGCTGAAGATCGACCGCACCGTTCGACCAAAGAGGAAGAGCCCAGTTGGGTTGATCATCGGCGTGGTCCTCGCGCTCGGCGCGGCCGGGGCGGCGTACCAATATGGGCTGCCGTTTCTCGAAGCAGCGGTGTTCAAAACCGAGCTGGAGATCACGGAAGTGATCACGGTTTCTCCGGCGCAGGCTTCGGTGGAGCTCACGTCGACGGGTTACGTCGTGGCGCAGGTTTCCTCCGCGGTAGCTGCCAAGGTAGCGGGCAAGGTCAGCGTGCAGGCCGTGAAGCAAGGCGCCAAGGTCAAGGCGGGTGATTTGCTGCTCGAGATCGACACCGCCGATCAGCAGGCGGGGATCGCTTCGGCCGAGAGTCAAGTGGCGGCCGCGCGCGCGCGTGTGGCGACCGCCAAAGCCAACTTGCTCGACATCGAGCAGCAGACGCGCCGCGCGCAATCGCTGTCCGATTCCGGCATTGGTCCCAAGGGCACCGCTGAAGATCTGATTGCGCGCAGCGCCTCGTTGAAGGCGCAGGTCGCAGCCGCCGAGGCCGACGCCAGAGCGCAAGCCGCGCTCGCCTCGCAGCTGCGCGTCAACCTGACCAGTTACAAGATCGTCGCACCGATCGCGGGCACGGTCGTGAACAAGCCACCGCAGGTCGGTGAATTCATCGGCCCGCAACCCGCGGGCATCGCCATCGATATGGGCGGCGTGACGATCGCCGACTTCGGGTCGCTGATGGTCGAAACCGACGTGCCCGAGCAACGCCTGTCGCAAGTCAAAATGGGCGGACCGGCCGAGATCGTGATGGACGCGTTCCCGACCAAGCGCTACCGCGGCAAGGCCGTCGAGGTGACGCCCAAGGTGAATCGCGTCAAAGCCACCGTCACCGTCAAGGTGGCCTTCGTGGACGAGAACGAGGGCGTGCTGCCGGACATGGCCGCCCGCGTCAGCTTCCTGACCAGCGCGCTCGACAAAGAAGCGATGAAGGCGCCACCCAAGACGGTGGTGCCGGGCTCCGCGGTCGTCGAGGTGCAGGGCAGCAAAGTCGTGTATCGCGTGGAGGGCGGCGTGGTGCGCCTGACCACGGTGACGCTGGGGCCGGCCGTGGGCAGCGGTTTCGAAGTCGTGAGCGGCGTGACCTCGGGCACGCGAGTCGTGAGTAACCCGCCGCAAGGCCTGGCGGACGGGCAGAGGATCAAGGAAAGGAACGCGCGATGAGCGAGAGTAACGAGAGCAACGGCAAGAGCGACATCATTGCCTTGCGCAAGGTGGGCAAGAGTTTCTGGCGCGGGCAAGAGCGCCTGGACGTGCTGCAGGAGCTCGACCTGACGATGAAAGAAGGGTCGTTCGAAGCGCTGATGGGCCCGTCAGGCTCCGGAAAATCGACGCTGCTCAATCTGATCGCCGGCTTGGACGTGCCGACGTCGGGTTCGCTCAAGGTGGCCGGCGTCGAATTGAGTCAGATGTCGGAGAGCGCTCGCGCCGGGTTCCGCGCCGCCAACATCGGCTTCGTGTTCCAGACGTACAACTTGCTGCCGGTGCTCACGGCCATCGAGAACGTGGAATTACCGCTGCTTTTGGCCAAATTGCCGGCGGAAGAGCGGCGCAAGCGCGCGCAGACCGCGCTGCGCATCGTGGGCTTGGAAGAGCGCATGGGCCACTACCCGCGCCAACTCTCCGGCGGTCAAGAGCAACGGGTGACCATTGCGCGCGCGATCGTCAGTGACCCCAAGATCATCGTCGCGGACGAGCCGACCGGTGATTTGGATCGCGTGGCCGCGAACGACATCCTCAACTTGCTCGGCAAGCTGAACACCGAGTTCAACAAAACCATCGTCATGGTGACGCACGATCCGGCCGCGGCCGAACGCGCGTCGGTTTGCCATCACCTGGACAAGGGAGCGCTGGCCCTATGACGCTATTCAGCGTCGCCGTGCGCAACATCCGGCGCAGTAAGCTACGCACCGCGCTCACCTTGGCGGTGGTGGCCATCGCCACGCTGTTCTTCATCCTGCTGCGCACGGTCGTGTGGTCCTGGACTTCGGCGTCCGAGTTCTCCGCCAAGGATCGCATCGCCACGCGTCACAAGGTCAGCTTCGTGATGACCTTGCCCAAGCGCTACGCCGAAGAAATCGCCCAAGTTCCCGGCGTCAAGGCGGTCGCCTACGCCAACTGGTTCGGCGCCAAGAACCCGAAAGACGAGAGCGACTTCTTCGCCACCATCGCCACCGACCCCAAAGGACTGCTCGACGTCTATCACGAGATTCAAACCAGCCCCGAGCAGAAGCAGGCTTGGATCGAGAATCGCCGCGGCGCGCTGGTCGGTGACGCTTTGGCCAAGAAAGAAGGCTGGAAGGTCGGTGACAAGATCACGCTCACCGGCAGCATCTATCCGGGCGACTGGGAGTTCTTCATCTCCGGCATCTACACCACGACCACGACCAACGTGGATCGCTCCACGTTGTACTTTCACTGGGACTACATGAACGAGTCCCTGCCGGTCGGGCGCAAAGATCAAGTGGGTTGGATCCTCACCAACATCAACGATGCCGGCGCGTCCGGGCGGATCTCGAAAGAGATCGACGCCAAGTTCGACGAGCGTGATCTGCAAACGGTGACGATGAGTGAAGCGGCCCTGAACCAGTCGTTCTTGGGCATGTTTTCGGCGGTTTTGAAGGCCGTCGACATCGTTTCGATCGTGATGATCGCGATCATGGGCTTGATCGTGGGCAACACCATCGCCATGGGCGTGCGCGAACGCACGAACGAGTACGGCGTGCTGCGCGCGATCGGCTTTTTGCCCAAACACATCGCTCAGTTCGTGTTGGGCGAGGCCGCCGCCATCGGCTTCTTCGGCGGCTTGATCGGCGTGTTCTTCGGCTATCCGTTCGTCAACCTGCTAGTGGGTCGAGCGCTGGAAGAGAACATGGGCAACATGTTCCCGCAGTTCAAGGTGCAGCCGGGCATCGCCGCGCTGGGCCTCGGACTGGCGATCGTGCTGGCGGTGGTGGCAGCCATTTTGCCCGCCCGCCAAGCGGCATCATTGAAGGTCGTCGACGCGCTGCGGCGGGTCGGTTGAGGAGCTGAAGGATGATTCCCATCTCGTACAACGTGCGCAGCTTGATGGTGCGCAAGACCACGACGTTCGCCACCGCGGGCGGCATCGCGCTGGTGGTGTTCGTGCTCGCCGCGGCATTGATGCTGTCCGCTGGCGTCAAAAAGACGCTGGTCGCGGGCGGCCGCGACGACAACGCGATCGTGCTGCGCAAGGGCAGCGGCAACGAGCTCTCGAGCAGCATCGAAAACGCGACCGTGAGCCTGGTTTTGGCCGCACCCGGCGTGAAGAAGGACGAGACCGGCGCGCCGCTCGGCACCGGTGAGACGGTGGTGGTGATCGCGCAGCAAAAGCTGAGCGCCGAGCCGGGGCAGGTCTCGAACATTCTCGTCCGCGGCGTGACCGAAAACGTGTTCAAGGTGCGACCCGAGGTGCACTTGATCGCGGGGCGCGCACCCAAGCCGGGCACGGACGAGTGCTTGGTGGGCAAAGGCATCGCTGGCAACTTCCAAGGCATGAGTTTGGGTGGCAAGTTCGACCTCAAGAAGAACCGACCAGTAGAAGTGGTCGGCATCTTCGAAGCGGGCGGCTCCTCCTTCGAGTCCGAAGTCTGGGCGAACCTCGACACCGCGCGCACGTCCTTCGGGCGCGAGGGGCTAGTTTCGTCGGTGACGGTCCGGCTCGAATCGCCGGCCAAACTCGACGGCTTCAAAGCCACGGTCAGCAGCGACAAGCAGCTGCAGCTCGAGACCAAGCGCGAGACGACCTATTACGAAGAGCAATCGCAAGGCACGGCGTTGTTCATCGCCGGCATGGGTTGGGTCGTGTCGGTGTTCTGCGCGTTCGGCGCCATGCTGGGCGCGATGAACACCATGTTCGCCGCGGTCGCGCAGCGAAAGCGCGAAGTCGGCACGTTGCGCGCGCTCGGTTTCTCCAAATTCGCGATTCTGTTTTCGTTCGTCGTCGAGTCCACGTTCTTGGCCGTGGTCGGCGGGCTCGTGGGTCTGGTCGCGTCCCTCTTGCTCAGCTACGTGCGCGTCTCGATGATGAACTTCTCGACCTGGCAAGAAGTGTCGTTCTCGTTCGCGCCCAGCCCCCCACTCTTGATTGGGTCATTGGTGGCAGGCGCGCTGATGGGCATCGTGGGCGGCTTCTTGCCCGCGCTGAAGGCCGCCCGCACCTCACCCATCGAGGCGATGCGCGGCTGAGCCGCGGCGCCGCGTTCAAAGGCAAATACTGGCCAAGATGTCGGCGACGGCCGCCTTTGCGTCCGTCGCCGTCTTGACCTGGTAGTACTTCGCGTTGCCGGCACTGCCCGCATAGCTCGCCGTCAGGGTCGCGGCAGTAGCTCCCTCGCACACGAAATCCTGCAGCTTGTGCTCCAGGCTGCCGGGACCCACTGGCTGGCCGCTGCCTGCGTTCGCGAGTTGCTGCAGGTATTCCTCGTAACCTTGCTCCGGGTCGGGGCCCGACGCTGCGTTGTTGAACGCGACGTCGTCACCGACGCCAATCACGTGCGTCGTCACGCCGGCGACCTTCGCGTCTTGCAGCGCCTTCACCGTTGCGTCGAGGCCGCACGGACCGTCGAGCTTGGTGCACGTGTCCGGCATGGCCGTGGTGACCAACACCAAATGACGCGCGCCAGCCGTTTCAGGCAACGATGCGACGGCGTTCACGATGGCCTCCGGCACCGGGGCTTCTTCCTTCTGTTTGGCGGTCACGAGTGCCGCGTGGTCGGCCGCACTCTGCGTAAAAGCGTTCGACAGCGCGCTGTCGAACTGCAATCTGGGAGTGGTCATCGCCAGCTGTGGGCACGCGACCGGGAGCGCCGCCGACAGGTCGCGCGCGGCAAATAAGAACGTAACGCCGAGTGAAAGCTTGCCGCTGTATGCCTTGGCCGCGCTGCCCTCACCGACCAGCGCCGCCTGTAGGAAGCCGAAATAGCTCGCCTCTAGCGGCAGTGGCACGCCGGTCGTTTGCAACGGTTGTTCGAACATCACGCCAGAGCGTTGAATCAAGAACACGACCTCCGCGCCGCCACAGCTACCTCCGCCCTGAGTGCCACCGGCGCCACCTTGAGTACCTGCGGCCCCACCGCCGCCGCCATCGCCGAGTTTGCCGCCCACGCCCGCGTTGTTGGTGCTCCCACCGACGCCGCTGCCGCTTGCACCGCCCGCCGCCGACCTCGTGCCCGCGTTGCCCGTCGAGCCAGCGCGCTCGCCGGTGCCTGCGCTGCCCGCACTGGGCTCGCCGCTTGCCGCCCCTGCGCTGCCGTTACCACCGACACCTGCGCCCGCAGCGGCATTGCTCGCGCTGCTGGTCCCACCGCCACACGCGCCCGCGAGCGCCACGGAAAGCACACAACCCAGCCCAACCCAGCGCGTCACGAGATCCATTCAGTTACCCTAGCGGGTGACGTAGCACGCCTCGCGGCGCGCAACGGTCGCTATTTGTCGACCTTTCCGGCCCGACGTCTGCCCCGCGGGTGCCGCCGAGCTGCGGCAAAGGTACCGAGTAGCAGCAGCGCGATTACACCCTCACGCCGTCCCGACCGCTGACCTGCAGCGCATGCGCAACCAGCGCGATCGGCGGACTGCGCGGCCTGCCCGCTGCCGGCGGCATCTACGCCGTTCGCGCGACCGGCGTCGCTCGTCGAAGGAGTTCCGCCAACCACCGCTCCACCGCCAGTGGAGCTACCGCCTGTCCCTACGACGCTGCTGCCGCCGGTAGCCGTCGCGCTGCCTCCGCCCACGCTGACGCTGCCGGCCGCGCCAGGCATGCCACTGACGCCGTTTGACGGTGCCCCGCCGCCGCTTTTGCCCGCACTGCCGTTGCTACTGCCGCCGGCGCCGGCGCCGCCTGCCCCTGCGCCACTCGTCGTCGCCCCGTATTCGTACGCGCCGAGATCGGGCGCGCTACCGACGTAAGGCAACCCCACGTCGGTCCCTTTGTCGATCAGAGGACTTTGCGCTTTCAACTTCAGAAAGTCCAAATTCGGCAAGCTGCCATCTGCCTGACGCGGGCCCATGAACCCCGCGTCAGAGGTGCTGACGAAATCCGTACTCGCTTCGACGATGTTCAGATCCCAAGTATCGAACATCGAGTCGACCCCCGACATGTTCGTATTCTTGTTGGGAAAGCCGACATTGTTGCGCATTTTGTGGGCGAGCGCGCCGCTCAGCACGATCGTGGTATCCGGATCACCGGCTGGGCTAGCGAGCAAATTGTACTGAACCGCGTTCATGTACGAAGTGTTGTTCAACCAAGTGTTCCCACCCGAAGAATGATTGGCATAGAAGCCCGCAGCGCGATTCTTCCAAGCCACGTCGCGCTGCAGAATGTGACGAATGCCGGTGTCACTGCTGCCCGCTTTGAAACCATTGCCGTTGCCGGAAGAGGGCTTGCCGGCACCACCGTCGCTATAGCCGTTCTGGATCGCCCAGCTGTTTTCGATCAGCACCGGCACCTCTTGCTGGATCAGATCGTATCCGTCATCGGAATCGAGCCAGGCGCGACAGCCGCGGATGACCGTGCTGGGGCCGGTCATTTGGTAGTGCACGCCGAAGCCGTCGGCGTTTTGACCATCCCCTTGGCTGCCGTCCTTGTCATAGTTGTCGTGTGAATCGCAGTTCAGGATCAGGTGCCCGCCGTTGCCCTTGGAGATGAACAGGCCCGGGCCGAAGTTGTGATGAATGTTCAACAGCTCG
>Ga0134124_10005036_pt1 | contig 10614 bp, 9 predicted proteins | sample KB304_FD_96880 | JGI IMG/M metagenome (GOLD analysis project Ga0134124, IMG submission 96880) | Terrestrial soil microbial communities without Nitrogen fertilizer from Kellogg Biological Station, Michigan, USA - KB3-0-4 | ecosystem: Environmental > Terrestrial > Soil > Unclassified ... | reverse complement strand
GCTGTTCTACGATTTCCAGGGCGCGCGGCTGGTGCATTTCCTCGGCATGGCGGCAATCGTCGGATTCCTGACAGTTCACGTCGCGCTGGCGCTGCTGGTGCCGAAGACCATCGGCGCGATGCTCACCGGCGGCCCGTACGACAAGACGCCCGAGCCCGCCGCCGCGCCCGAACACGCCGGCTAGAAGGATCACCGCATGTCGATCCGGACTCCCTCGCCGTCGATCTTCCGCCCCAAGGGCGGCATCGACAAATCTATCGTCGACGCCAACAAAGAGCTGCTGAGCGACATTGACCGCCGCAAGCTGTTGCGCGGCGCCGCGAGCCTCGGCGCTCTCGCCATGCTCACCGGCTGCGACGTCACCAAGCAAACCCCGGTGCAGGCGGTGCTCAAGGCGTCGGACGCCTTCAACGACCGAGTCCAGCAGCTTCTGTTTCGGCCGAATCATCTCGCCCCGACCTATTCGGAAAAGGACGTGGTGAAGCCGCCGCGTTTCAACGCTTTCTACGAGATCGAGGACGTCAAGCCGGTCGACGTGAAGAACTGGAAGCTCGAGCTCGCCGGCCGCATCGATAACAAGGCCTCGTGGACGGCACAGCAGATCGGCGGCCTGCCCGAGCAGGAGTGGATCGTCCGCCACATCTGCGTGGAAGGCTGGGATTACATCGGCCAATGGTCCGGCGTGAACCTCAAGGAATTCCTGATGCGCATCGGAGCTGACACCAAGGCCAAATACGTCGCCTTCAAGTGCGCCGACGACTACACCGGCTCCATCGACATGGCGACGGCGCTGCACCCGCAGACCATCCTCGCCACCAAATACGCACGCGAGCCGATCACCGACCCGTTCGGCTTCCCGCTGCGGCTGCGCACCGCGACCAAACTCGGTTTCAAGAATCCGAAGTGGATCACCGCCATCGAGGTGACCAACACCTATCCCGGCGGTTACTGGGAAGACCGCGGCTTCAACTGGTTCAGCGGGATTTGACGATCTCGTAGAGGCGCCAGGCGCCCTCTTTCCGATCGATTAGACGGAAGCCGGCATTCGACGCGAACGGATCGTTGGCCCAGGCGCCGTCCTGCGCCGTCAACAGCAACAGACGGCACTGATAGAGCGGTCCGAGTTGCGCCAGATCGTCCGCGCTTCCCCTGCCGGCAAAAATACGGATGAATTGCGCATCGACCGTGTTGCGCCGCGCGTCCGACAGCGCCGTGAACGGACCGGCAAAGCCCGCGCCGGCGTAGCAGGAGCGGCGATTAGACAGCAGCGCCCAGGAGATGTTGATCGTCCACGGCACCATGTCGTCGAGGAACAGCGGGTTGTTGGCGATGCGATCCTGCGGGCCGGAATGCGCGCGCACCGCCTGCCACATCGCCGGTGTCTCGGCGAACAGCTTCGACGACGGCTCCGGCACGACCACGATGTCGCGATACATCTGATGCAGCCCGTCGGGCACCGCGACGATGACCATCACGAGCGCCGCGACCGCCGCCTGCGACAGCGGCCAGCGCATGAGCCGCGTCAGGCCGACCGCGGCGAAGACAACCATCAGCATTGCCGGCGCCAGCGCCGCACGCCAGCCGAGGTCGTTGTTGCTGAAATAAACGCTCGCCAGCATCCAACTCACACAGAGCCCGGCGAGCGTGAGCAGCGCGAAGGCGCGCAACACCGGCACGCGCTCGTCGGCGCCGGTGCGCTCGCGCAGCATTGCGACTATTGTCGCCGTACCGGTGATGTAGGTCGCCGGCCATTCGATGAGCAGGAACACCAGCCAGAACGCCGGCACATCGAGAATGCGGCGAATACCGGCGGGCAACGCAGGGCCGAGCGCCTCGAGCGGCGTCAGCGCGATGGGCGAGCCGCCCTGCCGCAACAGGGTCGAGACATACTGGTCGTAGATCATCGGCCCGGCGACAATAAGGGCCAGCACGCCTCCGGCCGCAAGCCAGAGCACGAAGCGCAGACGCTGCGCCTTCGCCATCGGCAGCAGCAGCACGACGGCGATGGCGACGGCGGCTATCGGCATCACGATGGCGCCGATCCAGGTCGAGCTTTCGAACGAGGCGACCAGCGTCAAGGAGAAGAGAATGAGCGTCAGCACGCGCGGGCGCTGGGCCAGGCGCACGAGCAAATACGTTGCGAGCACCGCGGCGATGGCGCCCGCCAGATGCTGCGGCGCCCAGGTCGATTGGAATTGCCAGCTTCCAAAGCCGGTCTGCCAGCCAATCCAGTCCGCCGCGCGCTCCTCACCCAGGATGTTCGCTGCGACCGGGCGCAGCGAGCCCGTGGCCGCCAGCAGCACCGCCCAGAGCGCCGCCGACTGGCGGCCGCTGAGCCAGATGGCAAGGCCGATCATCAGCGCCAGCGCGGCGAAGGCGGTGAAGGCCGATAAGCCAGCATCAGCTTCCCAACCGCTGGCACCGGCGAGCACGGCGATCTCCGCCGCGCTGAAGTGCCAGAGGTAATAGTAGGTCAGGCGATACGGCAGGCTGGCCTCGCCGTAGAACGGATTGCCGGACGGCACGCCGTTGCGCGCCATCTCGTCGACCATGGCTACTTTGGCGTGGTCGAAAATCTGCGGCGCCAGCGCGACGCCCGCGTCGGAAAACTTCGGCAGCACCGCCGACATCATGGCGAGCGCCATCAGCGCGGCGACAAAGAGCGCGGCAAGCGCGAGGGCCGAGGGGGACGCCGGACGTTCCTGGTCGCGCCACAAGGCCACGGCGGCGGCGAGCACGGCGATGAGAGCGAGTACCACGAGGGTCGCGCGCGTCATGCCGGTGAGCGAGAGCAGCGGCAGCATCACCGCGCTGTGCGCTGCCCAGCCGAGCGCCGGCGCCAGGGCCCAGGCAATCGGGCGCGGCGCCACGCGTGCGGCAAGCGGCAGGCCGATAGCCGTCCACAGCACGGTCGCCAGCGCGGCGCAGATCAGAGCGTTGACGGTTGCAGCCATGGTCGCGCCAGCCATAGCATGTCCGGATGACAGACGACCAATCGTCCGACACTCCGCTGTGGGCCTTTTCGCTCGCCGTCTACGCCAGCGACGGCGTCGCCGACGAATGCCTCGCGTTGCAGGACGCCTGCGGCCTCGACGTCAATCTGCTGCTCGCCGCTGCCTATCTCGGCGCGGTCGAAGGCATGCGGCTCGATGCCGCGGACATCGCAGCGATGGGTGCCGCGGTCGCCGATTGGCATGCCAACATCGTGCGTCCGTTGCGGCAGGCGCGCCGCGCGCTCAAGGGCAAAAACGCCGAGCCGTTGCGTACGCAAGTGAAGGCGAGCGAACTCGAAGCGGAAAAGATCGAGCAGACCGTGCTGTGGCACTGGTCGCGGCAGGCGCTAGCCGGGCGGTCGCGCGCGGTGGAGGCGCTTAAGGAGAATGTGCGGGCGACGCTCGCGTTCTACGGAGCGGAGGGCAAAGCCGTTCCGAATTTGCTCGCCGCCGCCGCTGGCTATTAATGCCGTCATTGCGAGGAGCGTAAGCGACGAAGCAATCCAGTCAGCATCTGTAGCTCTGGATTGCTTTCCCCTCGCTACGCTCGGGGTCGCAATGACGATTCATCCCTTGCCGTTACCGTCCTTATCCGGGCGGAATTTGGTCTCCGGCTTAATGCCCTTGCGGCGCTGCTTTTCGCTGATTTTACCGTTGTCGAGATAGCGTCCCTGCGCCGCGCGCTTGGCCGCCTCGTCCCATTGCGGCAGCCAATCGCCGAGCGAGTAGCCGAACCAGGGCGCCTGCGGCCGCAACGGTCCGAGGTCGAGCTCCTGCCACAACGCCTTGGCGCGCTCCATGTATTCCTGCTTGGGCAGCGCCAAAGGCGGCATATCGCCCTTCATGGTGGCGTCCATCAGCAGCGTCGAGTCTTCTTCCTGGTCGTGCTCGCGCTTGGGCCCGTGGCCCTGCCCGCGATGCGCCACAAGCTGCACGTCCTCGACCGGGTTCATGCGGTAAGCCATCGCCCACAACAGCCCGTCGGCATTGTCGACGTCGATGTCCTCGTTCACCGCGATGCAGATCTTGCCGCAATCGCCTTTGAAGAAGGCGGCGCCGTTGAGCGCGCGCCACACTTCGGTGCGCGAGGTGCCCTTCTCCATGGTGATGACGGTGACGCGCAACAGCCCAGTGAGCGGCTCGTGCAATTGCACTTTCTTGACGCCGCGAATGCCCAGCGTGTTGCGCAGGTGCGAGGTGAACAGCGGCTCGTAGGCGACACGCTTGATCACGCTCGATTCCGATGGCGCCACCTGGCTGATGTAGGACGGGATGATCGGCTTTTTGCGATGCGTGATCGCGGTCACCCGCATCGGCATGTTGAACTCTTCCAGCGCGACATGGCCGTGGCTTTCGCCGAACGGCGCCTCCGGCTCGAGATATTCGGTATCGATCAGCCCTTCGATCACCAGTTCGGATTCCGCCGGCACCGTGAGATCGACGGTGCGCGCGCGCACGATATTAATCGGGCCGCCGGCCAGTCCGCCGGCGACGGTGAGCTCGTCAACGCCGATCGGCAGCTTCTGCGGTCCCATAAAGGCGACGTAAGGCGGGCAGCCGAGCACGATGGCGCAGGGCATCGGCTGGCCGCGCTTCTGGTACTTGAGGTAATGCTGATAGCCGCCGGCGCCGCCGACGCGGGTCGCCATGCGCACCACCAGCCGGTCGGGCGCCTTCAGCGCGGCGCGATAGGTGCCCATGTTCTGCACGCCGGTGTCGGGATCGCGCGTGATGACGTTGGTGGCGGTCAAGGTGGGGGCCGAGTCGAAGCCGGGCGTCGAGATCGGGATCGGCAGCCGGTCGAGACCGTTGCCCTCGCCTTTCAGCGCGTCGCCTTCGTGCACCACTTCGTGGCAGACCGCCTCGTTGACCAGCCGCGGCTCGATGGGATTGGCGATTGCCGCATCCCACTTCGCCTGGATGTCGGCGAGCGGCGCGCGCATGCCGACGCTATAGACGTCCGGATTCGCAGCCATGGCGCCGACCACGACCGGGATGTCGTATTTGCGGCCGAGGCCGTCCTTAATGTTGGTGAACAGGAAGGCCTTGCGCTGCGACTGCTCGATGCCGCCGACGAACTGCCAGCGCACCAGCGGGTGCATCTCGGCGTCCTTGTCGACGGCGACGTCGATGCGATGCAGCAGGCCGCGCTTCTCCAGCTCGTCGATGTGTTCGTGCAGGTCGGGATAGGTGCGTGGGGCGGCGGTCATTGCGTGCCAGTTACCAGTGGAAGACCACTGGTATAGGCAATTTCGCTATGCAATAGAAGCCCTTAGCGCGCCTGCCAGGAGGCCTCGGCCAGCCCGACCAGGGCCTTGGCGTTGGGGCAATAGCTTTCCCAAACCGGATCGTTCGGATCGCGCTTCAAGTCGCCGGCGCAGGCCTCGCGATAACCGCACTCCGTGCATTGGCGCATGATCTCGTGCAGCGCGGCGCCGCCGTGCTCCAGCGTCCCCAGATCGAGGCCGAGCATTTCGACCCGGCAGCCCAAGAGCTCGTCGTGGTCTTCCCGCTTCTGGATCGTCATCCATCCCTCCTGCGGTCTTCGTCTCCGTCCAACTCGCACGCGTCTCATCGCTAACGCTCAGATCTCCTCCGGCACCATCTTGATGGCGCCGCACGGGCACTCCTGCGCGCAGACGCCGCAGCCCTTGCAGTAGTCGTAGTTGAACTTGAAGCGGTCGCCGGGGCCGAGCTTGATCACGGCATTGTCCGGACAGACGCCGTAGCAGTTATCGCATTCAAAGCAATTGCCGCAGGACAGGCAGCGGCGCGCTTCGTACAGCGCGTTGGTCTCGTCGAGCCCGCCCTGGATTTCCTCGAAGGTGTCGATGCGGCGCGCGGTCTCCAGCATCGGCCGCACCGTCTTGGGCGCGTCGGCGTAGTACCACTCGTTCATCTTGTCGATGGACGCGAGTTCGTGCTTCTCCGGCGCCTGGTAGGTGTCGCCGTGCAACCAAGCATCGATGTGGCGCGCGGCTTTCTTACCGTGGCCAACCGCAACGGTGACGGTGCGCTCCGACGGCACCATGTCGCCGCCGGCGAAGACGCCGGCATAGCCGGTCATCATGTTGGGCGCGACCTTGACGACGCCGTCCTTGATCTCCAGCCCCGGCACGCCGTCGAGCAGCGACAGATCGACGTCCTGCCCGAGCGCCAGCACCAGCGAGTCGGCCTCCAGCGTCTCAAATTCGCCGGTCGGCTGCGGGAAGCCCTTCTCGTCGAGCTTCATCTTCTCGACCGTGAGCACGCCCTCGTCCACCCGTTTGATGGTCGAGAGCCACTTCATCATGATGCCTTCCTGCAACGCCTCTTCGACCTCGAAGTCGTGCGCCGGCATGCGATCGCGCGTGCGGCGGTAGACGATAATGGCTTCGGTGGCGCCGAGCCGGCGCGCGGTGCGCGCGGCGTCGATGGCGGTGTTGCCGCCGCCGTAGACCACGACGCGGCGGCCGAGCAGCGGCTTGTCCTCGCCTTCCATCGAACGCAGCAGCGAGACGGCGTCGAGCACTTTCGAGGCCGCGCCGGCGGGAATGAAGGCGCGCTTGCCGATATGGGCGCCGACCGCGAGGAAGGCGGCATCGAATTTGCCGGCCTTCATGCTGTCGACGATGTTATCGACCTTGGCATTGAGCGTGAGCGTGACGCCCATGTCGAGGATGCGCTTGACCTCGGCGTCCAGGATGTCGCGCGGCAGCCGGTATTTCGGAATGCCGAAGCGCATCATGCCACCGGCAAAGGGACCGGCTTCGTGAATTTCGACCGTGTGGCCCATGCGGCGCAGGTGATAGGCGGCCGACAGTCCGGACGGACCGGCGCCGACAACCAGCACGCGCTTGCCGGTCTCGCTCTGCGGCCCTGCGAAGGCCCAGCCCTTGGCGATCGCGGTATCGCCGAGGAAACGCTCGACCGAATTGATGCCGACCGCCTCGTCGATCTGCGCGCGATTGCAGGCGCCTTCGCACGGGTGGTAGCAAACGCGGCCCATGATCGCGGGCAGCGGGTTGTTCTCGGTCAGCGAGCGCCAGGCTTTTTCGTAGTCGCCGGACTCAGCGTGGAACAGCCACGCCTGGATGTTTTCGCCGGCGGGGCACGCATTGTTGCAGGGCGGGAGGCGGTCGACATAGACCGGCTTCTCGGTGCGCCACGAGCCTGTGAGATTGTTGAGGCTCGTGCCGACGTCGAGGCTGATGCCAAACGGATGTTCCATCAGGCATCTCCCTCGCGCTCAAGCAAATTGTATTCGTCGATATTGCGGTCGGCGATCGCCTGCAGCCGCTTCAGGCGGCCGCGGCCTTCGTCCGACGCGAACAGATGCGCGAAGCGGCGCTGCGGCTTGAGATAATCCTCGACCGGCACCTGCCGGCGGATCTTGCGGCTGCCGGTGACGAAGCCGTGCTCGGCCTCGTAAACCGGAAACAGCCCGCATTCGACCGCAAGGCGCGCCAGGCGGATCGTGTCCTGCGACACCGAGCCCCAGCCGAGCGGGCACGGCACATGGATGTGCAGATAACGCGCGCCGTGGATGCTCATCGCCTTCACCACCTTGCGCTCGAGATCGTGCAGATCGGCGACGGTGGCGGTGGCGACGTAAGGGATTCCGTGCGCGACGGCGATGCGCGGCAGGCTTTTGCCGGTACCAAAGACGTTGCCCGGCTCCGGCCCTTCGGCCGGCGTCGTCGCGGTGCGCGCGGCCGGCGGCGTCGCGGACGAGCGCTGCACGCCGGTGTTCATGTAGGCTTCGTTGTCGTAGCAGATGTAGAGCACGTCATCGTTGCGCTCGAACATGCCGGATAGGCAGCCGAAGCCGATGTCGGTGGTGCCGCCGTCGCCGCCCTGCGCGATGGCGCGCACCTGCGGCTTGCCTTTGGCGCGCATCGCGGCGGCGACGCCGGTCGCCACCGCGGCGGCGTTGCCGAACAGCGAATGGATCCATGGAATCTGCCAGGACGTTTCCGGATAAGGCGTGGTGAAAACTTCCAGGCAGCCGGTCGCATTGACCGCGATAATGTTGCCGCCGGTCGCGCGCAGCGCGGTGTCGAGCGCATAGCGCGCGCCGAGCGCCTCGCCGCAGCCCTGGCAGGCGCGGTGCCCGCAGGTCAGCGCGTTGGAGCGGTCGATCGAAGCCTGCACCGAGCGGTCGGACTCGGAGACGAGGCGATTGCCGACGGTGAAGGTGCCCTTCTGGTAGAAGCGCAGCTTCTGGGTCGCGGCCGTGGCGGTCGTGTCGTCCATGGCTGTCCCCTATTCCGCCGCCGGCAGATGCGCCGGCTCGCTGCCGCTCAGGCGGCGCAGGATGTTTTCCGCGGTCGGTCCGGAGCGGCGGACCTTGCGCACGTGATGCAGTTCCTTGGCGATGATCTCCTCGTTGAGGTCGAGGAAGTGCGTGCCTTCCCACGGCTGCACCAGCGCGCGTCGGAACAGCTTATGCAGCGAGGGCCGCGTGATCGGCCGGCCGCCGAGGCCGGCGACGCAGGAGTGCACCTGCGGCGCGCCGGCGACGTTGCGCAGCGCAAGACCGACGTGCAGCGCGAGCTGTCCGCCCATGCCGACGGCGAGGCTCTTTTCGACGACGACGACATTCTTGCGGCCCACCAGCACTTTGCGCAGCTGCTCGATGGGGAACGGACGGAAGGAAACCAACGTAACGAGGCCGATGCGGATGCCATCGGCACGCATCTCGTCGATGACGTCCTTGATGGTGCCGTTGACCGAGCCCATGGCGACGACCAGCAGTTCAGCGTCGTCCGCGCGGTAAGTGCGCAGCAGGCCGCCGGAGTCGCGGCCGAACTGGGCTTTGAATTCGCCGGCGAGATCGCCGATCAGGCGCAGCGCCAGATTCTGCTTGTAATGCTGCAGGAAGCGCACTTCGGTGAAGGCGTCGGGCCCGACCATGGCGCCGATGGAAATCGGATCGGTCGGGTCGAGCACCTGCACCGGATCGTAAGATGGCAGGTAGGCGTCGACCGCCTCCTGCGAGGGGATATCGACGCGCTCGACGGCGTGCGTGAGGATGAAGCCGTCGACGCAGACCATGATCGGCATCGACAGTTCTTCGGCGAGCTTGAAGGCCTGGATGTGCAGATCCGCGGCTTCCTGGTTGGTTTCGGCGAAAAGCTGCATCCAGCCGGCGTCCGCCATCGACATCGCGTCGGAGTGGTCATTCCAGATGTTGATGGGCGCGCCGATGGCGCGGTTGCCGACCGTCATTACGATGGGAAGTCCGAGGCCGGAGGCGTTGTAGACCGCTTCCGCCATATACAAGAGGCCCTGGCTTGCGGTCGCCGTATAGGCGCGGGCGCCGGCGGCCGAAGCGCCGATGGCGACCGACAGTGCGGCGAATTCCGATTCGACGTTGATGAACTCGCAGCCTTTCAACTCGCCCGACTTCACCATCTCGCCGAGGCCTTCGACGATGTGAGTCTGCGGCGTGATCGGATAGGCGCAGATCACCTCGGGCCGGCATAGCCCGATCGCCTCCGCCATCGCGCGTGAACCTTCGATCTGCTTCAGCATGCGGATGAACCTTTAAGCGGCGGCTTGCGCGTTGACGGCGTCATAGGCCGCGGTGGCGGCGGCGATGTTGGCGAGCGCGATTTTTTCCGCCGGGAACGCGTCGTGGATCGCCGCGACAACCGACTTGAGCTGCACGACGCCGGTGAGCGCGGCAAAGGCGCCGAGCAGCGCGGCGTTGGGCAGCGGCCGGCCGATATATTTCATCGCAAAGTCGGTGGCCGGCACGGTGAGCACATGGCCGGCGGGAAGCTCTTTCACGATCTTGTCGAGGTGGAGTTCGTGCAGCGGGCGGTTGCTGTTGACCAGCAGATAGCCGGTGCGCTTGAGGCCCTGGCAGACGTCGATCGCCTTGAACAACGTTGGGTCCTGCACGATGAGTGCATCGGGCTCCATGATCGGTTCGCGCAGGCGGATTTCCTTGTCGTCGATGCGGCAGAAGGCGACCACCGGCGCACCCTTGCGCTCCGAGCCGAAGCTGGGGAAGGCCTGCGCGTGACGGTTTTCCAGGAATGCAGCGACGGAGAGGACTTCCGATGCCGTCACCACACCCTGACCGCCGCGGCCATGGAAACGCACCTGAAACATCGGCCAGTCCTTACGTGACGTTGCGGCCGGGATCGGTCGCTCGTGTGCGTACAGTGGTAGGATGAAGGGCAGACCCTGCCTTGAGATGGATCAAGGGGAACCGGCCGAAACACCTCCGGCATTCCACGTAAGCGACGGGCGTTGCAGACACATTTCGCAAAACGAAACGGCCGGGCGTTGGCCCGGCCGTTGCAGTTGTTACTAACGAGTTCCGTTCGCTCACATTCCCTTGACGATGCTTTCGGTCATTTTCTTGGCGTCGCCCAAGAGCATCATGGTGTTGTCGCGATAGAACAGCGGGTTGTCGATGCCGGCGTAGCCGGAGGCGAGCGAGCGCTTGATGAACATCACCGTGCCCGCCTTCCACACCTGCAGCACCGGCATGCCGTAGATCGGCGAGGTCTTGTCGTCTTCCGCCGCCGGGTTGGTCACGTCGTTGGCGCCGATCACGAAGGCGATGTCGGCCTGCGCGAACTCCGAGTTGATGTCTTCCAGCTCGAACACCTCGTCGTAGGGAACG
>Ga0134124_10005032_pt1 | contig 10615 bp, 28 predicted proteins | sample KB304_FD_96880 | JGI IMG/M metagenome (GOLD analysis project Ga0134124, IMG submission 96880) | Terrestrial soil microbial communities without Nitrogen fertilizer from Kellogg Biological Station, Michigan, USA - KB3-0-4 | ecosystem: Environmental > Terrestrial > Soil > Unclassified ... | reverse complement strand
TAGATAGACGTAGTGAGTTGTAGTGTCGAGAGCGTGATCAACGAACCGGAGCCCGCGGGCGTCGCCATCGACGGGCCAGAGATCCGCCGGCGACGGAAGCGGCACGGATGGACCGTCACAGAGCTTGCTGCCAGGGCAAACATCAGCCAGCAGTACATGAGTTTCATCGAACGTGGCGACCGCAGGACGGTCAGCCCGAAGGTGTTCAACCAGATCTGCACCGCGTTCGGCCTTGCTGACGATGACGACGAGAGTCGTAGTGAGCTGTTGCGAGAGGACGCGGCATGACCGAGTGGATGACGCCCCTGCAGGTCGCCAAGAAGACCGGCCGCAGCGTGAATCGGATCCGGCTGGCCCTTGAGTGCGGCGAGCTGCACGGCCACCAGCGCGTCAGGGGTGGCCGGTGGATGGTCGACCCGGCGTGTGTTGACCCGTGGCTGGTCGGTCTGGACTCAAAGACGGCGTGCTGCTGTCGGAACCTTCGGGTCGCCGCGAGGAGGTCCGCGTGAACGACCTGGCGCGCGAGTTCGAGGAGATGCGCTCAGCGGCGTACGCCCAAGAGGCCACCCGCCGTCGTGAGGACGAAGACCGTCAGCGCAAGTTGGTCGGCGACCAGTACGAGCGTCGCGAGGAACTGCTCACCCAACTTCGCCCGCTGCGACTGGGTGAGTACAACGCCTGGCTGACTGGTTTCATGCTGGCCGGCGGCCGGCCGACCCACTTCTACAACTACCCGACCCCGCTGAGCGAATGGTTCACCGCGGTATCGGATGTGGCCTTGGCGCCGCTGTACGGCTCGTTCGCGCTGGAGATCGTCGTTCCGGCTGGCGTGCGCGACCTGGGCGGGGACACAGGCCACACCAGCCTGTTCATCACCACCAGTGACGGCGAGTTCCTGGGCCGGCGATTCCGTGACACCGGTCCGCAGACGCAGCTGTCGTTCGTGCCGGTCTACACCGACACGGAGGTGCTGGCATGACCGACCTGACCTCGGCGGGCTCCCCGTTCGACCCCACGCCTTAGCCACACAAACAAAGCGGGCTACCGCTCCACAGCCAGAGCAACGGCAGCCCGCAGGTATCAACCCAAGGAGATTGTGACATGAAGGTCCGCTTGACGATGACCGGCACGACACCGTTGCTGCTGCACAACGTCCAGCTCGCGTCGCCACTGAACCCGTTCGCGAAGAAGTTGAAGGCGTTGAACTCCAAGCGGAACAAGACGGACGAGGACCGTCTGGAGGTCGCTCGCGTGGAGTGGGAGGCGTCCTGGTACTGGGACGAGGAGCAGGGCCCGGTCCTCCCGACGGCGAATATCCGACGCTGCCTGATCGATGGCGCTCGGCTGACGAAGTCCGGCAAGAAGGTCGAGCGTGGCGTGACGCCGTTGGACTACCAGGTGGCCCTGAACTACAGCGGCCCGCGTGATCTGGACGCGTTGTGGGGCAAGGGCGTGGACGGCAGCCCGTATGTGGATCTCCGCCCGGTCGTGGTGATGCGCAGCAAGGTGGACCGGTGTCGCCCGAAGCTGGGTAGCGGCTGGTCGTGCGTGTCGGACTGGTTGGTTGACACGACGGTGATCGAGGCGGACGAGTTCGAGTCCATTGCGGACACGGCGGGCGCGACTCAGGGGGTGGGTGACTTCCGGCTGTCCTTCGGCCGTTTTGAAGCGACAGTCCAGGAGATCTAGGCGCGGCGGGGCAGGGCGCGGCGGGGCACGGTTCGGCTTGGCGCGGCAAGGCGCGGCGGGGCAATGCAGGGCATGGCAAGGGAGAACGGATGGGCGGCTGGCAGACACCGGAGTTCGAGTCTCCGGCGTCCACGCACGGCGAGGCGGTGCAAGGCGAGGCGTGGTTGGGCGGTGCAAGGCAAGGACGGGCGACCGGCAGACACCAAGGTTCGAGTCCTTGGCGTCCACGGCGCACAGCGCCACGTGGCTGGGCATGGCACCGGCAGTGCTGGGTCCGGCAGGGCTCGGATGGGCGCGGCATGGCTCGGCCTGGCTTGGCAGGGAATTTTGGCAGTGCATGGCTAGGCGCGGTGCGGCTCGGCCGGGCAGGGATCTTCAGGAGGCGTGATGTTTACCAGTGACAACCCGCAATGGAGGCGCGTCTACGCGCTTCTGTCCGTGACCGCCGTTGACCATGTGGTCACCTATGACGAGTTCGACAGCGCGTTCGGGTTTGACTGGCGCGCCGCTGGCCGACCCGGCTACGCGAAGGCCGTCAAGGTCCTCGAACGGGACGACTCGCGCACGACCGAGTGCGAGCCGAACAAGGGCTACCGCATCGTCCGGGCCGAGGAGCACGAGCGGCTGGCGCGCCGCCACCAGAAGAAAGCGCGCCGACAGGTAGGCAAGGCCAAGGGCAAGGTGACCTCTGCCGACCGATCCCAGTTGACGAACGACCAGGCCCAACGCCTGGACGACCTGGAAGCGAACTTGGCACATCAAGCGTCGATCCTGCGGCGCACGAGCCGGCGGGTTGAAGAAGTGGACCAGGCGCGGAAGCAGGACACCCGACGCACGCAGGAAGACCTCGCAAACCTGACCGCCGCTGTCGACCGTCTTCAGGCTCGGATCGATGCCAGAGAGTCGAAGGCGGCGTCATGACCCCCGCCGAGCTCGCTGCTCTCGTGGACCGTCAGCCGCGGATCCCAGAGCAGGACATGTTCACCCGGGCCGAGCTGTTCCTCTGCCGGCTCTACCACCCCAAGGCGCGTCGTAAGCACGCCTGACCCCCAACACGGGGCGGCCCCGATGGGGAAAGCACCGGGACCGCCGAGTGATCACAGGAGACAAGGACTCCCATGACCAAGGACATCGTACTGGTCGGCGCGTCGCTGACCCATGACTGGACGAATCTCACTGGCCCCGGGCTGGCGTCGTGTACGAAGTGCCCGACCAAGGCGTCCCACAACTCGTTGCGGCGCGGCATGGTGCCGGTGTGTTCGCCTGAGGTGCATTGCACGTTGGGGTGGCACGAGATCGTGTTGGACCCGGATCAGGGTCTTCACGCGTCGTGCATGTTCTGCGACGAGGTCTTCCGCCCGACGGGTGCCGAGGGTGGTGTGTCGTCGTGACCCGCCACTGGGTGGAGGCGTACGTCGACCGCGACCAGGTCTCGTTCCGGCTCATCTGCGAGGACGTGGCGACGTGCGAGGACACCGTCGAGGAAGACCGCGGAGCGTACTGCGCGGTGATGGAGTGGTTCAGCGCCGACGGTGCGTACCTGCTCTCATTCCCCGACGGCCGCAATGACGTGTTCGGTCGCGTCGAGGTGGACACGAAGTGGACCGGCTATGGCGAGGATGCGGAGCTAGAGCTTGTCCCGCCGGGTGGTGTGTCATGACCGCCGCGACTGTCCACACGCACGAGCGTAACGACGTCGTGGACACACACCCGCACTTGTCGCACGCGCTGCACATCACCATGGACTTGCCGCTCGCCGGCTGGATCTTGCTGCGATGGGCGTCCCGTCTGACGTGGAGTGCGTTGCGTTGCGTAGGGCGGTTCTTCAAGTGCCTAGTGGGCTCTGTCGTGGACTTCGTTGAGGCGCACTTGGAGGCGGTGGTCGCTTCGTTGGCCACGGCTGTCGGGTTGTCGCTCGTGACCGGGATCGCGGTGTGGATGACGTTGGCGGGCCTGCACTTCTGGCCGTTGGGTGTCGTGATGTTCGGCGGCGGCGGGTTCATCGTCGCGGTCGGGTTGTGGATCGGAGGTAGGAAGTGATCGCGGTGCAGTCGAACTGGGACGGCCATGAGTTCGACCCGGCTGGGGTGAGTCTCACTCCGGGCAAGGACGAGGGGTGTCAGTACTGCGGCGACCCTGTGAAGGCGCCGACGACGGTGGTGTTCGGGCAGCCGATGGCGGATGTGGTCACGGTGGTGGACGCGGCTGGGGTTCGGGTGTGTGGGGACTGTGTGAAGCCGGCGCTGTGGCTGGCGATGGCGGAGCGGGACCCGAGGCGTCCGGGGATCCGGGTGGTGCCGCTCAGGTCGGTGTTGTCGCCTGTGGAGCGGGCGGAGCTTGACCGTGAGGTCCGGGACGACCGGACTCGGGACGCTGCGGGGATGGACTGACATGGGACGCGAGATCAAGCGAGTGCCGGTGGACTTCGACTGGCCGCTCGACAAGGTGTGGGAAGGGTTTCTCACCCCGAACGACCTGTACGGCGACCCGTGCACCGAGTGCAACGGCGGCGAGACGTGGTCGTCTCGGTGGCTCTACCTCCTGTGCAACCGGATCGGCATGCTCGCCTCGGATGTTCGGGACCAGGAGCGGAGCAAGCCGATGCATCCCTGGCTCGCCAACGACACCTACCCGCCGATCAAGTGGCACCCCGACCCCGAGAAGACTCGGCCGTTCATCTCGGACGCGTACGACGTGATGAGGCCAACGCCCGACATCATCGATCTCCTCGCCGCCATTGCCGACGCTCCACCGGACGAGGTCGGCGGATTCCTTGGCCGCAACGTCGAATACGACCTGTACAAGGCGATCGTCAAGGCGTCCGGGCTGGAGTCGTGGGGTGCCTGCTCTGTCTGCGATGGGCATGGAGAGTACGAGCGGTACCCGGGTCAGCGTGCGGAGCGGGAGGCGTGGGAACGGACCGAGCCGCCGACCGGTGATGGCTGGCAGATGTGGGAGACGGTGAGCGAGGGCTCGCCGGTATCGCCGGTCTTCGCTACCGCCGAAGGCTTGGCGCAGTGGCTAACCACACCAGCGGGTGGCCAGAAGGCCGGCCCGTCACGACGACCGATGACGATCGAGCAGGCGCGCGGGTTCGTGAACGCTGGTTGGGCGCCGAGCGGCTTCATCGACAGCGCAGGCGTTCACGATGGCGCTGCCTACGTGGGGTCCCATGTCGCGAACGAGGAGACCTGACATGGGCTGGAAGGACGTCGTGCACAAGGCGAAGGTCGCCGCTGGGGTGGACGAGGACAAGTCGGTTGCAGACGAGGCGGCGGAAGAATTGGCGAGGCAGGAGACGGACGGCAAGGGCGGGGAGAAGTGATGATGACGAGCGTTCTCCTGATCCTCGGAGGCGCGGCGGCAGCGGCTGCTCTCGCGTTCGTCTTGTTCGCCCCGCAGGACGATGAGCCGGCTGAGAAGCCGTCCATCAAGGAATGGCTCGACGCGCGTCGGACGGACGACAAGGACGGCGACTGGTGATGACCGAAGTGATCGTTGACCTCGGGATGTTCGCTCTGTTCGCGATCTTCGCCGTGTCCTCGCTGCTGTACCTGGCTGGTCCGAAGGACCAGCCGCATGTGGACGACCCGAGGTGTTGGTGTGAGGCGTTCGGGGTGCGCCGTGAGGACTGCTACTGCGTGACCTTCGAGGGGAGTGGTCAGTGATGGGGCTCGGTGTCTACGCGTACAGCAACCTACGTGCGGTGGGCTGGCACATCGGCTCACAGGCTTGGTGTGACGACGAACGGCACGTGCACGCGTACGCGCTGGACGCGTTCCCTGCGTCGTTCGCCGGTATCCCGGTGATCCGCGAGGACGAGGGCGCACTGGAGGGCGGCTGCTACGAACTCACGGAAGCGACGGTCGAGCACCGTTTCTCTGCGGGTGCGTACGGCTACTACAACAAGTGGCGTGAGCGGCTGGCGGCCAGGTTCAACCCGTTCGAGCAGGACGACAAGGGCAACTGGTTGACGCGGCCCGACCCGGACAACCGTTCTACGAGCTGATCTGGTTCGCCGACAACGAGGGCTGCATCGGCCCGCTCGCGGCGGTCGAGTTGCTGGCCGACTTCCGTGCGCACGCCAACGACACGGAGTTCTTCGCCAACGACAACTTTCGCGACTTCGCCCGTGCGTGTCAGATCGCCTCCGACAACGGCCTGATCCAGTTCTGCTGAGGAGTTGATGGGGATGACTGCGTCTGTGGATCGTGAGGTGTTGCGGGAGTGGCGGGACCGGCACGACGACGTCCAACCCGACCGGGCGGGTCACCGGTGTGTGCGCCAGAGGTGGGTCGGTGTCCGGAGCGCGGGTCGGTGTGGCCAGCCGTCGAAGTGGATCGTTCAGGGATTCCCGTTGTGTGAGGCGTGCACGGTGGAGCGGGTTCAGCGGTGGCTGGACCTGGAACGTGGAGAGGTATCGGCGTGATCAAGCGCATCGACCGTGAGTGGAACGGCAAGAAGTTCCACACGTACACGATTGACGGCAAGGCTGCGGTCGGCGTGACCACCGCGCTGAAGGGGATACCGAAGGACGCGCTCGTACCGTGGGCGGCCAAGGAGGTCGCCACGTACGTGGTGGACAACATCTACGACGTGAAGCGGATGCTCGACTCCGGCGGGAAGTACCCGACGATCGACTTCCTGAAGGGCATCCCGAACCAGCGGCGTGACACGGCGGCCGTGCGAGGGACGGCGGTGCATGCCCTCGCCGAGAAGTACATCCGCGGTGAGGAGATCGAGGTCCCGGACGACGTGCTCCCGTATGTCGAGGGATACGCCGCGTTCATCAACGACTGGACACCGGTGTCGGTCCACGAGGAGCTCGTCGTGGCCAACCGGACACACCTGTACGCGGGGACCCTGGACTCGATCCAGGAGCTCCCCGGCGAGGGCGTGGCGCTCGTTGACTACAAGACCTCGCGTGGCGTGTACGGCGAGGTGGCGTTGCAGGTGGCCGCCTATCGGTACGCCGAGGTGTACCTCGACGGCGATGGAACCGAACACCCGATGGTCCCGGTGGACACCACGCTGGTGCTGCACATCCAACCGGGCACCTATGACCTGATCCCGCTCCAGGCCGACGAGGAGACGTTTCAGAAGTACCTGGCGGCGCAACGCAACTACCTGACCAACGTGCAGAGCAAGAAGCTGGACAAGCTCCTTGGCCAACCGCTGGTCCGACCAGGTGAGGCGGCATGAGCGAGGTCCCGACGATCCACGATGCCCTGTTCGCGGTGATGCTTGACGTCACAAAGATCGGCAAGGGCGGGCGGAACACCTTCTACAACTTCACTTTCCGTGGCGTCGAGCAGGTCATGGACCACATCGGCCCCGCGTTCCGGAAGCACGGCATCATCCCCACCCCTCACCTCGTGAGCCTGGAATCCCGGGACGTCACCACGAAGAAGGGCGAGACGATGCGGGAGGTCACGGTCATCGTCCGCTACGAGTTCGAGGGACCGGCGGGGGACAAGAAGGAATGCACGGTCCCCGGCGAGGCGCAGGACGCTGGGGCGAGCGCGGTGTCCAAGGCGATGTCTGTGGCGCAGCGGATCGCTTACACGCAGGCTCTGGCTATCCCGACTGGTGAGGCCGACCCGGAGGCGGTCGCCGCGTTCGAGCGCGCCTCCGCCGACCCGCTGACGGTACTGAAGCACGCGATCTGGGCTGAGGGCAAATCGCGTGGCTGGGTGCTGGATGACGACTCGTACGAGGCGTTGTCGGACGACTTCGTTCACTGGACTGAGGGTGAGGTTCAGATCGAGCGTGCGGACGAGGAGACCCTGAAGAAGTACCTCAACTATCTGCGGCCGGCGAAGCGGATGCAGCGCACACAGCGGAGCGCATCGTGAGCGATGTCCTGAACCCGGTCGAGCTGGAGCAGCAGATCCAGGACGTGAAGAACACCATCCACCGTGGAGTGGAGATCTTCACCCAAAAGCACAAGGTGTTCCTGAAGGCCGAGACAGACTACGAGCACGCCGAGTCGGTCGCGTACCTGGAACACGATGGTCCGCAGACTGAGAAGCGTCATGCGGCTCGGGTCGCCGCTTACGAGAAGCGCCTGGAGATGGATGACGCTCGCGCCGAGTTCCGGTACGTCGAAAAGAAGCTGGACGCGTACATGGCGGAGCTGTCGGCGTTGCAGAACCTGAACAAGGGCGTGCGCGCCATGTACAACGCGGAGAGGGGGTTCGGCGGATGAAGCGGACGCCGCTGACTCGCAAGGCCCGCCTCGTGACCCGCTCGGTTCTGAAGCGCACCAGCAAGCTGGTCGCTCGTCGGCCGGTGAGGTCACCAGAGGAGGTGTTGACTCGCGCGGCAGTGGGCGAGCGGGGCGGGTTCCTGCTGTGTATCTGCTGCGGGGTCGAGCCTGGTACGGACTTCCATCACCGCCAGTCGCGGGGCACGTCGGGTCCTGGGTGGCGGCCCAGCAACGGCATCGAGTTGTGCCGTCCCTGCCACTCGCATGTGACGGACCATCCGGCGTGGTCGTATCGGCGGGGTCTGATGGTGAAGTCCACCGAGGACACGTTGGCCGTGCCGGTGTGGGTGCACGGGGGCGGCTGGTGGTTCCTAGACGACGAGGGCGGGATGCGGCCAGCGGCAGGGCTCCCCGACCCGATCGACCCGTGCCCGGCCGGGTGTGCCGTGTGGAGATCGGACAACAATCCCTGCGACTGTGCGAAATGAGGAAACCGTGGCTACGTACGTGAAGTTTGTGGAGAACAACGACTGGGAGGGCGAGGAGTGGACCTTCTGGTTGCAGCTCGACGGCAACGAGGACGAGCTCACCAAGCTGGCCGAGGTGATCGACGGGTTTGACGACGAGGAGGACAGTTTCGAACTGGACCGCGACGTCGAGCTGACCGACCACGACGTCTCCGTGTTGGTTGAGCACGGCGGTAGCGGATACATGCAGAACCACAACAAGGTGGTGGGCGTACTCGCTGTGCCGGACGACCTGACGGCCGACGGTCTCTACAAGGGTGGCATTCGGGACCTGTTCACCGCGATGGACGAGAAGGCGGTGGCGTCGTGAGCGACGACCTGGTCAACGACGACAACAGCCGATTCGACTACGCCCGCAAGGTGGAACGCAAAGGACCGCTCCCTCCCACCCAGGACCACGTCACGCTCCTCAACGCGTCGTGCTGGGACTGGAACGAGTGCGAGTTCGGCGCCGCGTCCATGGACCCCAAGCGGCCGTACGGCAACAGCGATGTCCTGGACGACTTGGCGGAGCTGCTTCCGCACCTCGACGAAGCGGAGCGTGTGCGCGTCCACTGCGAACTGCCCGCCGTCCTGGCGTGGGTGACCTCCAGGCTGCGACAGGAGGCGTGATGACCGAGTACCGATTCCCTGACGTCGGCCTGATCCATCGCGCCACAGGCGTCTGTCCCGTGTGCGGGAAGACGGTGCGGCGGCAGCGACGGTTCTGGCAAACGCTTAACCCGTTCAACCGCAACGCAGACGGGACGGTGAAGACCGAGCGGGACATCCAGGAGGAGCTGCGCGCCGAGGCCGCCGCGTGGGTGCCGGACTTCGAGCACGAGAAGTGCCGCGACGCGCGAGTGGAGGCGTGATGACCGACAAGGGGTTCCGGGTCACGGTCGAGGACCTGGAGACCGGCGAGACCGGCACACGGGTGGTCGGCGCGGGTGACTACATCTTGGTGCCGTTCGAGCCGTGCTACCTGGACTCGGTGGTGCGGCACAAGAACGGCACGATCCAGTTCACGCTCAAGGGACACGCGCCCAAGGCGGTGAGCACCGATGGCCAGTGACCGCACCCCGGCCGAGGTATCGACCATGGGCCAGAACCTCGCTGTACTCAACGACGACATCACCTCGCTGGTCGAGACGTACCGCCGTTTCCTCACCAAGTTCGACGAGCATGAGGCCCTGGTGCACCTCGCGGCGTGGATCGGTGAAGCGCCAGGCATGACGAACAACCAACTACTGCTCATGACCGCGGTCATGGTCCGGCGGATCGAGCGGACCAGGGGTGGATCGTGAGCGACACCCGTGTGCACTGCAACTTCTGTGGCCGCCGCGCGGTCGGTGTGGACCGCCTGTACGGGGTGTTGGTGCCGCATCGTGTCCGGTCGGGGCGTAAGGGCCCGCAGTGTGTGGGTGCTGGCCGGCCGGTGGGTGCCCGCCCGGAGCGGAGCGTGGCGTGATGGCCGTCCTGCCGCTGTCCGAGGCGGATTTCCAGCAGCGGGTCCTCGGCTACGCCCAACGGTGCCACTGGCGTGTGGCGCACGTCCGCGCCGCCCAAGTCCGCAACGGGCGGTGGGCTACCCCGGTGACGGGCGACCCTGGGTTCCCGGACCTCGTGCTGGCCCGGTCGGGTGTGGTGTTGCTCGCCGAGCTGAAGTCGGAGACCGGGACGTTCCGGCCGGGACAGGCGGAGTGGCTGGACGCCGCCGGCGCGCACGGTCGGCTGTGGCGTCCCTCCTCGTGGAGTTCGATCGTGGAGGAGTTGCGATGACGTGGCGTATCGAACCGCAACCGGCAGGCCCGAGCGGGCCGATGCCCCCGCTCCTCCAGGTGATCATCCTGCAGGACGCTTGGCGGACGCTCACGAAGAAGTCGCGGGCCGCGTTGCTAGCGGTGGCGGAGAACCCGTTCGCCGCTGTGCATCCGGCGTCCCTGCGGGCGTTGAAGGCGCACGGGTTACTGGACGAGTTCGGGTTGATCACTGAGGCGGGTAGGGCCGTGGTGCGTCACCGGCCCGGCCAGAGCGGAGGACAACATGGGTGAGCGGATCACGCCGGACTCGGCGGTCGAGGGCGACCGCGTCCGTATCAGGTGGGGGGAACGCGACGGCCGACCCGAGTTCGAAGAGGGGCTGGTGACCGAGTCCAGGCCGGCCGGCCGGAACTTCCTCACTGTCCGTTTGGACTCTGGCCAGATCGCGT
>Ga0134124_10005031_pt1 | contig 10617 bp, 12 predicted proteins | sample KB304_FD_96880 | JGI IMG/M metagenome (GOLD analysis project Ga0134124, IMG submission 96880) | Terrestrial soil microbial communities without Nitrogen fertilizer from Kellogg Biological Station, Michigan, USA - KB3-0-4 | ecosystem: Environmental > Terrestrial > Soil > Unclassified ... | reverse complement strand
TCCAATATTTGTTTCGCCCGCTTGCGGACGTCTTCATAACTCAGCAGGTTGAACGGAGCGGACTGGCCTTCATGATGGCAAACGGCGCAACGTTGGTAAATAATCTTCGCAATGTGGCTCGAGAATGTCACCGCCCCGGCCAGATGTGGGACCTTCTTTCCTGTCGGCGGGCTGACCGCGGCGAACAACAGGCTGCTGGACAGTCCGGCTGCCAGTCCAAGCGTTGTAATGATCTGGAGAGGCCGCATGATTAAGTTTCAACACATTAGCCTTTGGACGAGCAAGAACAATAAAGGATTCCGAGGGCGTTCATGCGGCCTAACTCAACTCCGCGACTGGCCTAACGTTTAGTCAGCTTCAAAAACGATGGCTATTGGAAACGCCGAGAATAATTCAGCGGCCGCTTAGCCGGCGTTGTCATGGTTTTGAAATGTTTTGTGAGCGAACATACTTTCGAGGAAAGTCATCAACCACCCTCTTTGAAGCTCCCATCGCTTTCGCCAGGTTGTTTACATGACCTCTCCACGCGGCAGGCGGATCTTCGTAGAAAAGCACGACACACCAGGTGGCGAGTGCCTCCCTGGGAGCAGGAAAAGCAAAACTCAAAGCGGATTCGGCGGGGAGCGGCGCGTCAAACACCCACAGCTTCTGTTGTGACATCGGTGGGTAAGACGTCGGTCCTTCCGGAACTTGGGTCTGATAAGAAACGCGCCACGCACGGGAGGCGGCATTGGTCGCTTCGAAAATGTAGAAGATGGTCCCGGCTGTGTCATTTGTCTGGCCGATCAGGTTAACGGAAACAAGCGGCCTTTCTGGCCGGCGGCCCAGCCAAATTACAAAGAGTATCCCACCGCAAAGCAGGACCAGCAGGAGGAACAGGAAGGGAGGTGTTTTCACGCGTGGCGCCGCCATCGCCCCTATCGAGTAAGCGTTACCGACAACAACGTTAAGCCACAAACGGCACGTCCGATTTGCCGCCCCGCAACGAGCGAGAAGCGGGGCGGCGGTTCGCTTGACCGATTTTGTCAGGCTGCGTGAATGTTGCCACGGTCGCCTTCAAGCTCCACTTTCGTGATGCTGTCAAAAGGCATGCCCATCTTCTTGAACCAGGCCGCGACGGCTTCCTGGCCGGGGGCTTCCATGACGCAGACGGCTTTGCCTTCGGCCAGGTTGGCGAAGCTGCGATAACCTTTGACGGTCGGATCCTGTTGCGCCGCCTGAGCAAATTGGCGGAGCTGGTCGGCGGAGAATTTCCCCGGCGGAATCGTGTGTGTGCACATGAATTTTGCCATAATGTTTTTCCTTTCTGTTTTTTGGTTTGTTGTTTTCTCAAGTCGTCCCTGAAGGACGAAATGTATTTTGGCCTATCGCTCCAGATAAGCCACCGGAGCGAGAATAAGCAATATCACCTTATCCCGTTCTCCTTTTCAAAGGCTTTAGCAAGACTCAGAAGTCCGCAAATAAAAAATCGATGTGCGCCTAACGGGCCTAGCGGTGTTTCGATTGAGTGAATATTCTTCCCATCGTAGCCCAGGATCACGACCGATTGTTGCACCTTCGTCTGCCAGGTTTTGGAGGTATCACTCATCACCTCATGAAAAGGGATATACGAAAGTGAATTTGTGGTTGGAAAGTCAATATGATGCATCAGGGCCAAACGGGTTTTTCCCAGCCTCACAAAACCAGAGGGCTCAATCACGGCTTTTTGATTGCTCGCCATCTCCAGCGCAACCAACTGCAACGATTTCACCATTTTACCTTGGTAAACCTCGACGAGTGGAATTTCACTGGCGGTCGAATCTACGAATCCCACAGCCCTGGCGCATCGACGGAACCGCTGCAATGGAACGAGGGCTTTGTCCCCCACAAAAAGCGACGGGAAATCCGCCATGGGAACCGCATCAACTTGAAATTTTGCCTCGAGGCCGTTGCTCGTTCCCTCGGCATCATTCAAAGACGCCTGCAGCGCAACCGGCGCAGCACAGATGCTCTGTTCGAGTGAGTGATCGTTTTTTTCCGTGCTTGGCAAATCGTAGAAGAACTTGATTACAATTCCCCTCGCCTTGGCAGCCGTCAGCCTGTCTATGGCCGTGGCAACAAGTGCGCGGTTGAATGGAAGACTCCCATAAACCGCCTCGGTTCGCGCATCAATCATCACGAAAACAAATGGAGATAGAGTTCCGGCGGAAGCCGTTCTAAGTGACAGCAGCCCGAAACTAATCCAAACAAGGATTCTTCTCACAGCGTTCTGCGTTCTTCTGCGTTCAAAAGTTCGGCAATGAATCGTCACTTGCTTGCCAGATTACTCACCGCGCTGAGCAACGGTAAATACGCAGCAACCACTGCCGGGAGCGTCACCAAAACCAAAACTCCTGTAGTGGCGGCGAAAAAGCCAATCCACGACGGAACCTTATCCGCCTTGCGAAACCAGACCCAAATACAATACATCGCTGCCGCAATCGGCAGGGCAATCACGATCGGGCGAAGACTGATACAGAAATTCGTAAATGCTGGCAGAGCTGGATCTGCACGTCTGACCTGCGGTGCCATGGTAAGGATGGCCCATGTGAACCAGCAGCCGAATCCAAAGACGGCGAGAACCAACGCGGGAATGAACTTCTTCATGGTATGCCTTTCATTTCCTGTTGGAGTTTGCGGTGCGAAATGTAGCCGAACGGCGGAACTGAGCGACGCGGGCGGCCCAGCGCGTCCGAATTGCCAACTGACTGGCCCGCCCGCGTTCGCTCCAGTGATTTTGTTCGGCATCATTCTGTAATCTCCTCACTGAAAAGTTCGTGCGCTCCACTCCATCGGCCGCCGCCCCAAGCCTTGCCCGTCCAGTTGGAAAGACTCCGGCTCAGCCAGGCCTCTCTCAATTGCGCCTTGATCAACGGTATTCCTTTCATCTCCGTACCGTAACGGACGTAGGCGCGCCACATTGCGGCTTCTGGCCGCTCCACGCAAACCTCTCGGGCAGCCCCGGACTTCAGACGCCAGATCTCACCTCGATACTCCTCAGACAACACTTGCCACCCTGTGGGCGTGAGAATTTGGACCCCACTCGCCAATAGGAAGACCGACGTGTCCTTGCTGCAGGCGACATGGAACTCCACTCTCCATGTCGGGGAGTACTTCTGCCGAAGGTCATCGGGAACAACTTTGCGGCGCGGCGCGCCGCCTCCAAGGACACCGTCGTTTATCCTCGCACGATCAATACGCAATGGCTGTGGTGATTGTGACCGGTCCCTCGACAGCACCATGTATGGAAGACCGATCGCCAGGCCAGCCAGCGCAACAGATCCGCTTATGATCCAAGTTCGACGAGAAAACGTGTTCAAATGCCTTGCCTATCGGTCAGATTTTGATCCGTTCACGATGCCTTTGCGCGCGGCTCGGACAAAGTGCAGAATTGGAATACAACCTAATGCCAGAACGCCGAATCCCGCCAGGAAAGCGAGGCCAATCGGGGGCAGCGGTAAGCAGAGCGAGGCCTGCCCGAGTCGAAATCGAGTGTAACAATGCTGCGTGTCTCCTGGCTGCTTTACTCTGGTCGCAGGCCACGGAATGGCACGCCCTGCCGAATCTGTCCAGTACCGGCACTCCTCAATTCCGAATTTACGTTGCCCCGAACTAACAACCCAGATTGGCGAGGCGCTTACAACTGCTACACGGTAACCTGTCAGAGGAGTAGAAGCACTCGTCCAAAAAGAATAGACGTCGTTTGACTGCGCCAGGGACATTGATCTCCCTAGCAGGACGAACGCGACGACAATACCTACTCGATGGGCAGTGTGCATAGAACGTAGGCCGAACGAAAAAAGCTGAGCCACAGCCGGCCTGCGGCGTGGCAAACCCAACGCTCCTGCGCAAAACTGAATCGCACATCGGCTGTTGGCTCCGGCGACTTGTTAGGCCACGGTGTTTTCATATCAGAATCATCTGTGCAACAACATCCAAGCTGGAACAAGGAAACAAATGGCCGAAATCGTGCAAAAATACCAAATCAAAAACCGAAATGCTCTCGGGCTCTTCGAGCGGTCAAAAGCTCGCTTCCAAACTCGCATGTGTCCTGTGCGGTGCGCCACAACCGCAAAAAGCAACTGACCAACAGCAACCACCCAAAATACCGCTAGGATACCTATCTGTCTTCCAGTCATAACGCTCAAGTGGTCAACAGATATTCGACCGCACATTGCGGTTAATCTGGTTCAACATGATTTGGTTTTATTTCCGGCTTTCATTCGTGTCAACAAGAGCTTAGTGATTTTTAAAGCACGAATTCGCCGAAAACAAAAACCGCAGCGCTTTGGGAAGTTGGCGCCGAACCCGAGGCGAAAGGTGCGATTCGGTCTCGCATACGGCGATGTAATCCACACCCTCGCCCGTCCTAAACCATTCCCCACATTGTTCCGCAGCGGTTCTGCGAATCCCAAAGGGATTCCGTAACAAAGCCCAGGGTTGCTCGCCCCGTGGGATAAATCGCTCGAAAGGCCGGCGTGTACTGAAGCTGCGTATCCCACGGGGCGAGCAACGAGCCACCCTGGGAAAACATGGCAAACCAGGAGCAACCCCAACGGGGTTGAGTCTCACCCCGCGCCACCGCCGCCACAACCCCGTTGGGGTTGCGAGCCCCTCGACACCGGTTACCCAGGGCAGCTCGTTCCTCGCCCGGTGGGATATGTTTTGTTCAGCAATCTTATTTTTCTTAGCCAGTCTATCCCACCGGACGAGCAACCCTGGGCTGGAGGACACAATCCCTTTGGGATTGAGCGATGCGGCCTGGAAAGATGTGGGTAATGGTTAGCACTTGTCCCAACCCGTCCTTTGAGATGTTTGATCGAGGAATCTCAGCAGCCAGGTACCGGTCTGGCGCGACTCAAAGGGTGATTCAGATCAGTTCGATCACCGGCTCTCGGTCTTCCAGCAAATACTGGGGACGGCCGTTGAGGTCGAGTATTGTTGCAGAGGGATCGATTCCGAGAACGTGGTAGAGCGTCGCCAGAATGTTCTGCGGCGTGTAGGGACGGGTTGTCGGATACTCGCCGCCCGAACTGGTCGCGCCCACGTATTGTCCCATCTTCAGCCCACCGCCCGAGAAAAGCACGCTGCCGGCTGCCGGCCAGTGGTCGCGCCCACCGAATTTGTTGATTCGCGGCGTGCGCCCGAACTCTCCCCACACGACCACGCACACGTCCTCATGCAGGCCGCGCTCGTGCAGATCAGTGAGAAGCGCCGAGAGGCAGTTGTCGTAGAGCGGCAACAAAGAGCGGTACGATTCAAAAAGAGTCGGCAGGCCGTCTGCGCAGTGATGATCCCACAGGCCCACCTGCATCGAGACGAATGGCACACCCGCCTCCACCAGGCGGCGCGCACGTACGAACGCTTCCCAATCCCAAGCCGCCGGACTCGCGGAATGCGAATACATGTATTTGTTACCGCCGGCTCGATAGCGGTCGAGCGTCTCCGGCTTTTCATCGCTCAGATCGAACGCCCGGCGCGCCCTGCCATTCGTCAGCATGTCAAAAGCCTGACCCGAAAACGTGTCGAGGGCGTGCATTTCGCCGCTGGCATCCACTTCTCGTCGCAGTGTGTCCAACTGGGTAAGCAGTTCCTTCCGATTCTTCAGGCGTGACAAGTCCACCTGTCGGCTGATCTCCAGGTTCTTCAATCCTTTGTTGTTCGGCACAAAGGCGCGGTGTTGCGCCCCGACCCACAGGGGCTGTTCCGCTTCAGCGATTTCCTGGTCGTCTCCTTTGAGGCTCACAAATTTTGGCAGCGCTCCGTCGCGCTCCTTCACCAGACGGCTGACGTACGAGCCAAACGAGGGCCGACGCTCGCGCTTGGGAAACCCCGTGAAAATCTCGATGCGCTGATGGTCCGGCTCCTGCCAGGTGACGCTCCGCACGACCGCGAACTTGTCAGCGATTTTCGCCTGCCGCGGCAGCAACTCACAAAGCTCCATGCCCGGGACGTTGGTTTTGATCGGGCGGAATTCTCCCCGGATTTCCGCCGGCGCCTCAGGCTTCATGTCATACGTGTCCACGTGGCTGGGACCTCCGCCGAGGCAGATCATGATGACCGATTTCCCTCGCCGCTCGGGCGACACCGCTCCCGTTGCCGTGAGGCGCAAGAGATCGGACAACGCCAAACCACCGAGCGCCAGTCCGCCGGCTCTCAGGAAACTCCGGCGTGAGACTCCGTCGCAGAACCGCTCAGAATCACCGTTGAAAAACGTTAGCATGAGCGAATCGTTCAAATACGCATTTGCATTTACGGAGCAGATACTAACCCGTCGGAGGGATCGAAACAAGAAAAAGCCGCGGTGACGCCAAGCGGCGGAAAAAAATGAAAATTCTCGGAGACCAGAAGAATTGGTTGCTTGACGAATTCCAGCGCTATCAACGAAGAAGCTCAACGACCCGACGCACGCAAGGCCACGACTGCAAGCGGAGCGCGATGGTCGGTTCGCGTGCAGCGCGATGCCGACCGTTTCGCTGCTCATCACTTCGGCGACTTCTTTGCGTCTTTCTCCGTCTCTTGGATCAGCTTTTCCAAGGCCGCGTAGATGGCCTTCGCACCGGGGGCGCCGGCCCACTTGAACCGGATCACGCCCTTGGAATCGATGATGTAGTATGCCGGGGTGCCGGCGGGCTTCCACTTGTCGGCGATGGCTCCCCGGTCCACAAACGACCGCCAGTTCAACTGCGCCTTGACCATCACTTTCTTGACGATGCTGGCATCATCATCGCCGCCGTACTTGATGTGGACTCCGATCAGGGCGAAGGGCTTGCCGGCCAGGTTTTTCACGAGCGACCGCTCATGAGGCCACTGGGCCATTCAAGTCCGTCACAAGCGATACCAGAAATCGAGCAGGATAACCTTGCCGCGGTAATCGCTCAGTTTGAAGCGCGCGCCGTCCTGGTCCTCACCATCGATTTCCGGCGCTTCCTTGCCGACAGCCAGGTGGCGGATCTGGAACAATTCCGCCTTGGCCTTGTCCCCGACCGCACCGCCGGAGCCGAAGTACGTGACGGGAATCTGCACATCGGCGTATCTTTCGGCGGCCCGGTCGAAGAGCGTTTCAGCTTCCTTGGCGACGGCCGCGCGATCCTGCCGCTGCAATTCCTCGAGGTAATCTTTGCCAAATACGCCGCGGTAGCGCTCGGCGAGATCCGGTTGGTCCTTGATCAGGTCGAGCCGGTTCAGGCGATCGGTAAGGAACTGGGCGAGCGACAGGCAGGCCAACGCTTGGACCTCCGGGTGGGGGTTTGTTTCCAGAACCGCGCGCAGGAACTCCTCGTGGCTCTTATGGAAACCAAAGAGGACCTGCTGGCAGACGAGACCCAGCTTGTCACTTCGAATGTGGTCGCGTCGCAACAGCGTCAGGGCCCTTTCCCCCGGGCTGTCTTTGCCACCCGTTGGAAATGCGGTCCCGTTCACGATCGAGACCGTTTGGATGAGTGCCTCCAGCGCGACTGGATCTTTCGGGTTTTCCTCGGCCAGCTCCAGGAATTTCAGCGGGAGCTTCGCATCCTGACGCTCCTTGAGAAGCGCTTGGTATTTCTCCGCTGGCGTGGCCGGCTTGTCCTGGCCCTCGACCTCCGCCAGCGCCACAGACATGAAGAGCATAAAAATGAAGACTCCATTCCCAATTCGGTGTGTAAAGGCGTACCCCGATTGAAACAAGCTGAGATTTGGTATTTCTATCATTAGTTGGGTTTAGACGAGGGTGTTGGCCATTGGTGTTTCAGTGTTGTTTGTGGAGCTGGTTTGTTTCATTTCGTTTGTCCAGCCTTCGGCTGATAGAAAGTCTCTCCATCATGCCTGCCACCCGACTGGCTAAAGAACATAGTCCAGACCTGACCGGTCGCAGTATCAAGGACGAGGCCAAAACTCCCTGCGCCTGAAACCTGATAGCGACCAATCTGGCCGGGAGAGGAAGCCGCCGCAATGGCAACTGTGGTGACGATCCCAAGCAACAGTCCGATCAATGCGCTCTTAATGTCTATTTTTGTATTCATGAATGGTGTGATGTAGTGACGCCCAACAGTTATTCGACCGCACCTTACGGTTAATCTGGGTCGTCATGGTTTGGTTTTATTTCAGGCTTTCCTCCGTGTCAACAAACGCTTTATTGATTTTCAAGCATGAGTTGGCCGAGAACAAAAAACCGCAGCGGGTTCGAGGAAGTTGGCGACGAAAACCGAAAGGCGATTGGAGCGATCCGATTTCGCATATTGCGAGGTTGCCGTTTCTGGTCGATGCTGAATCATCCCAGCAGCGGGATTGACTAAATTAGTCCGGCTGATTTTTTTGCGCGGCCAGACGCGCAAGAGCCAAGCAGTCACGGGAGCGCACGCAGCCAGACGCTTAACTTTTGCAAGGCTTTGGCCCGATGGCTGAGTTGGTTTTTAATACCTTCTCCCAGCTCGGCAAACGATTTGTCAAAACCTACCGGGATGAACAACGGATCGTAACCGAACCCTCCTGTGCCCGCTGGCGCGAAAGCGATGTGTCCTTCACACGCGCCGTCGAAAATCTCCGTGCGCATTTCACTTTCATCCGAGTAGCAAACGGGGGAGGAATTTTCCGTCCTTGCTGATGGCAGAGGGGTCAAAGCAATGACACATCGGAACCGGGCGGTTCGCTTTTCCAATGGAACATGCTTTAACAGGCGGAGCAGCTTGGCGTTGTTGGCAGAGTCGGGCGAATTGGCCACCGCGCCAGCGTCGGTCGCGGCGAATCTTGCCGAGTGAACTCCCGGCGCTCCGCCGAGTGCGTCCACTCCCAGACCCGAATCGTCCGCCAGCACGAACACACTCGAACCCGGAACTCGGAACTGGGAACTCGGAACTGACCCGAGCCAGCGGGCGAGTTGGACGGATTTCTTTGTCGCGTTGCCGGCAAAGGAATTGGCGTCTTCGACCACTTCCGGCGCGTCCGGAAAATCGCGGAGCGCGAGGCAGCGATATTGGCCCGAAAGAATGTTGCGAATTTCTTCGATCTTGTGCGCGTTGCGCGTGGCGAGAATCAGCGTTGTCAAAGGCGAAATTTATTTTCGGTCCTAGCCGATTTAACACAAAGTTGTGGCGCGGCGGAGCCGCACTCAAACGGATCTGACCACAGAAAACACGGAAGACACGGAATGTTCTGAAAGGCGTGATGGCACCTTTTTCCTGTCTGTGTCTTCCGTGTCTTTCGTGGTAAAAAATCTTTGCAAGATTGATAGATGTTGCGAGATAGCACTGCAAAGAGACGAAGACGCCGAGAAGCAAACCATTTCGCCGGCGTCTTAGTCACGTCCACTGCTTGGCCGTCGGCCAACTTCAAAAAGAAATCCCTTGGCAACTTGGCGCCTTTGCGTCTTTGCGTTAAACCATTTCATTCCCGGCTGTCACGGCGTTCTTACCCGGTAAAAACGCTGATCCAGGTTAGTAACATCGTCGATGAATCGAAAAGTGCTGCTCGGAGCGTTCGTGGTGAGGAGCAAACTCCAGGCCGAGAGATTCAGCGAACCTTCGATCAGATAAGTCTGGCCAGCCAAGCCGGTGATGTCGAAGCGAAATTTGCCCGATGGACCGCGCATAGGAGAAGTTAGCAGCGGCGCAGTAAGCGGCGCTTGAACGGTGATGGAAATGGAGTTGGTTGACTTCGTTCCTTGGTTGTCCGTGGCGACCGCAGAAAGTGTGTAATTACCGGCGGGGAGATTATTGGTCACTGCCGAGTACGGCATGGTTGTGGCGATACCGACTGAATCGCCGTTAACAAAGAATTCCACCTGGCTCACTGAACCGTCGCTATCTGAGCCCGTCGCCTCAATGGTCACGGCAGCGGGCGCAATGAAGACCGCTCCGGTCGGTGGATTGGTGATGGTCACAGTGGGAGGCGTGTTGGCCTTGGGATTGACAACCAGCGTCCCAAGCATCGAAGGATGGACACGACAAAAATATCCGAAAGTGCCGGCGTTCGTGAAGGTGTGCGAACAGGAGGCGTTGAGGCCAAAAGTTGGATTTCCGCAAAAGGCTTCCGGGGGCGAGTTGTTCGCGTTGCCCGTCACCGAATGTGAAGCGCTATCCACATTGATCCACTTAACTGTGTCGCCAGCCGTGATAACGAGATTGGCGTTCGAAAAAGCGAAACCCTTGATAAAGTTTGTGAGGTTGGCGGCCATCGCGCCGGTGGGAGTCAGAAAACCGGCAGCAGCAATCGCCACGAAAAACATCATGGGCTTATGATATAAGTTTTTCATAAAGGTCGCAGTGACTTCGTTTTAATTGATCCTTTCATGCCGTTGCTTACCTGTCGAGTCGCATAGAAAAAGATTCAAGGAGATACCATGCGATAGAAACGCAGCGGCAACTCACGCGCTCCCGAATCGCACCAGCGAGACGCGGTTCTTTCCAAAATAAAATTGGTCTGCACCGTCCAGTGAATCAAATTCGTCGAAGCTTCGATCCGATAGTTCGCGCTTAACTCGCCGGTGAAATCGAATTCAAGGCCGCTGCTGCTTGAGATTCGAGGCGCAGCCAATCTCGGGCTAACCGCCACTCGTCCCGTGTGCCGGGGATTTTGATGATACATCGGCCAGGGACTGTTAGCAGGTGGAGCTGATCCCTC
>Ga0134124_10005030_pt1 | contig 10618 bp, 10 predicted proteins | sample KB304_FD_96880 | JGI IMG/M metagenome (GOLD analysis project Ga0134124, IMG submission 96880) | Terrestrial soil microbial communities without Nitrogen fertilizer from Kellogg Biological Station, Michigan, USA - KB3-0-4 | ecosystem: Environmental > Terrestrial > Soil > Unclassified ... | reverse complement strand
TGCGCGGGAGCGGCTGTTGCCCATGGTGTACGACTACTTTGCCGAAGGCGCCAATGACGAAGTGACCCTCACGGAGAACATGCGCTCGTGGCAACAACTGCGTCTACGCCCGCGGGTACTGGTCGATGTCAGCCATATCGACACATCGACCACAGTGCTCGGCCACGCAGTTGCTATGCCGGTTCTCACTGCTCCGTGCAGTTTCAATGCTCTGGCTCACCCGGAGGGCGAATGCGCCGTGGCGCGTGCGACCTCCGTAGCTGGCATACTCCAGATCGTCAGCATGACGGCGTCGAAGTCCATTGAGGAAATTGCCGCTACGGGCCCGGGGCCGCGCTGGTTTCAGTTGATCTGCTTCCGCGACAGGGAAATTACGCGTGACCTTGTCCGGCGCGCCGAGGCGGCGCAATACTCGGCCCTCTGCCTGACCGTAGACCAGCCCCTGCAGGGACGCCGCGAACGCGATCTCCGCAACCGGTTCCATCTGCTGCCGGGAATCACCATGAAGAATCTGGAACCCTATGCTGCTGACCGGCTGCCTGACGGCAGCGATGACTCGCCTTTGGTGAGATTCACGGCCGAGATGTTCGACCCGACTCTTACCTGGGAAGTGGTCTCCTGGTTACGATCCATTACCCACCTGCCGATCCTCGTTAAAGGAATACTCACTGCCGAGGGAGCCAAGCTGGCCCTCGAACATGGAGCTGCCGGCGTTATCGTCTCGAATCATGGCGGCCGGCAGCTCGACGGTACCCTCACTACCTGCGATGCGTTGCCGGCGGTTGTCGATGCCGTTGATGGACGCGGGGAAGTGCTGGTGGACGCGGGGATCCGGCGGGGCACGGATGTGCTCAAGGCTCTGGCGTTGGGAGCTCGTGCCGTAATCATCGGGAGGCCCTATCTGTGGGGATTGGCGGTTGACGGCGAGGCGGGCGTGAGCCGGGTTCTGGAGATGCTGCGTCAGGAGCTTGTTCTGGCCATGGGGCTGACAGGCCGTCCGGTCATCAGGGAGATAGACCGCACATTGATTGTGTAACGGCCGGCAAGGCGAGGTGAAATTGGTATGACGGCAGAGGAGAGCGCATTGCGAATTCTGACCGAGAACGATGTGGCGGCATTGTCGCCGGTCGTGCCGGATCACCGCCTGTCGTACGGCACAAGTCCGGAACAGTTCGGCGACCTTTATCTCCCTCCGCAGCCGGGGCTCCATCCTGTTCTTATCCTGCTGCACGGGGGATGCTGGCGGGCGCGGTATGGCTTGGGATACCTCGGACAACTCTGCGCTGCTTTCAGAAACGAAGGAGTCGCCGTCTGGAACCTGGAGTATCGCCGGCTGGGCAACGGGGGCGGGTGGCCAACGACCTTCGAGGATGTGGCCGCCGGGACGGATTTTCTCCGGGGCATTGCCGGCCGATTTTCTCTGGACCTCTCCCGCGTGGTGGCTGGCGGACATTCGGCCGGAGGGCATCTCGCATTGTGGCTCGCCGGACGACATAAATTGCCCGAAACCAGCCCGCTCTTTTCGACAGTCGCCCTGCCGCTGAGGGGCGTGGTTTCCCTGGCCGGCATTCCCGACCTTGCGGAGGGCATAAAAAGCGGTATCTGCAGCAAAGCATGCCGGGAGCTGCTGGCAGGGTTGCCTGATGAGGTGCCAGACCGCTACCGGCAGGCATCACCGGTCGAGTTGCTGCCGTTAGGGGTGCCGCAATGGCACCTGATCGGTCTCCTTGACGAGGACGTTCCTGTTGACTACCTGCAACGGTATGTGGCCGTAGCAGGGCAGCAGGACGAAGTGAACCTGGAGCTCCTCCCGGATGTGGGCCATTATGAGTTGATAGCGCCTGTTACCTCCGCGTGGAGTCCCGTACGACATGCCGTGCTCACGCTCCTGCAGCTGATGTAGAACTAAAACCTATAACAGGTGGCCGTGCCGGAAGGCGGGTCGGAAAGAGGCAGCCATGAACGAAGGGATTGTTCTCTCGGGCATCCAGCCCACCGGAGAACTGCACATCGGCAATTACTTCGGCGCGATCAGCAACTGGGTGCGGCTCCAGGAAAGCCACCGCTGCTACTTCACCGTGGTCGACCTGCACGCCATGACCATGCCGTTCGAGCCGGCGCAACTCCGGCAGCAGACAGAGCAGATGGTGATCGACCTGCTGGCCTGCGGCATCGAGCCGGGCCGCTCCCTTCTCTTCATACAGTCTCTCGTGCCGGAGCACAGCGAGCTCTGCTGGATCCTTGGGTGCCTCTGCCCATACGGCGACCTCACCCGCCAGACCCAGTTTCGGGAGAAGTCGGAGCAGGCGGCAGGGGCGAGCGCCGAGCGATTCGTCTCCGCCGGCCTGTTCTTCTACCCGGTGCTCCAGGCCGCCGACATTCTCCTCTACCGGGCAGCGCAGGTCCCGGTAGGAAAGGACCAGCTCCAGCACCTGGAGCTCTCCCGGGACATCGCCCGACGCTTCAACAGCCGGTTCGGCCCGCTCTTCCCGGAACCTCAGCCGCTTCTCACCGAGACCCCGAAGATCCACTCCCTGGCCGATCCGCAGCGGAAGATGAGCAAACAGTTCGGTCCCCGGCACTACATCGGCCTCTTCGAGGAGGAGGAGGGGGTACGGGCCAAGGTCAGGGGGGCGGTTACCGATGTCGGCGATCTCCCTCCGGGCGCCCCCATGAGCGAAGGGGTCGCCAACCTCTTCGCCATCCTGGATGCCTGCGCAAGTCAGGAGGCAGCCCGCCTGCGCAGTGAGTACGAGGCGGGAGAGAGACGCTACAGCCGGCTCAAGGAGGCTGTTGCCCAGGCGCTCGTGGAGTTCATTGCCCCCCTGCGCCGGCGAAGGACCGAGATCATGGGTGAGCGGGAGGCGGTGCTGCGAAGCGTGCGGGAGATGTCGGAACAGGCGCGTGAGACGGCGCAAGAGACGATGCGGGAGGTGCGCCGCCTGGCGGGACTTTTGCCGCGGGATTGACGCGCCGCAAAGAGGGGGATAACCTATGGATATGAGGGATGACGTCAACTGGTGGCTCTTCTCCATCGACCCGGAAAAGCGGGGGGAGAGGATCACGGCAGCGGACGGGGCGGCACGGGAGGTGAATCCTCACCTGCCCGATGGACGCCACCTCCTCGACTACCGCAGCTACATCGGCCTCGACAGGCTCCTTGCCTGCCAGGTGCCGAGTTCCCTGGTGCCCGACGAGCGGTCCTTCATCGTCACCCACCAGCTTTTCGAGCTCACCTTCAAGCTGATGATCTTCGATCTCGCCGTGGTGGCCGCGACCCTTTCCAGGCTGCTGGAACAGGATGAGGGGACCTTCCGCACCCTCTGTACCGGAGGGGAGGAGAGGTTCTGGCTCCCCGCCCGCACCGCATCCGGCCGTCTCGTTCACAGCGCCCGCTCAGTCCTCCCCTCCGCCATCGGCTACCTTGGGGGGGACGAGACCTTCAGCAGCCGCGAGTTCCGCAGCTTCCGCCCCAATCTCCATCCGGCGAGCGGCTTCCAGTCGGCCCAGTTCCGCCTTATCCAGCGGGCACTGGGAAAGGGGAACCTCCTCCCGGTCCGCCTCTTTCCGGCCGAGGAGTACCGGAAGGAGTACGAGGCGGCTGAGGACCAGGGGCCGTCCAGTGTCGTGGACCCGATAATCCTGCGGGGCGATGCCCGGACCGCCGACCCTTCCCCAGACTCCCCTCTCTACCTGGTTGCCATGACTGACGACCTTGCGCACCGGGTGCTGGCGCGCCTCGCCCCGGCCGGGGAAGAAAGACCAGGGATACCCGCCATCTCCTCAAAAGCGGTGGAGGAAGCGCTGGGAAGCTTCCGCCGCCTCCTCTCAGCTCAGCGGGACCAGCAGGAGCGGGCTGGACAGAAGCCCGCGGACGCGCAGGAGAAGGACCGGATGACGGAGGCGATTTTCCGCAACGATCTGCAGTTTGCCGTGGAGAAGGAGAACCGGCGGCGGGACCTCCTTGGAGCCACCCGGTCGGGAGCGCTCCATCTCCGTAACGTTGCCCGCGGGGGAAACCTGGCGCTTGTACTGGATCGCCTTGTAGCGACCGACGAGGCTCTCCACGGCCCGCAGCAGGATAGCTTCCTTTCCATTCATCTGCGCCTCACCGCCCGGCGAATCAGAGATCTTTACGAATACGCCCGGGAGGAGGCAAAGCCTGAGCCCCCCCGGGGGACCGGAGGAGGGGGCGTCCCCTACCTGGCCCACGCGAAGAGGTACCTTCTCCCCCTCTTCCCCGCTCTGGTGGCCTGGCTCCATGGGGAGGAATGCAGCTATTAAATGGCTTTTGAAGAGGAGTTTTCATGCTGGAAATCGACGGCAGCTTCGGTGAGGGGGGCGGCCAGATTCTGCGAACGGCCCTTTCGCTTTCCTGTCTGACCGGTACCCCGTTTTGCATCTCAAATGTCCGGCGGGAGCGGCGCAAGCCGGGTCTCATGTCCCAACACCTGACTGCTGTCCGGGCGGCCCAATCCATCACGCAAGCAACTCTGCAGGGGGCGGAAATGGGTTCCACCGAGATCTGCTTCACCCCCCATGCCCTGCGAGGGGGAGCCTTTTCCTTCGACATCGGTACATCGGGCTCGGTCACCCTGCTGCTGCAGACCCTGATCCCTCCCTTGCTCCGGGCGGATCGCCCCAGCAGGGTGACGCTCACCGGCGGTACCCATGTCCCGATGTGTCCATCGTTCCATTACCTGGCTGAGGTCTTTGCTCCCATGCTGCGCCGTATCGGTGGTGAAGTGCGTCTGTCCATCGATGCGTATGGCTTTTATCCCCGCGGCGGCGGAAGAATTCGCGCCGAGATCATGCCGCTGCGTGAGTTATTGCCGCTGAATCTGGATACACCGGGTGAGCTGCGTCGCATCACGGGCTGTTCGGGGGTTGGCAATCTTCCCGTGAGCATTGCGGAGCGCCAGCGGACGGCCGCCCTGGCCATGCTCAATGAAACACCCTGCCTCTCGAACGTGCCGCTGGAGATCGATCTGCTCAATGCTCCAGGTCCGGGACAGGGGACATTTCTCTATCTGCGGGCGGATACAGGCGCGGTCCGCTCAGGTTTCACCGCCCTCGGTGCCCTCGGAAAATGGGCCGAAACGGTCGGCGCTGAGGCTGCCGGGGAACTCTGCCTGCACCTTGCAGGCGGCGCGGCCCTCGATCCCCATCTAGCGGACCAACTCGTCCCTTATCTTGCAATGTGCCGCGGAGAATCGACCTATACTACTTCCCGCATCACCCGCCATCTCATGACCAACCTGTGGGTGACCGCTCTCTTTCTGCCGTACAGCTACCAAGTAAAGGGAGAAGAGGGTCAAGCGGGCAGGGTGACCATATCTCCGACCAAGGAGCTGTAAACAAAATAGTGGGCATCTAGCATCTCATCATGCGGTGAACATCGGTACCCTGCGGGAGTTGTTCTATCTTGTGTGTCATGAAAGGAGTAACGAGTGATAGCGCAACCAAAAATCAAGGTCAGTACGTATTCCGGCTACAAAAACGACGAGAGGCCAACGGCGTTCACGCTTGCCGAACGTACTTTTCAGGTTCGGGAGATCGTAGACCGTTGGTATGGAGAAGACCATGCCTATTTCAAACTGATCGCCGATGACGGCAATCTTTACGTCATCAGACGCGATGGCGAAACCGATTCATGGGAATTGGTCATGACCGAGACCCTTCAGACCGGAGAAGGCCCGCGATAACCGCATTCTTCCGCCTGTCAGGTGGTACTACTCGTGGCAGCATCGATTTCCTGACGGTTGCCATTGCATCGCCAATGCGTCCGCAAGGCGATTCGCGCCGCGTCAAAGTATAGCCAGGAAATCAAGCCGGGAAAGGATGCTACGGAAATTCTTCTGTGAAAGGATATAATGTGAGGCATGGGCAAGGGAATCATTGAAAAATTGCTGTCCGAGATGGGCGGAAAATACTCGCGAGAGCTCGGCATTGATCTGACCGGTAACAACCCCGAGGACATTTTCAAGTGGTTTCTGGCTGCCAAACTCTTCGGAGCGCGAATTTCCACGGGGATCGCCGTGAAGACCTTTCGGGAGTTCGAACGGCGAGGGGTTGTGAGTCCGGAGCGTTTCCTTGCCACCGGGTGGGATGGACTTGTATCCATCCTCGATGCGGGTGGCTATGTCCGCTATGACTTCTCCACTGCTACCAGACTCCTGGCGATCATGGAGGCACTGATCCAGTCGTACGGTGGGGACCTGAATCTCCTCCATGAACGGGCGCGGAACAGCAGCGATCTGGAACGCCTCGTTAAAGGGCTCGGAAAGGGAATCGGCGATGTGACGGTGACAATATTCCTCCGTGAGCTTCGCACCGTATGGCCTAAGGCGCGACCGCCCCTCTCCCCGGTGGCGCTCCTTGCCTCTCGGCACCTTGGACTTGTCGGGACGGAGGATGAACCGCTGGCGGCGCTCGAAAGCTTCTGGTCGAAGCATGCGCAGGAGGGGTTTGATTTCTGCGATTTCGAAGCTGCGCTTGTCAGGCTCGGCAAGGATTACTGTCGGAAGGGGAGGCATAATGCTTGTCCATTCCGGACTACCTGCGAAAAGGTGATGGGGTAGGAAACGCGCCGCCAGACTGTGGGTTGTCGTGAAGGGAGGTGCAATTCTGTAAGGTCAAGGGCGAACGGCCAGGCGGCAGGTCGCGCAGTCCGGACCTGCCCTGCCGATACCGTCCAGGTGGCGCCGTGACACAGGGCGCAGGCCTATGGTAGTGAGGCGCAAGTAAGGGCCGTCTTATCCGCCAGGATTGACGCTTTAGGAGTCTGATGAATCATTCCGCAAAACCAAAGGACGCATAATACCTGGCGTCTCCGGTCTCTCCGGTAAGGGAGGGGGGTGGCGCGGCAAGAAAAAGAGCCAGCCGGGCCGCCTTTTCTGTCGGGTTGAGAATCCCTTTCTCCTTGTAGTCGACGAACCTCTGCCAGGTGTCGGCGCCCAGCGTCTGCGGGCCGGCGGCGCGAATCTTCTCCTGCATGGCCGTGTCCATGACCCCGGGGTCGAGGCCGTTGACGCGGATGCCGGCACCCCCGAGTTCCAGCGCCAGAATGCGCGTCAGCTGGTTCAGGCCGGCCTTCGCTATGCAGTAAGCGCCAAAGGGTGAGAGAACAAAGCTCCCCAGGCCGGAAGTGACGTTGATCATTGCTCCTCCGCCGCGGCTGCGCATGTGCGGGACTACTTCGCGCGCAAAGAGGAAAGCTCCCTTGAGATTGACGGAAAGCGCCGTATCCCATTCCGGGTCGGTGACATCCTCCATCCGCCTTAACGGTCCGACGACCGCCGCGTTGTTCAACAGTATGTCGACACCGCCGAACCTGTCCACGGTCGCGGCCACTGCCCGCCTTACCGTATCCCCGCTCGCGACATTTCCCGCTACCGCGATACATTTCCCATTTCCGATCAGCCTGGCAACCTCGGCCAGCTCGCTCTCAGTCCGGCTGACGATCGTCACTGCAGCCCCTTCCGCGGCGAATGCCAACGCAGCGGCCCGCCCCAGGCCGCGTCCGCCTCCGGTAACTACCGCCACCTTGCCCGCCAGTTTTTCTCCGCTTTGCATGCCCTTTCTCCCCAAGCTTCCCCAGAATATTCAGAAACGCAGCCAACCAGATGGGATGAGCCGGCCAGACCGGCGTGGTCAGCAGGTTCCCGTCGGTACAGGGGGCCGGGGCAACATCCACCCCATTCCCCGCCTCAATCATAGGCGGTACACTCTTTCCCCACAACGACACCCGCTGCCGCCAATAGCAATGGGCTTGTTATTGGCACTGAAGAGGCGTACCACTTCGCCAATTGTACCTGTTTTTAATTTGTCTGCCACTGCCGGCCCATAAATTCTTGCCGGTCCGGAATGTCTCCCCATGACCTTCTCGCCTTTTTCGAATGGCCTGGGGTGGAGCCGGTGCCCGAAAAGGAGCACGCCGGCGATTCAAAGTTAGTGTCGACGGAGAATCCTGTGAAAATACTCGCTATTATGGGCAGCCCCCACGGAATGCAGGGCAATACCGGTCGGATTCTTAATTGGACGAAATAAAGTAAACGGGGTTGACCATATTCTTGCAGTGGCTATACTTTCTTAGACTGGCGGGAGCTTTAGCGAAATCTGCACGGAAAACTTTTTGCGAGGGAGGCTAAACGATGAAATCAGAGGATACCAGCGGTATTTTAAAGCGGTACTTGAAAACAAGACCGGTCTGCAAGGTTACTTTCAGGTTGCCGAAAGAGTCGGTCCCGACTGCGGAAAGCGTTGTAGTAGTCGGCGATTTTAATGCATGGAATGCTGAAGCGACTCCAATGACCCGCCAGAAGAACGGTGATTTTACCACTGTCGTCGAGTTGCCAGCGGGAAAAGAATATCGTTTCCGTTATTTTATCGATCGTCAACGTTGGGAGAATGACTGGCAAGCAGACCGCTATGTTCCCAACATATTTGGAGGCAAAGATTCATTAGTCAAAGTCTAATCATGCCGTAGACCCATTAGAAGTCTTATTGAACTGCATTTCTCGATACGAAAACCGCAACCTCAAGGTTTTTCCAGGACTGAGTGCAGTCAGAGATCGAGATCTTCGTTCCCCCCTGCGCCAGCAACAGCCCGATCATGGGTGAGCGGGAGGCGGTGCTGCGAAGCGTGCGGGAGATGTCAGAAAAAGCTCGCGAGGCGGCGCGGGAAACTATGCGGTGCGCCGCCTGGAGGGACTCCCGCCGCGGGGATTGACGCGCCAGGCGATGGGACAACGAATGGATCCGAAAGATGACACCAACAGGTGGTTCTTCTCCATAACGGGATGGGGGCGCTGAACCCGGAGACTGTACTTGTAGCCAACCCGGATGTCATTGTCATAGGCGGAGCGAACTGGAACCCTGACGGAAACATCATGCGTCTTGGTTTCTATGCGACACCGGAAAAGACAAGCGAGCATTTAGGCTTATATGCAAACAGAGCCGGCTGGTCCGGACTGTCAGCAATAAAAAACGGCAGGCTGCACGCAATCCACTTCAACTACTTTGTTCACCCGTATAACTTTGCCGGAGTGGAAGCAATGGCTAAGTTTCTCTATCCAAAAGAATTTGTCGATTTAAACCCTGAAAAAGATATGGCTGAATTCTTCAGTGGGCGAGCTTGCTGCCCAGTTATTTGGCCTTACGGATGAGAGGAGAGATCACCTCTTGAATCTGGCCGGTGAGGATCTACAATTATTGTCAAGCTCTGGCGCACGATGTGTGGCGCAAGCAAGATCCCATTGGAGGCAACGGTGGAATTCATACTCGATAATCTCGCTATCGGGAGCGCTTATGATGCCCGGAACCCGCCCCCCAGCATCACGGCGCTCCTCTGCGTCGCTGAGGAGCTGGATCTCCCTGCAGAAGGGCGCATCTACCACAAGGTGCCGATCGCCGATATGCGGCCGATTCCCGCAGAGCAACTGCGTGAGGCCGTCTGGTGGCTCCGGGAGAAGCTGGAGGGAAACAGGGTGATGGTATTCTGTAACGGAGGGGTGGGACGTTCCCCCTCGGTGGTCATTGCCTACCTCTGCTGCGTTCTCGGTCTCGGGTTCGGCGAAGCGGTCGAATTTGCGGCAAGAAGGAAACCGTATATATCGATCCTTCCCGATCTGATAACGTCCATCCATCAGATCGGAGGTTCACCATGGAAAAACGCCACCTCCTCATAACAGGTCTCCTTGGTACGGAAAAGACAACTCTCCTCATGGGACTCGCCCGCCGTTTTGCCAACCTCGACCCGGCCGGCTTCTACACTGAAGAGGTCCGTGAGCGGGGAATGCGCCGTGGATTCCAGCTTAAGAGCCTTGACGGCCGCGAAGGGATGCTTGCCGATGTCGCCCTTGGAGGGCCTTGTCTGATTGGGTGATACGGGGTGGATCTGGACGGGTTCGAGGCGTTCCTCGCCTCTCTGGATCTTCTGTCCCACCCGTAACCTCGGTCTTCATTGATGAGATCGGCAAGATGGAGTGCCTGTCGCAGCGCTTTGATAAGTCGGGTTATTATTGGTACAACCTTTGTCTAAGGGGGGTACGGGATGTTCATGATGCCGGGGAGATCCCATAAAGGGGCGCTGCCGCCACTCACAGCCTGCGAGAGCGAGTTGGCCGGTCGGCTCGCGGAACATGTGGAGATGCTGGCGGGGACCATCGGCGAACGCAATGTCGTGCATTACTCGGCCCTGCGAAAGGCGGCGGCGTACATAACCGGCACGTTCGTTGAACTCGGCTTCGCGCCGCGGGAGGAGCTGTACATGGCCGAAGGGAGGGAGGTGGAGAATATCGAGGTGCAGTTGAAAGGGACCTCGGAACCGGAGGAGATCGTGGTCATCGGCGCCCATTATGACTCCGTCTCCGGATCGCCCGGTGCGGACGACAATGCCTCCGGCGTGGCAGCGATGCTGGAGCTGGCGAGGTTCTTCCGGGATGTGGAACCACCGGCCCGGACACTCCGCTTCGTGGCCTTCGTCAACGAGGAACCCCCCTTTTTTTACTGGTCGAAGTTGATGGGAAGCCGGGTTTACGCAGCCGGGGCCAGGAAGCGGGGCGAGCGGATCGCGGCCATGCTCTCTCTGGAGACCATCGGCTATTACACGGATACG
>Ga0134124_10005027_pt1 | contig 10620 bp, 10 predicted proteins | sample KB304_FD_96880 | JGI IMG/M metagenome (GOLD analysis project Ga0134124, IMG submission 96880) | Terrestrial soil microbial communities without Nitrogen fertilizer from Kellogg Biological Station, Michigan, USA - KB3-0-4 | ecosystem: Environmental > Terrestrial > Soil > Unclassified ... | reverse complement strand
GCTCCACTCAACCGCACGACGCCAATAGCTCCTATCCCCGGTGGTGTGGCTAATGCAACAATCGTATCATCCCAGCCCATGAGTTTTCCATGCATATTCAAACCCGTTTATCTTTCTTATCCCGAAATTAATATAAGCTGTTTGTGTTGTTTTATTTTTTGGGGACTGAGGGGTCACAAAGGACACTAAGAACCACAAAGGACACAAAGTATATGGCTGTTTCTTTGTGTTCTTCATGTAATCTTTGTGTTTTTTGTGACCAGCTCTTTCACGGGAACAAGTCGTTGAACTTCTAAAAATAAAGATCCCTTCGATAATCGAAGGGATCTTAAAAATTATTTCAATTATTATTATTCTCCTTCTGTTACTACAAATGTGATCGGCTGTTTGCGGTAAGCTTTTACATTACGACCGTTTTGCAATGCCGGTGTCCATTTTGGAACTTTTTTCAAAACTCTCACAGCTTCATCTTCCATACCATAACCATTATTGGTAAGAGGCTTCAGCTCACTCACATTGCCTTCCTTATCAACAATGAACTGTATCCAAACTGTATATTTTCCAGCAGGCGCTTCATGATCCAATGGAACCTGGCCATTCAAATTATTTGTCAGGAATTTCATCCATGCTTTATCTCCACCGGGGAATTCTGCTTCTTTTTCAACCTTTGTCCAAACATAGTTTTCATCATCTTCTTCTTTTTTCACTATCACTTCCTGTTTTTGGTCGAGATCGGTTGGGGTCAGGTCATCTGTTTTAACACCTTCCTGGGTTTGGGTAGAAATTTTTGTATCCTCAAGTTTGTCCTGCTCCGGTGGGATCTCTTCTTTTTTCACCTCTTCATCTTTCACAATTTTCGGAGGGGTGAACTGTGTCATCTCCACCTTTGGAGGTTCCTGTATCGGGGGAGGAGGAGGAGGGGGTTCCTCTTTCTTTTCTTCCTGCTGAATGTCCTGAAGGGTAAGTTCTTCACTTACTTTGATTTTAGGTCCTTTGTTCAATTGGTTTGCCAATAAGGAGCCAAGCAAAGCAAGCAAAGCTATCGATGCAGTTACAATGAGAGCATTGCGGATCCGTTTGTTATAGGTTTTTCTAAGTTGGTAGGCTCCATAGTCTTTATTGCGATCTTCAAAGACCAGATCGAGGAGATCTGCGGTTAAAATTTTATTTGCTTCCATGGTTTAGTTTGTTATGAATAAGATTCAAAAATGATCTCATTCCATACTATAAAGTTATTTATTTTATGGGAGTGCCTTCAGTCGCGGCTATCAATTTCTTCTCTGTATCCGTAATATCAATCATAGCATAGCGTTTTACCCCGTTTATTGTCATTTCGTCTAATATATCTACAGTATTTTTAAAAGTCGCCTCATCATTGGGTTTAATAATAACAACAAAATCCCTGTCGGCGCAGGCATTCTGCCAGTTAGGATCTCCTTTCGCTTTTGCTTTTTGCTGTGTTTCAGGACAAGTATCATCATGTTTATGATTTTTGATCACCTCCTGGTGCTTGGAAATGATCTCATCACGGATCTCCTTAAAATTCGAGGACTTGAAATTACTTGCGTCGCCCAACAATTCTCCTTCATAATAAAAAACGTGGTTATCCTTTCCTAATAAAATGGTGAGGGCCCCGGAAGCTTTTGCCTTATTTTGTTCTTCTTCTTTTTTAGTATCCTTAGGCATATTCAGCTTCATGGTAGATGGGGTCTGCATGGTGGTAGTGAAAATGAAAAATGTGATCAGCAGAAATCCCAGGTCCACCATGGGAGTCATATCAACACGGGTTGATAGTTTTTTTGCTTTTTTTACACCCGGTCCTTTTTTGTGACCACTATCGCCACCTTCTTCTATTGCTGACATAGAAAATCTTTTTAAGTTAATTTATTTTGTTGCTTTCACTTTGTTGAAGTATTCTGTACCCTTGGGCGCTTCTTCAGGCGTAGTGACCAACTGGTATTTGAACTCTTCATTTTTCCTCATAGCATTGATCACCATCTTAAAAGTTGGATATTTTGAATCATTATCCCCTTTTATCAGGTAGGTCAGTTTATGTTTTCCTTCGGTAATAAAAGCTTTTTTTGCTGCGTTTATCCAAAATGTAAGTTCTCCCCCCGTTGAATCCAGAGGAATTCCTGCTTGCTTAACATTCTTCTGCTGATCGACAGGGGTCTGTAACAAGCCTCTCAGCTGAGAAAATGGAACACCTACCATTGCCATCTTCTTAAAATTATTCGTTTCTGATTGTGTTACCCCTGTATTATTTGTTGCATTAATACTGCCTATTATGTCGTCGAACACCTTCGGGGCGCCTTCGGAAAAAACAGTGAAATAAACTTTACTGTCTTTATCAATTGTGATCATCACCGCATCGTTGTCCGGATATTTATCAGCTGAAACGGAACTCGGAGTGGTCACTTCCACGGGCGAAGGCGGCTTAAATTTGGTTGCCATGATGAAGAAGGTGAGAATGAGGAAAGCCACATCCACAAAAGGTGTCATGTCCACATTTGTGCTCTTCTTCGGAATTTTTACACTCGGCATGATTTAATTATTTAGAATTGAGATGCTTATCAAACGATTTTCCACAAATTTCAAGCTGTTATTTGTACAGCGAGCCGAAACTCTGGGTCAGGGTAAATCCTGACTCATCAATACCATATGTAATAGCATCGATCTTAGTGGTAAACACATTATATAAGATCAAAGCCAAAGCCGAGGTACCAATACCTAATGCCGTGTTATACAAAGCCTCTGAAATTCCTTGTGCAAGATTACCGGCAGCACCTGCACCGCCTTCTTCACCCAGGGCAGAGAAAGAACGAATCATCCCCATAACAGTACCTAACAAGGCAACGAGGGTACCTACCGAAGTGATAGTTGAAAGAAACACGAGGTTCTTTTGCAACATAGGCAATTCAAGAGCCGTAGCTTCTTCCACTTCTTTCTGAATGGATAAAACTTTTTGATCAGTGCTCATTCCATGTTCATTGATCATTTCTTTGTAGCGACGAAGTCCTGCCTTCATCACGTTGGCAACAGAACCGCGTTGTTTGTCACACTCAGACATAGCTGCATCAACATTCCTGTTTGCAAGATGATATTGAACTTTACGGATAAAATCAGAAATAGAGCCATTGCCCAATGCTTTACGAATAGTGAGGTATCTCTCTATAGAAAATGTAATTACCATCAGAAACATACCAATGAGGATTGGAATGATGATCCCTCCCTCATAAATTCGAGCCAGTGAATTTTTGGGATCTTTATGACTAGGCCAAAACCAACCTTCACCCGGTGTTTTGAATCCATTGCGATCGCCAATTATAAAACGCCAGATCAGATAGCCGGCAATAAGGCAAATGATCGGTGCCAGCCATGAGATAGCATTACTTGTTTTTTTTGCCTGGACAGAGGTAGCCTTAACTGATGCAGTGGCAGTAGGTTTTGTTTCAGCCATGATTGAAATTTTTATTGTTTTGAAATTTTAAAATGTGAACTGAATTTTTAGGGTCACAATTCTAATGAAAAAAAGGTTACATCATACATTATGCTTACCTATTTTTTAGAAAGGAGGTCAAATTACTGATTTTTTGGTTTGATAATGAAGGCCGGAAAAAGTTTTGAAATTTATTCATAGCGTAAGGCATCAATAGGGTTCAGTCTTCCGGCTTTGTACGCTGGATATATACCAGCCACCAGGCCCACTAAGGTGCAAAGGATGACGCCGGTAAATACCCACCCCCAGGGAACAACAAAATTTGTTTTCACGATCAGCGAAACTACATTTCCCCCTAATACTCCGATCACAATGCCCAGCACGGCACCCATCAAACTAATAAGGACAGCTTCTGACAAAAATTGCTGCCTGATGGTTTTTTTCTTTCCCCCCAATGCTTTTATCAATCCTACTTCCCTGGTTCGCTCGTTAACTGCCACCAGCATAATATTCATCAATCCGATCGCCGCCCCAATTAATGTAATAAATCCAATAACCGATACCGCCATAGTTATATACCGAAGGCTGTTAAACAATCTTTCTATTATTGCATCATTGCGATCAATAACAAAATTGCTTTCTTCAGTAATATTTAATTTCCGGATCGATCTGAATTGTCCTTCCGCTTCTCCCATTGCGTTATCGGTTTGATTGATATCGTCGGTCATCACAGCAATGGTATAAGAGCTTCTGTCGTTTGAAAAATTCCTGTCAACGTTTTTATCGCTTGTCAATACAAGATTGTCCCGGCTCATACCAAAACTCGAACCGCGGCTTCCCAACACTCCTAAAACAATATAGGGAACATCATTGATCCTGATGATAGAATTGACGGCTTTGTCTTTATTGTCTTTGAAAAGCCGGTTCAATATATCTTGCCCGATAAGACAAAAATTTGTGCCGCTCTCAGCCTCAGCTTTACTGAAGTTGCGGCCTGCTGACAATGTATAACTGTTCAGAAGCAGAAAATTTTCATCACCTCCTAAAAGCATTACATTTGGCGTGGTCTTCTTTTTTTCATAAGAGATTATTGCGTTCCTGTTGGCAAAAATGTAAACCCCAACCGTTCCATTGAAAGAATATTCTTTTTTAAAAGCGTCAGCCTGCTCTATTGTGATCGGCTTATCAAGATTCGAGGTTTTTTCTTTTCTCTTTCCTTTTTTCGAAAGCTTCAGATCAGAGTTGCCGCCATCGCCAAAATGGATCTGCCTTTGCTTAAATCGAATAGTGAAAGCATTAGCGCCCATGGTTGAAAAACTTTCTGTAAGCTTTTGCTTCAGGGATGTGAGAGCAGTGTTGATACCGATGATCGCAAAGATCCCAAGGGCAATGATCGCAACAGTGATGCCTGTCCGCAGTCTATTATTTCTAACGGTTGTGTAAGCAAGAGAAAATGTGTCCCTGAAATTCATATGCGAAGCTTGATGCTAAATTAAGATTAACCACGAAAAGGAATCCATATAATTTTCCCGGAAAAAAGGCTGGACCTAAAAATACAGCCAGTTTAAAATCAAATTAGGAAAGATCCCGAGCAAAATAACAAGGCCAGCAACAATGATCAATATCCATTTAAACGATCGGGATATTTCTAATGTCTGGCCATCTCCTGTCTTAAAATACATAGCCTGCACCACTCTTAAATAATAATAAACACTCACCACAGCCATTATCACAGCAAAGATCACCAGCCAGCCATATTTGCCTGTTTCCGCCGCTGCCTGCAACATGTAAAATTTTGAAAGAAAACCTGCAGTCAAAGGAATACCTGCCAGGGACAATAAAAAGATGGTGGTAACAAAGGCCAACACCGGTTGACGTTTTGCAAACCCGTTAAAACCTTCAAAGCTGTAATCATTCAACTTGGTCAGCACTGCAAAAATGCCAATGGTTGCCAAACAATATGCAGCAGTGTATAATAAAAGACCCTCTTTTGCTTCAGTATTCATTGCATAAACAGCCATCAACATAAACCCCGCCTGTGAAATGCTTGAGTAAGCAAGCATCCGTTTTACGCTTTGCTGAAATACAGCTGTGATATTTCCAATAAATAAAGTGAGCGCCGTCATCAATGCGATCAGCAACTGCCATTGTGATTGCAGCGATCCGAATGCATCATCAAATAATTTAAGAAACCCGACGAATGCTGCAGTTTTTACAATAGTGGCCATAAAAGAAGTGAAGACAGTCGGGGCCCCATCATAAACGTCAGGCGTCCAGAAATGAAATGGCGCCGCTGAAACTTTAAATGCCATGGAGAACATCAGCAAGATCATTCCACTAATTAATAATGCCGAAGGTTTGGCAGAATCTGTGACCAGGTGTATGGTGTTGAATGTTCCGGCACTTCCATAGATCAAAGCGATCCCCATCAGCATCAACCCTGTTGAGAAAGCTCCGAGCAAAAAATATTTCAGCGAAGCTTCATTGCTTTTTAAATTTCTTTTGTCACTGCCGGTCAAAATATAAAGTGGGATGGAAATGATCTCGATGCCCAGGAACAAGATCAGCAAACTGTGAAAAGAAGTTACCAATGTAACACCACAAAGAATAAAAAATATCAATGCAAAATATTCTCCGTAATTCACTCCCACTTTTTCCATGTCTCTTGCAGACAAAAGGAAATAAATAAATGTGCTTCCAAAAATGATGGAGTTAAATAAAAGAGCAAACCGGTCAAAACCGATCATTCCCTTCACATCAATTTTAAAGAAAACCGTTCCATACATTTCAGCAATGTTCACAGCCAGCAATGCTACCATTCCCACGACGGCAATATTGCGAACAACAGCTTTGCTTTTAAAAACAAAACTGCTGATCATCATAACCACTCCCCAAACTCCTGAAAATAATAATGCATTCATTTATACTCCTATCTTTTCATGATCGTTTGCAAAGCTCTTTCTATGCTGTTTAAAACCGATTGCGAGACATCAGCACTCACGTCCAATAATTTGTTTGGATAGATCCCAATAAAGAAGATCATCACCACAATAACTCCCAGTGCTAATGTCTCATTCGTCCTGAGTTTATATCCCGCTTCCGTCAATGAATTTGTGTCTCCATAAAAAACTTTCCTGATCGCATTCAACATATAGACTGCTGCAAGAATGATGGTGACGCCGGCCAGCGCAGTGAAGACAATATAATACTGTGTGAGGCTGGAAGCAAAAACGCCATTGAACATCAGGAATTCTCCAATAAATCCGTTCGTCAATGGCAAACCAATATTCGCCAGGGCAACAATGACGAACAGGGTAGCCATCGCAGGAGATCTTTGTGCCAAGCCACCCAGCTCCGAAATTTTTCTTGTTCCAAATTGTCTTTCGATCAGCTCCACCACGATCCACAATCCAATTATGTTGATGCCGTGACTGAACATCTGGATCATCACTCCCTGCGTTCCGCTTTTTGTTATAGCAAACAAAGCCATCACCATCAAACCCATGTGTGCAATCGATGAATATGCTACCAATCTTTTCAGATCATCCTGTCTTATGGCGATGAGTGAGGCATAGATCATTCCTACAACTGCTAATGTAGAAACCGTATCACCCCGTGACCAAAAAGCGAACGGCAGAACGGGCATCATCCAGCGTATTATTCCCAGCACTCCCATTTTCACCATCACTCCGCTCAATATCATCGTCACAGCAGTTGGCGATTGTTCATAGGTGTCGGGTTGCCAGGTATGCAAAGGAAAGATCGGGATCTTGATTGCGAATGCCGCAAACATTAACCAAAACAACCAATCCTGGTTCTTCTGACTTATATGCGCATTGTAAAATGCAGAAATGTCAAAAGAATGAGCGGGGGTTTGCAGATAGATATAGATAATAGCCACCAGCATTAAAATGGAGCCGGTGAACGTGTAGATAAAAAATTTCAACGTTACCGGAATTCTTTTTTCGCCGCCCCATTGTGAACAAAGAAAATATGCCGGTATCAAGGCGAGTTCCCAGAAAAAATAAAACAGCAATGCATCATGTGCCAGGAAGACCCCCATCAAACCCGTCTGCATCAATAGCATCAATCCAAAAAAATTATTTGCATTTTTATATTGGCTATGCCAGGTTGAAACAAAAACAAGAGGGAATGAAACAGCAGTGAGCAAGCAAAGAATTTGTCCCATCCCATCGAGCCTCACAAAAAAACTGCTGTTGAGGCTGCCCATCCAGCTTGCATGAAATTCGAGTTGTGAACTGAATTTGAAATAGGTCAAACCCAAAACAGACACGATGAGTGTGATCAAAGAAAAAAACAAAGCACTTGACCTCGCTGCTTTTTCATTTTTAAAAAAGAAAGAGACCAAACCACCCAATAAAGGAATTGCTAGCAATAAAAATGGGATCATTAACTTTTATTTTGAAATTTTGTCCCGATCGCTATCGGGATCCTTTTCCCAATTACTTCCTTAAAAAAAACTGCAACACAAAAAACAACACCATGCTGATCACCATCAGCAACACATAGCTGCCCACTTGCCCGCTTTGCAACCACCTCAACTGCCGACCACCATACTGCACCGCTTTTCCAACGCCATTCACCAATGCATCAATACCTGAACGTTCCAATTCCCTGTCAAAAAGGTCAGCCAAAAAGTTCAGGGGTTTCACAATGGTTTTTTCATATAACTCATCGACATACCATTTGTTCTCCAGGAATTTTCCGACAGCATTTGGTTCTTTGTATTGATATCTTCTGTATTGCAGCCATGCAATGATAATTCCTATTAATGCCGCAATAGTTGAAACCCCCATTAGCAGTCGTTCAAAATTTTCTTTTGGAAATGAAGTTATCGGGCCATGCTTCACAGGAATCACAGGAGAAAGGAACTCTGAGAATTTATCGCCTCCTTTCATAATTGCATCTGGTATTCCTACAAAACCGCCAATAACGGAAAGAACTGCAAGAATGATCAACACAATGGTCATTGCTGGCGGGCTTTCATGCAGATGAGTTTTTTGTTCTTCTGTTCCTCTGAACTTTCCTGTAAAAGTGATTATCAATAAACGGAACATGTAATAGGCGGTTAAGATGGCTCCAATCAAAGCCACGATATATAATCCCGGGTTATGTTCAAATGCAGCGTATAAGATCGCATCCTTTGAAAAGAATCCGCTGAACGGCGGCACGCCAGAAATAGCAATACAACCAATGAGAAAAGTGATGTATGTTGTTTTGAGCTTGCTGCTGAGTCCTCCCATCTTGCGAATATCCTGCTCACCACCCATTGCATGAATGACGCTACCAGCACCAAGAAATAATAAAGCTTTAAAAAATGCATGGGTCATCACATGAAAAACTCCTGCGGAATATGCACCAACACCTAAAGCAAGGAACATATAGCCCAACTGGCTCACCGTCGAATAAGCCAGCACTTTTTTAATATCATTCTGCTTCATGGCGATCGTTGCCGCAAGAATAGCAGTGGCCAATCCAACGATCGCCACAACATTTTGTGAAAGCTCCGACATCGAGTAAAGAACATTGCTTCTTGCAACCATGTAAATGCCCGCTGTCACCATTGTCGCGGCATGGATGAGCGCTGAAACAGGGGTTGGACCCGCCATGGCATCCGGCAACCAGGTGTACAAGGGGATCTGTGCACTCTTCCCTGTTGCACCGACAAATAATAAAAGGGTGATCGCAGTAATATCAGCCGAAGTAAATTTCGATGTGTTGGAAAATACAGCATGAAAATCCGTGCTGCCGATCTTTGAAATGATCCAGAAAATTGCAATGAGAAAACCAAGGTCACCAATGCGGTTCATCACAAATGCTTTCGCAGCGGCTTTGTTGTATTCTGTATTCTTGAACCAGTAACCGATCAGTAAATAAGAACAAAGCCCCACTCCTTCCCAGCCGATGAACATGATGACGAAGTTGGCTCCCATCACCAGCAGCAGCATTGAGAATATAAAAAGATTGAGATAAGAAAAATATCTTCCAAAATGTTCCGGTGCTTCATGATGCATGTAAGAAGTCGAATAAACATGGATCAGGAAACCGACTCCTGTGATGATCAAAAGAAAAATGGCCGAAAGCTGGTCGATCTGGAAAGCAAAAGGGACATGAAAGCTGCCGACAGAAATAAAGTCAAAATAATTTGCCACGTGAACATTACCATTCTTCACCTGCATAAAAACCCAAATGCTCAATAAAAATGAAGCAAGCACAACGCCGCAGCCAATAATGCTGATCAATGATTTTGATAACCTTTTTCTCCCCAATCCATTGATGAGAAACCCAATCAGTGGCAACAGAGGAATAAGATAAACGATGTTCAATGAATTGCTCATAAGTCAAAAATCAAAAGTCAAAAATCAAAAATCTCTCAGGTGAGGGCTATTTTTACTTTTTAATTTTCAATGTTTCAATCTGTTCAAAAAGTTCACATCAACTGAATGAATATTTCGGTACATCATCACGATAATGGCCAAACCCACACTCACTTCCGCCGCCGCAACCACCATGATGAAGAAAACAAATAATTGCCCATCCGTTCCCGCCGTTGTCGCAGCATCTATTTTCGATGCCGCCAGGTGATGCATTTTCGAAAATGCCACCAGTAATAAGTTGGTCGCATTCAACATCAACTCAATGCACATGAAAATAATGATGGCATTGCGTCTCGTGAGCACACCCGCAATTCCGATCACAAACAAAGCGATGGACAGAAATATATAATAGTTGATCTGCATGATGCACATTCAAAAGTCAAAAGTGAAAATGCAAAAAAGTTTTCCCTTTAGCGCGGCTTTTGACTTTTTATTTTTTTACTTTTTACTTGAACATTATTCCTTTTTCCCGATTACCACAGCTCCTACCATTGCACTTAAAAATAAAATACTGCTGATCTCAAAGGGCACGACATACTCATTGAACAAAGCCTTACCTAAATTTTCGATCAAACCGATATCACCGGTGTTCGTTTCAGCAATTTGTTTTTTTATCTCAATATCTTTTAAAGCAGCTACAAAAACCAAAAGCAGGCATCCACCGGCAACAACGCCGGCAATTCTCAACCAGCGATGTTTTTGCGGTTCAGCAAGCCTTCCCAAATTCATCAGCATGATCACAAAAAGAAACAGCACCATGATGGCGCCGGCATAGACAATGAT
>Ga0134124_10005026_pt1 | contig 10622 bp, 8 predicted proteins | sample KB304_FD_96880 | JGI IMG/M metagenome (GOLD analysis project Ga0134124, IMG submission 96880) | Terrestrial soil microbial communities without Nitrogen fertilizer from Kellogg Biological Station, Michigan, USA - KB3-0-4 | ecosystem: Environmental > Terrestrial > Soil > Unclassified ... | reverse complement strand
GAGCAGCCCCACCTTGGGCGTATCCCCAAGATGGTCAAGCGCGGCGTCGACATCGCGCTCGGCACCTTCGTGCTGATCCTGGCCAGTCCGGTCCTGCTGCTCGCTGCGATCGCGGTTCGGACCACCAGCCGCGGCCCGGTGCTGTTCCGGCAGCGCCGCCTCGGCGTCAACGGCGCGGAGTTCTCGATCCTGAAATTCCGCTCGATGTACGTTAACAATGACGCCAGCGTCCACGAGAGCTACGTGCGCAAATTGATTGCCGGCGAGGCCGAGCGCCAGGTGTCAAACGGAAATGGTGAAGGCGTTTACAAGCTCACCTCTGATCCTCGCGTCACTTCTGTAGGTAACTTTTTGCGCCGGACAAGCCTGGATGAGCTTCCGCAATTCCTGAATGTTTTCAGGGGTGAGATGTCTCTGGTTGGACCGCGGCCCCCGCTCCCTTACGAGGTTGGCGCGTATGACCTGTGGCACCGCCGGCGACTGGTGGAAGTGAAGCCTGGGATGACGGGACTGTGGCAGGTGACGGGTCGCAATCGCGTCAAGTTTGACGACATGGTGCGCCTGGACGTGACTTATGCTCGAACCTGGTCGCCGTGGCTGGATATAAAGATTCTAATGCGCACCCCGCGTGCCGTACTCGAAGGGGCCCATTGAGCGGGGAAGGAGTCATAAATGTCGGCAAATCCTGACAGCGTCGTAGATGCCTACAGACCGGTACTCCTGGAGCACGTTGCCCGAAGAACGCCCAGCATACTCAAGTTTGGCGTAATAGGCTACGGCTACTGGGGACCGAACGTGGTACGGAACTTGCAAGGCATTGCGGGTGCAGAAGTAGTGTCGGTGTGTGACAAAAGTTCCGTTTCGCGTCGAAGAGCTCATAAAGCGTATCCCGGTATTTACGTGAGTGCGGACGCCTCCGAGGTCATAACTTCATCCGAGATCGACGTGGTCGCGATCGTCACTCCGGTGTGGACTCATTTCGAGCTGGCCAAAGCTGCTCTCGAAAACGGGAAACACGTTTTCGTCGAGAAGCCGTTTACCAGCAATGTGGCCCAGGCGGAGCGGTTGATCGAACTGGCAGAGCAAAAGAGCCTCAAGATCATGGTCGACCACACCTTCCTGTTCACTGGGGCGGTGAAGAAAATCAAACAGTTATTGCAGCAGGGCGGCCTCGGTAAGCTCTATTACTACGATTCCACACGGGTCAACCTCGGACTGTTTCAACACGACGTCAATGTCGTTTGGGACCTTGCTCCCCACGATCTCTCCATCATGGACTACTTGATCGAGCGCAATCCCGAAGCGTTGGTCGCGACGGGGCAGAAACATTTGAATGGGTTCGAGGACGTCGCCTACATCACCTTGTACTTTCCCGACAGCATCATCGCACACGTGAATGTGAACTGGCTGTCGCCGGTCAAGGTAAGGACCACCCTGATCGGAGGAGAAAAGAAGATGCTGGTGTGGAACGACCTGGAAGCGGACGAGAAGGTCAAGGTATACGACCGAGGTGTAAACATCGCAAGCCAGGAAGGTCTGTACGAACTCCTGGTGAATTACCGGTCCGGGGACATGTGGGCGCCTCAACTTGAGCAAGTTGAAGCCTTGCGCGATGAATTGATGTATTTCGTCGAATGCATTTCAGGCAGTCGTCAGCCGTTGAATGACGGAGCAGCAGGCTTACGGGTAGTCAAGATATTGGAGGCGGCCAGTAAATCTTTGCGTAAACGAGGGGCCCTGGTCTGTCTGTGAAGGTGACGAACCATCCCGCCCCGCTCCTGAAGGTCACGTAACTCTGTTTCGAGATAGAGTGGACACGACGCAGGTTGCGCCCGCATAACACGCGTTTCCCATTCCAAGCGGACCCTCTCTGGAGCGTTTTAGCGGCAAGGTCAGGAAAAATCTATGCAGCTAAGTACCAATATCCATACCCGTGATTCGACGCTGTGCATTGCTGACAATGTGAAGTTGGGGCGAGGTGTGAAGCTCTCCAAGTTCATCAACCTCTATGGCTGTGAGATTGGCGACGAAACGAAAATCGGTGCATTTGTTGAAATTCAGAAAAACGCTGTAGTCGGAAGGCGCTGTAAAGTCTCGAGTCATACATTTATCTGTGAAGGCGTAACCGTCGAAGACAATGTCTTTATCGGGCACGGCGTCACGTTCGTCAACGACAGCTATCCGCGAGCCACCACAGAAGACGGACGGCTTCAGACGGAACAGGACTGGAAAGCCGAACCCACACTGATCAAAAAGGGCGCCTCCATCGGATCGGGAGCCACAATTCTCTCGAATGTAGTGATCGGAGAGAACGCCATCGTGGGTGCAGGCAGCACAGTGACTAGAAATGTTCCGGCGAATGCAATTGTGGCCGGGAACCCGGCCAGAGTTTTGCGCATGATCGAACCTCCAATAAGGATCGCAAATGATGAAGAGTAAAGTGCCGTTTCTGGATCTGGCTGGCGCTCACGCCGAGTTGGAAGAAGAGCTGGTCGGGATTTTTCGATCCGCGATCGAGTCCGCGTGTTTCATTGGCGGTCCCATGGTCGAAGGCCTGGAAAAGGACTTCGCCGATTTCTCCGGGACGAAGTATTGCGTGGGCGTGAGTAACGGTACTGACGCTTTACGCTTCGCGCTGATGGCAGCCGGTGTGGGCGCGGCCGACTGCGTCGTTACCGTGCCCAATACTTTCATCGCGACCACAGAGGCGATCTCCCAGACCCAGGCCTTGCCCGAGTTCGTGGACATCGACGAACGAACTTACAACATGGATCCCGCCAGACTCCGCGAGTATTTGGAAAGCCAGTGCGACCGTGATCCCATAACCCGGCAGCCTATCTCGCGAAGATCGGGACGACCAGTCACAGCCGTCGTTCCAGTCCATCTGTATGGACAAACCGTCGAGATGGATCCGATTCTCGAATTGGCCGAAGAATACAACCTGATTGTTGTGGAAGATTCCTGTCAGGCTCATGGTGCAGAGTACTATTCGCACAAGGAGCAATCCTGGAAGAAGGCCGGGTCGATGGGGAGAGCTGCCGCCTTCAGCTTCTATCCGGGTAAGAACCTGGGAGCTTGCGGTGAAGCCGGAGCGGTGACTACAAATGATCAGGAGATCGCGCGGAAGGTTCGACTGCTGCGGGACCACGGACAGGCGGAAAAGTACTACCACGATATAGAGGGCTACAATGGCCGCCTTGATGCAATTCAGGCCGGTATTCTCCAGCTGAAGCTACGTCACCTCTCAGATGGGAATTGCAAGCGCCGGGCGCACGCCGAGGCGTACCAGGAGATGCTTTGCGCGGCGGATGGGATGGTCCTTCCCTTTGAGCCGCGTTGGGCGCGAGCGGTTTATCACCTTTACGTGATGCGGGTGCGCGATCGCGAGCAACTTCGAACCCATTTGGCGGCAGCCGGCATTGGCACCGGAATTCACTACCCTATTCCGCTGCACCTGCAGAAGGCGTATCGCGCGCTAGGTTATTGCAAGGGAGATTTTCCGGTCACCGAAAGAGTCGCAGCCGAGATACTGTCCTTGCCGATGTACCCGGAGCTTAGCCGCGCCGAACAGGAGTGCGTTGTCGAAAACATCCTGGCGTACCTCGATCTGCAAGCCAGAGTTGGTACGAACCAGGAAGAGTCAGTAGCCTAGCGGCCCCCGAGCATCCCATACACTCCACGTCCTACCATTCGAAGGCAAAATTCCGTGCTTCCAAGGTGATGGAAATATGCAGATTAAGATCGAATCAACCCACCTGCGTGATGTTGCTGTCATAGTCCCCGACATCTTTCAGGATAGCCGCGGCTTTTTCTCGGAAACCTTTCGTGCCGATCAATTCGAGTCACTGGGCCTGCCCACTGAGTTTGTCCAGGACAACCACTCGCGCTCTGCCCTGGGCGTTGTCCGAGGTTTACATTTTCAATGGGAGCCCCCGATGGGCAAGCTGATGCGAGTCACCATGGGGAGCGCTTTCCTGGTTGCCGTCGATATCCGCAAAGGGTCGCCCACGCTGGGAAAGTGGGTTGGAGTGGAGGCTTCGGCCGAGAATCGCCGTTCGGTTTGGGCGCCCGCGGGTTTCGCCCGCGGCTTCTGCGCCCTTACCGACCCGACGGAAATCCAGTACAAATGCACCGGAATCTACAACAGCAAGGCAGAGTCTGCGATCCGATGGAACGACCCGATGATCGGAATTGAATGGCCTTTGGTCGATGTTGTCGTTTCTGAAAAAGACCGAAATGCCCGGTCCCTCGAGGAATGGCTGGCCTCGCCCGAGTCAGACAACGTCAGTTATTTTGAACAGGGTGAGCCCGAATTCTCGTTACGGAGCTGATCATGAGATTACTGGTTGCAGGAGGCGCCGGGTACGTTGGGTCAGTCCTGATCCCCAGACTGATCGAGCGCGGCTACAAGGTAGACGTGGTGGATTTGTTCTGGTTCGGTAATCATCTGCCTCGCCAGACCGGAATCCTTACCAAAGACATCTTCCAGCTGACGGTCGAGGATCTCGAACCCTACGACCAGGTGATATTCCTGGCAGGTCTTTCCAACGATCCCATGGCCGAGTACTCGCCCAGCAAGAATTTCATCTTTAATGCGGCGGCGCCGGCCTATCTCGGCTACATTGCAAAGATCGCCAAGGTGAAGCGCTACATCTATGCCTGCTCCTGCTCGGTTTACGGCTATACCGAAAACGATCTTTACGACGAGACGCGCCCCGTCAGCTCTAGCTATCCCTATGGAATCTCGAAGCTCCAGGGAGAGCAGGCCGTCATGCAACTCGTCGATGACGACTTCTCGGTGATTTCGCTGCGCAAAGGCACCATTTCCGGATACAGCCCTCGTATGCGACTAGACCTGATCATCAACACCATGTTCAAGACGGCCATGCGGGAGCGCACGATCACGGTGAACAATCCATCCATTTGGCGGCCCATTCTTAGTATCGAGGATGCCGCCACCGCCTACATCCGCGCCATTGAAGCCAATCAAGGCATTTCAGGCATTTTCAACATCGCTTCAGGGAACTATACCGTCGGCGAAGTGGCAGACCTGATCAAGAGCGCGGTCGAGGAACGCCTGAACCTGCGAATCAATCTATGCATCAAGCACATCCAGGATTTCCGCAACTACAAGGTTAGCGTCGAGAAGGCGGCCAATGTGCTGAGCTTTCATTCCACCGGGAATGTCAGGTCGATCGTCACCAATTTGATCGAAAACAAGGAACTGTTTCAGGACTGGGACAACCCAAACTATTCGAATATTCAAACCTTCAGGCAGGTCGAAAACGGGCTCGAAGTCCACGATATGGCTGGTGCCGCATGAACGTTGCCGTCATCGGCGCAAATGGACAACTGGGCAGCGATGTCGTCTGCGCCTTTGCCGCTCAGGGCGACACGGTGACCTCGCTGACGCACCACGATATTGAATTGTCCAGAATGGAATCGGTAAGAATGTGTCTGGGGAAGCAACCGCTCGATGTGGTGGTCAACACGGCCGCCATGCATCAGGTAGAGAAATGCGAACAGGAGCCTGCCGAAGCCTACGCTGTTAACGCAACGGGAACGCGAAATCTGGCTCTCGCGACGCGTGAGTTGAGAGCGGCGCTGGTTCATGTCAGTACCGATTATGTCTTTGACGGAAGCAAAGGTGCGCCGTATCTGGAGGACGACGCGCCCCTCCCGCTCAATGTTTACGGCAGCTCCAAGCTGGCGGGGGAATATTTTGCGCGAACCCTGAACCCGCGACACTTCGTGCTGCGCACTTCGGCGCTTTACGGAAAGCATCCCTGCCGGGCCAAGGCTGGACTTAACTTCGTCGACTTGATGCTCAAGTTGGCTCGGGAGCGAGGCTGGGTGCGAGTGGTCGATGACGAGGTTGTCACGCCGACATCGACTTCGCAACTCGCCAAACAGATTGTGGTTCTGAGCCGCTTCGACGCCTACGGACTCTACCACGCAACGGCTGAAGGCAAATGCTCCTGGTACGAGTATGCGAAAGAGATCTTTCAACTCACAGACACCGACGTTCGGCTTGAGATTGCGACCTCAGCAGAATTTCCGGCCAAAGTGCCGCGGCCAAGCTATTCGGTGCTCGAAAATCATGCACTCAAGATCCGCGGTCTGAATGGGTTCAGTTCATGGCAAGAGGGGTTGTGCGAGTACCTTGGAGTCCGCGAGCCATCTCATTCCCAGGCCTAGTCTCAACCGAAATGACAATGAACAAGCTTCCGGTCCAGTCCACCAAGCTCGGCGCAGGCGGCTATCGACCATGAGGACCACGCCTACAGCGGTATGTATCGTGGTGGAGAATCTGCCGGTGCCGCTTGACCGGCGCGTGTGGCGAGAGGCCTGCGCCTTGCGTGCCGCAGGCTACCGGGTCTCGGTTATCTGTCCGAAGGGGAAGGGTTGGACGGCCGGCTACGAGACGATCGAAGGCATCGAAGTATACCGGCACAAGGCATGGGAGGCCTCAGGTATCGCAGGGTATTTGCTTGAGTACACTGCGGCTCTCGCGAGCGAGTTGTTCCTGACCCTTAAAGTGTTTTGGCGCACCCGGTTTCGTATTCTGCAAGCCTGCAACCCGCCTGACACCATCTTTCTTATAGCGTTGCTGCTGAAAATCTTCGGAGTGCGATTTATCTTCGACCAGCACGATCTGGGCCCGGAACTGTTTGAGGCCAAGTTCGGCAACCGCAGGCGTTTGTTCCATGGCCTCGTACGATGGGCTGAGCGGTGTTCGTTCCGCGTCGCGAATGTCTGCATCGCCACCAACGAATCCTTCAAGGAAATTGCTGTTACCCGGGGAGGGAAGCATCCGGAGCATGTCTTCGTCGTTCGGAACTGCCCAGACCTGACCAGTTTCGGCAGTCAAGCGAGTCAGCCCGGCACGAAATACGGAAAGTCACTGCTGGTGGCGTATGTCGGTTTCATGGGAAATCAGGACGGCCTCGACCTGTTACTTGAGTCGATCGAACACGTTGTAAAAAACGAGAATCGTCAAGACACACACTTCGTGCTCGTCGGAGGAGGCACCATGCTTACCGAGTTGCGAGCCACGATTGCCAAGAAGGCCCTGGACTCGTATGTCACTCTGACGGGCCATGTGCCTCATGAAAACGTAGCTACGTATCTCGCCAGTGCGGATATAGGAGTCGCGCCCGACCCTAAGAACCCGATGAACGACAGTTCGACAATGATCAAGATTTTTGAGTACATGGCGTTTCGATTGCCAATCGTGCAGTACGACCTGAAGGAGGGACGGCGCGTCGCGGGCCCTGCGGCTTTGTACGCCACGCCCAACGACCCGGTCGATTTCGCCAACCAAGTAATCAGACTGCTCGATTGCAAGGAACTACGTCAGGAACTGGGTCAGTGCGGTCGCACGCGGATTGAAGAAGGCTTGAACTGGGAAGTCGAAAAAAAATCGCTGATTAGGGCCTACACTGCCGCTCTTCAGTTTGACCATGCGGGATAGATGAATTGTTTTCGACCTCTCTTTGTTCACGTGATGTTTCTGCTTCCTGATGTCGCGCCAGCCAATTGACCATGGGAACGACGCCGATAGCAGAATCAGTTGACCACATGACAAGTCGCCGCATTGTTGCCGCTTGTGTCGTCCTTCTGGTTATCCTGCTGTCATCGATACGCGGATATTCGGCTGACGTTGTGTTGATTCGTTCAGGCGACGGCTTGTCCTCGTCCCAGGAAAACGACCTGGAACTCGCCACCCGGTTCTACGGGGTCAACCTGAAAGTAGTTACTGCCGGCCACAACAATACGCTTGATGCGGTCCGGCAGAAGGGAACACTGGCGGTCGCAATTGAGGCAAATGCGCTGGCTTCTGTGAACCGCACGGCGCTCCTTCGAGCCCGGCGTCGAGGCACGCAAAGCACCGTGCCGTTACTTGTTCTTGGAGTCGCGCCGGAGACGGGATCGGATCTCCTAAGAGATTGGTCAGGCGGGACGGCGGTTGGAACCGAACGCCTGGTGAGTCCGCTTCGACTGCATTATGTTGTCGGCCGCGCCGCTGGCATAACCCAACAACTAGCTGATCTCGATGCGCCTTTCCCGGGTAACGAAGCGTTCTACCTTGGCCTGGTAAAAAGTCGCGACGTTCGCGAACTGGTGTCCGTAGCAAGCGACCACCAGACGGTCCCCGTATTCATTCAAGTAGACCTCGACCAAGAGAAAGTCTTCCTGCTTTGCAATACGCATCCTGCGGGTGACAGTGCAATCGACTGGCGCGCCGAAAGTGGCGCGACCCAGTTCCTGGAAATCGCTCCGCTGATGATGTTCGTGAGGTATAGTGCCGGTGAACTAGGCTGGCACACGGTCCATCACTATGCCAACCTGACAATTGACGATCCGTGGCTACGTGAGCCTTACGGGCACCTCAGCTACGGCGGCCTTCTCAAGGAGATGGAAAAACACGATTTTCACACAACAATTGCTTTCATACCCTGGAATTACGATCGGAGCGAACCAGCAACGGTTTCGCTTCTTCAGAACCATCCCGAAAGGTTCTCAATCTGCATTCATGGAGATAACCACGATCAGAAGGAATTTGAGGATCTCAAAAGCAGGCCCCTGCACGTTCAAATCGCCGCGCTTAAACAGTCCCTGGCCAGGATGCAGCAATTTCACAATCTGACCGGGCTGCCCTACGACAACGTGTTCGTGTTTCCTCACAGCATCGGATCAGGAACGATTCTGGAAGAGCTCAAGAGTTACAACTTTGCGGCTACGGTTAACTCTGCCAATGTTCCCATGGATCGCCCGCGTCCGTCGGATCCCCTTTTTGGCCTCCGCCCTATAACGAGCGCCTTTGCTGACTTTCCAAGTATTGCCCGCTATTCAGTGGCAGTGCCGCTTCCGAAAGGCTTGATACAGATAAACGAATTTCTTGGCAACCCCTTGTTCTTCTATGGACACCAAGACCTGTTTGCGAGCGGTATGGATGCCTTCAACGACATCGCCGATGAGGTGAACAAGAGTGAGACGGATACAGAGTGGCGTAGCGCCGGCGACATCGTTGAGCATCTATACCTGGTGAAGCTGAGAGAAGACGGCAACTACGACGTGCTCTCGTTTGCAAACCGCCTCCGCCTGGAAAATACTTCCGGACGGGGTGTGGTCTTCAACGTCAGGAAAGCGGAGTCGGACTCGGCGAACATCGCATCGGTGAATGTCGAAGGCCGAGACCAACCTTTCCTGGTGCGCGACGGGTACTTGGAGCTCAGCCTGTCTGTACCGCCGGGCGAGGGTCGAAGCGTCTCGATCCGGTACAAGAACGACCTTGACCTGGCTTCAGTCAGCACCGCAAAAACATCTCTTCGCGTCTATCTTCTCCGCAAGGCGTCGGATTTCCGCGACATAACGTTATCGGAATATGCCGTCGGGAGAACCCTCACCGAGTTTTATTACAGGCACAAGCTCACTCCGGCGCTCGCGACTGTGGGGGGGGGCGCTGTGATCTTGTTCTGCATAAGCGGAGTCCTGGGCCTGCTGGCGATTGCGAAGCGACGCAGCCCTGTCGCATTGAGGCGGGAGAATTCTTCGGAGCGAGCGGAACCCGAGAGCGAGGCAAACCAGATGACACGATACGTGATCATTACGCCGGTCCGCGACGAGGGGAAGTTTATCGAGGAGACCATTGCTTCGGTCAAAGCCCAGACCATTCCGCCGGCGGAGTGGGTGATCGTCGACGACGGTTCTACCGACCGGACAGGCGAATTGATTGATCGGCATGCGGCTGAGGTGTCATGGATTCGCGCCGTACACCGAGCGAACCGGGGTTTTCGCCAAGCCGGCGGCGGAGTCATGGAGGCCTTCTATGACGGCTACCACGCCCTCCGCTGTGACGACTGGGATTTCATCGTCAAGCTCGATGGAGATTTGACCCTACCCGCGACATACTTCGAAGCGTGCTTTGACCACTTTGAGCGCGACCCCAAGCTCGGAGTGGGCGGTGGCGACATTTATCACAATCGGGGAGCAATGCAGGCCCTCGAACGAAACCCACGATTTCACGTCAGAGGGGCAACCAAAATCTACAGGAGAGCTTGTTGGGAAGCGATTGGCGGCCTATGGCGCGCCCCCGGTTGGGACACGATCGACGAAGTCAAAGCCAACATGCTGGGCTGGACAAGCTACAGCTTCAGTGAACTCCAGATCGCTCATCATCGCGTGACCGGGACGGCTGAGGGTCTGTTGCGCGACAGAATGAAACATGGCGTGGCCTGTTATGTCTCGGGATATCACCCTCTCTTTCTGCTTGCCAGTTGCCTGCGAAGGCTGATCCAGAAGCCTTATGTGGCCGGATCGGCGGCAATGTTCTACGGCTTCCTGAGAAGCTATTGCGTCCGCATGCCCCGAGTGACTGACACACAATTGATCAAGTATCTTCGCACCCAGCAACTCAGGCGCCTTTGCGGGCTGGAAACGATTTGGAGATGACTGACAGCCGAAGGAAAAGTTCGAATTGACATGTGCGGAATCTGCGGAAAAGTCGAATTTGATCGGGGTGCCACGGTCAGCGGCGCTCTTATCCGGGCCATGTTGGATAACATCCGTCATCGCGGACCCGATGATGAAGGAGTCTACCTGTCGCCCCAGGTAGGACT
>Ga0134124_10005025_pt1 | contig 10623 bp, 10 predicted proteins | sample KB304_FD_96880 | JGI IMG/M metagenome (GOLD analysis project Ga0134124, IMG submission 96880) | Terrestrial soil microbial communities without Nitrogen fertilizer from Kellogg Biological Station, Michigan, USA - KB3-0-4 | ecosystem: Environmental > Terrestrial > Soil > Unclassified ... | reverse complement strand
GGACGGACGCATGGCCTTAATGGCCCAGAACGCGAACGGCACGTGTGCGAGCCAGGCGCTCGGCCGCAGCCATTGCGCCTTCCAGTCCGCCTCGGGCCCGATTAGGGGCTCTTCGATGTCGCTAAACAGGCTGCCTTCGCTCTTCATGGTCACCCCGAAAGAGGCAATCCTGAGTCCAGGCCCGGATCAGGGGAACCCCTCGGATCCGGGTGTCGAACGCGGCGCTGTTGCGGGCGCGACCGCGCCCGCGTTTTCAATGCCCGCCGCCGCTTGCCAGCACCGGGAAGAGCTTCACCAGCCCGTCGGCCAGCAGTTCCACCGCCAGCGCGGCAAGGATTAGACCCATCAGTCTGGTCATAACGTTGATGCCAGTGCGGCCCAGGATCCTGCCGATCCTGCCCGCGGCCGAGAAGGTCAGCCAGGTCACGAAGCCGATCACGACGCCATAACCCACCAGCACGGCCAGCTCCCACCAGTGCCGCGTCTTGTCGGCGTAGATGACCATCGTCGAGATCGTGGCGGGCCCGGTCAGCAGCGGGATCGTGAGCGGAACGACCGCCACGCTCGCGCCGGATTCCATCTTTCGCTCCGCGTCGTTCACATCGTCCTTGCGCGACTCAGCGGGCTTCGCGTTGAGCATCTGCAGGGCGCTGATGAGCAGCAGCGTTCCGCCGCCCACCTGGAACGACGCGAGCGAGATGCCGAAGAAATCGATGACGCGCAGACCGGCCAGGGCACTGATGGCGATGACGAGGAACGCCGTGAACGCGCTCACACGGATCGTGCGGCGCCGCTCGATCTCGCTGAGGGAGCTGGTGAAGTGGATGAAGAAGGGCAGCACGCCGATCGGATTGACGATGGCCAGCAATGCGATGAGCGGCTTGAGCAGATCCATGCGCGCCGATTCTGCGGCCTGACTCAGGCGGGTGTCGATGCATCGCCTGCCGATTGCGCCAAGCCGCGCAGGTAGCGCAGCCCGGCGGCGCAGCGCGGCCCGTACCAGCTCAGGAGCTCGCCGTCGACGCACTGCGCGTGCGCGTTGGGGCACAACGCTCGGGCAGCATCCAGGTGCGACTCGTCGAACCGGTAGGGCTCCGAGCTCAGCAGCACCCGCTCGACGCCGGCGAGCCAGTGCGCGTGCGGCTCGACCACCGGATAGCGTGCCGCGCCGCTCTCCCCGCCGCGCTGCGCCGGCCAGGTCTGCCAGTTCACCTTGGCCAGCATCTGCGCGATGTAGGTGTCGCGGGCGACCGCCATCCAGGGATCCCGCCAGATCAGATACAAGACCTTCGCTGTCGGCCAGGCCGTGCGCTCGCAGGCGGCGAGTTCCTCCCGCAATTCGTCGGCCAGCTGGCCGGCGCGCTCGAAGACGCCCGGCTCGCGCCCGAAGACTTCGCTCATCTGAGAAAACAGCCCGAGGTTGTCTTCGGGAGAACACGGATGCGTCACCACGATGTTCGGCACGAATTCGCGCAATACCTGCACCGTTTCAAGGCGGTTTTCGTCGACATTGACGAGCACATGAGTCGGGGCGAGTTCCCGAAGACGATCGACTTTCACGTCTTTCGTGCCGCCGACTTTCGGCACATTAGCAAGTGCTTGCGCCGGATGTATGCAAAAGCCGGTGCGGGCCACAAGTCTCGGGCCGAGTCCGAGAGAGACCATCAATTCGGTCAGGCTGGGCACCAGGCTCGCGATCCGGAAAGCTTCGTTGGAGTTGTGCATGACAAGGGACACGGGAATAGGGGTGGCGCGCGGCAGTCCGGCGCATCAACATTCACAGCTCAGACGCGGATACAACACTTCGGGGAAGGCCGCGTCACAAATAATGCCCTTACCACATAATGCGTGACGTGTGTCTGGATGCGGCGCCTTCTCTGGTTTGGTCCCGATAGGTTGAAGCTCCACATGCTGTCGAGGTACCCCGGTACCGTTTATTGAGGAAGAAAGGCGCTCTCTCATGGGCAACAAGCTGTACGTAGGCAACCTGGCCTACTCCGTACGCGACGAGGAACTCCAGCAGGCGTTCTCCCAGTTCGGTACCGTTACTTCGGCCAAGGTCATGATGGACCGTGATACCGGGCGGTCGAAGGGCTTCGGCTTCGTGGAAATGGGTTCGGATTCCGAAGCTCAAGCCGCGATCGAAGGCATGAATGGCCAACCGCTGTCCGGTCGTGCGGTGGTGGTGAATGAAGCGCGTCCGCGCGAAGAGCGTCCGGGCGGCTTCCGCGGCCCGTATGGCGGCGGCGGCGGCGGTGGTGGCTACGGCGGCGCCGGCGGCGGTGGTCGTCGCGAAGGCGGCGGCGGTGGCTACGGCGGCGGCGGTGGCGGCTACGGTGGTGGCGGCGGCTACGGCGGCGGCGGCGGTGGTCGCGGCGGCTATGGCGGCGGCGGTGGCGGCTACGGTGGTGGTGGCGGCGGCAGCGGCCGTGGCGGCTACGGCGGTGGCGGCGGTGGTCGCGGCGGCTACTGAACCCGCAAGGCTTTGAACCTGAAGGGCGGTGTGCTTCGGCGCACCGCCCTTCTTGCTTTCTGGGGCATCTCGGATGATGTCTCTTGAGCGAGCGCGTCCTATTCGCCTTGGCGTTTCTTGCGTCCCCGCCCGGACACGACGCGGTCGTATAGCGGGTTGGGGAGGATGCGCAGCAGCTTCGCCACGATCCCCATCTGCCAGGGAATCACGCGATAGCTTGTCTGGGCGTCGATTGCCGCGACCGCCTTGCGTGCAAAGTCTGCGGGCTGCATCAGGAAGGGCATTGGGTACGTGTTGCGCTGCGTCAAAGGCGTGGCGATATACCCAGGCACGAGCGTGACCACCCTCAGGCCGAAGGGCCTGGACTCCACCCGCAGGCTCTCGCAGTAGGACACCACTCCTGCCTTGCTTGCGCAGTACGCGCCATGCCCGGGCAGACCGCGGATGGCTGCCACGCTCGCCACGCCGACGAGCGTGCCGCGCCGACGCTCGCGCATCGGCTTGACGAAGGGCTGGAAGGTGGCCGCCATGCCGAGGTTGTTGGTCTCGAAGGTGGCGCGGATCACCTCGAGGTCCTCCTCCTGCTCGGTATCCACCCCGACGCTGATGCCCGCATTGGCGATCACCACGTCGGGTAAGCCCTGCTCTTCGATGCACTGCCTGCCAGCACGCACGATGGAGGCGACATCACGCACGTCCGCTGCGTAGACGCGGCACGTCTGCGGGCCCCAGCCCTGCGCACTCGCCCAAGCCTCGATGTCGCCGGCACGCCGGGCAACGAGCGCAACCCGCCAGCCCAGTTCGACGTATCGCGCTGCGAGTGCCTGCCCGATGCCGCTGGAGGCGCCCGTGATGTAGGCGAGTGGCCGCGTGCCGCCGTGAGCGTGCGCGGCCATTCAGCGGCTGCCCTCGCCCGCCGCGGGCTTGGCCGGCTGCGCCGTGAACTGCCCGATCACGCGCCCGCCCAGCACACCGCTGCGGCTCAAGTGGTTGTAGTCGAGCGATGAGGCGTGGATCTCGCCGGTGGCGGTTGTGATGATCACCGGCAGGTGCGAGAGCACGCGCTCGGTGTCGGTGCGCACCTCCAGGAATTCGCCGCGAAAGTCCACGCGGTCGTCGCCGCCCGTCTTGGGCGAAGGGTCGCGCACGACGTGCGCATCGCCGATCAGACGGACCTGCGTTCCGTTGCCGTTGCTAAGCGCCGATCGCGCGGACGCCGTCGTGATGCGGCCATCCTGATCCTCCACGCGCAAGCGCACGCCATCGATCTCGACGGTGTCGTTGTCCGGGAAGTGGCGCATGCGGTCTCCCTCGATGTGCGATCGAGTGGCGCCGTCGGGCGAATAGGTCGTGAGCGCAAAGCGCTCCATCTCGTAGTCGGGCACGTGACGCGGCGCGGGAGCGACCCCATCGTCGCCCGGTGTGGGGGTGTTCTTCACGAGCCACCACGTCAGCGCCGCCAGCATCGCCATCACGAGCACAGGCAGGTAGGTGACGGCCGCGCTCCACAGGCGTGCGGTCCACGGCCCGCTCACCGTGGCCACGGCCGCACGCGGGGCCAGCGGAGCCAGCGGTGTCAGCTCGCTGAACGGCGCGCTGCCATCCGGATTGACGGTCGTGTTGCGAAAGGACTCGCTCATGCGTTGAGCTTGCCGTCGTCGAGTGTCACGAGGTGCCCGTGCAGCAGCTCGCAGTAGCGCCCGCAGCCCATGAGCAGCAGGTCGCAGAACTCGCGCGCAGCGCCGTGCCCGCCCGCGACGCGCGTCACGTGATGTGCGAGCGCGCGCACCTCCGCATGCGCATTCGACGGTGCGCATGCGAAGCGTGCGCGGACCATGAGCGGCAGATCGGGCCAGTCATCGCCGATCACCGCGATCTGATCCCAATCGAGGGCGAGCTCCGCCAGCAGCGCCTGCGCCGCCGCGAGCTTGTCGTGAGCGCCATAGCGTGCATGCGCAATGCGCAGGTCTTCCACACGCTTGCGCACCGCCGCCGAGTCGCGCCCGGTGATGACCACTGGCGCAATGCCGCCTTGGGCCAGCAGCTTCAGGCCATGCCCGTCGAGCGTGCTGAATGCCTTGAACGATTCACCGTCAGCGCCGATGTAGATGCGCCCGTCGGTGAGCACGCCGTCGACATCGAAGATCGCCGCCCGCACGCCCTGCGCGCGCAGAAGCAGGGCCGCATCGAAGCTCAGCACCGGGTCCAGCGGCCGCATCTCGGGTCCCCGGCCTCAGATGACCTTGGCCCGCATCAGGTCGTTCGAATTGAGCGCGCCTACCAGCCGCCCCTCCTCGACCACCAGCAGCAAGGTGATGCGCGACTCCTCCATCAGGTCGGCGGCTTCGACCGCCAGCGCGTCGGGACGCACCGTGCGCGGGCTCGCGTGCATCACCTGGTGCGCGCTCAGGTCGCGAAGATCGCCGCCCTTCTCGATCAGCCGGCGCAGATCGCCGTCGGTGAAGATGCCCAGCACACGGTCGTGTTCGTCGACCACGGCCGCAGCGCCCAGGCCCTTCGCGCTCATCTCGCGCATCAGGTCGGAAAAGCCGGTGGACGGCGTGACGCGCGGCAGCTTCTCGCCGGTGCGCATCACGTCGTGCACATGCGTGAGCAACTTGCGCCCGAGCGAACCGCCGGGGTGCGAGCGAGCGAAGTCTTCCTCTCGGAAGCCGCGGGCGTCCAGCAGCGCCACGGCCAGCGCGTCGCCCAGCGCGAGCTGCGCGGTGGTGCTTGCGGTGGGCGCAAGGTTCAGCGGGCAGGCTTCCTGGGCCACCGCGTTGTCGAGCACGACCTCGCTGTGGCGCGCGAGTGTCGATTGCTCGCGGCCCGTCATGGCAATCATCGGCACGCCCAGCCGCTTGATCGCGGGAAGAATGGCGGTGATCTCGTCGGCCTCGCCCGAGTTCGAGATCGCCAGCACGATATCGCCCGGGGTCACCATGCCGAGGTCGCCGTGACTCGCCTCGGCAGGGTGCACGAAGAAGCTCGGTGTTCCCGTGGAGGCAAGGGTCGCCGCGATCTTGCGGCCCACGTGCCCGCTCTTGCCCATGCCCATCACGACGACGCGCCCGCGGCACGCGAGAACGAGCTCGACGGCGTGCACGAAAGCGGTGCCCACCCGTGCGCGCATGTCGAGCAGCGCACGCGCTTCGATGTCGAGGGTCTGCCGCGCCAGTGCCACGGCGCGCTCGCCGTCCAGAGCGGCACCGGGTGCGGTGCGAGAGGCGTTCGCCGGCTGAAATTGTGCTGGTCCGTTGGGTAGCATCGGGCGATTTTAGGCGCCACCCCTGGGGTGGCACGGTGCCTGCATTTCACTGCCAATGACTTCTTCGCTCGAGCTCGCGCTGCTGTATCTGGTCGCCTCGGTCTTGGGCGTGGTCGTCTCGCGCCTGCTGCGCCAGCCGCCGATCCTGGGGTACCTGGCTGCGGGCGTCGTGATCGGACCGCACGCGATGGACGTCGCCTCCGACGTCGGTGGCACCCGCAGCGTCGCCGAGTTCGGCGTGGTCTTCCTGATGTTCGTGATCGGGCTGGAGTTCAACCTGCCCAAGCTGCGCAGCATGCGCTCGCTCGTCTTCGGCCTGGGCTTCAGCCAGGTGGCGCTGACGATGCTCGGCGCGGTGGTCGGCAACGCGCTGCTCACGACGGGCTTCGCGCTGGCCGGGCGCCAGTGGGGCCTGGGCTGGCAGGCGGCCGTCTCGCTCGGCGCGGCACTTGCGATGAGCAGCACGGCCATCCTCGGCAAGCTCATGAGCGAGCGCCTGGAGCTCGAGAGCGAGCACGGTCGTCGCGTGATGGGCGTGCTGCTCTTCCAGGACCTGGCGGTCGTGCCACTGCTCGTGATCATCCCCGCGCTCGGCAACGAGCGCGCCGACCTCGCGGCCGGCCTCGTCTGGGCCGCCCTCAAGGCCGCAATCGTGCTCACCGTGCTGCTCATGGGCGGACAGAAGCTCATGCGCTGGTGGCTCACCCTGGTGGCACGCCGGCGCAGCGAGGAGCTTTTCATCCTCAATCTGCTGCTGATCACGCTCGGGCTTTCCTGGCTCACCGAGCTGGCCGGGTTGTCGCTCGCACTCGGCGCCTTCGTGGCCGGCATGCTGATCGCGGAGACCGAATACAAGCACCAGGTCGAGACCGACATCCGGCCCTTCCACGACGTGCTGCTGGGCCTGTTCTTCATCACCATCGGCATGCGCCTGGACTGGCGCGCGCTGGTGCAGGAGTGGCCGGTGGTCGCGCTGATGAGCGTGCTGCCGGTGCTCTTCAAGTTCGGCCTCGTGACCGGACTCGCGCGCGGCTTCGGGGCCTCGCCCGGCGTGGCACTTCGCACGGGCCTGTATCTCGCGCAGGCCGGCGAGTTCGGTTTCGTCCTGCTCGAGCTTGCCTCGCGCAATCACCTCGTCACGCCGCAGCTGCTGAACCCGGTGCTCGCCTCGATGGTGCTGTCGATGTTCGCGACGCCCGTCATCGTCACCTACAGCAACCGCATCGTGATGCGGCTCGCCTCGAGCGACTGGCTGCTGCAGTCGGTCGCGCTCACGACCATCGCCAAGCGCGCGATCCACTCGGAAGGCCACGTCATCATCTGCGGCTACGGGCGCAGCGGGCAGAACCTGGCGCGCCTGCTGGAAGGCGAGCACATCCCCTACATGGCGCTGGACCTCGACCCCGACCGCGTGCGCCAGGCGGCGGCGGCGGGCCAGAACGTGGTGTTCGGCGATGCGGCGCGCCTTCAAAGCCTCATGGCAGCGGGCCTTGCGCGAGCCGCCGCGGTGGTCGTGAGCTACCACGACACCCAGTCCGCGCTGAAGATCCTGCGGCAGGTGCGCCAACACGCGAGCGCGGTCCCGGTCATCGTGCGCACGCTCGACGACGCCGACCTCGAGTCGCTGCAGGAAGCCGGCGCGACCGAGGTGGTGCCCGAGGCCATCGAAGGCTCGCTGATGATGGCCTCGCACGTGCTCGCGCTGGTGGGCGTGCCCATGCGGCGGGTGATCCGCCTCGTGCAGGACCAGCGCGACGCGCGCTACGGCCTGCTGCGCGGCTACTTCCACGGCGCCGACGACGACACCGTCGACGCACTCGAGCAGGCGCGACTGCGCAGCATCACCCTGCCCGAATCGGGCGGCTGCCTGCGTCAGACGCTGGAGGCCCAGGCGCTCGACGCCCTGGACGTGAAGGTGGTGGCGCTGCGCCGCGCCGGCGGTTCGGTGCTGCGTCCCGCCCCCGACACCGTGCTCGGCGCCAGCGATACGCTCGTGCTTTCCGGGCAGCCCGCGGCGCTTGCGCGCGCCGAAGCCCATCTGCTGCGCGCCTGAGCGGCCGCGCCGCGCCGCGCGGAGGACTCCTTCATGAACGACGCCGAATTCATCAAGAGCCACATCCGCACCGTGCCCGACTGGCCCGAGCCGGGCGTGATGTTTCGCGACATCACGCCGCTCCTGAGCAACCCCAAGGTGTTCCGCGTGCTCATCGACCAGTTCGTGCACCGCTACTTCGACACGCGCGCGAACGTGGTGGCCGGGCTGGATGCACGCGGCTTCATCATCGGCTCGGTCGTGGCCTACGAGCTCAACCTCGGCTTCGTGCCGATCCGCAAGAAGGGCAAGCTTCCCTACACCACCGTCGAGGAAACCTACGAGCTCGAATACGGGTCGGCCACGGTGGAGATGCACACCGACGCGGTGCAGCCGGGCGATCGCGTGGTGCTGATCGACGATCTCATCGCCACGGGCGGCACGATGATGGCGGGCAAGCGCCTGCTGGAGCGCCTGGGCGCCAACGTGATCGAAGGCGCGGCCATCGTCGACCTCCCCGAGCTCGGCGGCTCGCGCAAGCTGCGCGCGTCGGGGTTGCCGCTGTTCACCCTGGTGGACTTCTCAGGGCACTGAGCGCCGCGGGCCGCGAGGGCGGGCGGCGCATTCGCCAGGATTCAGCGCGTGAAGTTCGAGCGCATGCGGATCGCCATCACCGAGCCCGCGGCGCGAAGCACTTCCAGCGCAATGGCAGGCACGCGCGCGGCCAGCTCCTCGAAGCGCGGCAGGCGCATCGCCCAGACCTGGCAGGGCGTCATGGCCTCGACGTTGGCCATGCGCGGGCCATCGGCGAAGAGCCCCGGTTCGCCGCAGATGGCACCGGCTCGAAGGATGGCGATCTTGCTGGCGCCGGGCGTGCCGCCGAACACCTGCAGGCTGCCCTGTCCGAGGAAGTACACGGTGCGGTCCAGGTCGCCCTGCTTCATCACCAGATCGCCGGAGCGAATGTCGTGACACGTCAGGTACTGCACGAAGGTGCGCCATTGCGTGGCGTCGAGCCGCGGACGAAAGGCGTCCTCGGCATTGAGCGACTGAATGGCTTGCAGCAGCTGATCGGCAGTCATGACGTTTTCGGCGTGGTAATTTATGAAGATTATGAATGTCACCCCTTATCGCGCGCGAGCCTTCAAGGTGTTCTGCCGCACGCGCGATACCAGTATCACTTCTCGATACAGAAGCTCGCGTCCCTCGCGATGACCCGGAGCGGCTCGCCGCAAAGCACTCGGCTCCGCGATCGCCAGATCTCGCGGCGAGCAGCCACGAAGGCGCGCGGATCAGCCGCCTCGAACGGGAGGCACTTCGCCGGCTGACCCATTTCGCTTCGCGTTTACAATAAACATCCGGGGGCGCGATCGGGGGAACAATAGAATTCCAGCTTGGCCAGTGACCTGCGACGCGGCCGCTCCACCAATTCGCGGTCTCGGTCCTCTTACTTGAAAGAAGCTGAGGGTTATGGATTTCACTGGTGAACGCTTCGTGCCCGGTGCTAACGGGAACATCGATCTTGAGCACATGCATCGCTACATGCACGCGGCGCGCGTTGTTCGCGGCAAGAGTGTTCTCGATATTGCCAGCGGAGAAGGATATGGAAGCGCCATACTCGCGCGCAGTGCGGCGCGAGTGATCGGCGTGGATATCTCGGCAGAGGCGGTGGCGCATGCCGCGCAGTTCTACAAGGCCGATAATCTTGAATATTTTGTCGGATCCTGTGCGGAAATCCCCCTTGGGGATTCCTCGGTCGATGTCGTTGTCAGCTTCGAAACGCTCGAACACCACGACCAGCACGAAGAGATGTTCCTGGAAATCCGCAGGATCCTGAAGCCCGGGGGCGTCCTCATCATTTCCAGCCCCGACAAGTACAACTACACCATCAAGCCGGCGCGGACCAACGAGTATCACGTCAAGGAATTGTTCTCGAACGAGTTCAAGGCGCTCGTCGCGAAGCATTTCAAGCAGTACAAGTTTCTCACTCAGAAAGTCATTTTCGGATCCGTCATCGCCTCCGAAGGCGCCTGCGCCGCGACGACGGGGATCATGAAGTCCGCCGGTTCCTATCGCGAGAGCGAAGGTCTGTATGAACCTCTTTATTGGTTGGCAGTCGCGTCCGACAATCCACTGCCGCAGATCGAGTCTTCAGTCCTCGAGCAGCACATCGACGAATCCGAAGTCGTCATGGAGTGGCGCGCGCTAATGACCCGCAGAGAGCTTCGAATTTCGCAGCTTGATGAAAGCCTCGCCCAACTCACGCGGGACAGCGAAGCGCGCGCCAAGGATCTCGCCGACTCCTTCGCCAGTCAAATTGCAGACAGGGATGCGCACATTGCTTGGCTGCAGTCGACCCTCGTGCGCGAGGTCTCCTCCATCAGCGCACGTCTGAGAAGCTCCAGGAGACGAGGAGCGACCGGAAGGTTCCGCAAAATCGTTCGAGCCTCGGGTCTGTTCGACAGGGAATACTATTTGCGTACGAATGAGGACGTCCGCAATAGCGGGCTCGACCCGCTCGAACACTTCATCAAGTCCGGCGCTTCCGAGTTGCGCAACCCCAATGCGTTCTTCGATTACTCATACTATCTTCTGAATAACAGTGACGTCCGCATGTCGGGCGCAGAGTCACTAGAGCACTACATCAATTGCGGATGGCGCGAAGGTCGGCAGCCCTCGGCACATTTCGATGTCGAATGGTACCTATCGACATATGCGGATGTCAGGAGGGCAGGTATCGAACCTTTGCGTCATTACCTCGCGACCGGTATCAATGAAGGCCGCATTCCCAAAAGCGGGGCAAATTCGATCACCGTCGCAAGCCTGAGTGACGGCGACAAGCAGCGTCAG
>Ga0134124_10005024_pt1 | contig 10624 bp, 8 predicted proteins | sample KB304_FD_96880 | JGI IMG/M metagenome (GOLD analysis project Ga0134124, IMG submission 96880) | Terrestrial soil microbial communities without Nitrogen fertilizer from Kellogg Biological Station, Michigan, USA - KB3-0-4 | ecosystem: Environmental > Terrestrial > Soil > Unclassified ... | reverse complement strand
TCGTGTTTCTGGGGAACGAAGCCATCCTCGAACAGGACCAGAAGCTCGCCGGAATCGGCGCCGTTTTCATCGCCAAACCGTTTCCTGCCTACCTGAAAGCGCTGCTTCAGCTCTTGAAGATCATCACTCATGTCGAGTTTTGCCGCCAGACGAAGGACATCTTTCTGCAGATACCCGTTCTCCGGATAGATCTCCAGCGCCTTCTTGTAGTCGATATAGGCATCGTTCGGCTGCCCGAGCAGTTCATAGATAAAGCCGGAGACATAGAACGTGTAGGCATTCTGGAACGAGTTCTTTACCTTGCCGGCCACCTCGTCCATCTGGGCGTACTGGGTATCGATTCTGGAGACGCCGTTGGTATCAACCTTCTTCTCTTCAGCCAGTTCACGACTCTCGTCCAGCTCTTTCTCAAAACGCTTCAGAGACTCATTCTGTTCGGCATTGGCACGGCGGACCTCAACACCCGCCCCTTCGACATCCTTTTTCTTCAGATAGTTGAGCGCCTGATAGTGGTGCAGCAGCACCCGTTCATACCCCTCGCTCTCGTAGGGGATCGCATTGTCATTGACCAGTGTGGCCGCCACATTGGCACCGATATCGGAAGCGCTGATCAGGGCTTTTTCGTCATTCTCCCTGATTTTTTCCATCGAAGCCCTGAAGTCGGCCATGCTGACGTCACTGTTGCCGATTACCTGGGCGTACCGGCCCCGCTCCATGTTGTAGAGTATCAGGTCCTTGCTTTTGCATTCCTCCTGAAGGCACTGCGTCAGATCGATCGGGGTGCGATTTGTCATGGAGGTGATGAGAGGCTGGACTATGCGTGGGTAGGGGGTAAAGGTCGAGGTAGCGGCACAGCCGGACATAAACAGAAATAACGCCGGAATCACAGCCAGACCACAGGTTTTCAGTAATGCATTCACGTCCGCCCCCTGGGGAAAATCCGCACATTCGGAACGTGTTGCTCCGACATGCTTGACTTGATCTCTGTCCGCCGGAGCAAACAATCTCGCAAATACGATTCATTGTCAATAGAGTACCCTAATTCTTCCATTCGACAAGCTTGCGACGCAAACTTCGGGTGGCATTTTCCCTCTGTTTTTGCTATTGACTGACGGGGGTTCCAGCGCTGAAAGGGGTAAAGAATGACCGCTGTTGCGGAAGGACATGTTCGGGTCGGCACCTCCAGGTTCCGGCGTATCAATGTGGCGCTGTTCTCTGCCGGATTCGTCACATTCGTCACCCTTTATGATGTCCAGCCGCTCCTCCCGCTGTTCGCCCGGGAGTTCGGGGTCTCGCCGGCCATAGCCAGCCTGCCGCTCTCGTGCGCCACCATCGCCCTGGCGCTGGGAATGCTGCTTGCGGGCACCGTTTCCGAAACGCTGGGACGTCGCCCGGTCATGACGGTGGCGCTCTTCCTGACCTCGCTGCTGGCGATGGCCACGCTCTTCAGCCACTCGTTTGAATCCCTGCTGGTGCTGCGACTGTTTCAGGGACTCGTGCTGGCCGGTGTTCCATCGGTGGCGATGGCCTATCTTGGGGAGGAAATGGATGCGCAGGCGATCGGCCACGCCATGGGGCTCTACATCAGCGGCAACGCGCTGGGGGGGATGACCGGGCGAATCGGCTCGGCGCTGCTCTGCGAGTATATCCAGTGGCATACGGCCATCGCGCTGATCGGTATTATCAGCCTGCTGCTCAGCCTGGTCTTTCTGAAGAGTCTCCCCCGCTCCACCAATTTCCGCCAGCGGCCGTTCCGGGTGAGCTATCTGTTCACCTCACTGTACCAGCACCTTCACGATCCCGGTCTGCACTGCCTGTATGCGCTGGCCTTCCTTTCCATGGGGGGCTTCGTCTCGCTCTACAATTACATCGGCTTCCGCCTGTTGGCCGCGCCCTACAATCTCGGCCAGTTCCAGGTCAGCCTGATCTTTCTGGTCTACCTGCTCGGCTCGTTCAGCTCGGGAGTCGTCGGGAGCCTGATTCACCGCTTTGGCCGCCCCTTCATGATCCGGCTGACCTTGTCGATAATGCTGGCGGGAACGTTGATCACACTGTCCGGATCGCTGCCGGTTATTGTGATCGGGGTGGGAGTTTTTACCTGCGGATTTTTCAGTGCCCATGCCATCGCGTCCAGCTGGGTCGGACGCCGGGCCCGGACCGCCAAGGCCCAGGCCTCATCGCTCTACCTGTTCTCGTATTATCTGGGGTCAAGCATTTCCGGCACTGTGGGGGGGCTGTTCTGGGTAAACTTCGGCTGGAACGGGGTGGCGGCGATGATCGCCCTGCTGACCGTGGCGGCCTTCGGGGTGGCCGCGCTGCTGCTGCGGATGCCGGTAAAGGAATAGAACAAACTACCCCTTGAGCGTTTCCAGCTCATCCCAGCGCAGGAACGCCCCTTCCAGCTCCTGCTCCAAGACGGCCAGGCGGGCATTAACTGCGACCACCTCTCCGCCGGCACTCTTGTAGAATTCCGGATCGGCGAGGCGAGCGTGCAGTTCTCCCTGCTCCTTCTCGATGGCGGCGATCCGCTCCGGCAGGGCCTCCAGCTCACGCTCCTCCTTGAATGAAAGCTTGCGGGCCTTTTCTTTCTGCGGTTTTCCCTTTTCCAGGGCCGATTTCTGCGCCGCCTGGGTTGCGGTAGCGGTCTCAAGCGCGGCCTGGCTCAGCCAGTCGTCATACCCTCCGACAAACTCCCGCACCGTGCCGTCGCCGGCCAGCACCAGCGTGCTCGAAACGACATTGTTGAGGAATTCACGGTCATGGCTCACCAGCAGCAGCGTGCCGGGATATTCCATCAGCAGATCCTCCAGCAGATCGAGGGTCTCGGCATCGAGATCGTTGGTCGGTTCGTCCATGACCAGGATATTGGAAGGTTTGGTAAAGAGCTTGGCCAGCAGCAGCCGGTTGCGCTCGCCCCCGGAGAGGATGCCGACCGGAGAGCGGGCCCGGTCCGGCGAGAAGAGAAAGTCCTGCAGGTAGCCGATGATATGGCGCTGCTGGCCGTTGATGATCAGGGTATCGTTCCCCTCCCCCACGTTCTCCTGCACGCTTTTGTCCATATCCAGCTGTTCGCGCAACTGGTCGAAATAAATCACCTCGCGGCGGGTGCCCAGCTTGATCTCCCCCTGTTGAGATTCCAGTTCGCCCAGAAGCAGGCGGAGCAGCGTCGTCTTCCCCGAACCGTTCGGCCCGATAATCCCGATCCGGTCGCCGCGCATGATCGTGGTGGAGAGGTTCCTGACAATCGGCCGGCCGTCATAGGCAAAGGTCACGCCGGTCGCCTCGGCCACCAGCGCTCCGGAGCGATCCGCCACCTGCAGCTGGATCCTGGCACTCCCCTGCCGTTCACGCCGCTGGCGGGATTCCTCGCGCAGTTTCTTCAGCGCCCTGACCCTCCCCTCATTGCGGGTACGGCGCGCCTTGATCCCCTGCCTGACCCAGACCTCTTCCTGGGCCAGTTTTTTGTCGAACAGCGCCTGGCGGGAGATCTCGGCCTCCAGCAGCGCCTCGCGCCTTTCCACGAATTCGTCATAGCCGCAGGAGAATGCGTAAATCCGCCCCCGGTCAAGCTCGGCAACCCTGTTGGCGAGCCGCCGGGCAAAGGCGCGGTCATGGGTCACGAACAGCACCGTCCTGACGTTCCTGGCCAGAAACTCCTCCAGCCAGAGGATCGTGTCGATGTCGAGGTGGTTGGTCGGCTCGTCCAGAATGAGGATGTCGGGGTTTGACACCAGGGCACGGGCCAGCAACACGCGGCGCTTGGTCCCTCCCGAGAGCGCGGTGAATTCCGCCTCGGCGTCCAGATCCAGCCGGTTCAAAACCCGCTCCACCTCCTGATGCAGGCTCCAGCCGTCGTTCTCCTCCAGCTCTTTTTGCAGCGTTTCCAGCCGTGCCAGCAGCTTCTCACTCCGGTCATGCACCATTTCATGACTGACGTGGTGATATTCGGCCAGCAGCGCAGCTACGGAACCCATACCGGATGCGACCACGTCGAAAACGTTCCCGGACAGCCCCTGCGGCACATCCTGGGTAAGCTGGGCCACTTTGAGCCCCTGCTGCCGCTGGATCTCACCGCTCTCCGGCGGCAACTCGCCGCCGATCAGTTTCAGCAGCGTCGATTTGCCGCTGCCGTTACGTCCCATCAGGCAGAGCCGGTCGCCCGGCTCGATCTGCAGGTTGATGCCGTCAAAAATGGGGGGGCCGCCGAAGGCCAGGGTTATGGAACGCAAGGAGATTAGTGCCACGGATACCTCTTTGAATATGATTTGAAGCTAAAATTAATCACGAAATAATTATTTACACTCACTTGGGGCAAAATTGGGAAAATTTGCAAGTTCGACTTTCAAATTTCCCCAATCCACTCAAAACGCGGCACCGACCGGCCATCTACCGACACATACTCGGCAAACATACCGAGCGGCCGAACCCACAGGGAGTGGTCGCCATACAGTTTTCGGTAGACCACCATCTCTTCTTCGGTCTCACTGTGACGGGCAATATCGATCACCTCATATTCATTGCCCTTGTAATGTCGATAGCGGCCAAACTGAATAGTTGCCACTTAAGCACTCCTTGTTCCAATAAAACAAACGCTCCGTCAGTTTTACCTGAAGGAGCGTTTGTGCTGTTTATCCGATGCGCGGATCAGACCTGAACGACTTCCTTGACGCCGGGGACTTGTGCCATCATGGCACGTTCGATCCCCATCTTCAGGGTCATGGTAGACATCGGGCAGCTGCCGCAGGCGCCTTTCAGCCGCACCTTGACGATGCCGTCTTCCGTTACTTCAACCAGTTCCACATCGCCGCCATCGGCCTGCAGACCGGGACGTACCTGCTCAAGGACCTTCAGTACTTCTTCTTTCATCTGTTTTTCTCCTTTGTATGTGGTGTTGCTCAACTAAATATGACTACCGTTTCGGCAGACCGGGCTTTGTGAGATGCTCCGGCTGCATAACCGCGTCCAGCTCCGCCTCCGGCATCAGACCCTGCTCCAGCACGATTTCGCGGATGCTTCTGCCGCTGGCGACCGATTCCTTGGCGATGGCCGCCGAGGCGTTGTAGCCGATGTACGGAGCCAGCACAGTCACCAGACCGAGCGAATCTTCCAGATAGCGGCGGCAGCGCGCTTCGTTGACCTCTATCCCATTTATACAGGATTCGGTGAATTTCTGCACGCAATTCTTGAGCAATTCCAGTGAAAACGTCAGGTTCCAGGATATGAGCGGCATCATGACGTTCAACTCCAGCTGCCCAGCCTGGCTCGCCAGCATGACCGCCTGATCGCATCCCATGACCTGGAAGCAGACCATGTTGGTCATCTCTGCCATGGAGGGGTTGATCTTGCCCGGCATGATCGACGAGCCGGGCTGGATGGCCGGGAGGCGGATTTCGTCCAGACCGGTGCGGGGACCGGAAGCCAGCAGGCGCAGGTCGTTGGCGATCCGCCCGAGGTTGACCGCGGTCCGGCGCAGCGCCGAGGAGAGCGCCAGAAAGGGGTCCATGTTCTGCATCGCCTCGAACAGATCGGGGGCGGCGACCAGCGGAAATCCGGTGGCAACGGTCAACTCCTCGATCATGGCCTTGATATAGGCCGGCTCGGCGTTCAGCCCGGTGCCGACGGCGGTGCCGCCGATGCCCAATTCCAGCAGCGCCGGGATGCACGCCTCCAGCCCCTCGCGGTTCTTGCGAATCGCGACAGCGTAGGCGCCGAACTCCTGTCCCATCCGGATCGGCACGGCATCCTGCAGATGGGTGCGCCCGGATTTCAGGATATGGTCGAACTCCTTCGCCTTGGCGGCCAGAGCCAGCTCCAGCCCTTCAAGCTGCTCCAGCAGCGGATCGAGCATCTCCATAGAGGCGAGCCGGATGGCGGTCGGGATGACATCGTTGGTGGATTGGGCCATGTTGACATGGTCGTTGGGGTGGAGGGTGGCGAAATCGCCCCGGCTACGCCCCAATATTTCCAGCGCGCGGTTGGCCAGCACCTCGTTGGCGTTCATGTTGTGCGATGTTCCGGCGCCGGCCTGAAACGGATCGACCACGAACTGGTCGGCCAGCTCTCCCGCCAGCAGCTCATCGGCGGCGGCCACGATGGCGTTGCCGATCTCGGATGGGAGCCTGCCGGTGGCCATGTTGGCCAGTGCCGCACACTTCTTGATGACCACCGTTGCCCAGACAAAGGCCCGGTGCGGCTTCAAACCCGAAATGGGGAAATTATGCACCGCCCTGGCGGTCTGCGCGCCGTAGTAGGAGTCGGCCGGAACCTCCATCTCCCCCATCGAATCCTTTTCAATGCGTGTGGTCATGATCGCACCTCCACTCTTGATACCATGCTGCTATCATTACGACAGAACGGGTGCAAGTGCAAGCCTGCACAAATCACTTCAATCCTGCTCCCTGATCCCTGCGCTCGCCCCTCTTTTGACTTTACGTCTATTCCGGTCAGAAATCCAGCGGACTTTTACCCCTTTACAGCCCGGACAGGCACACGGCGGGAGCTGTATCATTGCCTTTACTTTCCTTGATAATATTAATTTACAGGTCACCAAAGAATGCGTATTTTTACGAGAGAAGTCTTGAAAACATGCCGTTCATGGATTCATAGCTACTTTGATACTACGGGAAATTGTGATATTGTAGCGAAAATTTTTACCGGATGGCCCAAGAGCCTGCTCCGAAGCTGGCGGTTGCATTTTAATGAACGAGGTTGCGATGGATAAGACACCGGGACAGGCGCGCAAACAACTTGTCGATCAACTGGAATCAGCTCTCCTGTCGCTGAACAAGATCGCCACCCGGCGGCTTTTCGAGGGGGCCGGGCTCACTCCCATCGAATTTGCCGAAGAAATTTTTGTTCCCGCATTGGAGCGTATCGGCACAGGATGGGAAAAGGGTGAGGTGGCTCTTTCGCAGGTTTATATGAGCGGGCGCATCTGTGAAGATCTGCTGGATGAATTCATCACCGCTGGTGCCGAAGAGCCCAGGGATCATCCCCCCATGGCCATAGCGGTACTCATGGACTACCACATGCTCGGCAAGAGAATCGTCTGTTCGGTTCTCAGGGCAAGCGGCTTCGATCTCCTGGATTACGGACAGGTCACGGTGGATGACCTCGTAAACAAGGTGAGAGATGACGGCATCCGCATTCTCCTCGTCTCGACCCTTATGCTCTCGTCGGCGCTCCAGGTAAGGCACCTGCGGGAGCGGCTCGATGCAGCGGGACTCGACGTCAAGCTGGTGGTGGGCGGTGTGCCGTTCAGGTTCGATGACAACCTGTGGCGGGAGGTGGGGGCGGATGCCACGAGCCCCACCGCAGCGGGTGTCGTCGGGATTGTAAAGAATTTGATAGGGGCCATGACATGAACAGCTTGAATTCATTACAAAGAGTCCTGACAAGCATGGGACACCAGGAGCCGGACCGGGTGCCGTTTTTCCTGTTGCTCACCATGCACGGCGCCAAGGAACTGGGCCTCGGGATCAGGGAATATTTTTCACGGGCGGAAAACGTTGCCGAAGGGCAGCTCCGGATGCGCGACAAATACCGGCATGACTGTCTCTACGCCTTTTTCTACGCGGCGCTGGAGATAGAGGCCTGGGGAGGTGACGTTGTCTTCTATGATGACGGACCGCCGAATTCGGCCGTTCCTTTTCTAAAAGATATCGACCTGATACAGGAGCTGCAACCCCCACTGATCGAAGAGGCGGTCTGCCTGCACAAGGTGCTCGACGCCATCAGGATTATGAAGGAAAAAAGCGGCGACGAGGTGCCGATCATCGGCGTGGTGATGTCTCCTTTCTCGCTCCCGGTCATGCAGATGGGGTTCGACAAGTATATCGAGCTCATCTACGAGCGTCCTGACCTGTTCCGGCGCCTGATGACGGTCAACAGCGAATTCTGCGCCAACTGGGCAAACGCCCAGCTTGAAGCCGGTGCGACGGCCATCTGCTACTTCGACCCGGTATCATCGCCGACGATCATTCCGAGGAGCACCTATCTCACCACCGGCTTCGAAGTCGCCAAAGCGACCCTGTCCCGAATCAAGGGGCCGACTGCCACGCACATGGCCTCGGGAAGATGCCTCGGAATTCTGGATGACCTCGCCCTGACCGGCACCGCTGCGGTGGGAGCGAGTGTGCTGGAAGAGCTCGCGGCGGTCAAGGCGGCCTGCCGCGGTAAACTTACCGTGCTCGGCAACCTGAACGGCATAGAAATGCGTACATGGACGCCAGAAATGGCGGCGGGCAAGGTGCGCGAGGCAATTGCCCAGGCTGCACCGGGCGGCGGATTCATCCTTGCCGACATCCATGGCGAGATCCCCTGGCCGGTCTCCGAGGAGGTCCTCCTTGCGATCTCGGATGCGGTCCACACCTGGGGCCGGTACCCCATTGACACCCGTGAGCTCAAATGAACGAAGATCGCCTTTGCGTCCTAGTCTGCGAATCGTTCAAGCGCGAAATCGAGTCAATATCAGCTTCCTCTGCATATCCCGACGTGGAGATTGCCGCATTTTCCGACCGTTGCGCCCACCCTCCCCTTGACTGGGCCGACATCCGCCAAACCATCGGCCGACCGGAACGGTTCAGGCACGTCTGCATCATCGGCGGCTGCTGCCTGGCAAAGCTCGACTCCCCTCCCGGGGACCTTCTTCACACAGAAATCACCCGTCTGAACCACTGCTTCGGCCTGTTGATAGGCGAGTATGCCCTCGACCGGTACGTGCAGGAAGGTGCCTATCTCGTCACCCCCGGCTGGCTGGAAACATGGCGGCAGCGTATCGATGAATGGGGGTTCGACCAGACAACGGCCCGGGAATTTTTCGGAGAATGCTGCCGCAAGATCATCCTGCTCGACACCGGCGTTTCGGATAGCTTCCATGCACCGCTGGAGGAATTTGCCCGCTTTATCGACAGGCCGTACGAAGTGCTGCCGACCGGGCTCGACCTTATGCGCCTCCGCATCGAGAGCAGCATACGGAACTGGCGCTGCGAGCGGGAGAGTTCGACATGCAGTGAAACCCTTGATACCTCCCGGAGGCAGGTTGCCGATTATGCCATGGCCTTTGACCTGCTAAGTTCAATTACCCTGATGGACGATGAAGAGGAGGTTGTCCAACGGATCCTGGCTTTCTACAGCATCCTGTTCGACGCGGACGACCTGGCGTACGTCCCGATGGTTGACGGAGAGCCCGGCAAGGTTACCAGATACGGCTTCTCCGGAAAGGGCGATGACGAACAATTGAGGAAAGAAGCCGCCCTGCTCGATACGGACTACCGGCTGCTCGAATCCCAATCCGGCTTTCTCCTCAAGATCTGTCACAATCGGCAGCATCTAGGCGTCATCAGAACCGAGGGGATAACGTTGGCACGGTATCGGGATCAGTATCTCAATCTTGCCATCTCCACCGCCGGGGTATGCGGACTTGCCCTGAACAATGCCCGTTCATTTCAACGCATTCGCGAGATCACCCGGCAACTGCAGGCCAGCGAAGAGGCGCTGGCAAAGGCCAACGAAGAACTGGAACTGCGGGTGGCGAAGCGGACGGAGGAGCTGGAAAAGAGCCGCTCGGAACTGAAGATGCAAAACGAGAAGTTGCTTGAAACGTATCGCAGGCTGGAGCAGGAAACCGCGGAACGCATCCGGACCATGGAAGAACTCCGGCAGAAAGACCAGTTGATGATTCAGCAGAGCCGCCAGGCCGCCCTGGGAGAGATGATCGGCAACATAGCCCACCAATGGCGCCAGCCGCTGAATTCCTTGGGACTCCTCGTCCAGCAGGCCCCGTTGTTTTATGAGCTCGGCCAGGTGAACAAGGAGTTTCTGGACACCAATGCACGGAAATCTATGGAACTCATCCAGCACATGTCCCGAACCATCGACGATTTCCGGAATTACTTCAAGCCCGACAAGGAAAAGGTCAAGTTCAGGGTGCAGGAGGCGGTAGAAAAAGCGTTGTCGCTCATGGAAGGGTGTCTCAACAACCAGCGGATCAGCATCGAAGTCGATTTGCAGGATGATCCGCTCATCTACGGATACCCGAATGAATATTCCCAGGTGCTGCTCAATATCCTGATTAATGCAAAGGATGCTCTGATAGAGCGGAAAATCGCCATGCCGAAGGTACTGTTCACCATAGGGACGCACGAGAAAAGGGCGGTGGTGACCATTACCGATAACGCAGGAGGCATCCCGAAAGAGATCATCGGCAATATCTTCGCCCCCTATTTCACCACCAAGGGACCGCAGGAAGGAACAGGGGTCGGTTTGTTCATGTCGAAAATCATCATCGAGAAGAACATGGGCGGTTTCATTACGGTGCGCAATGTGGACGGAGGCGCTGAATTCAGGATTGAGTGCTGAACGGCATCGAAGTTTGCCCTGAAGCAAGGAGCGGGCGCCGGCAAGTTTTGTAACCTAGCGTGCTAAAAGGATAATCCAGCAACGAATCACCCCGACAAATCTTCCCATTCGCCGTATAATTTTTCCAATCTGGCATTCAGCTCGGCATGCCGTTCGCCTCCCTGCAGCCCCCGCTCCGGATCGTCGAAGAAACCGGGGGCGTTCATCTCGACTTCCAGCTGCGCCAGCTCCTTTTCGACTGCCGCAATCTGTCCCTCAACCTCGC
>Ga0134124_10005023_pt1 | contig 10624 bp, 8 predicted proteins | sample KB304_FD_96880 | JGI IMG/M metagenome (GOLD analysis project Ga0134124, IMG submission 96880) | Terrestrial soil microbial communities without Nitrogen fertilizer from Kellogg Biological Station, Michigan, USA - KB3-0-4 | ecosystem: Environmental > Terrestrial > Soil > Unclassified ... | reverse complement strand
GCTGACCATCATCCTGTCATCGGCTGTCGTCATCGCGGGGCTCGCGATCGCCTCGTTGCACCTGTCGGCCCAGGCGCCGGCCCAGAAGACGGGCAAACTGATTCTGCGCGGCGACATGACGTACTTCTTCGGGCCCGGCAAGCCGAAGAACTGCACGCTGAGCAATGTGTATAAGCGTGGCGAGCCGGTCGGCTGGCGTATCGAGGCTGTCGATCCAGAGACCGGACAGCATGCCGATTCCGACACCCAGCTCGTCGTGCATCTGAACTACGCCGGCCAGACGAAAGACATTCCGATGCGGTGGCGCGCGACCGCGCAGCAGCCCGAACGCACCTTCTGGGTCGCGAAATGGATTGTTCCGAACGATGCGCCAACCGGGATCGTCCGCTTCACGGTGACCGCCAAGGACAAATACGGTCGCACGGGCGAGTTCAAGCCGTTCGACGTCGAAGCATCGCAGCTGACGATCGTTGACGGCACGGCCGCAACCAACTAGGGAAGCGATTTCCATGCGCGCCGCGACAGTTCTCGGCGCCGCGATCATTGCCGCGCTCACGCTTTATGGATGTGGGCGCGGCGCCCCTCCGCAATCTCCAGAATCTCAGAGCACTTCGTCGTCCGCCGACCCGGCCGCGAATTCCTCCGCGCCCGCGCCGAAACGCCTGACGCTTACCTACGACAGAACTCAGACGCCGAAGCCCGTGGTCGGCACACCCGTCGAAGTCGCCGCCGAGGGGCTTCCGGCGAACAAGACCGTGGACCTCGCGTGGGGAACGGTTGATGGCGGATGGGTGATCGAGGACTACTTCCATTTCCGCGGCAAGAAGTACGCGGAAACGACGCGGACGCTGTCGCAGGCGACTACCGACAGTAACGGCCGTCTCAACACGCGCTTCACGATTCCTGAAGATTTCGGCGGCGTGCATGAAGTGTTCGTCCGCGACGGCAGGACGACACTTGCGCAGGGGGGCCTCGAGATCGCTCAGACCTTCGAGATGTCGCCGAAGGAAGGTCCCGTCGGCACCACGATCGAGCTCCGGGTCAAGGGGCTTGGATGGCGGACGATGGAAAGCACGTGGGTGGTGAACTGGGACAACCACCAGGCCGGTTACGTGTCGGCCGCCGGCACGCGCGGCAGCGCCGTCGCGCGCTTCCGCGCAAGCGGCCCCGTTGGCGAACACACGATCAACGTGCTTACCGGCTATATGGGCCAGGGCTATCTCAATCACGAACAGGCGCCCAATGCCTATCTGCCGGTGCCGCAGTTCGCGTTTCACGTGACGCCCGGGCGGGCCGCGACACCTGCGGTTTACGCCGAGCCGTATCAGCCGCAGCCGGTGCCTGCTTCGACCGGCGTGACTGGCGTTGTCGCGAAAATTACGCCGACGCAGGGGCCAGTCAGCACGAAGGCATCGCTCGATGTCACGGGTCTGCCGGCGAACGCTCCCGTTTCGCTGGTGTGGGGCAGCTACGAAGGCAACCGCGTCAGCGGCAACGGCTTCGAGCCGATCGAAGACGAGCTGACGAAGGTGACGACGACGGCCGATGGCCGCATCGCGATGGCGGTCACGATTCCCGAGGATCTCGGCGGACGCCACTCACTGTCGGTTCGCTCCGGTGACAAAACACTCGCGACGACCTGGTTCGTCATCGAAACCAGCATCGTCAGCATGACGCCGACGTCCGGGCCGGTGGGAACACCGGTGACGATTCATCTGAAGGGCGTCGGCTGGACCGAGTACGACAACATCTACATCGCTACCTATGACAACGCCTACATGGGCTACGCGTGCGGCTTCAACACGCGCGGTGATGTCGTCATTCATTTCACCGCGGCCGGCGCGCCCGGCGTGCACATCATCGACTTCTATCCCGGTATCTATCAGGGAGCAGAGGGCGGACAGCAGCTCTATCGGCTCCCGCAGCTCACCTACGCCGACGATCACCCGGGCAACCGCATCCCGGCGCTGCGCTTTTCGTTCGAAGTGACGTCTGCGCGCACGCCAACGCAACCCTTTACTGGCAACACCCGCTAGAAATCCGCTATCGCAAAACAATTACGTTGACGAACCACGGAGGCACGAAGGAAACGGGATTGGCTTCCGTGCGACGGCTATCGCTGACGACCTGGATCCTCATTGCCGTCGTTGTCGGCGGCGCCTTCGGCTATTTCTTTCCGGGCGCTGCGACCGAGCTCCGCATCCTCAGTACGATCTTCATTCGCCTGATTCGAACGATCGTCGCGCCCTTGCTCTTTGCCACGCTCGTCGTTGGCATCGCCGGGCACGGGAACCTGAGACAGATCGGACGGATGGGCGTCAAGGCGATCGTCTACTTCGAGATCGTGACGACGCTCGCGTTGCTGATCGGATGGGCCGCGATCAGCATCAGCCGCGCCGGCGTTGGCATTGCGCTGCCTCCGCCGGTGCCGGGCGAACAGGCGGCGGTGCCGCCGCCTCAGTCATGGCAGGACATCCTGCTCCACGTGTTTCCCGAGAACATCGCGAAGGCGGTGGCCGACGGCGAGGTGCTGCAGGTCGTCGTCTTTAGCGTGATCTTCGGCGCTGCGCTCGCGATGGTTCCCGAACCGCGCCGCCGCCCGATGCTGACATTCACCGAAACGCTTGCGGAAACGATGTTCCGCTTCACCAACATCGTCATGCTGTTCGCGCCGATCGGCGTCGGCGCGGCGATTGCCTACACGGTCGGGCATCTGGGCATCGGAATTCTGGTGAACCTCGCCAAGCTGCTGGCGACGATGTACGTCGCGGTAGCGGTGTTCATTGCCGGCGTGCTTCTTCCGGTGGCGCTCATCGCGCGCGTGCCGCTGCGGCGGTTCATCGCAGCGGCCGCGGAGCCGACGTCGATCGCCTTCGCGACGGCAAGCTCGGAAGCGGCGCTTCCGCGCGCCATGGAGAACATGGAAGCGTTCGGCGTCCCGCGCCACATCGTGGCGTTCGTGATTCCGACCGGTTATTCGTTCAACCTCGATGGGTCGACGCTGTATCTCTCACTGGCCGCGATGTTCGTCGCGCAGGCCGCCGGGGTTCAGCTATCGGTCGGGCAGCAGTTCCTCTTGCTGCTCACGCTGACGCTGACGAGCAAAGGTGTCGCAGGGGTGCCGCGTGCGGCGCTCGTGATCCTGCTCGGCACGGTGAGCAGCTTCGGGCTGCCGGTCGAACCCGTGTTCATCATCCTCGGCATCGATGCGTTGATGGACATGGCACGAACCGCGACGAACGTGCTGGGTAATTGTCTGGCGACGGTGATCATCGCCAGATGGGAAGGCGAATTCGCAGGTCCCTGAAACGCCGGTCACTCCAGTCGCTTGGCGATCCAGACCTTTTTGCACTTGAGGCACGCATACCACGCCCGCCGGTGGCTGCAGAACTCGAAGCTCGTCACACCGGAGTGATTGCAGTACGGACAGTCCGTGTTCGACCAGACCCGGTTGGTGCCGGCCAACAGGAGCTCCGACCGTTCGCCCAGGTGGTGTGCTTTGAGCCGATTCTGCCGCGCTTTGTTCTTCAAGGCCTCGCTGCGCGCGCGCAGCAGGCGGCCAAGGCGCGCATGCAAGAGGTTCGGTGCAAATGGCTTCAGCAGCACGCCGTCGCATCCCGCCGCAAGCGCGTCCGGCACGCGTTCGGTCAATGACGTCGTCACGAGCACCTGCGGCGGCAGTGGGTGCGATTTCGCCTCGCGGCAGATCTCCACGCCATCGGCACCTCCCAGATCCAGCTCGGTGACGACGAGCGCCGGCGCATGGCGGCGGAGAAACTGCTTCGCGATCTCAGCCGATCCCGTTGCCGCGACCCGGTAGGCGCCGCGCAACGCTGCGGCCGTCGTAGTGGCCTCTGGCGTTGGATCGACGAGAAGAAGGTCAGTGACCGAAACGGGTGAAACCGCGGATGGCGGCGAATTCAGCAGTGCCATGGACTAACACCGGCAAAAAATAGCCGTCGACAATCGACCCGAGGGAGTCATATCGACCCCCGGGGGGGCATTTTATTGCGCCCTGCAAAAAGAGATCAAGACGCGACTCCTCGTGTTCTTTCGCGCGTGCCCCCAGTGTCGTGGAGATGTTGATGCTCGCGTGCCAGTGCGAACGTCTGCCGCTTCAGGGCGCGATGCTCGGCGGCCAGTTCCTCGTCGTCTACAAGGGGGTCATCGGGTGGCTGCTGTGTAGCCATGTGCGCCAGTCAAAGAGGCAATCGGGCGACCACGCGCCGCTGCCCACCAGGCAAGTGATCGCGGCGTTACTCTCCGTATCGCGCGGAGCAGGGCCATTATCCGCTTGAAGCGCCATTCTCGTGTTGAGCTCCACGCAAATCCGTACTGCGATCGGACCGTCGTGGGCAACTGGCCTGCCGCGAGCAGTGAAAGGATGGGCGAGATCGCGCTCCGGCCGAACAAGCCGCCAAACGGAGTGAGCAACGCCGAGGCGACCGTACGCGCCTGCGCGCTCACGACGATGGTCTCGGCGGCGCAGCTGCGCTCGACCGTGGCGCGCAACGCGTTCCACGTCCGCGGTACAGCATCCGTACGAGCGCCAAGTGCGATGGCGACGTCCGCGCTCTCGGCGCAATATCGGTCGCACTCCGCCGCGCTCAACGGGCCGACCAGCTGTTGATAGCCGAGGAGAACGGATTCGATCAGCGTGACATGCACCCACAGCAACAAGTCGGGATCCTCGGCGGCGTAACCTGTGCCCGCGGCGAACGGACCGCACGCGATCGGCAGTGTGCCCTGAACGCGCCGATGGATCGCGCGAATGCCGTCCAGCGCAGCGGTTCGCTCGCGGTCGCTGCCGAATGAGATGGCGAGCATCGCGTTGATCGTCTGATAAAGGCGGAACGCGGCCGCCTTCGTGCCGCCGCGGAACGTGCTGTGCTCGGCCACGCCTGCGGCGATCAGCGGATGCGCGAGCTGCAGCAGAATTGCGCGCAGCCAGGCAATGATGAGAACGCGTTCGGCGTTGATGCGTCGTGAGATCTCCGAGGTGGTGCCCACGATGGTCAGTGTACGGCGTCGGTCCGCGAACTCTCCTGCATGAGGATGATGATGCCATTGCCGTGCTCGACCGGCCCAATGCTGACACACTGCACGCGGAGCTGGATTTGCCGACCGCGGCGGTTCATCGCGTTGACCTGCACCTCGAAGCGCTGATCCCCGTGCCGGAGCAGTCCGGCGAGCGGCTGCTTCAGCTGCTCTACGGGCAGCCCGATGTCGAGGCCGAAAAAGTGCTTCCGGTACACTTCGTCCGCCCGCAACCCCCAGAGCTCGACTGCAACGTCGTTCCAGAGCTCCACCTGAAGCTGGTCATTGAGCACGATCACGGCCAGTGGGACGCTCCGGAGGATGCCGCTCAAGAATATGTTGCTGCGCGAAAGGTCAACGCCACGCTTTCTCAGTTCGCCGTTGGCGGTTTCGAGCTCTTCGTTGGTCGACTGGAGCTCCTCGTTCATCGTCTCGAGCTCCTCGTTGGTCGATTGCAGTTCTTCGTTGGTCGTCTCGAGCTCCTCGACCGTAGATTGCAGCTCCTCGTTGGTGGTCTCGAGCTCCTCGTTAGTCGACTGCAATTCCTCGTATGCGGTCTCGAGCTCCTGCCGCGAGTGCTGCAGCTCATCCTGGAGCTCACGCTGCCGGGTCACGTCGAGGAAGATGATTTTCGATCCAATCGGGCTTTGGGCGGCGTCGAGAACCGGCGTCACCTGAATGTTGAAATAGCGCGCGTCGCCTGCGGCAGTCGGCCACCTCACTTCCCGAAGCATCACGATCTGATGACGCACATGGGCCTCGTCAATGCACGATCGCAGATCCGCCGGCCGATATGACAGCTCGAGGTCCTGCAGCGGACGCCCGAGGTCGCGCGGCGTGAGGCCAAACAGGTCGCGGGCCCGCGCGTTGATCATCAGCAGGTGCCCCTTCAAGTCGACCACGAGCTGCGCGGTCGGGTCCTGATCGAACGACACCTCGCGCAGACGGATCGCCGGTGATGCTGCCGCCGTCGTCCGATCGACGCGATCCGTATGACCCGTCGGCAGCTGCTCCGTGCCATGCTCCGCGCGCAGCTTCACGAACACCCGGTGTTTGGGATCGAGCGGCGAGAACATGGTTGCGAAGTTGACGAGCATCTCGGCCTTGCCGAGTACGAGAAAGGCGCCGTCGCACAACGCATAGTGGAAACGCTCGACGATACGTCCTTGCGCCTCGCGGTGAAAGTACATCAGCGTGTTGCGGCACAGGAGCAGATCGACGCGCGAAATCGGAGCGTCGCTGAGCAGGTCGTGGCGACCGAAGATAACGCATCGGCGAAGGTCCTTGGTGAATACCCATTGGTCGCCGACGTGCTCGAAATAGCGTTCGCGCAGTTCGGCGGGCAACCCATCGGTGTCGCGATCGCTGTAAGTGCCCGCGCGCGCAACCGTCAGCTCCTCCTCGTCCACGTCGGTCGCATAGATCTTGACGCGATCGCGAAACGCGTCGCGGCCCATTGTCTCCGCGAAGAGCACGGCGATCGAATAGGCTTCCTCACCTGACGCGCAGCCTGCGCTCCACATCCGGATGTCGCCGCCGTTGGAGTTCTCGATGACCTTCGGGATCACAGTGGTTCGCAGATGGTCGAATGCCTCCGCGTCGCGGAAAAACGAGGTGACGTTGATCAGAATCGCGTTGAACAGGTGCGTGAATTCTTCGGGATACACTTCGAGATGGTCACGGTACGCCGTGTAGGAATCGACGCCGACCTCCGCCATTCGCTTTGCGATCCGCCGGCCCAGTGTCGGTCGTTTGTACGCGGTGAAGTCGAAGCCGCGCGTGTCCCTCAGGTGCGTCAGCAAATGCTCGAGATCGATGGAGGACTGCCCGTCTTTCAATTCGCTTCGTCTTTCGGAAAGGGACTAGACTAGCATGGCGTTTCACGCCGTATTTGCATCGCGTCCCGATTCTTGCAACGGGAGGTCGGGGTGTCTGATTTTGACGTCATCGCGATCGGCGCCTCCGCCGGCGGAGTCGTTTCACTGCAGCGTGTCGTGGAGCATATCCCCGCCGACTTTCCTGCAGCCATCCTGATTGCGCTCCATCTGCCCGACGGGATCCGCAGCGTGCTGCCGCAGATCCTCACACGCGCAGGAAACCTGCCCGCGACACATGCGATCGACGGCGAGCCGATTCGGCCGCGCCACATTTACGTCGCGCCCGCTGGGTTTCATCTGACGGTAGGCGGCGGCCGCCTACTGGTCAGCCGCGGCGCGAGGGAGCACGGCGCGCGTCCCGCGATCGACCCGTTGTTCCGCAGCGTGGCGGTCTCGTACGGCGCTCGCGCCATCGGGATCGTCCTGAGCGGATTGCTCGACGACGGCACGGTCGGCCTTCGGGAAATCAAGCGTGCCGGCGGCATCGCGATTGTGCAGGATCCACGCGATACCGAGTGGCCGTCCATGCCACAAAGCGCGCTGAGTCACGTGGATGTCGACTACAGCGTCCCGGCGAAACAGATTGGGTCCCTCCTTCAGCAGATCGTGGTACCCCAGGAAAAGGGTGCGAACACCATGTCGCAAGACGACAAGCAGGCGCGCGTCAACGAGGAGCTCCGCGAGCTGACGATGCACCGCGACGAGCGCGAGCATCCCGGCGAGCCGTCCCCGTATTCGTGCCCCGAGTGCGGAGGAGTGCTCTGGGAGCTCATGGACGGCGAGCTGATTCGATTCCGGTGCCGCGTCGGACACGCCTACACGAGCGAAACGCTTACGACCGAGCAGGCCGCGACGGTCGAGCACGCGCTCTGGACCGCACTGCGAGCGCTCGAGGAACAGGCGGCCGTACGGCGACGAATGGCCGACCGGGCGGTGCGACAGGGGCTCGGCGTCTCCACCGCCGATCGGTATCAGCGTCGTGTCCGCGAGCTCGAGCACCACGCGCAGCAGGTCCGCACATTGTTACTGACAGGCGTCGGTGCTGCCGAGGAGTCGGCGGTCGAACCGGCGTCGCAGAAGCCTTAGCGAGTCGTGAGCCAGGTGCCGAGCGAATCGGCCGGCTGCGACTTCACCGCTGTATGGCGGGCACAGACCTCGCGGAGATGATACGTGTTTCGGGGGTCGGCAAAGTGCGCCGCTGAATACCCGCACAGCAGCATGAAGCCGTACTTCTTCTGCAAATGATTCCAGTAATCCTCGAGCGCACATGCCTGCTCGAAGTTTCCTTCCTCCGCGAACAGCTCGACGATCTCCCCGTATACGCGTAGCCCACCCGGCGCGGATGACAGCTCGGTCAGCATTCCAGTGAGGGTTTCTTCCATGCGGGCCGGATCGAGGACGCCGCGGCGCATCATGCGCGCGCGCACTTTGCGCGCGTCAATGACCGTCAAATGCGCGGAGCTGTCCTCGACCGCCAATCCGCGGCGTTCGAGGTACGCGCGGATCAACTGCCAATGCGACGCGCGAGTGATCGCGAGCAGATGCTGACCGGCAGCGCGCCCCTCAATCAGGTAATGTGAGATGGCGTCCGCAAGCGAGCGCGGCGCGTCGAACAACTGCACAATGTGCGCGGGAGTTTTCAACGACGACGACGGCTGGTTCGCGGCGATTGCCCTGGCACCCATTGAATCTGGAGTCGGTCTGCCGACTCACCTCACAGCCGCCGTGTGAGTCGAAGCACTTCTTTACTCACACTCACCCGGGGCACGCGTTCCCTTGGAGAATAAGTCGGCACAAAACCATCAGGCAAGCTGAGCCATCGCGTACGCGGTCGGTATAATGGCGCCTCGTGCGTCACGATTGGGCTTTCGGCGAAATCGAGCAGATTTACTGCTCACCTTTCATCGACCTCGTCTTCCAGGCACAGCTTGTTCACCGCAAGCATCATGCGCCGAACGAGGTGCAAGGATCGGTGCTCTTGAACATCAAGAGCGGCGGGTGTCCCGAGGACTGTGCCTACTGTCCGCAGTCGGCGCACTACAAGACGAGCGTTGCTCGCTCCGAGCTGGTCAGCGTCGGCGATGCGCTGCGTGCGGCCAGCATTGCTCGCGAGCAGGGTGCGACTCGGTTCTGTATGGGCGCGGCCTGGAGGGACGTGCCGCACGGTCCGCAGTTCGAGCGCGTGCTCGAGATGGTTCGCGGGGTGCGCGCGCTCGGCATGGAAGCGTGCTGCACGCTCGGCATGCTCGACGAGCGGCAGGCCGACGCACTTGCCGATGCGGGACTCACGGCCTATAACCACAACCTCGACACGTCGCCCGAGTTTTACGGGCAGATCATCACGACGCGGACCTATGACGAACGTCTCGCGACGTTGCAGCGGGTGCGCGCCGCGGGTATCACGGTGTGCTGCGGCGGGATTATCGGAATGGGCGAAAGCCGTGAGGCACGAATCGGACTGCTGCAGCAACTCGCCACGTTGAACCCGCACCCCGAGAGTGTTCCCATCAACATGCTCGTCGCGGTGGAGGGCACACCACTGGGATCGCGCCCGCCTGAAGACCCGCTCGACGTCGTCCGGATGATTGCGACCGCACGCATTCTGATGCCGCAGTCGTACGTGCGCCTCAGTGCCGGACGTCTTTCGTTGTCCGACGAAGCGCAGGCGCTCTGTTTTCTCGCCGGCGCCAACTCCGTCTTTCTGGGCGATCGCCTGCTGACCACGCCAAATCCGACAACGGATATCGACCGATCGCTCTTTGAACGGCTGGGGCTCCGACTACAGGTCCGGTCGGATGCCATGGCCGACGCGGATCGTCGGCCGTCTACCGTCGCTGCGCTCGGGTCCTGACGTGAACGAGCGTCCAGAATCTTCGCGGCCTCTCCGGTGTCGCGTAGATGCGCGGATGCGATCGCTCGAAGAGCAGGGGCTGCGGCGCGCGCTGCATCCGCCGGCCGGAGTCGACCTCTCCTCGAACGATTACCTCGGGCTCGCGCAGCACCCGCGCATCAAGGCGGCGATGGCTGCCGCCGTAGAACGCGAAGGCGCCGGCAGCACGGGCTCGCGTCTTCTGCGCGGCGAGCGCGACAGCTTCGCCGCGCTCGAACGGCGGTTCGCGCAGTTCAAGGGGACGGAGAGCGCCCTCCACTTCTCGAGCGGCTACCTCGCAAACATTGCGGTGATGACGACCTTCGCCGAAGCGGGCGACGTGATCGTGTCGGACGCACACAACCACGCCAGCCTGATCGACGGCATCCGCCTGTCGCCGGCGCGCCGGCACATTTTTCCGCACAACGACGTCGCTGCCGTGCGCCGCGCGCTGAAGGGTGAGGCGGGTAGGCCGGGTGGTGGTAGGCCGGGTCCTTTTGGACCCGGCGGAGAGCACTTCGTCGTCGTCGAATCGCTCTTCAGCATGGACGGCGATGAGGCGCCGCTCGGCGATTACGCCGAGCTGTGCGCGCAGAGCGGAGCGCATTTGATCGTTGACGAAGCGCACGCCGTCGGCATCTATGGCTCGCGTGGAAGCGGTCTCATTGAAGAACATGGGGTGGCGGAGCAGGTGTTTCTGTCGGTCAGTACGGCGGGAAAGGCGCTGGGTGTTGCCGGAGCGTTCGTGACGGGACCTGCGTGGGCAATCGAGTACCTGATTCAACGGGCGCGGCCATTCATCTTCTCGACGGCGCCGCCGCCCGCGCTCGCCTCGGCGATC
>Ga0134124_10005022_pt1 | contig 10625 bp, 9 predicted proteins | sample KB304_FD_96880 | JGI IMG/M metagenome (GOLD analysis project Ga0134124, IMG submission 96880) | Terrestrial soil microbial communities without Nitrogen fertilizer from Kellogg Biological Station, Michigan, USA - KB3-0-4 | ecosystem: Environmental > Terrestrial > Soil > Unclassified ... | reverse complement strand
AGACGGCGCACGCGATGGACGAATCCGCGGCGGAGAGGTCCGGGTCGGCCCGGCTGGTCCTGTATGTGAGCCCCGACTCCCACGCCTCCCTGAAGGCCCGCACGAACCTGGCAGCCATCGTGGAGCGCTACGGCCCCGACAGGGTCCGCTTCGAGGTCTGCGACGTCTCGCGCGAGCCGCTACGGGCGGAGCAGGACCGCATCCTGTACACGCCTACCCTGGTGCTGAAGAGCGGGCCCCCGGCGTGGATCGTCGGGGACCTGAGCGACCGGAGGGCGGTGGCTCAACTGCTGCGCCTGGTGGGGATCGAGGAAACATCATGAAGCTGACCGAGGTGACCAAGCTGACCACCGGCGTGCCCGGGCTCGACCGCCTGACGCACGGGGGCATACCCGAAGGGCGCGCCACGCTGGTGACGGGCCGCGCCGGCACCGGGAAGAGCATCCTGGCGCTGCAGATCGCGGCCCACCTCGCGGGCCAGGGAATGCAGCCGCTGGTGCTCGCGGTGGAGGAGCCTCCGGAAGACCTGGCGGTGACCGGCAACACGCTGGGCTTCGACCTCTCCGGCCTCATCGACGCCGGCAAGATGCGCATCAGCGACGCCACCCGGCCCATGTCCGGCCCCGTGGTGGTGGCCGGCGAGTACGACCTGGGCGGTCTCTTGCACCGCATCGCGGCCACGGTGAAGGAGACGAAGGCGCGCGTCGTGATCCTCGACTCGGTGACCGCGCTCTTCAGCCCGCGCCCGCCCCAGGAGCTGCTGCGCAGCCTGTTCTTCCAGCTCGTGCACGCGCTGCGCGAGATGGACGTCACCGCCCTCATGCTGGCCGAGGCGGAGGAGGCGCACGGCGCCCTCACCACGCTGGGGGTGGAGGACTACGTGTGCGACATGGTCCTCGTCCTGCGCAACACCGTGGACGGGGAGCGTCGGCGCCGGTCGATCGAGATCAACAAGTACCGGCGCAGCGCCCACTACAAGGGCGAGTACCCCTGCACCATCACGTCGAAGGGGCTGGCCATCTTCCCCATGGCGGTGGGGCGGGCCATGCCCTCGACGCAGGACCGGTACTCGAGCGGCGCGCCGGGCCTGGACACCATGCTCGCGGGCGGCCTCTTCCGCGACTCCATCGTGATCGTCCGCGGGCCGACCGGCAGCGGCAAGACCATCCTGGCCGGCCTCTACGCCCACGCGGGCGCCAGTCGCGGGGAGCGGGTCGTCTACCACGGCTTCGAGGAGCCGCAGCCCATGCTGATGCGGAACTTCGACCGCATCGGCCTGCCCATGGACAAGTTGTACGAGAAGGGCCTCCTGCGCGTGATCTGCCGCTACCCGGAGTCGACCGGGCTGGAGGACCTGCTGGTCATGCTGCGCGACGGCATCGAGGAGTTCCAGCCCGCGCTGGTGGTGCTGGACAGCATCTCCTCCATCGAGCACGCCACGTCGCAGAAGGGGTTCCGGCAGTTCATGATCGGCGTGGCCTCCATGCTGCGCGAGACCGGGCGGGGCGCGCTGCTCACCCAGAACGTCCGCGTGTGCACGGACCGCGAGGCCGAGCCCCCGTTCCTCTCCACCATCTCGGACGCCATCGTCAACCTCGATTACGAGATGGAGCGCAACACGCTGCGGCGCACGCTGCGCGTGGTGAAGATGCGCGGCTCCGAGCACGACGTGCGGCCGGCCCGACTGGTGATCGCCCGGGGCGGGATCCACGTGGAGCCGGACGTGGCCCTGGCCTCGCCGGCCGACGAGCAGCTCGCGTCGTCCCTTTCCGGGCTCCGCGTGCTGGTGGTCGAGGACTTCGCCGACGCGCGCGAGTCCCTCATGGCCCTGCTGACGCGCGCCGGGGCCCGGACGATGACCGCCGGCTCCGCGACCGAGGCCCGGCAGGTGCTGGCCGCGGACGGCGCGCCCGACATCATCGTGTGCGACGTGGGGCTGGCGGACGAGGACGGCTACTCGCTCCTGGCCAGCCTGCGGCGGTCCGGCGGGCCGCTGGCGCGCGTGCCCGCGGTGGCCCTCACCGCCTGGGGGCGGCCCGAAGACCGGGAGCGCTCCACCGCGGCGGGCTTCGAGGCTCACCTCGTGAAGCCGGTGGAACCGGCGATCCTGGTGAGCACGCTGCTGGGGGTTGCGCGAACGGCGCGTCCGCCCGACCTGTCCGGCCGCATCGTCGGCCCCTGACCGAGCCCGGTCAAGGGGTTGGCGACCCGCTGTCCCTGGCTCAACCTTTGCATCGGCATACCGGCAAGAGCGGGTCGCAAGTGGCCCGTATCGCCAAGGGCGCACCCGCCACAAGGGAGGATGAACCACTGAGCATGGCTACCTGTCCTGGCGTCACCGGTGCCCTACCCTGGCCCTTCCCGACGTTCCGCTTTCCGTTCTGGCTGGGCCTCAGCCCGGCCGACGTGCCGCCCCCAAAGGCGCCGCCTGGCCCGCCCGGAGACGGCGCGGCCGCCGACGCCCCGCCGAAGGTGTGGATCGAGCTATTCGTGAGCCCCGAATCCCCCACCTCCAAGGCCGCGCTGCGCAACATCGAGCGCGCGCTGGCGGGCGTGCAGCGGGACGTGGTCCGGCTCGACATCTGCGACGTGTCCGCGGACCCCGCACGCGCCGCCGAGGCCCGCGTGTGCTTCACCCCCACCCTCGTCATCCGGGCCACGGACCAGCCCCCCATCTGGATCTACGGGGCGCTGACCGACGCCGAGGTCCTGAGCGAGCACCTCGAGGTGGCCGGGCTCCAGGGACCCGCGCGCGGGGATTGAAGACGGCGGAGGCCGACACGCGCAGCCCGGACGGGGACGGCCGCTCCGAGCCCGACGGTCGGGAGCTCCGCCGGCGGCTGCGCGAGGCGGAGGCGGCCAACCGGGCCAAGGATGAGTTCCTGGCCGTCCTCGGACACGAGCTGCGCAACCCCCTGTCGCCCATCATGACGGCCTTGGAGCTCATGCGCCTGCGCGGAGGCGACGCCTTCGTCCGCGAGCGCGCCATCATCGAGCGGCAGGTGCGCCACCTGGTGAGCCTGGTCTCCGACCTTCTCGACCTGTCGCGCGTGAGCCAGGGCAAGGTCCTGCTCAGCAAGCGGCCGCTGGAGACGATCGACGTGGTGTTCCGCGCCATCGAGATGGCCAGCCCGCTGGTGGAGCAGCGCGGGCACCGGCTGATCGTCAAGGTCCCCGAGACCGGTCTGCGCATCGAGGCGGACGAGACCCGCCTGGCGCAGGTGGTGGGGAACATCCTGAACAACGCCGCGCGCTACACGCCGGAGGGCGGGCGGATCCGGGTCACCGCCTGGCGCGACGACGGGCACGTCGTCCTGGCCGTGGCGGACTCGGGCATCGGCATGAGGCACGAGGTCCTGGCGCGGATCTTCGAGCTGTTCGTGCAGGACGAGCGCGGGCGGGACAGCTCGCGCGAAGGCCTGGGGATCGGCCTCTCCATCGCCAAGGGCCTGGTGGAGCTGCACGGCGGAACCATCGCCGCCCGCAGCGACGGAGAGGGACAGGGCAGCGAGTTCGTGATCCGGCTGCCGCTGGCGGGCGCGGAGGATCCGGCGGTGGAGCGACCGGGCCCCACGCCCGCGGAAGGCCGATCCGGCAAGCGCGTCCTGGTCGTGGACGACAACCGCGACGGGGCCGAGCTGCTGGAGGAGGTCTTCCGCGCGCTCGGCCACACCACCCGCCTGGCCTACGACGGCGAGGGCGCGCTCGAGCTGGCGCACGGGTTCCGGCCGGAGATCGCCTTCCTGGACATCGGCCTCCCCGTCATGGACGGCTACCAGCTCGCGCGCCGGATGCGGGCCGTCCCGGGGCTCCAGGAGGTCCGGCTCGTCGCGGTGACGGGCTTCGGCCAGGAGGCCGACCGCGGGCGCGCCCGAGAGGCGGGTTTCGACGAGCACCTGGTCAAGCCGGTCGAGATCGACGCGCTGCGGATCCTGATGGGCCGGCTGCTCTCGGGCGCGTCCCGCTGACCGGACGGCGGACCGGGCGGCTTCAGTCCGGCCGCGTGGCCGGCGCGCAGCAGAGCGACAGGATCCCCAGAAGCGCCGACGGATCCTTGAGGTTCCCCACCAGCCAGATGGGCGGCGAGCAGCGAACCAACAGCGTGGGCACGAAGAGGATCCGGTCGCGCTCGGCTTCCTCCGGATGCTGGGCGACGTCGCGCACCTCGAGGGCGGCCGCGCCGTCTCCGTGCCGCTCCAGGATTCGGCGCGCGTTGCGCTCGGCCACCTTCGAGGGCGGGCTGCCGCGCGCGACGTAGAGGACGAGCTCGATCCCCGCTGCCGCCGGTCGGGGCGGGGCGGCGGGCGCTTTCGACGTGTCCAGGATGCCCCTCACCTGCCGCCGCAGGGCATCGATGTCGAAGGGCTTGCGGATCACCGGAGCCGATCCGACGTCCGCCGGATCGGGGTGGCCGGTCACCACCAGCACGGCGCACGACTGGAGCAGCCCCTCGCCGGCCGCTGCGCCGAGCAGTTGGGCACCCGTCTGATCCGGCAGCTCGTAATCGCTGATCACCAGGCGGAAGCCCCCCTCGCGGAGCAACCGCAGGCCGCCATCGGCGTCGCCGGCCTGGCTCACCTGCCACCCGTCCCGGGACAGCGCCGTCGCCATCAGCTCGCGCGTGTCGGCGTCGTCGTCGACCAGGAGGATGCGCGCGGGAGACGCGGCGGCGGACGGGGCCGCGCGTTCCTTCGGGACGGTACCGGGCCGCTCGAGAGATGCCGACAAGACGCCCTCCCCGGAGTCGCGATCCACTCCCGGGAGGTGCAACCGGCATGCCAGAACAACGCGGCACGTACGTCATGCAGGGCCGTTGTGCAGCCGCAGCCCGCTGCTTGCGTAGGGACGGACGGGGTGGGGTCGCTTAGAAGATACGGAACGTGACCGGCGCCTCGGCCAGGGTGGCCACGGGGCGGCCGTTCTTCATGGCGGGGCTGAAGACCCATTGGTACACGGTCTGCAATGCCGCGGCATCGAGCAGGGGGATGGACTGGATCACGCGCGCGTTCACCACCCGCCCGTTGGCGTCGATGAGGATCTGGACCTTGACCATGCCCTCGATCTTCTTGACGAACGCCTCCTGCGGATACTGGGTGCGGGTGATCTTGATGGGCCGCGGCGGCTGGTCGTAGTCCATCACGGGGCCGTCGCCGGTGCCGCCCACCACGCCGCCCAGGACGCCACCCGGGACTCCGCCCACCTGGCCCCCGTCCACGCCGCCCTCCATCCCGTCGGCCAGGCCCGCGTCGCTGCCCGTGGGGCTGCCCGCCTGCTCGCTCTCGGGTACCTTGGCCTCCGGCTCCAGGGGCTTCTCCTGGGGGATCTGGACCTCGAGCTCGGGCTTGCGCGGATGGGTCTCCGGCGTCGTCGGCCTGGCCGGCTCCGACTTCTGGATCAGGGCCGACCCCTTGGGCAGCGGCGCCGGCGGGGGAGGCGGGGGGTTGTAGAGCAGCGCCCGGACGTAGTCCGGGTGCTCGGGCGGAGGGGCCATCCAGAAGATCGGGATGAGGATAAGGCCCGCGATGATCAACGTATGGCCCACGACCGAGGACTTGAAGGCGAAGCTCCGCTTCAAAGGCTCCGGCGCGGAAACCGGCAGGTGGTCGAACAGCCCGCCGGGAGGGTCGGGCCGGGCGGAAGGCGGCACGATGCGACGAGGGCCCACCGGGACCGGGGTGAGGGCCGCGCCGCTCATGGGCGTCATCTTACCACCCGGGTTGTCCGCTTCCGGCGGCCCCGGGGGGCCGGGTTGTCCTCTGGAGGGCTCGAACAACGGGCCGAGAGAAGCCACGGGGGGTGGTTTAAGCAAGCCCCACGCCAGAGACGCCTAGAGGGCGGCCCGGGCCGCCGGCACGCGCCGCTCCTTGAGGCCCTGCCACCAGATCACGAAGGGACTGGCGATGTACACGGTGGAGTAGGTGCCCACCAGCACGCCCACGACCATCGCGAAGCCGAAGGCCCGCAACACCTCGCCTCCGAACAGGAACAGGCCGAGGACGGCCAGGAACGTGGTGCCGTTCGAGATGAGGGTGCGGGTCAGGGTCTGGTTGAGCGAGTCGTTCAGGATGGTGCGCAGCGGCTCCTTGCGCCGGTGCCGCAGGTTCTCGCGCACGCGGTCGAACACCACGATGGTGTCGTTCACGCTGTAGCCCACGAGGGTGAGCAGGGCTGCGATCACGTTGAGCGTGATCTCGTAGTGGAAGAAGGCCAGGAAGGCCAGCGTGACCATGACGTCGTGGAACACGGCCACCGCGGCCGCCGCCCCCCATACGGCGCCCTTGAAGCGGAACCAGATGTAGGCGAACTGGAAGACCAGGCCCAGGACGGTGAGCTGGATGGCCTTCCTGCGCAGCTCGGCCCCCACGATGGGGCCCACCTCCTCGGAGGAGGACTCGATCACCGGGTTCTCGGCGTAGGAGGTCTTGAGGGCGTCCAGCACGGGCTTCCCCGCGTTCTCGACCTCGCCCTTGAGCTCCCCGGAGAGGCGGATCAGCACCTGGTTCTTGGATGCGTCTCCATAAGTCTGGATCACGGCTCCCGGGGCCAGCTTCTCGACGGCGCTGCGGATGCGGTCGACGTGGGGCGCGGAGGCGAACTTCAGGATGAGCTGGATCCCGCCCGAGAACTCGACGCCGTAGCGCAGGCCGTCCTTGGCGATGTAGGCCAGGCCGGAAAGGATGACGATGAGGCTGGCGGCCACGAAGTAGCGGGCCTTGCCCAGCAGGTCGAAGTGGGGGTTCTTCAGGATTTCCATGGAGACACCTAGATGCTGAGGGTCTGGACTTGACGTTTGCCCAGGACCCACTCGAACAGGAACCTGCTGACGAAGTAGGACGCGAAGATGTTGGCGATGAGACCGATGACCAGGGTGACCGCGAAGCCCTTGATGGGCCCGGTGCCGAACTGGAACAGGAAGGCCGCGGCGATGAGCGCGGTGGCGTGGGTGTCGAGGATCGTGATCCACACCCGCTCGAAGCCGTTGGTGATGGCCGCGCGCAACGCCCGGCCGTTGCGCAGCTCCTCGCGGATGCGCTCGAAGACCAGCACGTTGGTGTCCACACCCACGCCGATGGTGAGGATGATCCCCGCGATGCCGGGCAGGGTGAGGGTGGCCCCTGTATAGGCCATGGCCCCGAGGAGGATGAGGACGTTGGCGGCCAGCGCCACCACCGCGTTCAGGCCCGACATGCGGTAGTACACGAGCATGAACACCGTGAGGAACAGGACGCCCGCGGCCGACGCGATGATGCCGGAGCGGATGGAGTCCTTGCCCAGCGACGCGCCCACGGTCAGCTCCTGCTGGTACTTCAACGAGGCGGGCAGGGCCCCCGCGCGCAGGACCTTGGAGAGCTCGTCGGCCTCCTGGGTGGTGAAGCGGCCCGTGATCACGCCTTCGCTGCCGATCTGGGACTGGATGGTGGGGGCGGAAGCCACGCTGCCGTCCAGGATGATGGCCAGGCGCTTGCCCACGTTGCGGCCGGTCTCGCGCTTGAACTTGTCCGCGCCTTGCGGGTTCAACGTGAACTGCACGTCGGGCGCGTTGTTCTGGTCCACGCCCGCGCGCGCGTTCTTCAGGTCCCGCCCGGTGATCACGGCCTCCTTCTTCACCAGGTAGTACACGGGCTGGCCGGGCGTTTCGCCCTGCCCCTGCACGACCTCCTTGTCGTCGGGCACCTTGCCGCCCGTGGCCTGCAGCAGCGACTCCTGGCTGGGCGAGGTGTCCTCGACCAGCTTCAAGGCCAGCTGGGCCGTGGTCTTGATCACGCGCTTGGCCTGCTCGACGTCGGTCACCCCGGGGAGCTGGACCAGGATCTGGTCGCCGTGGTTGCCGTACTCGGCGATGACGGGCTCGGCCACCCCGAGCTGGTTGACGCGCCGCTCCAGGGTCTTGATGGCCTCCTTGACCGTCCGCTCCTTGATCTGGCGGACGAGCAGGTCCGTCATCTTGACCAGGAAGCGTCCCTCGCCCGGCTCGCGGATGTCCCAACCGTCGCGGAAGAAGTCGTGCAGGATGGCCTGCGCGTCCTTGACCCGCGCCGGCTCCACGCCCTCGAGCGAGAACGACGTGGTGTCCACGCGCTGGGCCGCGGCGAACGCGATGCCCTTGCGCGTGGCCTGGTCGCGCACGGTCTGCACCGCGTCGTCGATGGTGGCGTTCAAGGCGTCGTCGGTGACGACCTGCAGCACCAGGTGGATCCCGCCGCGCAGGTCGAGGCCGAGGTGGATCTTCCCGGGCTGGCCGTCCTTCCCGTAGGGCGGCCAGATGGCCACCAGGCATGCGATCAGGAAGGAGCCGTACAGCACCGCCCGCAGGCGCAGCTCCTGGCGCAGGCCGAAGTAGCAGGCCGCGGCCAGAGCGGCGGTGAGGACGAACCAGAGGGTGACGGGGTTCTGAAGGGCGGGTGGCATCTACTTCTCCGTTGGCTGGGGGGCGCCCTGGAGGCCGGACACGGCGCTCTTGAGCACCTTGATCTTCGTCTTGTCGTCGATGCGGACCTGGAAGGCGTCGTCCTCCACGCCCACGATGGTCCCGAATATGCCGGGGGTGATGAGGACCTTGTCCCCCGCCTTCAGCGCCTTGAGGAGGTCCTCGACCTTCCGCTGCTTGTTCTTCATGGGCAGGATCAGGATGAAATAGAAGATGGAGAAGATGAGCCCCATGAGGATGAGGCTCGAGAAGGGGTGGGCCTCGCCGGACGGCGAGGAGCCCGCGAGGGCCAGCAGGACGCGTGGGTCGGCCATGTCTGCGGAGGCTCTCTCTCCTGGTTCGGGTCTTCTCGCCGGGAAGGGCGCGCAGCGACAGGGTCGAGACTTGAGGGTCAGGGGCCCGACGCGCCCCCTTCTTCCTCCGCTTCCGACGCCGCGAGGACCCCGAGCACCTCGGCCCGGAACTCCTCGAAACGACCCAAAAGGGTATTCTGTCGGACGGCGCGGAGGGTGTCAAGGTAGTAGGCCAGGTTGTGCAGCGTCATCAGCGTGGCCGCCGTCATCTCGTTCGCCAGGTGCAGGTGTCGCAGGTAGGCGCGGCTGGCCGTCCGGCAGGTGAAGCAGGAGCACGCGGGGTCGGGAGGGCGCGGGTCGGCGCGGTAGCGCGCGTTGCGGATGGAGAGGCGCCCCGCGCTGGTGAAGAGCTGGCCGTTGCGGGCGTTGCGCGTGGGCAGGACGCAGTCGAACAGGTCCACGCCGCGGGCCACGCCGTCCAGCAGGTCCTCGGGCGTGCCCACGCCCATCAGGTAGCGGGGCTTCTCCTCGGGCAGCATGGGGGCCACGTGGTCGACCACGCGCCAGGTGTCGTCCTTCGTCTCCCCCACCGCCAGCCCCCCGATGGCGTGGCCCGGGAAGTCCAGGGCGGTGACGTCGGCGACGCTCCTCTCGCGCAGGTCGAGGTGTGTCCCGCCCTGCACGATCCCGAAGAGCCACTGGTCCTTCCGGCGGTGGGCCTCGCGGCTTCGCCGCGCCCAGCGCGCCGTCCGCTCCGTGGCCGCGGCCACCTCCTCCCGCGTGGCGGCCGCCGGCGGGCACTCGTCGAAGGCCATGGCCACGTCCGCGCCCAGGTTCTGCTGTATCTCGATCGAGCGCTCCGGGGTGAGGCGATGGGCGGTTCCGTCGAGGTGGCTCCGGAACGACACGCCGTCGTCGTCGACGCGGCGCAGCGCGGACAGGCTGAAGACCTGGTAGCCGCCGCTGTCGGTGAGGAAGGGCCCCTTCCATCCCGTGAAGCCGTGGAGCCCGCCCAGCTCCGCCACCAGCTCGTCTCCCGGCCGCAGCATCAGGTGGTAGGTGTTGGCCAGGAGGATCTGCGCCCCCACCTCCTCGATCTGCGCGCGCGTCATGGCCTTGACGGCGCCCGCGGTGCCCACGGGCATGAAGGCCGGCGTCTCCACGCGGCCGTGAGGCGTGGCCAGGAGCCCGGCGCGCGCGGCGCCCGAGCGCGCCACCACCGAGAACGAGAACATCCGCCGCGAGTATAGCCGCGGCGCTTTCCTCGCATATGCTCGATTCATGGCCGAACGAACCAAGGTGGCGCTCCTTTTCGGTGGCCGCTCGGGCGAGCACGAGGTGAGCGTGCGCTCCGCCGTCTCCGTGGCGGCGGGGCTCCTGCCGCGGCATGACGTCCGGCCCGTGCTCGTGGACCCGGCCGGCCGGTGGTGGCTGCAGGACTCGTCGACACCCGCGGCGCAAGGCGGCCGGCCGGTCTTCCTGGCCCCGGAGCCCGGCGACGGCGGGGCCCTGCGCCTCTTCCCGGGCGGCGAGGTGGCGGCACGGCCGGACGTCTACTTCCCGGTGCTGCACGGGCCGTACGGCGAGGACGGGACGGTACAGGGCCTGCTGGAGCTGGCCGCCGTCCCCTACGTGGGCTCGGGCGTGGCCGCCTCCGCCGCGGGCATGGACAAGGAATTGATGAAGGCGCTCTTCGCGGCGGCCGCCATCCCGCAGACGCCGCACCGGGTGCTGCGCCGCGCCGATCTTCCGCGGGCCGCGGGCCTGGCCGAGGAGCTGGGGCTGCCTCTCTTCGTGAAGCCCGCCAACCTGGGCTCGAGCGTGGGCGTGAGCAAGGTGAAGACGGCGGCGGAGCTGCCGGCCGCGCTTCTCGCCGCCTTCGCCTACGACTTGAAGGTGGTCGT
>Ga0134124_10005021_pt1 | contig 10625 bp, 10 predicted proteins | sample KB304_FD_96880 | JGI IMG/M metagenome (GOLD analysis project Ga0134124, IMG submission 96880) | Terrestrial soil microbial communities without Nitrogen fertilizer from Kellogg Biological Station, Michigan, USA - KB3-0-4 | ecosystem: Environmental > Terrestrial > Soil > Unclassified ... | reverse complement strand
CGAATCATTCGGGAGTTAAAGAAAATCGGCTTGCAATTGGTTCATCAGGATCGGGATAATTTTTTGTTCCTCAAGGATGATCTTATAAACGGCGCTGCGTAAGCCCGCCGTGTAAGCCGGATTCTCAAGCGAGGCGCCTCTCTGCTGCGAGAACGGCTGGCCGTGGATCGGGACCCGCTTCATGGGCTGTCGGTGCTCAAGCGAGAGCTGCGCCGCCGCTCTGCCATCGAGCCATCATCGGGACATCTGAAGGCCGAAGGTCATCTGGGCCGCTGCTACCTCAAAGGCTGCGTTGGCGATGCCGCCAACCGTCGTTCTCAGCCGTGGGCCAGAACTTCCGCCGCGTCCTCGCCTGGCTGAGATATCATTGGCCCTGATCCTGACCGCATTCATCAACGTCCAGTCAGCCCTCAACGTCAACGGACGACTATTTGTCCGCTGCAATCTCAAACGAACTATATTTGATGAATGTCGTAGTTCACGTAAGCCAGTAGCGAGCTAACTTTACGACCCGAATGATCGGGTCATTGCGCTCAACATCCACAATGCGAGCACGCGGTATCTTGGATATTAAACTTGAAATATAAGAGAATGTTGAACTCGACGGAAATACCAAATAGTCGCACTCTGCGAGAAGGTACATGTCAACAAGTGCCTCTACCGCATTATTCATCCTGTCGGAACATTCCGGATTTTGGTGCATTTCAAATCCGGTCGTAGGAAACCACTTTTCGGTCGCAATGACCTTGGGATATCGCTTCTCCACCAAATTCTGAGCCTCACGATTGTCCGTGGCGAGAAAGATTACGGCGTCGGGTGCGTGCGCTCTGATCTTGTCTATAGCGGCGAAGAAGGAATCAATTGAAGTCCGGAATTTGATGAACGGAAGCCATGGTATTTTGTTGTCCATAAATCGAATGTGAACTCCGATGACGGGGACACTCCCAAAATTTTCAGCCTGCCATTTTTTTATCCTGGCGCGGATTTCCGGTCGGGGAATTAAAGTAGTACGAAGAATCTCGCTTAGGATTGCTTCGTCGGACATCTTGGCCCAAGCAGCGAAATGGCCGCGGAAATGCTTTCGCGCCCTCCTTATCAGTTGGGTGTAGGACCACATCACCAGAAGCTCTTCCGGGTGGTCCAATTTATCGAGATCGTAGGAGAAGAGACGATAGCCTCGCCGGCCAGCATACGCCGATGGATCTACTTCACTGATAACCACGGATGCGGATTTATGGAGCCGGCCCCGCCAAAGGGGCGGCGATATTGAGTCCGTATCCGGAATCTCCAATGGTGGCTCCGCGTCAGGGCAGGTGAACAATAACGGAAATACATTGGTTTCGTCGTTAGAGTACGTGAAATCACTCCAGTCTATGATAAGCCGACGATTCATGAGGCGTGCGAACAAAACGCCGGTTATCGCGGCCAGCATCCTATTGCCCAGCCCGGCAATACCTTTGACGATCAAGTATTTTGCAGCTGACTGGATCATTGTCGCAGGTTGATCGGCCAAAGAGGTCTTCATATCAATTTGTGCCACGTCAGTATTTTTCTTCTCGGTTCGAATCATGTGGGCCGCCTCGGCGATTTTATGGTGGGTAAGGTGTTGCGGTTATGCTCTCGATACGGGCCATGACGTGCCCTGAATTCCTACTTCAATCGGATGTGGAACGCAGGATCGACTGGGCGAATCTGAAAAGATGCTTTCTTCACCCTGGTCAGTTCCTTGCGGGACTTGAATTCGCGGCCCCAAAATCTCCGCCATCTCCTACTGACCAGGTAGCAGCGTAACTTATGTGGTCCGAATTTTTTCCTTGTCGACAATCCTATCCATCTTATCGTGTACCAATTTACTGGTATAGCGCATATTGCGGGTGCCGGTCCGCGCCGGCGGCGATGTGCATCATATGCTGCGTCCCTTGCGTCAACCGCGCCGTGTCCCGAAGGCACTAAGCCGGAACCTTGGCCTCGGCGTGATCGCTGGCCGACCGCGGTCGAGCAGAGGTCATCGGCAATTAACCGCAATCTGGTATAGCCAAGCCCAAACAAGAAAACCGCGGCTCAAATATTAGCTCCGTTACCTTTTTCTTGGTTCCAGTGTGATTTTACTGTATTAACCCAATTTAAATTATTTGCACTCCTGCCATAGAAATCGCTATCCCGCAATTTGATTTAATAGTACATCCAATGCTCGCAAATTCAAAAGGAGTTACGGTATGAAGTGTGCGCTTGTGTGCGGAGCCGGCGGCTTCATTGGCAATCACCTTGTATCGCGGCTGAAAAAAGAGGGCTTTTGGGTCCGCGGCGTCGACTTGAAATATCCGGAATTCTCGCAGACCGAAGCCGACGACTTTGTCGTTGGTGATTTGCGTGACCCGGCTTTTTGCCGTGCGATCATTGATCGTCGTTTTGATGAGATCTACCAGTTGGCAGCGGACATGGGGGGCGCCGGCTATATCTTCACCGGCGAGAACGATGCGCATATCATGCACAATTCGGCCACCATCAATCTCAACATTCTCGATACAGCGAGCAAGCGAAACTGTAGTCGGATATTTTATTCCTCGTCGGCGTGCATGTATCCGGCGCACAATCAGGAAGACACTCACAAGCCCGTTACAAGCGAAGACAGCGCGTACCCTGCCAATCCAGACAGCGAATACGGCTGGGAGAAACTGTTTAGCGAGCGGCTTTACCTTGCTTACAACCGCAATCTAGGAATAGAAGCTCGCGTCGCCCGTTATCACAACATATTCGGACCCCTCGGCACTTGGCAGGGAGGTCGCGAGAAGGCGCCTGCCGCGATTTGCCGTAAAGTCGCAGAAGCACGCGACGGAGGAGAGATCGAAATCTGGGGTGATGGCGAACAGACTCGCTCTTTCCTTTTTATTGATGAGTGTGTGGAAGGCACGCTTCGGCTTACTCGCTCCGGCTTTATCGGCCCCGTCAACATCGGGTCCGAGGAAATGGTTTCGATCAATCAACTTGCTGCGATGGCGATGAGGATCGCCGGCAAGAAACTAAACATCCGGCATATTCCCGGTCCTACCGGAGTGCGCGGTCGCAACTCAGACAACAGGCTCATTCGCAAAAGCCTCGGCTGGGAGCCCAAACAACCGCTCCTGGCAGGGATGGAAAAAACCTACCAATGGATTGAGGAACAATTGGCCCGGACGCGCAACCGCAACGTAGTTGCTGCGTGAGGGAGTTCAGATGAGCGCGCGGCGAGAATAACGCTCACAGCGTCGCCGGTTGCTTGATCGGCGGTTTTTGCGCTAGTCTCACAGCATGCAAATCAATTCATTTGCGCGGATATTCCATAGGACGCTACCTCTTTTTATTGACAGCGCTTCTAATATTGTAATTCCCTTCATGAGGACGTTCGTCCTCACCCACCTCCTTGGTCCTTATGAATTCGGGTTTGCGGCCGCCCTCGCTGCGACCTATGCGACATTCGAACTAATTACGGATATCGCAATCACCAACTTTGTTTTTTCGAGCCCGCGCTCTGTCTATGCTGAAGCCGTCGCCGGTGCGCACGCCGTTTCCATGGTGCGCGGATTTTGTGTCGGATGTTTTGTGTTGCTTGCGTCGATGCCTGTGGCGTGCACACTTGCAGCTTGCGTCGATTGGCCAAGTTTCGCCTGGCTTGCTCTCGCCACGTTTATTCAGTCATTTGGGCATTTGGAAATTCGCGTCAACGCAAGCCGCGATTATCGGTATTGGCCGCCGGCAATAGCCTCCATCGCGTCGCATGGTAGCGGTCTCTTGGCATTGGCTTTAATCGCATATGAATTCGGAAACCATTATGCCTACATAGCCTATTTGTTGGTCCAGGCGCCTGTTTATGTGCTTATGACCCACTTGTTGGCGTCCAGCCGATATTCCGTCAACTATCGGACGCCTTTTGTTAGGAAGGCTCTCGTTTTCGGGCTGCCTCTCCTTTTAAACGGCGTTGGCTTGGCCATCATGTCTCAGGGCGACCGCTGGATCGTTGGCAGCCTGTTGGGGTTGCCTTTGCTCGGTCTTTACTCGCTCATTACACTTGCGGCCTTTGTTCCGTTGACGGGTCTCTATAAGATAATGAGCCCGATCCAATTTGCGGGCTTGCATAACGCAAGAATCGAAACTGGTGAATATGACGCTCGGCTTAAGCTGTACAGCCGCGCCGTTCCAGTGGTAGCGGCAGCCTTTGCCGTCTGTATCATTGCGGTTTATGGTGAGCTCATACCAGCGGTTTTCGGAAAGAGATTTATTGTTTCCGAGTCCATGATCTTCCTCCTGGCGTTGGTGGTTTATGTTCGCATCATACGCACTGATCCTCAAACATCGCTGCTGTTTAATGCGCAAAATACGCGCAAACTCGCGATCGCCGGCCAAGCACCTTTCATCGGTCTATTTGTCACCGCAGGGCTAGTCATCATTCATCCGACGCTCGAAGCGGTGCTGGTCGGAAGCCTGGTTGGAGAGATCGCTGGTCTTCTTGTAATTGGATACATCGCGCGCCGTTTATTGAGGTCTGCTATCTACGATCATGTATTTTCTGCCTTGGCGATGTTCGCGATTGTCGTTGCGGCTGGCGTCACGATGCTGTTAGCGCGAAGTGGCGACGTGTTAGCCAGCCGAGTTGCGATCGGAGGCGTCTTTCTGCTCGTTGTCGTCGCTTATGCAGGGTTGTCACTTCCCGGACTTTACAAGCGAGCATACAGGGCCCATTAGGCGCTCCGGCCGTTAGCCGGTTAGGCAATTTCACCCTTTGGCCGCAGATCCCGGAAGTGTAAGCGGCCTTGAAGCGAAGCTTTGAACGAGGGCAAGCTGGGGAGCAGGTCACCCTAAGTGCCGGGGATGGGATCAACGTACATGAGCCAAGAACCGTGGAGCCCCCAGAAATCCGAAGGTTACATTGCAAAATTGATTCTCGGGGCTATTGCAATCGGCGTCCTTTTGCCCAAAATGGCGCGCGTTTAGTTAGGAGTTGCTGTCTTACTGCATCGTTTGTCGCATGTGAAACCACTGTAGTATGTGAAGAATATTTTTAAATCTGTCCATCTTGCCTACCCACCGGGACACTTTTATTCTCCCATTTGCAATTCGGAAACGCTGATCGGTTATCGCGATTCAAGCCGCAATGGCGAAGTGCCACTTCCAGGCATCGACCTCAATAATGGCGCGCGTTTAGTTAGGAGTTGCCATGTTACTGGATCGCCTGTCGCATGTGAAACCACTGCAACATGTGAAGAATATTTTTAAATCTGTCCATCTTGCCTACCCACCGGGACACTTTTATTCTCCCATTTGCAATCCGGAAACGCTGATTGGTTATCGCGATTCGAACCGCAATGGAGAAGTGCCACTTCCAGGTATCGACCTCAATTTAGAGCATCAGATGCGCCGTCTTCAGCGATGGTCCGAGCTTGAGCCGATCAATTTTCCAAAGCATAAGGATCGTCGTCGTTACTACTGGAACAACAGCCAATACGAACTTGGCGATGCCACCTCGCTGAGCTGTTTTATACGAGAGTTGAAGCCGAAACGCTTCATAGAAGTTGGCTCCGGGTTCTCTTCCGCCTGCATTCTTGACACGCTTGACCACGAGCAGATCGAAACTAAATGCACTTTCATCGACCCCCGGCCAACGCAGTTACTCCTCGCGCTCACCAGTGCCGACCGAAACCGCGTCAAAATCATCTCCGATTTTGTGCAGAACGTTCCGCTCCCCGTGTTCGAGGAGCTTGAAGCCGGCGACATTCTATTCATCGACTCTACGCATATTCTCAAGACGTGTTCGGATCTGGCATTCGAACTCTTCGAGGTTTTGCCGATCATAAAACCCGGCGTTATGATCCATTTTCACGACATTCAGTATCCGTTCGAATACCCGGCACTTTGGATAAACCGGAACGTTTCGTGGAACGAGATCTATGCCCTGCGCGCCTTCCTCACTTCGAATAGCGCTTACCAGATCGAGTTCTGGAATGATCACCTGGTGAAGACAGGAAACGCCAAGGGGTGGGAACAACTCCGCGGCGGCGCGAGCCTATGGATATCTAAGCTGTAGGTGTAGGACCACGGCAGGATGGGAGCCGGATTATGCGGCTTGCGCGCGACAGCCGCAGCGGCGCCTGCAGGCAAAAGCGCCACCAACGACCAATCGTTATCAATAATGTTGGTGGGGATGGTAAGCCAAATGGCAAGCTGTCGCTGCAAAAGCATTTCCACCGCGCCGAGCACTAGGTGGTGGTGAAAGGTACGGCCGAGGCCAGGGTCGACGGCAAGGTCAGCGCGGTCCACGAAAACGAATGCGTCTACATCCCGATTGGCGGCGCTCATCGACTCGCCAATCCGGGAAAGATCCCGCTCGAATTGGTCGAAGTGCAAGTCGGCAGTTATCTCGGCGAAGACGATATATATTGTGCGGTTGGATGACGTGCATGGGCGGTAGGCACGCGTCGAGCTAACGAGCCTCGCACCGGATCAGCCATGAGATTGGTAGTGTGCGAAAATTGCCAGTGCGCAACTAGCAAGTCGTAAGGGCGAGCGGCTCCTTCGCGATTTCCACCAGGCCGCATGTGCTTGAAGTGCAGGACGATTGGCATGCGTACAGCTGACGCGCTTGCCCATTAAATCGGTAACCGAACAACCGTGATCATGCGAGGCGGCTTTGAAGCCATTTCGCCACGGGCAACCGGTGAGCAAGCGCCCGACTTTCGATAAAGTGCCAAGACAGCATTGCGGCCACTAAAGTCGCTGGGAAAGAAATCGAGATCAACATAAGCGGTGAAATGTCCTTCCACAATGTCGCGACCATCTGTTCGCAAGGAAACGCGTAAATATACATTCCATAGGAATAGTCCCCCAAATTATTGTAAGCTCTTAATGGTGCCAATCGAAGGTAGCCAACGTAAAAAATAGAATAGCACAAGCAGACAACAAAGACTTCCCTGAACCAGGAACATCCGTAGGTCAGCACGGTTACAATGCTTAGAGCGGCAAGTAAGAATATGCTCAAGGGCAAAAGCCGACGGAACTGGTAGAAGGCCATTCCTATGACAAACGGAAAAGTCAGCAGATGAAAGTTTGCGAGAAGGCCGGATTGCTCAAGTAGCTTGCCACCGAACACCTTCAGTGAGACGTAAGCAATCGCATAAGCAGCAAGAAAACCGCTGAACGCCCAGTTTCTTCCCTTAAGCGAAATCACGCCCAAAGCTGCCACTATGCCGTAACATACAACCTCATAGAACAGACTCCACAACGAGCCATTGATCGCAGGTCCGTATGGATTCTGTTGAAAGACGCCCGGTAGGTTAAATTGCAGCCACTTGAGTGAAAGGTTTCGAGGAAAATACAAGAACGTTTCCGGCTGGGAGAAATACGACGTTCGGGATTGGGTGGTGAAGATTGGTCCTAAAACGAAGACCGTTAGTAGAAGAATGGCCACTAGTCCCGGATATACGCGCAGAACGCGGGCCACGACAAAGCCGATAAGGCCTTTGCTGCGATCAAAGCTCTGCGAAATGAAGAAGCCCGAAATGGCGAAAAAAGATATCACCGCAAGCGTCCCCAGGGACATTTGTAGCAACGACGACAGTGGCTCAATTGCGCCGTTACCGATCGCGATGGGATAAGCGTGTGAAACCAAGACGGCGCTGGCCGCAATCATTCGAAGGAGATTGAAGTTGTTGTCGCGGCCGTTTGCTACATCGGTTAATCGTTTCATGAGCATCAATACGCGTTCTGATTTACGTCGAATCTCGGTGGCGGGAAGGCGGGCGGCACATCGGCCAATCCTGTAGTTTTGCCCGACGATAACGGCTATGGGACAATCGACCAAGAGCAGCTCAGTCGCAGGACCCGGCGCGGATCGGCCTGAGGCGTTGGATCTTTCTAATCGACGGACGGCTGTTTTCGCGGGAAGACAATATCGTTGACAATCGCTTGAGTAATCCAGGCAAGATTAACGTTCTCGCCGCTTTGGGGTGGGTTCATCCAAAAATTGCTGTTATGTTTGTTTGACGGAGGATCTGGTCGCCTTCGCGTATCTATTTACCTAGGGTTTTCGGACATATGGATTACTATCACTGGGTGCGGCAGGAGATTAAGCCACTTTTGCCCAAGAACCCTTCCAGAATACTTGAAGTCGGCGCCGGTGCTGGCCACACTCTGAAATGGATCAAGGAACTCTACCCAAAAACTGAGACAACAGCGGTGGAGATAAACTCGGCCTTGCTGCAAGAATTAAGGCAGAACGTTGATGTTCCGATTATTGGTCCGATAGACGAGGCGCTTCCCCAGCTCAAAAGTTATGATCTTATTCTTTTTCTGGACGTACTTGAGCACCTTTCAGACCCAACTGCGACTCTGAGAAACCTTTCGAAGCACCTGGAAGCAAATGGTCAGGTCATTGTCTCGGTACCGAACATTGCCCATTTGAGCGTTTCGGTTCCGCTTCTGCTGCAACGTCGGTTTGATTATCAAGATGCGGGTATTTTAGACCGCACTCACCTGAAATTCTTTGTCGAAGGCACAGCCATCAAGCTGCTTAACGATGCAAATTTTATTGTCACTGCGGGTTTAGTTTCCGGGATACAGGGTCCCAAGTCAAAGCTGCTAGATCTCGTGTCGTTTGGCGGGTTGCGGCATCATTTGGCGAAGCAATACATCATGCTTGGCCAATTGACCGACGGTAAGCTTTCACAAGAACGAGTAAGGTGGGCACTCGCTTAAGTCAGCGCTCCGCTCATTTGGCTCGACGCTCGATTTCCATGATCGGAGCGCGGGATGACGAGGCGAGCCGAAGCTGGTTTCGGCGGGCCGTGAAGGCGACACGGCATTCTCTGGATCTTCGGCAAGACCAGCTCCGCCAAGACGGGCCGGATCCGTGGCCATAAGCCGAAGAAATTTTCGCGAACGGTGTCGGTGGCGGAACTCGCCGAGTTTGGCCTGATGGCCGACTATCATTCGGCATGAATGTTTGGCTACGCGCAAAAAGACGCTGACGGTCGTGTCCCTCAGGGGGGCCGGTTCGTGCGCTCGGCCTTTCCGTTGATTTTGGGCGGGTAGGGCCCTCGCGCGGACGTGCCTGATGCCGAGGTTCCGGCAAGCTTCGGCGACCTTGCACCACTGGGCTGTTGTGGTCTCGGCATCGTCCTGGGCGAACGCGGTGGCAATGAAGGCGGCGACCACGCGCGGTCTGCTCTCGCCGGCATGCGCCAACGTGTGTTGCGCATGAAGTGGACGCGGCAATCCTGCCAACCGGTGTTGACGACCCTTGCGAACAGTGGCCTTGACGCCGGCGTGGGCGTCGCGGACGACGAGTTTGATGCCGCGCAGGCCGCGGCGGACGAGCTTGGGCAGGAACGGCGTCCAAAACGTCTCAGCCTCGGAAGGACCGATGTTCATGCCGGGCGCCTCGCGCCGGCCGTCACTGTTGAACTCCGACCGCGACATTCACCACGCCCGACACGATGCGCCCGGTCCGGCGCAAATCTCGCGTAGTTGGCGTCAATCCATAAATACGGCCGGCCGCCTATTATCACCATGGCGGTAAGCGCCCGCTCGGCCATGTGGCGCTCCAGGAAGCCCGGGAAATAGGAGCCTTTACGTAGCTTTGGGATGCGTAGTTCGACTGTGCCAGTGCTCGTAGGGGCGAATCGGTGTTGACGACCGCAAAGCCGCCCGGCCGCTCCTTGGCGTCGGTGCCAGGTCGCAGCTTGTTCAAGAGCCACCTCAAATCTTCTCACCAAACTCTTCGGTGTCATTCTTGTGGCTGTTTGTGTCGTCCGTTCCGTGGAACCAGGAAGGTGCGCAAACCAGCGTCGTCGGTACGGAACAGACGGACAACCTCCAAAAATACCACAGCTGACTTGATTGCCACCGCTAACTTAATTGGACATCGCGGCAGTTGCTGACTTGCGACTGACCGCACGATCTGAAGGTAATTAAACACCTAATATCGAAGGCCAAGCCCGCCTTATGCGTCATTTCAGATCGTGGTCGTGGCCGGCCGGCCGGCCGAAAGTAACCTCGGTCTATCCGCCAAAGCGTCCCAAAAAAGCCTTAGCCGGGCAGTTAACCATATCGTACGGTCCTGGCGGTTCCAGATCGGGGGGTGCATTGCCGCGGGGCTGGGGGGCTTGGTGGGGATCTCATGAAAAGTACCACAGGATAGCGGCCGGTCGACATGACCGCTTCTTTGTTGGCGTTCTTGCTTTCCAGCATGAGTGAGCTGCTGCGCGTCCAGAGCGACGGGTGCCAGCGCGCTTGTAGACACTTGTAACCCAGAGGACACAAACGGGCTTGCTGAATACATCTATGATTAATTCAATCTCGGGCCGCAGCGTCATTTTGTCGTTGGCGTCTAACGAAATTGCTTTGGCGGACAGCTTCCGATCGCACCGGTGTGTCTCGGGGGAAGCCCGTAAAGTTTTACCTGCTTATCCAATAACTTTTTCAAATAATGGCACTAGCGTCGGCCTCCGACCAAAGGCGCGTATTTGCGCCAGCAGTCTAGCAAGCTCGAACCCAATCGAGGAGACCACCGTGCTAAAAGCGTTTTCTCCCAAATCCTTCCAGCGCCGGGCTCTCGACGCGGGTGTTGCCGACTCTGCGGCGACGACCCCAACAGG
>Ga0134124_10005018_pt1 | contig 10628 bp, 10 predicted proteins | sample KB304_FD_96880 | JGI IMG/M metagenome (GOLD analysis project Ga0134124, IMG submission 96880) | Terrestrial soil microbial communities without Nitrogen fertilizer from Kellogg Biological Station, Michigan, USA - KB3-0-4 | ecosystem: Environmental > Terrestrial > Soil > Unclassified ... | reverse complement strand
GCCCGGACGCAGGCCGCCGGCGAACTCGAAGGTCGCCACGCGGCTCACTCCTTCGGCGCGGGCCCGATCGACCACGGCCCGCTCGGTTCCGCGACGGCAGCCCAGCGTCACGTCGTGGCCGCGCCGTTGCAGCTCGCGGGTGACGCGCGCCGCCCAGTAGGCGTCCGATGACCACCCGCGGCAGGAGACGAGCTGCAGGATTCTCACGACTCGGCGATCCGGCGGTACACCGCCTCGACGATCGTCACCGAGCGCTCGGGGCTGAACTCCCCCATCGCGCGGCGGCGGCCGAGCTCGCCCATCGCGCGCGCCCGGGCCGGATCGGCCAGGATCGTACCGAGCGCCGCGGCGACCGCCTCGGGGCTCTCGTCGCCGACGAGGAATCCCGTCTCGCCGTCCACCACCGTCTCCGGCAGGGCGCCGACGGCCCGCGCGACGACCGGCCGGCCGGCCGCCATCGCCTCCAGCGCGGCCCGGCACGACTCGTCGGATCCGGCGGCCATGAGCGCGAAGCAATCGGCGGCGGCCACGACCTGGGGCAGGTCCCGGTCGCGATAGCCGGTGAAGACCACGCGATGACCCAGCCCCAGCTCGGCCACGAGCTGCTCGAGCCGGTCGCGGCGCTCGCCCTTGCCGACGAGGAGGAGCCGCGCGTCCGGCAGCCGCCGGAGCAGCTGACTGAAGCCGGTCAGCAATTGCTCGTGACCCCGGTTGGCGGCGAAGCGGGCGACGGAGACCACCACCGGCGCGCGACCCAGCTTGAATTCCTCGCGGATCGCCTCGCCGTCAACGGCCTCGCCGAAGCGCGGCAGGTCGGCGGCGCCGGGAATCCAGTGCACGCGCTCGTCGGGCAGGCCCACCTCGCGACAGCGCGCCTCGATCTGGCGCGACACCGCGAACACCGCCGAGGTGCGCCGATAGAGCGGGCCGGCGAACACCGAGCGCTTGACCGAGCGCACGTTGTGGAATGTCCGGACGAGAACGGCCGGCGGGCCATGGGGCCGCCGGGCGCGGATCAGCAGCGAGAGCCAGTGGTCGTGGGAGTGGTGGGCGTGGATGATGTCGATGGCCTCGGCCACCACCAGCGCGCGCAGCCGCATCGCGTCGCGCGCCAGCTCGATCGGCGCCAGCCGGGCGCGCAGGTGCAGCCCTTCGACGAGCGGCAACCCGGCCTCGCGCGCCTTCGCCTCGAAGCGATCGCCGGGGGTCACGCCGAGCAGCACGTGGTGACCGCGCTCGTGCAGCCCGGCCACGAGCCGGATGATCGGATCCGCGCTCCCCGTCCACCACCGGTTGGCCGCCAGGTGGAGAATCCGCAGTGGTTGCTGACTCACGCCGCTCGCTCCAGGACGGCCATCGCCTGCTTGTAGACGTCGGCGGGCTCCACGCCGCGCAAGCACGGATGCTCGATCGGACACGCGCGGTAGAAGCACGGCGCGCACGGCACGGGATGCGTGACGACGGCCGTGCGGCCGCGGGGCGCGCTCAGGCGTGGATCGGTCGGGCCGAACAGCGTGACGGCCGGCGTGCCGAGCGCCGCGGCCAGGTGCGCGACGCCGGTGTCGCCGCTGACCAGCACGTCGATCTCGGTCAGCAGCGCCGGCAGCAGCGCGGGGCGATCGCGGCCCACGAGGCTCAGCGCCGGTGTCACCTGCGTGATCGCGGCGGCGGCCGCCGCATCGTCCGGCGCCCCGAGCAGGATCGCCGTCGCGCCCTCGGCGACCAGCAGTCGACAGAACTCCGCCACCCGCTCGAGCGGCCACAGCTTGGCGGGACCGTACGCGGCGCCGAGATGCATCGCGACGCGGCGTGCGACCTCGCGCGGCGGCACACCCGCCTCCGCGAGCAATCGCCGCGCTTCCCCGCGAACGTCCGACTCGGGCTCCGGCGCTCGCAGCACGGGCTGGCGCGTCGTGGCTGGTGCGCCGCTCCGCTCGGTCAGGGCCAGGTACTCGTCGATCTGGTGCGGGCGCTCCTCCGGCATCGGCACCGCGTCGGTCAGCAGGGTCGAGCGGCCGCCGCTGGCGAACCCCACGCGCCGGCGGGCGCCCCAGTACCACGCGGCCAGCGCCGACTCGAACGAGTTGGGCAGCAGGATCGCCAGCTCGGGCCCGAAGGCGGAGACGGTGTCGGCGGCGCGCAAGCGGCCGCGCCAGGCGCGCGAGTAGTCGACGAGCACGTCGGCCAGGCCCTGCTGCGCGAGGAGCGACGCCCACGGGCCGGCCGCCAGCACGCGCGCCTGGGGCCACGCCGCGCGGACCGCCGCCAGCGCGGGCACCGCCATCACGGTGTCGCCGAGCCAGTTCGGAAGGCGCACGGCGATCCTCGCGGGCGCGCCTGCGAGTGCCATCACTTCGCCACGCGCTCGAATGCCGCGCGCCAGTGGGACTCGCCGGAGGTCAGCCGAAGGCGGACGCTCAGCACGTAGACGGGGCGCTTGAGCGGCGGCAGGGGGCGCAGCCGCACCCAGTCCTTCTCCGTGGTGACGAATCCGTCGGCGCGGATCTCGGCGGCACGACGCTCGAGCCGGGTCAGGTCCTCACGCGTGTACCAGTGATGATCGGCAAACTCCTGGAAGTCGACCACCGTCGCCGCGGCCTCGCGCAGCGTCCGCCGGAAGCCGGCCGGCGCCCCGATGCCGGCGAACGCCAGCAGCCGGGCGCCGCCGAGGGTGCCGAGCGCGACGAAGCGCATCGAGCTGGATTCGAAGCACTCGGTCGGAACGTGGATCGCCGTGAGCACCGGCACCGACGGCACCAGGCGCGAGGCCGTCTCGGTGACCTCGGCGGCCTCGTCGAGACGCTGGGCGCCGGTGGCGACGATCAGATGCGCGCGGCCCAGGCCGTCGAGCGGCTCGCGCAGCGGGCCGCCGGGCAGCAGACGTCCATTGCCCCACGGCCGCCCGGCGCGCGCCATCACGATCTCGAGGTCCTTGCGCAGCGTGCGGTGCTGAAAGCCGTCGTCCAGGACGATCGCCGTCACCCCGAACCGCGCACGGGCCACGCGGCCCGCCTCGTAGCGGTTGGGTCCGACGACGACCGGCACGCCGGGAAGGCGCCGGGCCAGCAGGAACGGCTCGTCACCGGCCTCCTCGGCGTCGAGGCGGATCGAGGCCGCGTCGGCGACGATCTGGACCCCGCCGCCCCGCCGCCCGTAGCCGCGACTGAGCACGCCCGGGCGATGCCCGAGATCCAGGAGCGTCCGCACCGCCAGCTCGACGGCCGGAGTCTTGCCGGTGCCGCCGACGGTGAGATTGCCGATCGACACCACCGGACAGTCGAGCGCGCGCGAGTGCAGCACGCCGCGCGCGTAGAGCCACGCGCGCGCGCCGAGCAGGCCCCGATAGCTGCCGGCCATGGCCGCCAGCAGACCGCCGGTGCCGGCGGTGAAGCCACGCTCCCACCCGTGCACGAACCGGTCGCGCCCGCTCACGGGGCCCCGCCCGTATAGAGATAGCGGGCCAGGAGATCCAGCGTCGTCCGGGAGGCCCCGTGGCGTGAGGCCGCCGCCTCGCGGGCCGCCGCGCCGCGCCGCGCGCGCAGGACGGGATCCGCCAGGAGCTGCTGCAGCTCGACGGCGAGCTCGGTGGCGTCGTGCACCACGGCGCCGCCGCCGGCGCCGAGCAGCATGGTGGCGGCCTCGCGGAAGTTCGACGTGTGCGGTCCGAACAGCACCGGCTTGCCGCGCAGGGCGGGCTCGAGCATGTTGTGGCCGCCCAGCGCGATGAGGCTGCCGCCCACGAAGACGACGTCGGCGATCGAGTAGAGCTGCGCCAGCTCGCCGACGGTGTCCAGCACGATGATGGGCGTGCGCGCGGCGCGCCCGCCCGGCAGCTCGCTCCGGCGGACACCGGTGAAGCCGCTCGCCGACACCAGCTTCATCACCTCGCCGACGCGCTCGGGATGCCGGGGCGCCAGCACCAGCACGAGGTCAGGCCGCACGGCCAGCGCACGGCGATGCGCGTCCAGCACCGCCTCGTCCTCGCCGCGGTGGGTGCTGCCGGCGATCCATACCGGCTGGCCGGCCGCCAGTCCCAGGAGCCGATGCCAGAGGTCGGCGGCGCCGGCCGGATCCGGCAGCGGCTCGTGCTTGAGGTTGCCGGTCACGACCACGCGCTCGGGCAGCGCGCCGAGCGCGATCACCCGGCGCGCGTCCTCGTCCGATTGCATGGCGAAGACGGTGACGTCGCCGAGCACGCGCCGCATGGCGCCGCGCACGAGTCGATAGCGGCGGAACGAGCGGTCGGACAGGCGGCCGTTGGCGATCATCGTCGGCACGCCGCGGGCCGCCAGCATGCGCAGGAGATTCGGCCACAGCTCCGTCTCCATGCACACGAAGAAGGCCGGCTCGATCGACGCGATCACGCGCCGGGCGGAGCCGGGAAAGTCCAGCGGGAAGTAGCGGTGCTGTGCGAGCCCGGCGAACCGCTCGCGGACGACCCGCGCGCCCGTCTCCGTCACCGTCGAGACCACGAGCGGCAGCGCGGGCCACGTGCGCCGCAGGCCCTCCACGAGCGGCGCGGCCGCGATCGCCTCGCCGACCGACACCGCGTGAATCCAGCCCACCGGCGTCGGCGGCCGCTCGTGACGCGTCAGCCCCAGGCGCTCGCGCAGGTTGACGGGCACGCCGCGGGTGACCCGACGCACCAGCGCCACCGGCGCGTAGCCGGTCACCGCGGCCGCGAACGCCGCCGTGTACACGGTGTACATCACGCGCCGACCAGCCGATCGGCCGTCTCGGTGGCTTCCCGGAGGGCCCGCTCCAGGTCCGCTCGCGCCGGCTCGCGCTCGGCGCCGCGCGGCACGGTGGCGGCCTTGCCGAACACGACCGCCGCCCGTGCGAACGGCAGCGGCATCAGGAAGCGGTCCCACGAGGCGAACCGCTTGGCCGGATGAGCGGCGAAGCCGAGGGGGATGACGGGCGCGCCGGTCGCGGCCGCGAGCACGACCAGGCCGGCCTGCAGCCGCTCGCGCGGCCCGCGCGGACCATCCGGGACGACGGCGACGTCCTGCCCGGCGCGCACGGCCGCCGTCAGCGCGCGCAGGGCCTCGGCCCCTCCACGCGACGACGAGCCACGCACGACCGACATGCCGAAGCGCGACACCCAGCGCGCGACCAACTCGCCGTCGCGCGAGCGACTGGCCAGCACGCTGACGGTGCGGGCGCCTCGCCGGCGCTCGAAGCGGCCGCTGAGCCACGGGATCATCAGGATGCGGCCGTGCCACGCCGCGTAGATCAGCGGCTGGCGCGCCGCCCACAGCGGCTCCATCGCCTCGACGCCCTCCTCGGTGATTCGCAGCGTGGCGCCGAGCACCCGGACGGCGGCGGCGGCGACCGGCGGCGCCAGCGTGGCCAGCACGTTCACGAGGCGCCCATCGGATGCGCCTCGACCCCGCGGGAGAGAACGGAGCCCTGGGCCTCGACGAGCGACAGGACGTGGCGGGCGGCGCGGAGGCCGACGCCGGGCTCGCCCAGCGTGCCGCCGAGCTCGCGAAAGGCCTCACGCTGGGCGGCGAGCGCGTCCGGAGAGCCGAGCAGGCGCAGGGCTTCGGCGGCGACGCGCTCGGCCGTGAACGTCCGCTGATAGAGCTCCGGCACGACGGCTCGCCCGAGGGTGATGTTGGCCAGGCTGATCCAGGGCACCCGGACGAGCAAGCGCGCCCACGCCTCGGTGAGCCGCGACAGGCGATAGCAGACGACCATCGGCGAGCCGAGCAGCGCCGCCTCCAGCGTGGCCGTCCCGGAGTTCACGAGCAGCAGATCGGCGGCGCGCATCACCGCGTATGTGTCGCCGGTGACGACCTGCACCGGCGGCACCGCGCCCCGCAGGGCCGCCGCCGGATCGGCCCCGGTGCCGGTCCGCTCCATCGCGGCCAGGACGAATCGCGTGTCGGGCCGCGCCGCGGCGATGCGCGCGGCGGCCGCGTGCAAGACCGGCAGCGTCCCGCCGATCTCCTGGGCCCGGCTGCCCGGGAGCAGCCCGACCACCGGCACGTCAGGATCGAGGCCGAGTCGCCGGCGGGCCTCGCCGCGCTCCGGCGCGTCGGCGAGCGCGTCGAGTACCGGATGCCCGACGAACTCGACCCGCGCCCCCGCCCGCCGATAGAGCGCGACCTCGAACGGAAACACCGCGAGGACGAGCGAGATCCGCCGGGCGATGGCGCGCACGCGCCACGGCCGCCACGCCCACACCTGGGGCGGGATGAAGTAGGCGACCGGAATGCCGGCGCGCCGGGCCACGCGCGCCAGTCGCAGATTGAACTCGGGAAAGTCGATGAGCACCAGCGCAGCGGGCGGCCGCGGCCCCTCGAGCGTCGCCCGCAGCCGCCGCCACGCCGCGATGAGCGTCGGGATGGGACCGAACGCCTCGGTGCCGCCGATCACCGCCGCGCCCGTCACGTCGGCCAGCCGGTCGAGCCCCGCCCCGGCCATGCGCTCGCCGCCCATGCCGAGCAGGGGTCGCGTCGGCGCGAGGGTCTGCAGGGCTCGGCACAGTGTGGCGCCGTGCAGATCGCCGGAGGCCTCGCCGGCCACGATCATGATCGGCGCGGCCTCAGTCGCCGGCATCGGCGCTCACCAGGGCGATCCCCGCCGCGTCGGCGCGCCGGATCGTCGCCTCGGACTCGAGGATCAGCACGCAGCCGGCCTGCACGGCGATCGCCGTGGCCCCGCCGGCCGCCGCGACCTCGAGCGTGTCGGGGCCGATGGCCGGGATGTCGAAGCGGAAGTCGTGCGCGCGGGCGACCGCCTTGACGACGACGGCGCCGGGCCCGCCGAGCGTGGTGCCCCGCCGGATGGTCTCGGTGGTGCCCTCGATCGCCTCCACGGCGCTGACGGCGCCCCGCTTGACGACCACGGTCTGGCCGACGCTGGCGTCGGCCGCCAGGTGCGCCACCACGAAGCCGCGACGGATGTCGCTCCACTCCGCCTCGCTCGGCTCCCGCGCCGACCACACCCGGGCGCCGCCGAGCCAGTCGCCGAGGAACGGCCGCTGGTCGAGCAGGTCGATGCCGAGGCCGCGCAGCGTCCCGACGATCGCCTCGGCGATGTTGCCGTCCAGGAGCGCGCCCGCCCGTGTGGCCATGCCGGCGTGCACGTCATCGGTCTCGCGCGCGGCGAGGAGGTCACCCATCCAGAACTTCCCGGAGAAGACGACGCCCGACACCTGCTCGCGGCTCAGCGCCGCCACCACCGGCGCCATGGCGTCGATGCGGGAGGGAATCACGATGTCGGCGTCGGCGCCGAGGTCGGTGGAACCCGGAAACGCGAAGGCCACGACCCGCCATCCCCGCCGTCGCGCCTGGGCTGCCATCCGCGCCGGCAGCGAGCCGGCGCCACACATCAGCCCCAGCGAGCGCATCACGTCGCTAGCACGGCTCGCGCCAGGCGACCTCGGGCACGCCGTCGCGGATCATCCGCTCGATCTCCAGCGCCATGGCCAGGGAGCGGAGATCGTCGTGCTGCGCCGGCGGCACGGGCTCTCCGGCTCGGCGCCGCCGGGTGGCGCCGAGCAGGTGCTGGATCTCGAGCTTGAGCGGGTTGTCGCGGTGGACCTTCAGGTGCTCGACGAAGGACGCGCGGCGATAACGGATGGAGCCGCGGTTCATCGTGTACTCCTGGGCCGCCCGCTTGTAGATGTGGATGTCCTGCTCGGTGTAGTCGAGCACGATGTAGGCGTCGGGCTGGGTGATGGCCAGCGTTCGGATCTTCTCCTCGGTCGCCCGGCTGGCCGAGATGGTGGCGATGGTGCCGGAGGCGAAGCGGATCTGCACGGTCGCCACGTCGGCCACCTCGCTGTGCACGGAGGCGCCCTGGGCGGCCAGCCGCTCCGGCGACGAGTTCACGAGGTTCAGCACGATGTCGATGTCATGGATCATGAGGTCCATCACCACGGTGTCCTTCTGCACGCGCGGCACGAACGGTCCCAGGCGTCGCGACTCGATCAGGATCGGCGCGGTCACCAGGTGCCGCAGCTCGTCCACGGCGCCGTTGAATCGCTCGACGTGACCCACGTGCAGGATGGCGCCGGTGCGGCGGGCCACCGCGAACAGCTCGCGCGCCTCCTCGATCGTCGGCGTCATCGGCTTCTCGACGAGGACGCTGATGCCGGCCTCGAGCAGATCGCGGGCGACGTGGAAGTGCTGCTCGGTGGGCACCGCCACGCTGGCCACGTCGACGAGGCCGATCAGCTCGCGGTGATCGCCGAACGCGCGCGTCTCGTAGCCGGCCGCCACCGTCTTGGCGCGGTCGGCGTCGATGTCGGCGACGCCGACCAGCTCCACGTCGGGCAGCTCGGCGTAGACGAGCACGTGGTACTGCCCCATGTGACCGGTGCCCACGACGCCAGCCCGGATGCGTCCATTCACGGCCATCAGGACGTGACCTCCTCGGTGTCGTCGGGGGAGTCGCTCGATGCGCGCGGCCCCTTGCAGATGCCGTGGCGGGTGGCCCCCGCGATGAAGTCGAGCAGCGTGCTGATCGGAGGGCCGCCCGGCAGCTCCTCGCGGATGCGCTCGACCGCGCGCTTGGGCGTGAGCCCGCTGCGGAAGAGCAGCCGGTAGGCGTCCTGCAAGACGCGGCGCTCGGCCGCCCCCATCCCGGCCCGGCGAAGCCCGATGACGTTCACGCCCCGGGCCGTCGCCGGCTGGCCGTCCACGATCATGTAGGGCGGCACGTCCGCGTTGATCTTGGCCATCCCGCCGACGTAGGCGCCGGTTCCGATCCGCGTGAACGGCACCATCCCGACCATCCCGCCGACCGTCACGCGGTCGCCGATCTGGCAGTGGCCCGTGATGCCTGCGTAGTTGATCACGATCACCCCGTCGCCGAGCCGGCTGTCGTGGGCCACGTGCGACAACCCCATGATGAGGCAATCGCGGCCGATTTCCGTCCATGCTTCGGGGGTGGTCGCCCGATGGATCGTCACGTACTCCCGGAGCACGGTGCCGGCCCCGATCCGCACGCCCGACGGCGTGCCCTCCTTGAACTTGAGGTCCTGGGGCACGCCGCCCAGCACACCGCCGTGCCCGACCCGGACCCGATCGGCCAGCTCGACGCGGCCCTCCAGCACGACGTGGTGGCCGAGCTCCACGTCATCGCCGAGCACCACGTCGGCGCCGACGACGGAGTAGGCGCCGATCCGCACGCGAGCCCCGAGCCGCGCCCCGGGATCCACGAGGGCGCTCGGGTGGATCGCGTCACTCACGCGCGTGGCCCGTCGGATCGGCGTCGCCGAGTCGCGCGGCCAATCGCTCCAGCCGCTGCTCGAGCGCGCGCACCCGCTGCAACAGCTCCGGTAGCCGGCTCTCGGCGACCATGATCCGCCTGGCCTGTCCGATCGGCCGCGCCGGCGTGCCGAGCACCCGGGTCCCGGCCTCGATACTGCTCGGAATCCCCGCCTGGGCCCCGGCGATGACGCCGTCGCCGAGCGTGACGTGATCGGCGACGCCGACCTGTCCGGCCAGCACGACCCCCCGCCCCAGCCGTGAGGAGCCCGAGACGCCGACCTGCGCGATCAGCAGCGAGTGCTCGCCCACTTCCACGTTGTGGCCAATCTGCACGAGGTTGTCGATCTTGGTGCCGCGCCGCACGATGGTGTCACCGAACGTCCCACGGTCGATCGTGGTGTTGGCGCCGATCTCCACGTCGTCCTCGATCAGCACGCCGCCGACCTGCGGGATCTTGCGATGGGCGCCGCCGTCGAAGGCGAAGCCGAAGCCGTCGGCTCCCAGCACGGCCCCGGGGTGAATCACGACCCGCCGGCCGATCCGCACGCCCTCCCGCACGCTCACGTGCGGGTAGACGAGCGTCCCCTCGCCGATCTCGACGCCGGATCCCACGTAGACGAGCGCGTGCAGGCGCACGCCGGGGCCGATCACGGCCCGGCTCTCGATCACGCTCAGGGGACCCACGGCCGCGGTGGGATCGACGCGGGCGTCCGCCGCCACCACGGCGGTGCGATCGATCCCGGGCGGGGTCGCCACCGGCGGGTGGAAGAGTCGGACGAGATCGATCAGCGCCTGCTGGGGCGCCGCGCAGCGCAGCGTCGGCCCCGGCAGGTCAGCGGCGTCGGGGGCGACGAGGAAGGCGCCGGCCCGGGACGCCCGGGCCGCGTCGTGGTAGCGGGCGTCGGTCAGGAACGAGATCTGGTCGGGGCCGGCACTCTCCAGCGGCGCCACGCCGGTGACGACCCGGGCCGGATCACCATCGAGTCGTGCCTGCAACGCCTCCGCGAGCTCGCCGAGCGTGAACCCGGCCTTGGTCATTGCTCCCTACGGTTTCTTCGCTGGACCAGTGGCCGGCGGCGCGGCCGCCGGTCCTTTGGGTGCCTGCTGATCGTACGCACGAATGACCTCGTCGGTCAGGTCGGCGTCAGCAGCCGCGTAGATGACACCCGCCCCTCGCTTCTCGACGATCATGTAGTAGTTCTTTTCCTTGCCGACGCGCTCGATGATACCCGAGACGTCCTGCAGGACCTTCTGGAGGAGGACGGATTCCTTCTTCTCCAGCTCCTTCTGGAAGTCGTCGGCCAGGCGGGCGGCGTCGCGACGCTTGCGCTCGAACTGCTCCTGGCGCTCACGCCGGGCGTCCGGCGTCAGCAGCGCGCCCTTCTTCTCGATCTCCTCGCG
>Ga0134124_10005013_pt1 | contig 10633 bp, 10 predicted proteins | sample KB304_FD_96880 | JGI IMG/M metagenome (GOLD analysis project Ga0134124, IMG submission 96880) | Terrestrial soil microbial communities without Nitrogen fertilizer from Kellogg Biological Station, Michigan, USA - KB3-0-4 | ecosystem: Environmental > Terrestrial > Soil > Unclassified ... | reverse complement strand
TTCACCACGCGTACGCCCGTCGCGGCGACCACGAGTGCGGCCATGGTGGAGATGTTGACCGTGTGGGCCTGATCGCCTCCGGTGCCGACGACGTCGACGGCATCGGCGCGTACCGCCTCATCGAGCCGGACCCGGACGGCGTTGGACAGCATCGAATCGACCAGCCCGCCCACCTCGGCCGGGGTTTCGCCCTTGGCGCGCAGCGCCACCGCGAAGGCGGCGATCTGCACCGGGCTCGCGCTGCCGGACATGATCTCGTCCATGGCCCATGTGGTGTCCCCGGACGAGAGCTCCTCGGACCGCAACAATGCGGAGATCAACTGTGGCCAGGTGCGCTCGCCCATGCGAGGACCTCCGGAGGGAAGATAAGGAAGGGCAGCGCCGCGACGTTAGCGTCGCAGCAGTTCCGCGACGGTGCGGCCAGTGGTGATCGGGTCGAGCGGGTGGACCAGGGTGCCGTCCACCTTGGCATAGGCGGCCAGCCATCGGTCGGCGGTGCGGGCGATCACCACGCAGATCGGCGGGCAGTCGTCGACCTCATCGCGGAGCTGGCGGGCGATGCCGAGGCCACCGGCCGGCTGCGCCTCGCCATCGAGGACCAGCAGGCTGACGTCGTTCTTGTCGACGATCTTGATGCACTCGTCATAGGTGGCGGCATCGATGAACTTGATCGTGGTGCCGACCGCCGGCTTGGTGCCGATCGCCTGCCGGATCCGATCCCGGACTTCGGCCTTGTCGCTGTAGAGCAGGACCAGATAGGTGCGCGGGCTCGCGCTCATGGACTCGATGTCCGAGGGGCGGTGCGTCGCCACAGTCATTCCTGCTCTCCCATATCTGAGCGTGCTTGGTGCTGGTCGGATCCTAACCGGACGTCGGTCGCGGCCATTCGGCGGCCGATAGGTATTCGCTGTCGTCGTCGATGTCGGTCGCGCCGGCGCTGATCGCGGTGGCCCGGGCCGCCGCGGCCCGCTTGGCCTCCTCGCGATCCAGCGCGCGATCAACCCGGCGGGACTCCTTGTCCGCGGACTTCATCCACTGCACCACGAGTACAGCGAGCATGGTCACACTGACGAGCTCGCCACCGGCCCACAGGATGCCGCCGGCCAGTTGCTGATCGCTCGCCGGATGCGCCCAGGTCAGTTCTAGCGACTCGTAATACGCCCCGGCGAGCAGCGTGTTGCCCTGCATGATGGTCAGGCCGAGCACGGTGTGGAACGGAACCGACAGCACCATCAGCAGGGCCCGGGCCGGGTACGGCCATCGGCCGGGCAACGGGTCGATGCCGATCAGCGGCCAGAAGAACAGGCATCCGACCACGATGAAGTGCAGATGCGTCAGGTTATGCAGCCACTCGTGCTCCAAGGTCAGCTGGTAGAGGCCGCTGAAGTAGAGCGCGAACGGCGTCGCCACGAACAGCGCGAAGCTGAACAGCGGAAACGCGAGGACTTTGGCGATCCGGCTGTGCAGGGCCGAGACCAGGGCGCCGCGGGGCTTGCGCGGCAGGGTGCGCAGGGCGAGAGTCACCGGCGCGCCGAGCGCCAGGAAGATCGGCGCGATCATGCCGAGCACCATGTGCTGGACCATGTGAATGGAGAGCGTCTGGTCGTCGTAGGCGCCGATGCCGCCGAGCGTGACGAAGGCGATCAGGCCCAGGCCGAGCGGCACGAAGAAGATGGTGCGGGACACCGGCCAGGCGTGCCCGGCCGAGCGGAGCCTCCAGACGCCGTAGAGATACAGCCCGGCAGAAACCAGCAGCCCGAGCGTCAGCAGCGAGACGACGTTCCAATCGGTGAACGCCGTGCTGAGCGTGAAGGGCGGCAGGTTCTCCTCGCCGTGCGCGTAAAACACGACCGCAGGATATGCCGCCACCCCGGTCGGCCCCGCGCTGGGTCGGCTCCCTGTGCAGGTCGCTCGATCTCCCGGCACGCCCGGCCGGACCCGGGAATCGACGCAGAATCCCTGGATAACGGCACGACGCGGGGATAGATCGCCACCCCGACGCCCGGCGATGCGGCTAGGGGGCAATAATGACCGCGTGACTGCGGCCTCAACAACGATTGACCAGAGCCGGATCCATTCACTGACCAGGCCCAACATGGTCAGCGTCGGAACGATCGTGTGGCTCTCCAGCGAACTGATGTTCTTCGCCGGCCTGTTCGCGATGTATTTCTCGATCCGCGCGGCGGCTCCGGGCCTGTGGAAGGAGCACACGCCGCACCTCGATGTGGCGTACGCGCTGCCCTTCACCGTGATCCTGGTGCTCTCCTCGATCACCTGCCAGATCGGTGTCTTCCGCGCCGAGCGGGGTGACGTCTACGGCCTGCGCAAGTGGTTCACGATCACCTTCGTGATGGGCCTGATCTTCATCCTGGGCCAGGCGAACGAGTACCGGATGCTGGTCAACGAGGGCATCAAGATCAACACCGACGGCTTCGGATCGATGTTCTTCCTCACCACCGGCTTCCACGGACTGCACGTGACCGGCGGTCTGATCGCGTTCATCGTCTACATGATCCGAACCACCATGGGCCGGTTCACGCCCGCGCAGGCGACATCCGCGATCGTCGTGTCCTACTACTGGCACTTCGTCGACATCGTGTGGATCGCCCTGTTCGCCATGATCTACTTGCTCAAGTAATCCACATGACGATGTCTGCGCCCTTCCAAAAGCACGTTTACATATCCGCCAAGGTGAGGTCATGACCGCTTCTCCACCAGACAAACCCCCGGCGCGCGCTCGCGCACGAAAGCCGCAGTCCAAACTGCGCCGCCGCATCGGTGCCGGCGCTCGAATGATCGCGGCGCTGGCCCTGGTGGGTGGCATTTACGCGGCGTTCGCCCCGAGCACCGCGGCCTCCGGCGAGCCGGTCCTCGACGGCGCCGCCAAGCAGGGTCAGTTGCTCTACAACGACAGCTGCATCAGCTGCCACGGCAACAACGGCCAGGGCGTGGAGGGCCGCGGCCCGAGCTTGATCGGCGTCGGCTCGGCGGCCGTGGAGTTCCAGGTCACCACCGGCCGGATGCCGGCCACTCGCCAGGAAGCCCAGGCCGAGCGCAAGACCCCGGTCTTCACCGACGAGCAGGCGCAGGAGATCGGCGCCTACATCCAGGCGCTCGGCGGCGGGCCGCAGTTGCCCGAGGGCACCGACCTCAGGGGCGACAACATCGCCGCCGGTGGTGAGCTGTTCCGGGTGAACTGCTCGTCCTGCCACTCGTTCGGTGCCGGTGGCGGCGCGTTGTCGTCCGGCAAATTCGCCCCGAGCCTTGACGAGTCGACCGACCGCGAGATGTACGCAGCCATGCTGACCGGCCCGCAGAACATGCCGGTCTTCGGTGACAACCAGCTCAGCCCGCAAGAGAAGCGCGACATCATCGCCTATGTCCAGAACATGAAGGCCCACGCCGATCAGGGCGGTCTCGGCATCGGCCGGATCGGCCCGGTCTCCGAAGGCCTGGTCATCTTCCTGGTAGGCATGGTCGTGCTGATCTTCGCCACCTTGTGGATTGCAGGAAAGTCATGACCGACACGACCCATCACGCGGCCGGACACGCCGCCGACGAGGAATTCGACGCCGACGACCCCCGCATGACCCGGTTCGACCTGGTCCGCGAGGGGGCGCGCCGGGACGGCGTGGAAATCGTCCATTACGAGCCCCGGTTCCCGGTGCCGGGCACCCGGCGGGAAAAGCGCATCGTCCGCTCGCTGGCGTTGATGTTCCTGCTGGTCGGCTTGTTCGCCACCGCGTTCGTGGTGATCTACATCGCCTGGCCGTGGCACTACTCGATCAGCAACGACAACGCCAAGTGGTTCACTCCGATCCTGGGCCTGACGCTGGGCCTGTCCCTGGCGCTGCTGGGCGTGGCAATGATCACTTGGGGCAAGAAGCTGCTGCCCGAAGAGATCGCGGTCCAGGACCGGCACGACGGCCCATCGGATTCGACCGAGGCCAAGCTGACCGGCCAGACCATCCTCAACATGGGCGACGAGCTGGGTCTCAAGCGCCGCCCGGTGCTGGGTCTCGCGGCCCTCGCCGGTCTCGCGCCGCTCGGTGCGGTCGCCGCGGCCCCGATCATCGGTGGCCTGATCAAGGACCCGCACACGACCGGCCCGAAGCTGGCCGACGGTCAGAAGTCGTCGATCCTGACCACCACGGGTTGGACCCCAACCGAGGCCAACCCGGGCCCGATCGCGCTGACCCGCGAGGATGGCACCAAGATCCGGCCGGAGGACGTCAGCGTCGGCGGCCAGATGACGGTCTTCCCGGGCATCCCGGGTGGCGCCTCGAATGAGTACGCGGACTCGCCCACGCTGCTGATCCACCTGCGTGATGACGACGCCGCCGCTCTCGAAGCGACCCTGATCAACGAAAACAAAGGGCCGGTTGAGGGCTTCAACTGGAAAAACTACGTGGCCTACTCGAAGATCTGCACCCACGCCGGCTGCCCGGCGAGCCTCTACGAGCAGCAGACCAACATCCTGTTGTGCCCGTGCCACCAGTCGCAGTTCAAGATCACTAACAATGCTCGGCCGATCTTCGGTCCGGCCACCCGCCGGTTGCCGATGCTGCCACTGGCGCTGGACCCCGAAGGCTTCTTCGTGGCGGGTATCGTCCAGAAGGACGGCTCCATTGTGCCCTCCGGCTACACCGTGCCGGTCGGCCCTGGTTTCTGGGAGAGGTCGGACAAGATCTCATGAAAAAGCCGAAGGTTGACATAGCTGCACTCCCGGGTGCCTCGGCGCGCGAAATCGACGATCGCCTCCAGGTCGCCACTCCCCTCCGGCGCCTCTTCAACAAGGTGTTCCCGGACCACTGGTCGTTCCTGCTCGGCGAAATCGCGCTCTACTCGTTCATCGTCCTGCTGCTCACCGGCACATTCCTGGCGCTGTTCTTCGACCCCTCCATGCAGGAAGTCGTCTATAACGGCAGCTACGTGCCACTCAAGGGCATCAGCATGTCGCGGGCTTACGAGACGACGCTGAACCTCTCGTTCGACGTCCGCGGCGGCCTCATCATGCGGCAGATGCACCACTGGGCGGCCCTGCTGTTCATGGCAGCGATCGTCGTGCACATGCTGCGGGTCTTCTTCACCGGCGCGTTCCGCAAGCCGCGCGAGCTGAACTGGATCATCGGTCTCTCGCTGTTCTGGCTCGGCTTCACCGAGGGCTTCGCGGGCTACTCGCTCCCGGACGACGCGCTGTCCGGCACCGGTCTCCGGATCGCCAGCGCCATCATGCTGTCCATCCCGGTGGTCGGCTCGTGGGTGACGACGTCGCTGTTCAATGGCGAGTTCCCCGGCCAGGACATCCTGCCGCGGCTCTACATCCTGCACGTGCTGCTGGTGCCGGCGATCCTGCTGGTCCTGATCACGGTGCACATGGCACTGCTGGTCAAACAGAAGCACACGCAGTGGCCGGGCCCGGGCCGGACCAACCACAACGTGGTCGGCATCCGGATGTTCCCCGCCTTCTCGGTCAAGGCCGGCGGCTTCTTCATGATCGTCTTCGGCATGATCGCGCTGCTCGGCGGCATCTTCCAGATCAACCCGATCTGGCTGTTCGGCCCCTACAAGGCGGCGGTCGTCTCGGCGGCGAGCCAGCCCGACTGGTACGTCATGTTCCTGGACGGGTCGACACGTCTGATGCCGCCCTGGGAGTTCCGGGGCAGCCTGTTCGGTTACCACTACTACACGCTGCCGCCGCTGTTCTGGCCCACGGTGGTGTTGCCTGGCATCTTGACGGTGCTTCCGATGCTCTATCCGTTCATGGAAGCCAGATGGAACAAGGACAGACAGTCACATCACCTGCTGCAGCGCCCGCGGGATGTTCCGAACCGCACCGCGCTGGGTGCCATGGCGGTGTCGTTCTACCTGGTGCTGACCCTGTCCGGCGGCAACGACGTGATCGCCGACAAGTTCCACATCAGCCTGAACGCGATGACCTGGGCCGGCCGCGTTGGCCTGCTGATCATCCCGCCGCTGGCCTACTACGTCACGCACCGCATCTGCCTCGGTCTGCAGCAGCATGACCGCGAGGTGCTGGCGCACGGCGTCGAGACCGGCATCATCAAGCGCCTGCCGGACGGTCGCTTCATGGAGATCCACCAGCCGCTGGCCGACGTCGATCACCACGGTGACGGCGATGGCCACGGTCAGCTGGAATACGCGGGCTGGGTGGTCCCGAAGAAGATGAACCGGGTCGGCGCGCTGCCGCCGACCGAGCGGGGCTTCTTCCGACCGGTCGAGGACGCGACGCAGCGCGAAGACGGCCACGTGCCGGAGATGTCGGCCGAAGAGAAGCACCAGGCCGAGATCCTCAGCGGCGACTAGAAACGACGCACCACAAGGTGGGCGCCTCCCGTTCGGGAGGCGCCCACCTTTCTTTGTCTATGTCTGTGACAGGCGCAATCAGGCTTTGTGGATGGGGGGCGCCGCCGGCCTAAGCCGGGAAGGTCTGCTCCAGCCAAGCCGTCCAGGCCGCGGTCAGGGACTCACTGTCCTCGCCGGTGAACACGTGGTGGCCGAGCCCGGCACCGCCCAGGCGGCCGACGAACCGGTAGAGCCCGGAGTCCGTACGCACGCCGAGGAACCCAGGCTCCAGCACCGAGTCCACCACACCACTCTCCGGCTCCCGGCCCGGCAGCGTGATGGTGACCGGGTCTCCGGCCGCCACGCTGCCGCTGAGACCGAGACTGCGCAACCAGCCGGACCACACGGCGGCCTCATCCTGCTGCGGCGGCGCCCACGCCGACACCGGCACGCCGACTCGTCCGCCGAAGTGCTCCAGGTAGGTCGCGATGGTGTTGAAGTAGAGCGGATCGCCCTTGCGAAGAGCGTCAAACTCCATCTCCCAGCCGTCGGCGCTGAGGATCCCGTGGTGCACGACGCGAACCACGCTGGACCCGCCGGCCCGCCCCTCGACCAGGTATTCGAAGGCGTGGAAACTGCCGTCCGGCGCGGTGTCGGAGACCATTGCGAACCGGCTCGGCGGCTCCCAAGCGGTGACCGTGCCACCCATCTCCTCGAGCCCGGGCATCGTCATCGAGGTCTTGCCGCCAACGGCCGGCTCGATCTCGTTGCGCCCCATGAACCACGAGTCGACCCCCGGTCCGGTGGCGATCGCCTCCCAGACCTGCTCCGGCGTGGCGATCACGGTGACATCGGTGACGGTTTCGAACTCGCGGCTCATGCCTTCGGCTCCTTCGTTGGCTCGCCGCCGGCATCGGCTGCCGACCCAGCGAGATCCGGCTTGGTGATCTTCGGGTGCAGCGCGACGATGACCCGATGCGGGCGCCCCCCGGGGGCGGCCTCGTCGTGATATTTGCTGACCAGTCCGGTGACGGCGGTGGTCAGCTCGGCGGCGAAGGCGGCCCGTTCCTCCGCCGAGGCGAATCGCACCTCGGCATCGATGGCGTAGGTCGCGAGTGGCCGCTTGGCGACGCTAGAGGCTCCGATCAGCGTGCCCACCTCGCGCACCAGGCGGGCGCCCAACGCCAGCAACCACCGGGCCGACAGCCGGTCCGGGGCGTTGTCCGGGTTGGGTGCCACCGGACCCAGGGCGACCGGCGAGATCACATAGGAGGCGGCGGTCGCGCGGAGCACCCGCTCCGTCATGTTGCCTTTGCGACGCTCCTCCACCAGCTCGATCAGGCCGTGCTTCTCCAGCTCGCGCAGGTGATAGTTGATCTTCTGGCGGGGCTGGCCGACCTTACCGGCCAGCATCGTTGCCGAGCCGGGCTCGGCCAGTGCGGCCAGCAGCCGCACCCGGATCGGATCCAACGTGGCCGCGGCGGCCTGCGGATCCTCGATCACATCCACGTCTTGCATGCTTCCAGAGTGCTACCGACAAATCATCTTGTCAAGACAGATGATGCTGTCGGATAACGTGGCGGCGGTCTGATCGGGCGCCACCCACACCGACATGATCCAGTGCATGATCACGTGCGAGAAGCAGTGCGCCCGAGGGTGTCTATAACGCCACCAGTGCTCAAGATCCTGCACTTGATCAACGGAGAGGGCGGCGCGCACGGAGCGGCGGCGCGTATGGAGGGGCGGCGCGTATGGCAGGCACGAACTGGTGAGACGCGAGGTGGGAGCCACCGAAAACCGGCCTGAGTGGGCCGTAGCGCCATCTATCAGCACGATCCTGCTACCGCTTCACAAAGAGCCGGCCCACCTCCCAGAAGGGAAATGGACCGGCTCCAGGAACTGAGTGGCTAGTGTGCCCGGCGCGTTCCGGTGTAGTACTCCACGATCAGCGCAGCACCGCCGACGATGCAGCCGCCCAGGCCGATGATGATGACCCAGACCTCCCAGAACGCCAGCCCGACCGCGGCGGTGAGGGCGGCCAGCCCGATGCCGAACGGCCAGTAGCTGCCCGGGCTGAAGAACCCGACCTCGCCGGCACCGTCGGAGACCTCGGCGTCGTGCCGGTCTTCCGGCCGCGGGTCGATTCGCAGCGACACGAACCAGAAGTAGCCGCCGCACATGACGCAGAGGAGGCCAGACAGGATCAGCGCGACCACGCCGATCCACTCGACCGAGCCCAGCGTGTGGTTGCTCCACCAGCCGTAGAGAGCGGCCATCGCGAACAGGAAGGCCGAGACGCCAACGAAAATGCGGTATTCAGACTTCATTGGTTCAGCCCTTAAAGTTGCTGCTAGTCCGGCTGGTGTCGAACGGCTCCGTGGTGGTCGCGAACGGCTCCTGGCCGATAGCCCGCAGCGCATCCGGCGTGCTCAGCCCGGAGACCTTGGCCGCGATGAACTTGTCGTAGTCGCCCGGCGAGACGACCCGCATTTCGAAGTTCATCTGCGAGTGGTAGGTGCCGCACAGCTCGGCGCAGCGGCCGACGTAGGCGCCGGTCTTGTCGAGCGTCACTTCGAACTTGTTCACCACGTTGCCAGGGAACACGTCGCGCTTGAACAGCAGCTCCGGGACCCAGAACGAGTGAATGACGTCCTTGGACGACTCGACGAACCGGACCCGCTCGCCGACCGGGAGCACCAGAACCGGGATGTAGTCGCTGTCACCAATGGTGGTGACCTGAGCCCCGTCGGCGCCCTTGGCCGCCTCGCCTTCGTAGGTGAACTGCCAGTTCCACTTGAAGGCGGTCACGTCGACGGTCACTGCCGGGTTCGGCTTGATCTCGTCGACCGTCGTCTGTGCCTTCACCGTGTAGAAGAACAGGACGGCGATCACCAGGAACGGCAGGATCGTGTAGAGCGCCTCGATCGGCATGTTGTACCGCGTCTGAACCGGCAGCTCGTCGCCACGCTTGCGGTAGCGGATGATGCACCAGAAGATCAAGGCCCAGACGAAGACACCGACCGCGAGCGCCGCCATGGCGGTGCCGGTCCACATGTCATACATCGCCTTGGACTGCGTCGAAACGCCGTGCGGCCACCCGAAGGCGAACGCGTTGCGGAACGAGCAGCCGGACAGGAGCGTCACGGCCGCGACCGCGACCAGACCGAGGGCGGCGATCCGCCCCTTGCTCCGTGTCCTCCGGGCCGTGGGTCGGGCGCCCGAATCCTTTGCGACCACCTGGCTCCTGCCTCCTTAGCAGCGCCGCACCCACTGCGCGGAGCAGCCCGCGCGGCAAGGCGTCATCAACGACCGCACACTACTCGACCAAGGTCGTCCACACGGTGCGGGGGTGGGTGAGTTGACCTCTGCCGATGGTGGCACCTCTGGCTGACGATACCGTCGATCTATGCCGGCAAAGGCCAACCCCCATGACGCGGCGCGCGCTTACTTCGATGCCGCGGCCGCCGCGCCACTCCATGCGGTGGCGAAGGAAGCGCTGGTCGCGGCCTACGCGGACGGCTGGGCGGATCCGTCCAAGATCTATGCCGAGGGACGCAAGGCCGCGCAACTGCTCGACGCTGCGCGGGCCACGATCGCCGATGCTTTGCGGGTACGCGCGGATGAAGTGATCTTCTGCACCAGCGGCTCCCGGGCCGCCGAGCTGGCCATCGCCGGCACCCGAGCCGGACGCCGCCGGATCGGTGACCTGGTGGTGCACTCGGCGGTCGAGCACTCGTCGGTGCTGCGGGCGGCCGCGGAGGCTGCCGTCGGCGTACCCGTTGATCGATCTGGTCGTGTTGATGCGGTGGCCCTGGCGGCCGCGGTGAGTGAGCCCGGCGTGGCAGTGGCGGCGGTGCAGTCGGCCAACCACGAGGTCGGCACCCGGCAGCCGATCGCCGAGGTCGCGGCCGCCTGCGCCGCCGCCGGAGTCCCGCTGTTCGTGGACGCGGCCCAGTCGGTGGGGCGGGAGCCGGTGCCGGCCGGCTGGTCGCTGCTGTCGGCGAGCGCGGTGAAGTGGGGCGGGCCCGCGGGGCTGGGCGTGCTGGTGGTCCGCAAGGGCGTTCGCTATGCCAAGCCGTGGCCGGTGGATCGGGTCGATCCGGACGTGGTGAACCTCCCGGTAGCGGTGGCCGCGGCGGCCGCGCTCCGAGCAGTCCTGGCCACCGCCGATGCGGACAACGCCCGGCTGGCGGCTCTGGTGGACCGGATCCGGCACGCGGTCCCGGAGACAGTTCCGGACGTCGAGGTGATCGGCCACCCGGACGACCGGCTGCCGCACATCGTCACCTTCTCCTGCCTCTATGTCGACGGCGAGGCGCTGCTGCAC